>CETJ01055751.1_pt1 | contig 41097 bp, 41 predicted proteins | sample 531341 | NCBI WGS metagenome assembly CETJ01 (sample SAMEA2622677, study PRJEB7988) | marine metagenome | isolation source: saline water (ENVO:00002010), including | reverse complement strand
GTGGTGGGGCAGGCGCTGGCGCTGTACAAGCGCATCGAGGAAGCCGAGCCTCGCCCTGCCGTTAACGACAAGTCGGCGCACAGTCAGTCCCTGGCCGAACAGGCTCTCTGAGAGAAAGACACGGATGCATCAGCCAAGCCTTTTTCAGAGCTTTTTTCTCGGCGGTTTCGAATGTTCAAGCCACCGCCGCAGTGATGGGCGACGCCTCGACCTGCTCGCGGCCACGGCGCATGACCGCTGGGCCGCCCATGATTACGCCATATTGCAGCGGTACGGTCTGAAGACGGTGCGGGACGGCCTGCGCTGGCACCTGATCGAAACGTCAGCGGGCCGCTACGACTGGTCGAGCTTTCTGCCGATGCTGCAGGCGGCCGAGCGTCAGCGCCTCCAGGTGATCTGGGACCTGTGCCACTACGGCTGGCCGGATGACATCGACATCTGGCGGCCGCAGTTCGTCGAACGCTTTGCCCGCTATGCGGGCGCGGCGGCGCAGCTGATCAAGGACGAGACCGATACGGTGCCGATCTATGCGCCACTCAACGAGATCTCGTTCTGGTCCTGGGCTGGCGGCGATGAGGCCTACTTCAACCCGATGGCGCGCGGCCGTGGCTTCGAGCTGAAGCACCAACTGGTCCGCGCCACCATCGCCGCGATGCAGGCGATCCGCGAGGTCGAGCCGCGGGCGCGCTTTATTCAGGTCGAGCCGGCCATTCACGTCGTCGCGCCGAATGACCGGCCCGGTCCGCAGCGTGAGGCCGAGCGCTACCGCCAATCGCAGTTCGAAGCCTGGGACATGCTTTGCGGCGAACTCTGGCCGGGCCTCGGCGGAGCGCCGGAATACCTCGACGTGCTTGGCGTGAACTATTACCCCGACAACCAGTGGTATCACGGCGAAGGCAACACCATCGGCCGGGACAGCCCCGACTACCGTCCTTTCAAAGGCATCCTCAGCGAGATCGCGCAGCGCTACAAGCGCCCCATCGTGATCGCCGAAACCGGTGCCGAAGGCGATGTGCGCGGCGATTGGCTGCGCTATGTCAGCGAGCAGGCCGGCCTGGCGATGCAGCGTGGCGTGCCGGTGGAAGGTATCTGCCTGTACCCGGTGGTGGACTACCCGGGCTGGACCGACGACCGTCACTGCCCGGTGGGGCTGCTGGGCTTCCCGGACGAAGCCGGAAACCGCCGTGTGCATGAGGGGCTGGCCGATGAGCTGCGGCTGCAGCAGGCGCGCTTCAGCCACTCGAATCCTGTTTCAAACCTCGCCAACGCCTTGCCATGAACGCGCCGGCACTGCACACACCACCGCGGGTGCCGCTCCTGCCGGATCGGCCGGTCGCCTTCTTGTGGCGTTACGTCTGCCTACGGCCCTGGCATTTCGGCGGGCTGTTGCTGCTGATCGTCGGTGCGGCAAGCTGCGCGGTGGCGGTGCAGTACGGCATGAAGCTGCTGGTCGACGCCATGGCGCAAGGCAGCGCCAACCGCGGTGCGGCGGACGTATGGTTTCCACTGGGGCTGTTCATCGGCCTGATCGTGGTTGAAAACATTTTCTGGCGCCTCGGCGGCTGGCTCGGCTGCCGAACGGTAGTGGCGAGCGTGGTGGACATCCGGGTCGATCTGTTCAAGCACCTGACCGGCCACCCGATGCGCTACTTCACCGAGCACTTCGCCGGTTCGCTGGGCAACCGCATCTCGGCCCTGGGTGCCGCGGCAGGCGCGATCTACGGCGGTCTGGTCTGGAAGATCGTGCCGCCCATCGTCGACTTCATCGGGGCGGTGGTGGTGCTGCTGACCGTCGATTGGCGCATGGCGGTTGCGCTGATCCTGTTCGTGGCCATCGTCGCAGCACTGATCACCGGCTTCGGTATTCGGGGCCGCGCAAAGCATCAGCGTTTCGCCGCGCAATCGGCACGGGTCGGCGGCGAGCTGGTCGATGCGGTGTCCAACGTCTGGACCATCAAAGCGTTTTCCGCGCGCGACCGTGAAGCGGAGCGCCTCGCCAACGAGATCGGCTACGAGGCCAAGGCCCAGCGGCGCAGCTGGATGTACTTGGAAAAGGCCCGCGTCATCCACGACATCTGCCTGTCGCTGATGGCCGGCGGCATGCTGGTCTGGGCGATCAGCCTGTGGGTGAACGGTTCGGTGACCGCAGGTGACGTGGTGCTGGTCAGCGCGTTGACCTTCCGCATCCTGCACGGCTCGCGGGATCTGGCGTTGGCGCTGGTGGACACCACTCAGCAGATCGGCGCCATCGACGACACCCTGCGCATCATCGTCCAACCCCACGGCCTGGACGATCCGGATACCCAGCTGATGCTGGCCGAGGGTGACATCACCTTCGACGACATCAGTTTCGGCTACCCCAAGCGCGGCATGATCTTCGAGCACCTCAATCTGCATATTCCGGCGGGGCAGAAGGTCGGGGTGGTCGGTCCGTCTGGTGCGGGCAAGTCGACACTGATCCAGCTGCTGCAACGCCTGGACGATGTGCATGCCGGGCGCATCCTCATCGATGGTCAGGATCTCCGCTCCGTTAGCCAGAACAGCCTGCGCGAGAAGATCGCCGTGGTGCCGCAGGAAACGGCGCTGTTCAACCGGTCGATCCGCGAGAACATCCGCTATGGGCGTCCCGACGCCAGTGACGAGGACGTGGTGGAAGCGGCCCGTCACGCCTTTTGCGATGCCTTCATCCGCGAGCTGCCGCAGGGTTACGAGACGCTGGTCGGCGAGCGCGGCGTGATGCTCTCAGGAGGCCAGCGCCAGCGGCTGGGTATCGCCCGCGCCTTTCTCAAGGACGCGCCCATTCTCATCCTCGACGAGGCGACGTCGGCGCTGGATACCCAGTCGGAAGGGGAGATCCAGGCGGCACTGAACAACCTGGTGCACAACCGCACCGTGGTGGCGGTCGCGCACCGGTTGTCGACGCTGGCAGGCTTCGACCGGGTCATCGTGCTGCGCAATGGATTGATCATCGAAGACGGCGCACCGATGGAGCTGCGCAGCCGCGGCGGTGCTTTCGACGCCTTGTGGAAGATGCAGGCCGAGGGCTTCATGCATGGCGCAGATCCGGCGCTGTGAAACGGGTCGCGGTGAATTCGAGCAGTCTGCGCGCGCTGGGCTACGACCCGGACCAGCAGGCGCTGGAAGTCGAATTTCACAACGGCTCGCAGTACCGCTACGAGCATGTGCCTGCCGAGGCGGTGCAGGCGTTGCTGGAGGCCGATTCCCTTGGGCGCTATTTCAACCAGGTGTTCAAGGCGCAGCAGTATCCGTATCGGCGCATTGATTGAGCGCGAGAGTGCGGGCGCAGTTCTAACCCTGGCTTCAGGCTGCCGGATCGTTGAGCTTGTCGGGTGGGCTGAAGCCCACCCTATGGCCAGCACCGCTCTAACCGGCGCTGGTTCCAGACCGCAAGCGCTCATCGAACGGGTACGTCGATGAAACGCTATCCAATTGGCTTATCGATGGCTCCATTGAGCCGTTGCGCTGAACTTCCGGCCTGCTGCACGGGCCTCAATTGGACAGGACGCGTCATTACCGAGCGGAGGCTCCACAGACCACAAGGGGACACGCATGTCAGACCATCACACGTACAAGAAGATTGAAATCGTCGGTTCTTCGCGCAACAGCGTCGATGAAGCGATTCAGAACGGTATCGCCGAGGCCAGCAGCAAGCTGCAGAACGTCGAATGGTTCGAAGTGGGTGAGATTCGCGGTCATGTCGAAAACGGCAAGGTTGGGCATTTCCAGGTCACCATGAAGGTCGGCTTCCGCCTCGCGAATAGCTGATCTGCCGTCCAGGCGGCCCGGCAGCGGCTGTTCAGCCAGCTGCCTGGGAGCCTGCCTGCCGCGCCGTGTCAGGCGTGATCCGTCGGCGACTGGCCGCGGCTGCGTTCGTAGCGTCGGAGCAACGGTTGAGTACTCAGCCCGTGCGCGACGATGCTCAACACCACCACTGAAATCACCAGCGGAATGATCGCTTCGGCCTCTTCCGGCAACAGGCCGTGGGTGACCGCGTAGCTCAGGTAGTACAGGCTGCCGATCCCCCGAATGCCGAACCAGCCGACGGTCAGGCGCTGAGTCCGGTCCAGGTAGCGGTGCGGTATCAACAGCCACACACTGAGCGGCCGGATCACCATGAACAGCGCCAGCGCCAGGGGCACCGCGCGCCAGTCCCAGTGCACAGAGACCAATACGCCGAGAATGGTCACCAGCAGCACTTCCAGGCTGCGCTCCAGCTGCCCGCCGAAGGTCAGGATGTCGCCCACCATGACCCCGGCCGCGACCTTGGGCTCGGCGATCTTGTCGCTTTCCAGCGGCAGTTCGCGTGGCATCATGCCGCCCTCTGCCATATGCGGCACGGCGTGGGCGATCAGCTCCTCGGACGGCGTTTCCGATTCGTCCGCGGCGTCTTTTTCCGCGTGGCGCAGCCCCAGCCCGGCCGCAAATACCGCAAGAAAGCCCCAAGCGCCGATCAGCTCGGCGCCGACGTACGCCAGGGCGATCAGAGCCAGCGCCAGCGAATCATTCGGCGACATGGACGTATCGGCGTGCCGAGCGCGCAGGAAGATCGCCAGCCTGCCGATCAACCGCCCGAGCAGATAGCCAAAGCCCAACCCGGCCGGCACGGCCCAGACCAGTCGATGCAACGCCCATTCGCTGACCCAGCCGGTGGCCATGGTTTCCTGTTCGATCAGCAGCAAACCGAACACTACGAAAGGGAAGGCCGTGCCATCGTTGAACCCGGCTTCGCCGGACAGGCCATAGCGCACGTGATCACTGTCGCGTGAGTTGCTCACCTGCACCAGGCTGGCGAGCACGGGGTCCGTGGGGGCAAGGATGGCACCGATCAACACTGAGATGCCCCAGCTGAGCCCGAGCAGGTAATGGCAGAGGGCGGCAACACCCGCGATGCAGGCGAGCATCACTGGGCCGGCGAGAATGTAGGCGCCTTTCCAGGCCGCATGACCCAGCGGCATGCGCAGTTTGAGCCCGCTGACGAACAGGGACACCAGCACCGCGATTTCGGTGAGGTGCTCCATCCAGCTGGCGATGTGAATGAACTCCATCTCCCACAAGCCGACGCCGAGCTGGCCGATGAGCAGACCGAAGCCCAGATAGATCAATGAGGTAGTGACCGGCAGCCAGCGCAGGTAGGCCGATGCCAGGGCTAGGATCAGCAGCAGGATGCCGAGCACGGCCATCCATTCAAGAAAATTCATTCAGTCTTCCGCAAACAAGCGTGACGCGCCGAAGTACGCATAAGCTGTTGGTTTGATCGACGCGGCTGGACGGGGTTCAGCTGCGTTCGTCGAGCGGGGCGGCCGCTGGCCCAGGCGCGCAAGGGGCATCGGCTGCCGGCCTCGTTGAGAGGCCGGCGCAGAACTGTGCGCTTGCGTCGCGCTTACAAGACTTTGCTGTGGAATGCTGTCGCAGAATGTTCGGGCGCAACGGAGCGATGGGTATCGCCTCGATGCGCTCTGACGGTCAACGCAACCCGGCGAGGATGTCGAAGGCGCGGTGGCGGTCGGCGGTTTCGTAGAGGTCGCAGGTAAAGATCAGTTCATCGGCCGCTGTCTGCTCCAGAAGGATCTCCAGCCGCGCGCGGATCTTTTCCGGCCCGCCGATCAGGGCCATGCCGAGGAAGCTGCCGACAGCGTCCTGCTCATGGGGCAGCCACTTGCCCTGCATGCTGGTGACCGGCGGCACCAGCACCAGGCTCTGGCCACGGATCAGGGCAAGGATGCGCTGGTAGGCGGTGGTGGCCAGGTATTCGGCCTGCTCGTCGGTATCGGCGGCCATCAGCGGCACACCAAGCATCACGTAGGGCTTGTCCAGCACCTCGGAGGGGCGGAAGTTCTCGCGGTACAGACGAATCGCCTCGTGCATGTAGCGGGGCGCGAAATGCGAGGCGAAGGCGTAGGGCAAGCCTTTGGCCGCTGCCAGCTGAGCGCTGAACAGGCTCGAGCCGAGCAGCCAGATCGGCACGTTGCTGCCCATGCCCGGCATGGCGATGACCCGCTGGTTGGGTTGGCGCGGACCGAGCAGCATCTGCAGTTCTTCCACATCGGCCGGAAAGTCATCGGCATTGCCCATGCGGTCGCGGCGTAACGCGTGCGCGGTGAACTGATCGGCGCCTGGCGCGCGACCCAGACCCAGCTCGATTCGACCGGGATAGAGGGCTTCCAGCGTGCCGAACTGTTCGGCGACCACCAGCGGCGCATGGTTGGGCAGCATGACGCCGCCAGCGCCCAGGCGAATCCGCGACGTGCCGGACGCCAGATAGCCGATCAGCACGGACGTGGCGGCGCTGGCGATGCCGTCCATGTTGTGGTGCTCGGCGACCCAGAAGCGCTCGAAGCCGAGCTTCTCCACGTGCTGGGCCAGCGCCAGCGAGTTGCGCAGGGCCAGACCGGCATCGCCGTCATCGCGGATCGGCGCGAGGTCGAGGGTGGAGAAACGGGTGTGTTCGATACGGGACATCGTCTACCTCTTTGCTGACGGCTGCTCAGTAGCAGTGCTCGGCCTCGGCGCGCGCCAGGACATTGCGGTCTTCGTCGCGCAGCCAGCCTTGTGGGGTGAAGCCCAGCGAGCGGGCCTGGAACAGATAGCGCCGTCCGGGCTGGAAATCGTCGTAGTTGATCACCAGGGTGCAGCGCAGGTACTGGGTATCGCCGAAATCGCCGAAGCCACCGCTACTGATTTCGAATTCGTAGCGTGCCTCGAGTTCATGCGCACCAGGGCTGACCTGGAAATAGCGGCCATCGGGCGTGCGCTCGCCGTCCAGCTGGTCGGACATGAAGATGTCGCTGGGTTGGGCGCTCATTTCGACCCAGGCCATGTCCGGATCGGGTGCAGGCAGCGGGCCGGCACAGCCGATCAGGCCGAGCGCCAGCAATGGAGCGATGAACAGACGCATGATGAATCCTCCGGATAACCGCAGGATCAGCCTCTGCTGTCGCGGTCAGCCAATGAGCCTGAGCCACCTGGGGCTCTTTTTCAACGACTGCACCAAGACAGAACGGTTCACAACAGAACGCTAGCGGGTAGCGACCCCGCCGCAGCCGCGCTCGGTGGCCTTGGCCAGCATGCGGTCATGCTGGTCGTACAGCTTGGCCCAGGGGCGGAAACCGTAGCCGCCGGCCACCAGTCGATAGCGCGCCCCGGCGTTGAAGCTGTCATAACTCAGGGTCAGGCGGCAGTCGCGTGCCAGCGCTTCGCTGTCACGACCGACATCAGCCGGGCCGACTTCGAAGCGATAGCGCATACCCAGCTGATGACTGCCGGGGGCGACCTGAAAGTAGCGATCATCCTTCAGCGGTCGTTCATCGACCGCCACGGCCATCAATTCGGTTTCTCCGTGGGGATCAAGATCGATCCAGGCCTGGTTCGGATCGGGCTGGGGCATCCACAAGGCGCAGCCGCCAAGGCTGGATAGCGCAACAACAAGCATCAGGATTCGCATGTAACTGGATCTCCGATCGGTAGCGGCCTGGCGATTTGGCACCGGCATGTTCGGTGTTTGGGTGGGCTTCGAACTCGTTGTAGGCTCAGCGCATCGCCCCGTGGGGCCAGCAGACAGGTCAGCGTGTGTTCAGGTCGAAGCCGAAAATCGCCGCAGTCGACAACCGAATAATGCGCTGGGTTCCCTTGCTGCTGGCCCTGGGTCTGACCGGTTGCAGCAGCTATTACGGGCAACTGGCGGTCGGTCAGCTCGAGCTGCTGCGCCAGCGCGAGCCCATTGTGGCAATCGTCGACGATCCGCAACGCGCACCGCAGTTGCGTCAGCGACTGGCCCTCGCCCTGCAGGCCAGAGGCTTCGCCAGCGATGCGCTGGCACTCCCGGACAACCAGAGTTATCGGGTTTACGCCGAGATCCAGCGGCCGTATGTGATGTGGAATCTGTTCGTCGCCGAGGAGTTTTCGGTGGAGCAGCGGACCCAGTGCTTTCCGATAGCCGGTTGTGTGGCCTATCGCGGCTACTACCAGCAGGGCCGCGCTCGCGGCGCCGCGGCGCTGATGCAAGCCGAGGGCTACGACACGCTGGTGTCCGGCGTACCGGCCTATTCGACCCTGGGCTGGTTCGACGATCCGCTGCTCAGCTCGATGCTGCGCTGGGATGATGATCGCCTGGCCGGGTTGATCTTCCACGAGCTGGCGCACCAGCAACTGTATGTCGCGGACGACACGGCGTTCAACGAATCCTTCGCTTCCTTTATCGAGCGCGAAGGGCTGCGGCAGTGGCGTGCCAGCCGTGGCCTGCCAGCGCCGAACGAGACCGCACGCAAGCATTACGCCGACCTCAGCAAACTGGCCCTGGCGACCCGCGATCGATTGGCCGTGATTTACGCGTCCGACCTGAGCGAATCCGCGATGCGCGCTGCCAAACGTGACGAGTTCATGCGCATGCGGCAGACCTATCTGCAGCTCCGCGACGGCCCGTGGCAAGGCGACGACCGCTTCGATCGCTGGATGAACCAGCCGCTGAACAATGCCAGCCTGGTTCCGTTTGGCCTCTATGACCAATGGGTGCCTGCCTTCGCCGCGCTATATGAGCAGGTCGGCGGCGATTGGTCGCGCTTCTATGCCGCCGTGGCCTCCTTGGGTCGCCTGCCTGCCGACGAGCGGGAACGGCAACTGGATGCGCTCCGCTGAAACCCCTCGTCGCTTCGTTTGAAGCGCGATGCGGCAAGGCGCCGCGGCTGATCACGCCTCGCTGAATCGAAGCCTGTTCGAAGGGGTTGGGCGCTGCCGCTTGTCGAGTCTTTGCATGTTCGCACCAGATTTCACGGAATTGTTTTCCGCTTGCCTCCGTCCATTTTCTAGATCGTCAGCCCAGCCTGACCCGTGATTTGGCCGTACGAATCTGTACGTCCAGCCAATACAAGCCGTTCAAACGGAGGCTCCATGGATAACCTATCCGGCATTCTCGATAACAAGGGCACGCCCCTCGATAAGCAGAAGTTCACCTGGAAAGAGATGGCGGGCAAGCCGATCAGCAAGCTGGATGACGACGCTTTTACCCGCGTGCGGATCATCCTGATGAACGGGATCGAAACCGATGCGCTGCGCCTCAAGCACGGCATAGCGCGGATCACCGGACAGCTGCGTGGCCCGCTCGCCGAGATCCGTCGCGTCGAGCAGCATCAGGCGACCATGGTCAACTGGCTGATCTCCGCCGACCATTCGCCGCTGGAAACCACGGTTGCCTACGAGCAGGTCGCCATCGAGGTGACTGCCGCCGTCGCCCAGACCGAGGCCGATCCTTATCAGGCGCAGACCTATCGCTTCGGTCTGCTGGAGGATTTCGATCACCTGTACCGCTATTCCGCGATGCTCGATCGCCTCGAAGGCAAGGATGCGAACAACATCCTCCAGGGCTACACCGACATCGTGCCGGGTCGGCAGACCTCCGAGCATCATCGTCATCCGGACAATGACCTGCGCGAAAGCTACGCAAAGGAGCAGGCGGATCTCATCACCAAGATCCATGCGGCGATGATCACGGCAGCCGAGTACCAGACCCACGACTACTACATGAACATCGGCCCGCTGTTCGCCGATCCGCTGGCGCGTCAGCTCTATGCCGAGATCGCTTCGGTCGAAGAGCAGCACGTGACTCAGTACGGCTCGCTGGCCGACCCGCAGGAATCCTTCATGGAGAAGTGGCTGGTGCACGAGGCGATGGAAGTCTATGCCTACGCCAGCTGCGCCGAGCAGGAAACCAACCCGCGCATCAAGGCGTTGTGGGAACGCTTCCTCGATTACGAGTTGGGCCACCTGCAGGTCGCTTGCGAGCACTTCAAGAACATCGAGCGCCGCGACCCCGCGGAAATCCTCGGAGGTCCGCTGCCGAAGATGATCGAGTTCAAGAGCCAGCGTGAGTTCGTCCGTCAGGTCCTCGCAGCCGAGGTCAACCTGCGCACCAGCGGCACCGAGTACGTCGACAAGAGCCAGGAGCCGCAGAACTCCCTGGACTACCGCGCCCAGCTCAACTCCGAAGGTATCGCGTCGAACATCGTATCGGCCGGTTATCAGTGGGCGCCGGGCGGCGAACTTATGCAGATGCGCAAGGTTTCTTGAGGAGAGAAGGACATGGCTAATTCAGCAAAACTGGGCACCAACTTCACCGGCGTGCAGATGTCGCCGAAGGACACCAAGCGCCTGCTCGACGCCGTCAACGAAATCCATCCGGACGTGCCGGGCGATTCCAAAGGCTTGATGATGGAGCGCGCAACCCGCGCCGAAGAAGCCGATCGCATTGGTTCGATACCGGTTCCCGGCTCTGCCAAGGGCATGCTCAAGTCGACGTTCGACATGGCGCTGGGCAAGAGCCCTGAACTGCTGGTCGACAAGCTCGGCGAGCGCCTGGCATTCGAGCGCAGCGGCGTGCGCATGTACGACGCCATGATCGCCAAGGCCAAGGCGATCAGCATGGCCGATTCGGACCTGATCGGCGTGCTGCAGCACATCCGCGACGAAGAGTTCGAGCACATGAACATCGTCGCTGAAGCGATCGAGACGCTCGGCGCCGACCCGACCGCGCAGACCCCTTCTGCCGACGTCGTAGGGGTCAAGTCGATGGGCGTGATGCAGGTGCTCACCGATCCGCGAACCAACATCGCTCAAGGCATCAACGCACTGCTGACCCTCGAACTCGAGGACAACGCGGCTTGGGAGCTGTTGATCGAGCTGGCCGAAGCCGGTGGCCATCCCCGTATCGCCAAGGGCTTCCACAAGGCCAAAGCGCAGGAAGACGACCATGTGATCAAGATCAAGACGCTGCTGCGCCAGGACCTGATCAGGCAAGTCCAGTAATACGCGTGTGCTACACATTTTGGCGCGCCCTCGGGCGCGTCTTTTTTTTGCGGGACGACAAGCAGGTGGCTTGATTAGTCATTTATTAGTGCATAAGCAAATGAATTCTTATTCTTTCTGGTGGCAGTCGTGCGGGCGATAGACTCGCGGCTCAGCGACCATCGAGAGGCCATCCCATGCGGCGTGGATTGTTTCATTACCTGATCGTCCCCGGCTGGCACGGCTCGCCTAAGGATCATTGGCAGAGCCACTGGCAGCGCACCCTGCCTCACAGCCAGCGCGTCGAACAGGCCGATTGGCTTCAGCCGCAGCGTGCTGACTGGGTGGCCGAACTGAGTCGTGGCATCGCCTGCGCGTCAGAGCCGGTGGTGCTGATAGCGCATAGTCTCGGTTGCGTAACCGTCGCGCACTGGGTGGCGCAGGCAGCGCCCGATGCGCTGCGGCGGGTCCGGGGTGCGCTGCTGGTCGCGCCGGCGGACGTCGAGCGGCCGGGCTGCCCCGAGCCGCTGCGCAACTTCGCGCCGTTGCCCTTGGCGCCGCTGCCGTTTCCGAGCGTGCTGGTGGGGTCCGACAATGATCCGGCTGCCAGCGCCAACCGCTCACGTGTCATGGGCGAGGCCTGGGGCAGCGAAGTGAGCGTGCTCCATGGTGTCGGACACATCAACGTGGCTTCGGGGCACCATCGTTGGGAAGAGGGGCTGGTCTTTCTCGACCGTCTGCAATCGCTGCTCAACCACCAGTCAAGACGGCGTGCTTGATGGCGCCAGGGCCCTTGGGCGAGTGTTCCTTCGTTCAGTCGCTATTCGCCACCGCCCGGTGGATCGGTGAAGCGCGATCCACCCTACAAGGCTGAGCCTCATCACTGAGCAGGGTGGATGACGCTCTTTTCATCCACCGGTTCCGTGGAGCGACTCAGACCCACAAACCGGGGCGAACCGGCGCCATTCGTTACACTCTGATGCTCCATTGCCGTCCATCGAGCTGTTGCATGCCCAGCCCCGCACCATCCGACATCGCTGCAACCCTTCCCCTCGTGCTTGCCGGGCCCATGCTGCGTCGGCTCGAGGCGGGGCGTCTGGTGCTCTGGCTGGTGGCCAGCGAGCCGCTGCAGTTGCGCCTGGCCTTGCAGCCCGAAGAGGAGGCTCCGGTCTCGCTGGCCCTGGAAGGCGAATGCTGTCGTCAGCTGCGCGTTGGCACCTCGGCCTGGTTGCACCTGATCGATCTCCATCTGGCTACGCCGCTGCCGGTCGATCGCCTGGTCGAGTACGACCTGCTGATCCAGCGCGACGGCCATGAGCAAGCCATCGCCGATTGGGCGCCGCACCTGATCCATGAGGGATTCCAGCGGCCGGCGTTCGTCGTCCGGTCGCGCTACGACGATCTGCTACACGGCTCCTGTCGCAAGCCGCACCACCCCTCGGCGGACGGCTTGGTCACTGTGGATTCACTGGTGGCCCAGACCCGCCACTCCCCCGAGCGCTGGCCCGCCGCGCTGCTGATGACCGGCGACCAGATCTACGCCGATGACGTGGCCGGGCCCACCCTGGTAGCCATCCATGCGCTGATCCGCCGCCTCGGGCTGTATGGCGAATGTCTCGAGGGCGCCACCGTCGCCGACAGCGATGAGCTGCTGGCGCATCCAGCCACCTACTATCGGCGCGCGGAACTGTTGCCTGCGTTCAAATCCAACGAAGATCTGCGTGAGCGCTTCTTTGGAGGGGTCGAAAAGCCGGTGTTCACCACCTCCAGCGCGCACAACCATCTGGTGTCGCTGGGCGAGGTGCTGGCGATGTACCTGCTGGTCTGGTCACCGCTGCCCTGGGGTTTGATCGAGCTTCAGCGGCCAGCGCTGGACGGCGAGCAGGCTGAGCGCTGGGCGCGTGAACTGAGTTGCATCGATGCCTTCCAGGTCGGCCTGCCGCAGGTGGCGCGGGCGTTGGCACACCTGCCGTCGCTGATGATCTTCGATGACCACGACATCACCGATGACTGGAACCTCAGCGCCCGCTGGGAGCAGACCGCCTACGGCCATCCGTTTTCCCGGCGCATCATCGGCAACGCCTTGCTCGGCTATCTTTTATGTCAGGCCTGGGGCAACGCGCCGGATGCCAGCGTCACGTCGTTGAGCGCGGTTGAGGCGTTGCTCAATAGTGGCGAAGACGGGCGACTCGATTGCGAGCTGCATGATCAAGTCGTTGACGAGCTGCTGGAGCGCGGCGACTGGGGCTATGTCATACCCAGCGAGCCTGCGCTGGTAGTGCTCGATACTCGTACCCGACGCTGGCGCAGCGAGCGCAACCTGAGCCGGCCTTCGGGGCTGATGGATTGGGAAGCGCTGACGGATTTTCAGCAGGAATTGCTCGATCACCGTTCGGTGATCATCGTCTCGCCGGCGCCGATGTTCGGCGTCAAGCTGATCGAGACCGTGCAACGCGTATTCAGCTGGGCCGGCCTGTCGCTGTTGGTCGACGCCGAAAACTGGATGGCCCATCGCGGCGCGGCGCAGGTCATGCTCAACATCTTCCGCCACACCCGCACGCCGGGTAACTACGTGATCCTCTCTGGCGACGTGCATTACTCGTTCGCCTATGAGGTGCGCATTCGAGGCCGTGCTGACGGCCCGCGGTTATGGCAGATCACCAGCAGTGGCGTGAAGAACGAGTTTCCGCCGCGCTTGCTCGACCTGTTCGATAGGCTCAACCGCTGGCTGTATTCGCCGCGCTCACCATTGAACTGGTTCACCAAACGCCGCCGGGTGCGGGTCCAGCCGTGGCTGCCGAGCCGCAGCCGGTCTGGAGAACGCCTGTGGAACGGCTCGGGTATTGGTCGCATCCGGCTCGATGCCGAGGGCCGGCCGTCGCAGGTTCAGCAGATCAACGCCGATGGATCACCGCCTGTAAGCTTCGCTCCCGAGCGAGACAAGACGCCCTAGCCGAACGCCGTGCGCAGCTCTGGCAGCGTGGCGTAGTAATACGCTGGCGATTGCGCCATCAGCTCGGCATGGCTGCCAAAACCGTAACCCACCCCGACAGCCTGCAACCCGTTGCTGTGCGCGCCGATCAGGTCGTGCTTGCGGTCGCCGATCATCAGGGTCTGCTCGGGATCGAGCCCTTCTCTGGCGATCACATGAGCGATCAGCTCGACTTTGTTGGTGCGGGTGCCGTCCAGCTCGCTGCCATAGATGACCTTGAAGTGCTGATCGAAGGCGAAATGCCGGGCGATTTCGCGGGCGAAAACCGAGGGTTTCGAGGTCGCCACATAGAGCGTCCGGCCTTGCCCGCGCAAGTGGTCGAGCATTTCCAGCACGCCGTCGAACAACAGGTTTTCGTACAGCCCGACCGTCTTGAAGCGCTCCCGATAATGCCCGACCGCTTCCCAGGCCCGCGCTTCGTCGAAGCCGTAGAACTCCATGAACGCCTGCAGCAGCGGTGGGCCGATAAAGGGTTCCAGCTTGGCCAGATCTGGCTCGTCGATGCCGAGCTGCGCCAGTGCATGCTGAATCGAGCGGGTAATGCCTTCGCGTGGGTCGGTCAGGGTGCCGTCGAGGTCGAAGAGGATGGTTGAGTGGTGCATCGCAGGGCTCGGTAATTTCCTGTGGGGGCGCGGTTCGACAATCGGCTCGCGCACATTTTTTTGCTTCAGGCTTCAGGCTTCAGGCTTTTCTGCCAAGTGCTGATCCTTCAACTTCACGTAGTTGCCGGCGGTGTAGCTGAAGAAGCTGCGCTCTTTTTCCGTGAGCGGGCGGGCCTGCTTCACCGGGCTGCCAACGTAGAGGTGGCCGCTTTCCAGCGTCTTGCCCGGCGGCACCAGGCTGCCGGCGCCGATGATGACCTCGTCTTCGACCACCGCGCCGTCCATCACGATCGAACCCATGCCAACCAGAATCCGGCTGCCCAGGGTGCAGCCATGCAACGTGACCTTGTGGCCGACGGTGACTTCGTCGCCGATGGTCAGCGGAAAACCGTCCGGGTTGAACGGGCCGGCATGGGTGATGTGCAGCACGCTGCCGTCCTGAATGCTGGTGCGTTTGCCGATGCGGATGCGGTGCATGTCGCCGCGAATCACGGTCAGCGGCCAGACGGAGCTGTCTTCGCCGATCTGGATGTCGCCGATGAGCACGGCGCTGGGGTCGACGAAGACGCGCTCGCCAAGTGCCGGTGTGTGTTCCTGGAAGGTTCGGATGCTCATGGATGGCTCCTGTAGGCGCGTGTGTGGGGCGGGCGATCACTGATAGACCCGACCCTCGAGTGTGTTGCTGCCGGGACGAAAGAATTCGCCCGGCGTGGCGCCGAACTGTTCGCGAAAGGCGGCGATGAAGGCCGACAAGGACTCATAACCACAGCCCAGCGCCACGTCGGTCACCCGCTCGCCGCGCTCCAGTGCTGGCAGGGCGCTGAGCAGCCGCAACCGCTGGCGCCAGGCGCGAAAGGTCAGTCCGGTTTCACGGAGGAACAGCCGGCTCAGGGTACGTTCCGAGACGCCCAGGGTGCGGCTCCAGTCGGCCAGGCCTTCCTGCGACTCCGGTTGCGCCTGCAGGCTTTTGCACAGCCGATGCAAACGTGGCTCGGAGGGCAGCGGCAGCACCAGTTCGACCTCAGGTGCGCAACCGAGTTGATCGAGTAGCACTTGCACCAGTCGTCCCTCCGCGCCGTCTTCGGCATAGGCTTCGGGCAGGGTGCTGAAATGTCGGATCAGTTCGCGAAGCAGGGGGCTGACCTGCAGCACCCGGCAATGCTCGGGCGCATCGCCCGCTACGCTTCGGTCGATATACAGGCTGCGAATGCAGGTGTCCGGCGCACAGAAGACCTGATGCGTCACGCCGGCTGGAATCCACACCGCGCGCAGCGGCGGTGCGATGAAGCGGCCATTGTCGGTGCGCACTTCGAGCACGCCTTCCACTGCATGGGAAAGCTGCACCCAGGGATGGCTGTGGCGGTAGCCCAGCTTGAGGTTGGGCGGCGAGTCGAGCTGGCCATAGACCGGCCGCGGCAGCGCTTTGAGTGCGCCAAGGCGGGTAATCAACGCGGCCTCTTGTCCGATTGGCGACATTTCGTGCCTGCTTGGCGTTAGTCGGAAGGAGGAGCCCACGTTAAGGTCGATCCCTGTCGCCTGCAAGTCCCAAGGAAATCCATATGGCCAAGCTCCGCCTGCTCTTCGACAATTTCACCCTGGCCCTGCTCGCCGTGGTTGCCATTGCCACGCTGTTTCCCTGCGAAGGGCGCGGCGCGGTGTTCTTCGAGTGGCTGACGGCGGCCGCCATCGCGCTGCTGTTCTTCATGCACGGCGCCAAGCTGTCGCGCGAAGCGATCCTCGCCGGTGCCGGCCACTGGCGCCTGCACCTGCTGGTGTTCGCCTGCACCTTCGTCATGTTTCCGCTGCTGGGACTGGCGCTCAAGCCGGTGTTGACGCCGATGGTCGGTGACGAGCTGTACCTGGGCATGCTCTACCTCTGCGCGCTGCCCGCCACCGTGCAATCGGCCATCGCCTTTACCTCGCTGGCGCGCGGTAACGTCCCGGCTGCCATCTGCAGCGCTGCGGCGTCCAGCCTGATCGGCATCTTCCTCACGCCGCTGCTGGTATTGCTGCTGATGGGCGTCGAAGGCGAGAGCGGCTCGACGCTGGATTCCATCGGCAAGATCGTGCTGCAACTGCTGGTGCCCTTTATCGCCGGGCAGATCGCTCGCCGCTGGATCGGCGCCTGGGTGACGCGCAACAAGACCTGGCTGAAAACCGTGGATCAGAGCTCGATCCTGCTGGTGGTCTACACCGCATTCAGCGGTGCGGTGGTCGATGGCCTCTGGCAGATCGTGCCGGTTGGACATCTGATCGGGTTGGTGGTGGCCTGCTGTCTGTTGCTGGCCATCGTGCTGTGGCTGACGGCCATGCTGGCCAAGCTGTTTGGCTTCAATCTGGAAGACCGCATCACCATCCTCTTCGCCGGTTCGAAGAAGAGCCTGGCGACCGGCGTGCCCATGGCGCAGGTGCTGTTCGCCACCAGTGCGGTCGGCATGATCATCCTGCCGCTGATGCTGTTTCATCAGATCCAGCTGATGGTCTGCACGGTGCTCGCCCAGCGCTATGCGCGACGCCCCGAATTGCCCGAGCAGACGGCGGTCCAATAACCGGTACGGATGCCCGTCACTCGCGCCGTTTCGTTGTGAATAGAGCCGCTCTATCGCTTCGTTCCCCAGCTGCGCGGTCGGGCATTTGTCTTTAACATGCACCGGTGATCATTTATTCAGAAGGGGCAACTGCCGTGACCGATACCAATCCGCTGCTTCGGGAATTCGACCTGCCGCCGTATTCCGAGATTCGTCCGGAGCACGTCGAGCCGGCGGTCGATACCGTCCTAGGCGAGAACCGCGTCGCCCTGCAGGAATTGCTCAGCCGCCCCGCCGAGAGCCTCGACTGGGGCACCCTGGTGGTAGGCCTCGACGAAATGAACGAGCGCCTCAGCCGCGCCTGGGGTCCGGTCAGCCACCTCAATGCCGTACGCAACAATGCCGAATTGCGCAGCGCCTACGAGGCCTGTCTGCCCAAACTGTCCGCCTACGCCACCGAGCTGGGTCAGAACGCCGACCTGTTCGCCGCCTACCAGGCGCTGTCGCTGAGCGCCGAGGCCGACGGCTTCGATGTGGCGCAGAAGACCATTCTCGAACACGCGTTGCGTGACTTCCGCCTGTCCGGTATCGACCTGCCGCCGGCCGAGCAGCAGCGCTTCGGCGCGATCAGCATGAAGCTCGCCGAACTGGGCAGCACCTTCTCCAACCAGCTGCTCGACGCGACCCAGGCCTGGACCAAGCACGTCACCGACGAAAGCCTGCTGGCCGGCATTACCGATTCGTCCAAGGCGCAGATGGCCGAAGCGGCCAAGGCCAAGGAACTGGACGGTTGGCTGATCAGCCTCGAATTCCCCAGCTACTACGCCGTGATGACCTACGCCGACAATCGCAAGTTGCGTGAAGAGGTCTACGTCGCCTATTCCACCCGCGCCTCCGATCAGGGCCCGAACGCCGGCCAGTTCGACAATGGCCCGGTGATGGAGCAGATCCTCGACCTGCGTCAGGAACTGGCGAAGCTGCTGGGCTTCGGCAACTACGCCGAGCTGTCGCTGGCGACCAAAATGGCTGACAGCACCGATCAGGTGCTGGGCTTCCTGCGTGACCTGGCCAAGCGCAGTAAGCCGTTTGCCGAACGCGACCTGAAGGAGCTGCGCGCCTTTGCCGCCGAGCAGGGCGTTTCCGATCTGCAGAGCTGGGACGTCAATTACTTCGGCGAGAAGCTGCGCCAGGCTCGCTACAGCCTGAGCCAGGAAGAGCTGCGCGCCTACTTCCCGGTGGACAAGGTGCTGTCCGGCCTGTTTGCCATCGTCAAGCGCCTGTACGGCATCGAGATTCACGAGCTGGAAAGCTTCGACGGTTGGCATCCGGACGTGCGTCTGTTCGAGATCCGTGAGAAAGGCGAGCACGTCGGGCGATTTTTCTTCGACCTCTATGCGCGGGCCAACAAGCGTGGTGGCGCCTGGATGGATGGGGCGCGTGACAAGCGCCGCACCTGCCTCGGGACGCTGCAGACGCCAGTCGCCAACCTGGTCTGCAACTTTACCCCACCGGTGGGCGAGCGCCCGGCGCTGCTGACCCACGATGAAGTCACTACGCTGTTCCATGAGTTCGGCCATGGCCTGCACCACCTGCTGACCCAGGTCGAGCATGCCGGTGCATCAGGCATCAATGGCGTGGCCTGGGACGCAGTCGAGCTGCCGAGTCAGTTCATGGAGAACTGGTGCTGGGAGCCCGAAGGTCTGGCGCTGATCTCCGGCCACTACCAGACCGGCGAAACCCTGCCGCAGGATCTGCTCGACAAAATGCTGGCGGCGAAGAACTTCCAGTCCGGCCTGATGATGGTGCGTCAGCTGGAGTTCTCACTGTTCGACTTCGAACTGCACGCCACTCACGGAGACGGCCGCAGCGTGCTGCAAGTGCTGGAAAGCATCCGCGACGAGGTCTCGGTGATGCGTCCGCCAGCCAGCAACCGCTTCCCCAACAGCTTCGCGCACATCTTCTCCGGTGGTTACGCGGCGGGTTACTACAGCTACAAGTGGGCTGAGGTGCTGTCCTCCGACGCCTTCTCGCGCTTCGAGGAAGAGGGCGTATTCAACGCCGACACGGGTCGCGCCTTCCGCGAGGCCATCCTGGCGCGCGGCGGCTCGCAGGAGCCGATGGTGCTGTTCGTCGACTTCCGTGGTCGTGAGCCGTCTACCGATGCGCTGCTGCGCCATCTCGGTCTGACCGAGGAAGTGGCATGAGCGACGAGCCGAAGGTGACCACCAAGCGCTTCATCGCCGGGGCGGTATGTCCGGCGTGCAGCGCCAGCGACAGCATCAAGATGTGGGACGTTGATGGCGTTCCGCATCGCGAGTGCGTCGAGTGCGGCTACGCTGACACCCTCAACGCGCAGGGCCAATCCGTGCCCTCGGAGTTGGGTACGCGGGTCAACCAGGCCAAGCCCAAGGCCCCCGATCCGCAGGTGCAAGCCGTGCAATTTTTCCCCAATCCCAAGCTGAAGAAAAAACCCGACTGATCCAATGGAGGCTCGCCATGTGGCACATCACCTGTGGCGACCTCGCCGCGGAGAGCGTTCGGCCCCTGCTGGCTGACGGCAGCGAGGTGCGGGTGCTGCGCGATGACCTGGCCGTCGGGCCGCTGGCTGATATCGAATCCTCGCCTTGCAGAATGCGTATGGGCTTCTGGGAAGCCGTCTGGCCTGCCGGGCTGGAGCCTCGGCCGGAATTCTCCGGCATTGCCGCCGATGCCGAGTGGCTGGACCGGTTGCCTGGCCAGTCGCGGCAAGTCACGGTCTGGCACGGCGATAGTGCCTCCGAACAGCTGATGCTGGCGCGTGTGGCGGCGGCATTGGAAGGCTCGTCAATCGCGCTTCATGAGGTGGCCTGCGGCACCGGCGACAGTCGGGTTGGCATGCGCATGGCCGTATCCATGAATGCACCGGACGCCCTGGCAGCGCTTTATCAGCCGCGCCTCGTCGGCCCTGAACGCCTCGTCGAACTCGCCGGCCAATGGCGTGCCACCGTGCGGGAAAGTGCTGCGATACGTCGCTGGATCGATGGTCGGTTTGTCGGCGAAGACCAGTCACGGATCGACGGTGAGTTAGCCGCCGCCTGCGGCGACGACTGGATGCCGCTGGCCCGCGCCATGGCTGAAGTCATGGGCCATTGCGACGGCTTCTTCCCTACGGACCTGTACCTTTACTGGCGCGCACGGGAGCTGGCGAGACGCGGCGTCATTCGCCTCAGTGACGTCGCAGAACCCGAGTACAGCAAGGTGCAGGTGCGACGGTCCAGCTGACATGCTAGTTGTCGCCTGCATGAGCCGTATGGCTCCGGTTGCTCACAGCACACATGATGTGTGCCGCTGTGCCTCGAGATCAGCTCTGTAGGGAGCGTTTACTTTCACCGATTGCTTTGGACGAGATAGCGCTGCCAGATTGCGGCTGCGGCTGCCTCGGTCCACCCACTCGACGGGCGGGCTCGTCGACATTAGCGACGCTTGAGGAAGTTCTGATACTGTATTCATATACAGTATTTCGGAGCCTGTCATGTACCCGCCGAAAAGCACGCCGCGTGGCCGTGGCACCGCAATCAATCCGGACAACCGCTTCGCCCCGACCCGTAGCGAGGCATATGACGACGGCTGGGAACAGGACGTGCCACCGACGCGCGCCACCGAGGTACGCTTCGAAACAGCCAAGACCGTGCTCACCCGCAACCAGTCGCCAGATGTCGGCTTCGATCGTTCGGTAAACCCCTATCGCGGCTGTGAACATGGCTGCATCTACTGCTTCGCGCGGCCCAGCCATGCCTATTGGGACATGTCGCCAGGGATTGATTTCGAGACACGGTTGATCGCCAAGAGCAACCTTGCCGAGCGCCTGGAGCAGGAGCTGAGCAAGCCCGGCTATGTGCCGCAACCCATTGCGCTGGGGGTCAACACCGACGCCTATCAGCCGTTGGAACGCGAACAACAGCTGACACGCCAGGCGCTGGAGATTCTGCTGCGCTTCAAGCATCCGGTGCACATCATCACCAAGGGCTCGCTGGTGCTGCGCGATCTGGATCTGTTGGTGCCGCTGGCCGAGCAACGGCTGGTCAGCGTCTCGGTCAGCCTTACAACCCTCGACGACGAGCTCAAGCGCATCATGGAGCCGCGCGCGGCATCGCCCTCGGCGCGGCTGCGGGTATTGCGCACGTTGCATGAGGCGGGCGTGCCGGTGAGCGTGATGTGCGCGCCGATGATCCCGATGATCAATGACATGGAGCTGGAGCGCATGCTCGAAGCCGCCCGGGAAGCCGGCGCGTGCTCGGCCGGTTATGTGCTGCTGCGCCTGCCGCACGAGGTGGCGACCTTGTTCGATGAGTGGCTGCAGGAGCATTTCCCACAGCGTGCCGCGCATGTCATGAGCCTGGTACGGCAGTCGCGCGGTGGCAAGGATTACGACAGCCGCTTCGGCAGCCGCATGCGCGGCGAAGGGCAGTTCGCCCAACTGTTGGAGCAGCGCTTCCAGCTGGCCTGCAAGCGGTTGGGTTACAACCGCCACGACCGGAATTACGGTCTCGATTGCAGTCGCTTCGCGCCGCCCGGGCAGCAGTTGAACCTGCTCTAGTCATGCCCGGGCCCGCAGGGCGGATCACCGGAACTATACGAAGCGCTCGGCGCACCAATCCAGGTATCGCTGCGGCGCCGGTATGGTCCGGCGCGCATTCGTTTCTGGAGGCAAGGTGGACTGGATCGATCTTCTGCAATGGCCGGCAATGGTGGTCACGGTTCTGGCGGCGTGGCTGATCGGCTCGCTCAAACCGCAACGGCGAACGGTGGGCTTCTGGTGCTTCCTGCTCAGTAACCTGCTGTGGGTCATCTGGGGCTGGTATGCCGAGGCCTGGGCGCTGATCACGCTGCAGGTGTGTCTGGCGTTGATGAACATCCGCGGCGTGAAAAAGAACGACCACACGGCAGAAGCCAGCGCCTGATCCTGACGAAATTGCCAGTCTTGCATCGCTGTCTATACTCCGATCGTAAGCGTACCGATTGAATCCGACTGCGCGTGCAAAGCGTGGACTGGCAACCAGGCATTGGGGGGAGCCAGATCAGAGCGTAGTCAGGCCGTTCTAGCGAGCGTTTCGCTCCGCTCTGCGGCCGGACTGGTAGTCGGCGGGATAACAAGAACCATAAGGGGAACCCGCAATGTCGCGACATCCACGAGTCTGGATGGGGATGGGGCTGTGGTCGCTGTTCGGTCAGGCCCAGGCAGCCTGGGACGTGAACATGCGCGCCGGCGCCACGGACGTCAGTCGCTCCGTATTCGATCTGCACATGACCATCTTCTGGATCTGCGTAATCATCGGCGTGCTGGTGTTCGCGGTGATGTTCTGGTCGATGTTCGCCCACCGCCGCTCCAAGCGGCTGGATTCGGCACATTTCCACGAGAACACCAAGGTCGAGGTGCTCTGGACCATCATTCCGCTGCTGATTCTGGTCGGTATGGCGGTGCCGGCCACCCGCACGCTCATCCATATCTACGATCCCACCGAATCGGACGTGGACATCCAGATCACCGGCTATCAATGGAAATGGCACTACAAATACCTGGGTGAGGACGTCGAGTTCTTCAGCAACCTCACCACCCCCCGCGATCAGATCAACAACCTGGCCCCCAAGGGCGAGCACTACCTGCTGGAGGTAGACGAGCCGCTGGTGATTCCCGTAGGTGCCAAGGTGCGCTTCCTGATCACTGCTGCGGACGTCATCCATTCCTGGTGGGTACCGGATCTGGCGGTGAAGAAGGACGCCATCCCTGGCTTTATCAACGAATCCTGGACCCGCGTCGAACAGCCCGGCATTTACCGCGGCCAGTGCACCGAGCTGTGCGGCAAGGACCACGGCTTCATGCCGGTGGTGGTCGAGGTCAAATCCCAGGAGGACTACGCCACCTGGCTCGACGAGAAAAAGGCTGAAGCCGCCAAGCTGGCCGAACTGACCAGCAAGGAATGGACGCTCGAAGAGCTGACCACTCGGGGTGAAAAGGTCTACCAGACCAACTGCGCGGCCTGTCACCAGGCTTCGGGCGAAGGGCTGCCGCCTATGTTCCCGGCGCTGAAGGGCTCGCCGATAGCGACGGGGGATGCTGAAAACCATATCAGCATCGTCGTGAAGGGCTCTCCCGGCACATCGATGCCTGCCTTCGGCCCGCAACTCTCGGAAGTCGATATCGCTGCAGTAGTGACCTACGAGCGTCACGCCTGGGGTAACGACACGGGCGACATGGTCACGCCGAGAGACGTGCTCATCTTCAAACAGGCCGAAGAAGCCACCCAGTAAGAGGATCAGGTGATGAGTGCAGTGATCGACGATCATGGTCATGCCGGGCATGACCATCACCACGGCCCGGCCAAGGGCCTATCCCGCTGGCTGCTGACCACCAACCACAAGGACATCGGTTCGATGTATCTGTGGTTCAGTTTCTGCGCGTTTCTGCTGGGCGGTTCGATGGCGATGGTGATCCGCGCCGAGCTGTTCCAGCCGGGCTTGCAGATCGTGCAGCCGGAATTCTTCAACCAGATGACCACCATGCACGGGCTGATCATGGTCTTCGGTGCGGTGATGCCGGCCTTCGTCGGGCTGGCGAACTGGATGATCCCTTTGATGATCGGCGCGCCGGACATGGCCTTGCCGCGGATGAACAACTTCAGCTTCTGGCTGCTGCCGGCAGCGTTCGGGTTGCTGGTCTCCACCTTGTTCATGGAGGGCGGTGGGCCGAACTTCGGCTGGACCTTCTACGCGCCGCTGTCGACAACCTACGCGCCGGAATCGGTGACCTTCTTTATCTTCGCCATTCACCTGATGGGCATCAGTTCGATCATGGGGGCGATCAACGTGGTCGCCACCGTGCTCAACCTGCGTGCGCCAGGCATGACGCTGATGAAGATGCCGCTGTTCGTCTGGACCTGGCTGATCACCGCCTTTCTGCTGATCGCGGTGATGCCGGTGCTCGCCGGCGTGGTGACCATGATGCTGATGGACATCCACTTCGGTACCAGCTTCTTCAGTGCTGCGGGCGGCGGCGACCCGGTGCTGTTCCAGCATGTGTTCTGGTTCTTCGGGCATCCCGAGGTGTACATCATGATTCTTCCGGCGTTCGGCGCGGTCAGCTCGATCATTCCAGCCTTCAGCCGCAAGCCGCTGTTCGGCTACACCTCGATGGTCTACGCCACCGGCGCGATCGCCTTCTTGTCGTTCATTGTCTGGTCGCACCACATGTTCACCGTCGGCATCCCGCTGACCGGTGAGTTGTTCTTCATGTACGCCACCATGCTGATCGCGGTGCCCACCGGGGTGAAGGTGTTCAACTGGGTGTCGACCATGTGGCGCGGCTCGCTGACCTTCGAGGCGCCAATGTTGTTCGCCGTGGCCTTCGTCATCCTGTTCACCATTGGCGGGTTCTCCGGGTTGATGCTGGCCATCGCGCCGGCGGACTTCCAGTACCACGACACCTACTTCGTGGTGGCGCATTTCCACTATGTGCTGGTGCCCGGCGCGATCTTCGGCATCTTTGCCTCGGCCTACTACTGGCTGCCGAAGTGGACCGGGCACATGTATGACGAAACGCTGGCCAAGCTGCATTTCTGGATGAGTTTCGTCGGCATGAACCTGGCGTTCTTCCCGATGCACTTTGTCGGGCTCGCCGGCATGCCGCGACGGATTCCGGACTACAACATGATGTTCGCCAACTTCAACATGGTTTCCAGCATCGGGGCGTTCATGTTCGGCGCAACGCAGCTGTTGTTCCTGTTCATCGTGATCAAGTGCATCCGTGGCGGCCCGATTGCTGCTGCCAAGCCCTGGGACGGTGCGGAGGGCCTGGAGTGGAGTGTGCCGTCACCGGCGCCGTACCACACCTTCAGCGTGCCGCCTTCGGTGGAGGAGCTGCACGAGCATCGGACAGGTCCGAAACATGACTAGCCTGCCGGCTCTGAGGACTCGCCATGAACACTGAGCTGCCGCTGGGCCGCCTGGTACGTCGACTGTTGCTGGTGGTCGTGGCGATGTTCGCCTTCGGCTTCGCGCTGGTGCCGATCTATGACGTCATGTGCAAGGCCTTCGGCATCAACGGCAAGACGGCGGGTGCCTATGAAGGTGCGCAGACCGTAGACGAGGCGCGAGAGGTGCGGGTGCAGTTTCTCGCCACCAACGCCTCGGGCATGGTCTGGGAATTCAAGCCGGTGGCTGACCAGCTCAATGTTCATCCCGGCTCCAGCCGCGAGATGCGCTTCATCGCCTACAACCCGACAGACAAGCCGATGACGGCGCAGGCCGTGCCCAGTGTGTCGCCCTCAAAGGCGGCGGCCTATTTCCACAAGACCGAGTGTTTCTGCTTTACCCAGCAAGTGCTGCAACCCGGTGAGCGTATCGAAATGCCGGTGCGTTTCATCGTCGATCGTGATCTGCCTGCGGATGTGCGTCACCTGACGCTCGCCTACACCCTGTTCGACATCACGTCCCGCCAACCTCCCGTCGCCCTCGTTGATCCGGCGCATCTGGTGGCGACCAAGGAGAGTCTGCAATGAGCCAACAGACCACCACGCACGAGAACTACTACGTTCCCGCCCAGAGCAAATGGCCGATCGTGGGAACGTTGGCGCTGCTGACTACCGTCTTCGGCCTGGGCAGCTGGTTCAACGACCTCAAGGCCGGCCGCGACGAGATCAGCGGTCCGATCATCTTCTTTATCGGCGCATTGCTGATCGCTTACATGATGTTCGGCTGGTTCGGGGCGGTGGTCCGTGAGGGCCGCGCGGGACTGTACAGCGCGCAGATGGACCGCTCGTTCCGCTGGGGGATGAGCTGGTTCATCTTTTCCGAGGTGATGTTCTTTCTCGCCTTTTTCGGCGTGCTGTTCTACATCCGCTACTGGGTCGGCCCCTGGCTTGATGGCGACGGTGACAAGGGCGTCAGCGCCATGCTCTGGCCGAACTTCGAGTACAGCTGGCCGCTGCTGAACAATCCCGACCCGGGTGTCTATCCCGCGCCAGAGGGCACCATCAGCCCGTGGGGCCTGCCACTGATCAACACCATCCTGCTGGTGACCTCCAGCTTCACCCTGACCTGGGCGCACCACGCGCTGCGCAAGGCACACCGCAAGCAGCTCAAGTTGGGGCTGGGAATCACCGTGCTGCTGGGCATCGCCTTCCTGACATTGCAGATCGAAGAGTACATACACGCCTACACCGAGCTGGGCCTGACTCTGGGCTCGGGCATCTACGGCGCGACCTTCTTCATGCTCACGGGCTTCCACGGCGCCCACGTGACCATGGGCGCAATCATCCTGACGGTAATGCTGGTGCGCAGCTTCCGCGGTCACTTCACGCCTGAGCAGCATTTCGGTTTCGAGGCGGCGGCCTGGTATTGGCACTTCGTGGATGTGGTGTGGATTGGCTTGTTCGTATTCGTCTACGTGATTTGAGCCGATCAGGCGCCGAAACCGGGTTGCAGCTGCCCGCTATAGAAGCCCCATGCAATCAGGGCGACCGTCAATGCCGTGAGGGAGACGCGAACGAAGAGGGCGGTGAGCACACGTGAGGTTCGGCCTTCGTCCTTGACCAGAAAAAACAGACCACTGAACAGACTGACCAGTGTGGCTACTAATAACAGAACAATTGCCGCCTTGAGCATGAGCGGTCCGCCGTAACAGGGGAACTGGGAGAAGTGGGGGTGCAGTATAGCCAGCCCGATCAATACGCCGCGGGGCAGGGTATGAACGGCTTCAAGCCGGGCGTCATACCCACGCTTGTGGTGCTGTGTCTGTTGCCGTTACTGGTCTGGCTGGGTTTCTGGCAGCTGGAACGTGGTGAGCAGAAGCGCGACATGCTGGCTCGTCAGGAAGCGCGCGAGGCCGCTGCTCCCATCGGCCCGGAGCAGATCGACACGCTCCAGGAGCCGGCCTATACACGCGTCAACCTGCAGGGCAGCTTCGACGCCGAGCGCAGCTTCCTGCTGGACAGCCGCACCCGCGATGGTCGCGTTGGTGTCGAGTTGCTGCAGCCGTTTCAGGACCAGCCCAGCGGCCGTTGGGTGCTGGTCAACCGCGGCTGGTTGCCCTGGCCGGACCGGCGCATCCCCCCGAAATTCGACACCCCGGATCGCCCGCTGAAGCTGTCCGCCTGGATCTACGCACCCTCCGGCGACCCGTTCATTCTCAACCGGCGGATGGCAGAAGGCTGGCCGCGTCTGATCAACCACGTCGACGTGAAAGACATCTGGCAGTTGCTCGACCGCGACGGCATCAAATATCAGCTGCGGCTGGAGCCAGGCCCCGCGGCTTATCGCGCCGACTGGCCGGTGACCTTCATGCAGCCGCAGCAGCACGTAGGCTATGCGGTGCAATGGTTTGCGCTGGCAGCGGCACTGCTGGCGTTGTTCATCTACTTCGGCGTGCATCAGGCACGGGGGAGCAAGCAGTGACCGCGATGAATCCGACCTTCAAGGCTGCACCGGCACAACGGCGCCGGGGACGTTTGCAATTGCTGCTGATCCTTGCGGTGGTGATCGGCCCCATGCTGCTGGCGAGCGCCATGTACCGCTTCGGTTTCTGGGTGCCCGACACCCGTACCTACGACGGTGCGCTGGTTGCCACCGGCCAGGGCCGCGATGCTTTGGGTGTCACCGCGCCGGTGGCTGCCGAGCCGCGCTGGGAGTTGCTGGTCACCGCACCGCAGGGTTGCGCCGAAGACTGTCAGCAGCTGGTCTACCTGGCCCGCCAGATCAACATCGGCCTGGCCCGCGAAGCAGGCCGGGCCAGCCATGCCCTCGCCAGTGCGCAGCCCTTGGCTGCCGAGTATGACCAGCGCTTGCAACGAGAGTATCCGCAGCTGCAGCGCTACGCCCTGAACCCGGATGTATACGGCGCCAATCCTGATTTACCGCAGGGTGCGCAGCTGTGGATCGTCGATCCCCACGGCAATCTGGTGCTGCGTTATGACGGCAAGGCCAACGGAAAGGCGATCCTCGATGACCTCAAACACCTGCTGAAAATCTCCCAGATCGGTTGATCCAAGGCACTCAGCCGCCTCGCTGGAGTCCCAAAGAGGTCGCTCAAGGAGAAGCAGATGGCAAAACCCGGCTACCGCCTCGCCTTTGTCGCCACGCTATTGGCTGTCGTGGTGGTGTTGCTCGGCGCCTATACCCGGCTGACCCATGCCGGCCTCGGTTGCCCGGACTGGCCCGGCTGCTACGGCTTTCTTAGCGTACCCATGAGCGAAGACAAGCAGAGCCTCGCGGCGATGCGCTTCCCCGATGCGCCGCTTGAGGTGCACAAGGGCTGGAACGAAATGGTGCATCGCTACTTCGCCGGTGCGCTGGGGCTGGTCATTCTCGGCCTTGCGGTGCAGGCGCTACGCCGCCGCAACGAACCGGGACAGCCGCTCAAACTTCCCTTGCTGCTGCTCGCGGTCGTCATCGCCCAGGCGGCATTCGGCATGTGGACGGTGACCCTGCAACTCTGGCCGCAGGTGGTCACGGCGCATCTGCTAGGCGGCTTCACCACCTTGAGTCTCCTGTTCCTGCTGACGCTGCGCCTGTCCGGCCAGCGTCCAATGATGCCGAGCGTGCCGGGCAAGCTCAGAACGTTCGCGCTGATCGGCATGCTCGCAGTGATCGTCCAGGTGGCGCTGGGCGGCTGGGTCAGCAGCAATTACGCGGCGGTGGCCTGCACCGATTTCCCTACCTGTCATGGCCAGTGGTGGCCGCAGATGGACTTTGCCAACGCCTTCAACCTGACCCATCACGACATCGGCCCGAATTATCTCGGTGGGATGCTTTATGGCGAGGCACGAACCGCCATTCACCTGACTCATCGGCTGGGCGCGCTCACGGTGACGCTGATTCTGCTGATGCTGGCCTGGCAGCTCTGGCGCAACGGCCTGTCGCGGCTGGCCGCGCTGCTTGTCGCCGCGCTGGCCCTGCAGATCGGGCTGGGCATCAGCAACGTGCTGCTCAATCTCCCGCTGGCGGTTGCAGTCGCTCACAACGGCGGCGGTGCGCTGCTGCTGCTGGTCACCGTGCTGATCAACCATCGCCTGCGTCTACACCCGACGGTTGCCACCGCAGCGGCTCATCAGCCACATCTGAATTCGAACACGACGAGCAGGCTCGACCTGCCTCGCGCATAAGGAGAATCCCATGGCCACTCTCATCAGCGAACGCGGCGCCCAGGCCATCTGGCGCGACTACCTCGAGCTGACAAAGCCCAGGGTGGTGGTCCTGATGCTCATCACTTCATTGGTGGGCATGTTTCTCGCGACACGCTCGGGTGTGCCGTGGACGGTTCTGTTATTCGGCAACCTGGGCATCGCGCTCTGTGCCGGTGGCGCGGCGGCAATCAACCATGTGGTGGACCGGCGCATCGACCTGGAAATGGCGCGCACCCATAAGCGGCCGCTGGCACAAGGCCGAGTCGCGCCGGCCGCCGCGTTGCTGTTCGCCTTAGTGCTCAGTGTTGCCGGGATGGCGCTGCTGCTGACCTTTACCAATGCGCTAGCAGCCTGGCTGACGCTGGCCTCGCTGATCGGTTATGCGGTGATCTATACCGGCTTTCTCAAGCGCGCCACGCCGCAAAACATCGTTATTGGCGGGTTGGCCGGCGCTGCGCCGCCGCTGCTGGGCTGGGTCGCGGTGACTGGTCAGGTGACGGCCGAACCGCTGTTGCTGGTGCTGATCATCTTCGCCTGGACCCCGCCGCACTTCTGGGCGCTGGCCATCCACCGCAAGGATGAGTACGCCAAGGTCAACGTGCCAATGCTGCCGGTGACCCACGGCGAGCACTACACCAAGGTGCATATCTTGCTCTATACCGCGATGTTGCTGGCGGTCAGCGTCATGCCCTTTGCCATCCACATGAGTGGCCCGCTGTACCTCGCTGCCGCCGTGCTGCTGGGCGCACGCTTCCTGTTCTGGACAGTCGTGCTCTATCGCGACAGCCGCCCTCATGCCGCCATCAAGACCTTCAAATTCAGCATCTGGTACTTGTTCGCGCTGTTCATCGCCTTGCTGGTTGATCATTATTTGCCGCTGACCTTTTAAGCCGGCCGACAAGGACCTACATGACACGCATCCAGAAAACCGTATTCATTCTCGTGGCGCTGGTTGCGCTGGTCATCGGCCTAACGGTTTACAAGGTGCTCAACACCGAGCAGCAGCTCGACACCGCCGACCTGCTCGATGCCGGTATCGTCATGCTGCCCCAGGGCCGCGACGTGCCTGACCTGACGCTGACCAATCAGAACGGCGAGCCCGTGTCGATGAAGAGCCTTGAAGGACGCTGGAATCTACTGTTCTTCGGCTACACCTTCTGCCCGGATATCTGCCCGGCGACCCTGGCTGAGCTGCGTCAGCTGCGCGGCCAGCTACCGGAAGCGGCACGGCAGCGAATGCAGCCGATCCTGGTCAGCGTCGATCCCGAGCGTGACACGCCCGCGCAATTGAAAAAGTATCTGGAGTATTTCGGAGCTGAGTTCATCGGCCTGACCGGCTCGCTGGACGACATTCAGACTTTGGCCAATGCTGCCGGTGTGCCCTTCATTCCGGCCGACACCTCGAAGGACAACTACACGGTCGACCACGGCGGCAACCTCGCCCTGATCGGCCCCGACGGCCGCCTGCGCGGCTTCGTCCGTGCGCCGCTGCGTACCGAAAAGCTGGCCGAGCAGCTGCCGGCAGTGCTGGCGCTGGAGTAACCATTTACCGCAGCTCAGCTGCTGCCCCAGTGTGCTGCTAACAGAAACAACAAGGCCCGCACGTGGCGGGCCTGTCTCAAGTGCAAACGGGGCGACGCTGTACGCCGCTCCTCTTCCGTCGCGCTTAGAACGCCGGTACGACGGCGCCCTTGTACTTCTCATTGATGAACTGCTTCACCTCTTCGCTGTGCAGCGCTTCGATCAGCTTCTGCATGGCGGCGCTGTCCTTGTTGTCCGGGCGGGCAACCAAGATGTTCACGTACGGCGAGTCGTTGCCTTCGATGAACAGGGCGTCTTCGGTGGGGTTGAGCTTGGCTTCGAGGGCGTAGTTGGTGTTGATCAGCGCCAGGTCGACCTGGGTCAGCACACGCGGAAGAGTCGCGGCTTCCAGCTCACGAATCTTGATGTTCTTCGGGTTCTCGGCAATGTCCTTTGGCGTGGCGGTGATCCCGGCGCCGTCCTTCAGCGTGATCACGCCGGCCTTCTGCAGCAGCAGCAGGGCACGGCCGCCGTTGGTGGCGTCGTTGGGGATCACGACGGTCGCGCCTTTGGGCAGCTCGTCCAGCGACTTGTGCTTGCTCGAGTAAGCGCCGAAGGGCTCGATGTGTACGCCAGCCACACTGACCAGTTCGGTGCCCTTGCCCTTGTTGAACTCATCCAGGTACGGCTGGTGCTGGAAGAAGTTGGCGTCCAGGCGCTTCTCGGACACCTGGATGTTCGGCTGCACGTAGTCGGTGAAGACTTTCACGTTCAGGTCTACGCCCTGTTCGGTCAGCTGAGGTTTGACGAATTCGAGGATTTCCGCGTGTGGAACGGCCGTAGCGGCGACGTTCAGTTCGTCGGCGGCTTGGGCGGAGAAGGCCGCGACAGCGGCAAAGGCAGCAAGCAGTTTTTTCATGGAGGGTTCCTTGTGGGTTCCAGTATCGGTGCCGGTTAGGCAGTTATTTTCTTGAAAAATGCGTTACCAACTTGTCGCCGACGCTCTGCAGTACCTGAACCAGGACCAGCAGCAGTACCACGGTGACCACCATGACGTCGGTCTGGAAACGTTGATAGCCGAAGCGGATAGCCAGATCGCCGAGCCCGCCCGCACCTACCACGCCAGCCATGGCGGTGTAGGAAACCAGCGTAATGGCGGTGACGGTCACGGCGGCAATGATGCCCGGACGAGCCTCCGGCAACAGGGCATTGAAGATTATCTGCCGGGTGGTGGCGCCCATGGCCTGGGTGGCCTCGATGATGCCCCGATCGACCTCGCGCAGCGCGGTTTCCACCAGTCGCGCAAAGAACGGCGCCGCGCCCACCACCAGCGGCGGGATCGCCCCGGCCACCCCCAGCGAGGTGCCGGTAACCAGCACCGTGAAGGGGATCATCACGATCAGCAGAATGATGAACGGCAACGAGCGCAGCACGTTCACCACGAAGGACAGAAAGCCGTACAGCGGGCCGTTCTCGAACAGTTGGCGCGGGCCGGTGAGAAACAGCAGCACGCCCAGCGGCAGGCCGAGGATGATGGTGAACAGCAGCGATCCGCCGAGCATCAGCAAGGTGTCCAGGGTCGCCAGCCAGATCTCGTACCAGTCGACATTCCCCAATAAAGAGCTGAACAAGGCGTCCATCAGCGCAGTACCTCCACGTGAACGTCAGCGGCATCCAGCTGGGCCAGGGCCGCGGCCATGTCGCCGCCCACCAGGGCCAGGGTCAGCTGGCCGTAGGGCGTGTTCTTGATCCGGTCGATGCGCCCCGAGAGGATGCTGAAATCCACACCGGTTTCCCGAGCGACGGTGCCGAGCAGTGGTTTGTAGGTGGCTTCACCTTGGAACGTCAGGCGCAGAATCCGGCCGGGTACATGGGCGAAATCGTCGTGCTGTTCACCTTCGTCGACCGCTTCGTCTTCAAGCACGAAACGTTGGGTGGTGGGGTGCTTCGGGTGCAGGAATACGTCCGTCACCGGGCCCTGCTCGACGATGGCGCCGCCGTCCATCACCGCGACGCGGTCGCAGACGCGGCGAATCACGTCCATCTCGTGGGTGATCAACACGATGGTCAGCTTCAGCTCGGCATTGATCTCGGCGAGCAACTGCAGCACCGAGGCGGTGGTCTGCGGGTCGAGGGCACTGGTGGCTTCGTCGCAGAGCAGGATGTCCGGTTCTGTCGCCAGCGCGCGGGCAATACCGACGCGCTGCTTCTGCCCGCCCGACAACTGCGCCGGGTATTTGCGTGCCTGGTCTTTCAGCCCGACGCGTTCGAGCAGGGCGGCTACGCGGTTGTCGATCTCGCTGCGTGAATGGTTGCCGGCCAGTCGCAGAGGCATGGCAACGTTGTCGGCGACGGTTTTGGACATCAGCAGATTGAAATGCTGGAAGATCATCCCGACCCGCTGACGGAAACGGCGCAGGCCATTGGCGTCGAGCGCGGTGACGTCTTCTCCGTTGACCAGGATGCGCCCACCAGACGGTTCTTCCAGACGGTTGATCAGGCGCAGCAGGGTGCTCTTGCCGGCGCCGGAGTGGCCGATCAGGCCGAACACTTCACCGGCACCGATGGTCAGTTCGGTCGGCTTGAGCGCAGGCACTTCACGAGCGGTGCCCCGGCCGGCCACCCGATAGGTTTTGTGGACTTGCTGAAATTCGATCACGGGCGAACCTTGTGGGTGCGGTCGTATGTGCCTGGGTAGTGGCGAAAGGCGTGCATTCTACGCGTTTGCGGCACCTGGGCGTAGGGAACTGCTGCGATTGAGGTAGGCCATCGCTGCGATAGCGGGAGCTAATCGACGTAAGGCGCAACCTTGAGAGGCTTTATGGGGTCACTAACCGGTATGCCGTGAATTGATGCATCCGGCCCAGATCGGCCAGGTCCCTTCGCGGTTAGGCACATACGCTCAACCGAGGCCCAAGATGACGGACAACAAAGATCCAAAACACAGCGAAGTTGCCGGTACCGACACCGTCGACCGCAAGAACCACAACGCCAAGCTCGATCAGCTCGAGGGCGCACGCAGCGACGCCACCGGTGAAGCGTTGACCACCAACCAGGGCGTGAAAATCGCTGATAACCAGAACACTTTGAGTGCCGGTGAACGCGGCCCCTCGCTGCTCGAAGACTTCATCATGCGCGAGAAGCTCACGCACTTCGACCACGAGCGCATTCCCGAGCGCATCGTGCACGCCCGTGGTTCGGCTGCCCATGGCGTGTTCGTCAGCTACGACGACCACAGCGCCCTTACCAAGGCGTCTTTTCTCGCGAGCAAGGGCAAGGAGACGCCGGTATTCACGCGTTTCTCCACCGTACAGGGCTCTCGCGGCTCGGCTGATACCGTGCGCGATGTGCGCGGTTTCGCCACCAAGTTCTACACCGACGAAGGCATTTTCGACCTGGTCGGCAACAACATGCCGGTGTTCTTTATTCAGGACGCCATCAAGTTTCCCGACTTTGTCCACGCGGTGAAGCCCGAGCCGCACAATGAAATCCCACAGGGTCAGTCGGCGCATGACAGCTTCTGGGATTTCGTCTCGCTGACGCCGGAGTCGGCGCACATGGTCATCTGGGCCATGTCCGACCGCGGCATCCCGCGCAGCCTGCGCGCCATGGAAGGCTTTGGCGTGCACACCTTCCGCCTGGTCAATGCCGAGGGCGTGAGCCGCTTCGTCAAATTCCACTGGAAGCCAGTGGCGGGTGCGTTCTCGCTGGTCTGGGACGAGACGCTGAAGCTGGCCGGCAAGGACCCGGACTTCAACCGCCGTGACATGTGGGAGTCCATCGAAATGGGCGACTACTTCGAGTGGGAACTGGGCGTGCAGGTGGTGGAAGAGGCCGACGAGCACAAATTCGACTTCGACCTGCTCGACCCGACCAAGATCATCCCCGAAGAACTGGTGCCGGTGCAGAAGCTCGGCAAGATGACCCTCAACCGCAACCCCGACAACTTCTTCGCCGAGACCGAGCAGGCCGCGTTTCATATCGGCCATATCGTCCCGGGCATCGATTTCAGCAACGATCCATTGCTGCAGGGCCGGCTGTTTTCCTACACCGATACCCAGCTGCTGCGCCTGGGCGGGCCGAACTTCCACGAGATCCCGATCAACCGCTCCATTGCGCCGGTGCACAACAACCAGCGCGATGCCTTCCATCGCCAGACGATCAACAAGGGCCGCGCCAATTACGAGCCCAACTCCGTCGACAGCGGCTGGCCGAAAGAAACCCCGCCAGCCGCCAGCGGTGGCGGCTTCGAGAGCTATCCGGAGCGTATGGAGGGACACAAGGTACGGGCGCGCAGCCCATCGTTCGGTGACCACTTCTCCCAGGCCACGCTGTTCTGGAACAGCATGAGCACGCCGGAGAAGGAGCACATCATCGGTGCCTACAGCTTCGAACTGGGCAAGGTTGAGCGAGTGTTTATCCGTGAGCGTCAGGTCAATGAGATTCTCGCCAATATCGATCTGGAACTGGCGCGCCGGGTGGCCGAGAACATCGGCGTAACGCCGCCGACGGCGCCGACAGTGTCCCTGAAACAGCCGACACCGGCCAGTTCGCCGGCGCTGAGCCTGCTCAATCACCTGTCCGGCAATATCAAGTCGCGCAAGGTGGCGATCCTCATCGCCAACGGCGTCGACGGCGATGCCATCGACGCGTTCAAGCAGAAGCTGGCTGACGAAGGCGCGATGGCCAAGCTGATCGGTCCGTCGCCGGCGCCGGTCAAGACGGCCGATGGCAAAATGCTCACGCCTGACGCGGCGATGGACGGCATGCCTTCGATTGCCTTCGACGCGGTGTTCGTGCCCGGTGGCGCGCAGAGCGTGCAGGCCATGGCCAAGAACGGCGTGGCCAAGCATTACCTGCTCGAAGCCTACAAGCACCTCAAGCCAATTGCCGTACTGGGCGAGGCGCGGCAGCTGCTCACGGCGCTGAATCTGCCGGAAGATGCCGGTCTGGTCACCGGAGACTCCGGCGATGTCGCGACGGTGTTCTCGGTCTTTGCTCAGGCGCTCTCGCAGCACCGTGTCTGGGCGCGCGAGGCGGCTGCGGAGCAAGTGCCAGCCTGATCGCAATAGCGTGAAACGAGGCGGCTCGGTTGATCCCGGGCCGCCTTTTTTGCGCCTGGACGATGGTGTCGGCCGTGCTGTCAGCTCAGCTCAGCTCACGCCAGTGCAGGTAGCAGCGCAGGTCGAACTCGGTCTGCGCGTAACCCGGCATCATGTGCTCGCAGAGTTTGTAGAAGGCGCGGTTGTGATCACTCTCGCGCAGGTGCGCCAGCTCGTGCACGACGATCATCTGGAGGAATTCCGGTGCCGCTTCCTTGAACAGCGCGGCGACACGGATTTCCTTTTTTGCCTTGAGCTTGCCGCCTTGCACCCGCGACACCGCGGTGTGCAGGCCGAGGGCGCGGTGGGTCAGGTCGAGGCGGTTGTCGTAGAGCACCTTGTCGATGTTCGGCGCGCTTTTCAGATGGCTCTGGCGCAGCTGCTGCACATAGCCGTACAGCGCCTTGTCGCTTTGTACTTGGTGGCGTTGCGGATAGCGGCGCTCGAGGTAGTCACCCAAGCGTCCTTCGGCGATCAGCTGGCCGATCTGCTGCTGCAGCGACTCGGGGTAGCCGCTCAGGTATTTCAGAGGCGTCATCCGATCAGGTCCTGCGCCGCCAGGCAAAGCTGAGCAGGAACAGCGCCGCGGCCGACACCACGATGGATGGACCGGCGGGGGTGTCCTCGTACCAGGACAATGACAAGCCCATGCACACGGCGAGCAGCCCGATCAGGCTGGCACCCAGGGCCATCTGTTCCGGCGTGCGGGCATGGCGCTGGGCCGCCGCGGCCGGGATGATCAGCAGCGAAGTGATCAGCAGCACCCCGACAATCTTCATCGCCACGGCAATCACCATCGCAATCAACAGCATCAGGGCCAAGCGGATCGCCGCCACCGGCAGGCCTTCGACCTTGGCCAGCTCCTCGTGCACCGTCACCGCCAGCAGGGGCCGCCACAGCGGGATGAGCGCCAGCAGCACCAGCGCGCTGCCGCCGACGATCCAGGCCAGGTCGCTGGGGCTGACCGCCAGCAGATCGCCGAACAGATAGCCCATCAGGTCGATGCGAACATCCTGCATAAAGCTCAGCGACACCAGTCCAAGCGACAGCGTGCTATGGGCGAGGATGCCCAGCAGCGTGTCGGAGGCCAGTGGCTGGCGCTGTTGCAGGGTCACCAGCAGCACCGCCAGCAGCACGCAGCAGACGATGACCGCCAGGGTCAGGTTGACCTCCAGCATCAAGCCCAGCGCTACGCCAAGCAGCGCGGAATGCGACAGGGTGTCGCCGAAATAGGCCATGCGCCGCCAGACCACGAACGAGCCAAGCGGGCCGGCGACCAGCGCCAGCGCGAGGCCGGCGAGCAGGGCGTTGAGAAGAAAGTCAGGCATCAGTGCTTGCAGTTCGGGCCGTGAATATGGGGTTTGGCGGTAACCACGCTGCCGTGCAGGTCGTGGCTGTGGTCGTGCTGATGGTGATAGACGGCCAGGCTGCGCGCGTCCTGGCCGAACAGTTCGACGAACGCCGGGTCAGCGCTGACCTGTTCCGGATGACCGGAGCAGCAGACGTGGCGATTCAGGCAGACCACCTGATCGGTGGCACTCATTACCAGATGCAGATCATGGGAGACCATCAGTACGCCGCAACCGTAGCGCTCGCGCAGCCGCCCGATCAGTCGGTAGAGCTCAGCCTGGCCGGCCACATCGACACCTTGCACCGGCTCGTCCAGCACCAGCAGCTCCGGCTCACGCAGCAAGGCGCGGGCCAGCAGCACCCGTTGCATCTCGCCGCCGGAAACCGATTGCAGCGGACTGTCGATGACATGCTCGGCGCCCACCTCCTTGAGTGCCGCCAGTGCCGCGGCGCGGTCCACACCCGGCACCAGGCGCAGGAAGCGCAGCACTGACAGCGGCAGGGTCGGGTCGACGTTCAGCTTCTGCGGCATGTAGCCGACGCGCAGTTTGGGTTTGCGCCAGACCGTGCCGCTGTCCGGTTTGAGCAGGCCGAGCACCGCACGCACCAGGGTGGTCTTGCCGGCGCCGTTAGGGCCGATCAGGGTCACGATCTCGCCACGATGGACCTGCAGCTGAGCGCCTTCGAGCACCGCCTGGTTGGCGAAGCGGACATGAATATCGTCCAGGCGGATCAGCGCTTCGTTCATGCCGCGTTCCTGCAGGATGCGCAGAGGCCGACCACCTCGACCGTCTGGCCTTCGACCTGGAAGCCGACGCTGCGCGCGGCCTGGTCGATGGCCTCACTGATGGCAGGTTGTTCGAGCTCAATGGCGGTGTGGCAGTTGCGGCAGATCAGAAACTGGCCCTGGTGAGGGTGTTCGGGGTGATTGCAGCCGATGAACGCGTTGAGCGAAGCGATGCGGTGCACCAGCCCGTTTTCGAGCAGAAAATCCAGCGCCCGGTATACCGTGGGCGGGGCGGCGCGGCGGCCGTCCTGCGCCGTCAGCTCGGCGAGGATGTCATAGGCGCCGAGCGGCTTGTGGCTTTGCCAGACCAGCTCCAGCACGCGCTTGCGCAGAGCAGTCAGGCGCACGCCCGAGCGCTCGCACAGGAGGTCGGCTTCGGCCAGTGCATGGCTGACGCAGTGGTGGTGATCGTGGGGCGTGCAGGCCAGCGGAGACTTGGGCATGAGCGAAGACGATGTGGCTGAGAGACGTTATTATGTTACCCATTCAGTTCAACCGAGTGTTGCCCGTGTTTCGTCTTTTTTCGATACCGCTTCTAGTGACCGCCAGTCTTTTCAGCAGCGCCCAGGCCCATGCTGAAATCGAGGTGCTGACCAGCATCAAGCCGCTGCAGCTGATCGCTGCTGCCGTTCAGGACGGCGTTGGCAAGCCCGCCGTTCTGCTGCCGCCGGGTGCCTCGCCTCACCATTACGCGATGCGACCGTCCGACGTACGGCAGCTTCGCAGCGCCGACCTGTTCTACTGGATCGGCCCGGACATGGAGGGCTTTCTCGCGCCGGTGCTGGAGGGCCGCAAACGGCCGAGCGTGGCGATACAGTCGCTGCCCGGACTGACCCTGCGCCATTTCGGCGAGGCAGCCAGCGAGCACGACCATGATCACGAGGCCGAGCACGATGCCCACGACGAGCATGCACATGATGCGCACGACGATGAGCACGCCGAGCATTCAGAACAGGCCCATGATGAGCATGACGATCACGCTCATGAAGCCACTCACGCTCAGACCGCTGACCACGACGAACACGACCACGCCCATCGTCCCGGCAGCCTGGACGCGCACCTCTGGTTGTTGCCTGCCAATGCGGTAACCATCGCCGAAGGCATGGCGCAGGACATGGCAGAGGCTGATCCGGCCAACGCCGAGCGCTACCGAGCCAACCTGTCCGCATTCAAGCAGCGGCTGGATGCGCTCGATAAGCGGCTCAGCCAGCGCCTGAGCGAAACCCGAAGCAAGCCGTTCTTCGTCTTTCACGAGGCCTTCGATTATTTCGAAGCCGCTTATGGGCTCAAACACACCGGCGTCTTTAGTGCCGGCGGCGAAGCCCAGCCCGGCGCGCGGCATGTGGCCGCCATGCGTGAGCGCTTGGAGCAGGCCGGTCCGAGCTGCGTGTTCTACGAGCCTCCGGTTCGTCCGCGTCTGGCGGATAGCCTGATCCGTGGATTGCCAGTGAAGGTCACCGAGCTGGACGCGCTGGGTTATGGCATCGACGCCTCGGCGGGCGGCTACGAACAGTTGATCGAAGATCTCGGCAGCTCGCTGGCGGAATGCCTGGAATCGCTCTGACCCTCAGCTCGCAGCGCCCAGAGGCCTCGCGCCGGCGGGCGCCTTTGCGGGTCGTCCGTCGGCCGACTTGATGCGCGTCATAGTGCTTCTGGCGCCCGTGGCTATGCTTCGTGCTTTGGTTTCCACTCCATCGACACGAGGATGCGCAGCGCATGGCGAAGACGGACGGGCCCATCGCGGCAGAGACGAAAACCACCCCTGAAATACCCCTACAGGTGGCCTCCGAAGACATCTGGGCGCAGAAATACCGGCTGACCCGCAAAGATGGCAGCGCCGTCGACGACAGCGTCGATGACACCTGGCAGCGGGTCGCGCGGGCACTCGCCGATGTCGAACATGCGGAAACCCGCGAGCTCTGGTATCAGCAATTTCTCTGGGCGCTGCGCAATGGCGCCATCCCCGCCGGGCGGATCATCTCCAACGCTGGCGCGCAGGACTACAAACCGGCCACCTCGACGATCAACTGCACCGTTTCCGGCACCATTGCCGACTCGATGGACGACATTCTCGGCAAGGTCCATGAGGCTGGTTTGACGCTCAAGGCCGGCTGCGGCATCGGTTACGAATTCAGCACCCTGCGCCCGCGCGGCTCCTTTGTGTCCGGCGCTGGCGCGCATACCAGCGGCCCGCTGTCGTTCATGGATATCTTCGACAAGATGTGCTTTACCGTCAGCTCTGCCGGCGGGCGCCGGGGTGCGCAAATGGGCACCTTTGATGTCGGTCATCCGGACGTGCGCGAATTCATCCGCGCCAAACGCGAAGACGGCCGCCTGCGGCAGTTCAACCTCAGCTTGCTGATCACCGACGAATTCATGCAGGCGGTAGAAGCCGACGCGGATTGGCCGTTGATCTTTCCGCTGCACCTGAAGGAAGAAGCCGAGCTGGATCTGGCCGACGCCGATCAGGTGCTGTGGCGCGAATGGCCGAGCCATGACGGCTACATCGTGCGCGACGACGGACTGGTGGCCTGCAAGATCTACGGGCGAGTCAAGGCGCGACATCTGTGGGACATGATCATGGTCTCCACCTACGATTACGCCGAGCCGGGCTTCATCCTTATCGACCGGGTCAACCAGCTGAACAACAACTGGTGGTGCGAGGCGATTCGCGCGACCAACCCCTGCGGCGAGCAACCGCTGCCGCCCTATGGCTCCTGCCTGCTGGGCTCGATCAACCTCACCCATTTCGTCATCGACCCTTTCGGCGCCGACGCGCGCTTCGACTGGGACAAATACCGTGAAGTGGTACGCGTGTTCACCCGCATGCTGGACAACGTGGTGGAGATCAACGGCCTGCCGCTGGCGCAGCAGCGTCACGAAATCGAGAGCAAGCGCCGCCATGGCATGGGTTTCCTCGGGCTCGGCTCGGCACTGACCTTGCTTAAACTGCGCTATGGCAGCGCCGAAGCCTGCGTATTCACCGAAGAGGTCGCGCGGGAGATGGCGCTGGTTGGCTGGGAAGTGGCGTTGGATCTGTCAAAGGAAAAGGGGCCGGCGCCGCTGCTCGCGGAAACTTTTGAAGTGACCGCTGAAATGCTGCGCAAGCGTCCGGAAATGGCCAAGGACGGTTACCAGATCGGCGACCAGGTGCCGGGCCGCGTGCTGCACGCCAAATACTCCCGTTACATGCAGAGGCTCGCCGAATACGCGCCGGAGCTGATCGAGGCACTGGCCGAGCAGGGCGCGCGCTTCACCCACCACAG
>CETJ01090097.1_pt1 | contig 44081 bp, 32 predicted proteins | sample 531341 | NCBI WGS metagenome assembly CETJ01 (sample SAMEA2622677, study PRJEB7988) | marine metagenome | isolation source: saline water (ENVO:00002010), including | reverse complement strand
CGCGGAAGCCGTTGAAGGCTTCGAACGCGGCGGATGGCTCGGCCTGCCGTGCGGCCTGCAGATAGGGCGAATAGCCCTGCTCCAGGCGTTCGATCAGCGTCGCGGGGCTGGACGTGTCATTCCAGGTCAGGTCCGCGCGCCCTTCCTGCAGCAGCGCGACCGTGCCCTTGGCATCGCCGCTATTGATTCGCCGCGCCAGCTCGCCGATACCGCTGTCGCCGGCGAAACGGTGGCTGTGGGTGAGCAGCACCACCGCATCGCCAAGTCGCGAGCGCGGCGTCTCGACCGCTACGTTCTGCCCGGTAATGCGTTGCAGATCGGCCGCGGCCTGGCTATCGAAACCACGCCCTTCACACAGCTCGGCAAACACCGCACCGGCTTCGACAGCGGCCAACTGGTCCTTGTCGCCGAGCAGGATCAGCCTTGCCGTCGGCGGCAGCGCAGCGACCAGTTTGGCCATCAGCGCCAGATCGACCATCGAGGCTTCGTCCACCACCAGCACGTCCAGCGCCAGCGGGTTGGCCGCATCATGGCGCACCTCCGGGCTGTCGCCGCGACTGCCGAGTAAGCGATGCAGGGTGCGCGCCTCGTCCGGCAGCGCCTCCTTCACCGCATCACTGACCGGCAGGTCGGCCTTGGCGTTGCGGATCGCTTCGGCCATGCGCGCCGCCGCCTTGCCGGTGGGGGCGGCAAGGCCGATGGCCAGGCGTTCGCCACCGGGCTGTTCCAGCAATGCCGCCAGCAGTCGCACCACAGTGGTGGTCTTTCCGGTACCGGGGCCGCCGGAGATCACCGCGAGGCGCCGGCGTACCGCTTGAGCGGCGGCGAGGCGCTGCCAGTCGGGGCTTTGCTGATTGAACGCAAACAAGCGCGCCAGACTGTCACTCAGTTGAGCGTCGTCGACATCCGGTGCGTCCGCCGCGCGGGCCAGTAATTGTACGGCCAGTTGCTGTTCATACGCCTGGTAACGGGCCAGGTAGAGCCTGTCACCGATCAGGGTCAGCGGCGCGTATTCGTCTGGCGCGCCAATCAACGGGGAAGCCTCAAGCTGCGTACGCCATTGAGCCAGCGACGGCAGGCTAAGGTCGGCCTCAGGCCAGGGGCGCTTACCGGCGAATCGTTGGAGCGGCAGGCAGACGTCACCCGATGCCAGCGCCTCGCAGCAGAGCGCGGCGGCGAGTAGCACCGGCTCGGGTGCCGCCGGTTCGAGCCGCTGCAGGCTGGCGACGAGTGCGCGCTCCAGCGGGCCGAGGGGTAGATCGGCAAGGGTCATATGTCGCTCCTGATAGGCAGGAAGGCGCTGCCACGCCCACATTCGCGGTCAATGCCGCCAAAGCGCACCATCACCGCCCCTCCTCAAACAACCGATCCAGCGCATCGAGCAAGGCATCATCCGGCCTCGCGAAATACACCCCGGCATCCGGCATGCCACGCAGGAACAGGTAGAAGGCGCCGCCCAGCTGATCGTCTTGGAAATCCGCCAGGCGCTGACGCAGAAAGCGCCGTAGCGCCACCAGGTAAATCAGGTATTGCAGGTAGTAATGCTCGCCCGCCAGCGCCTGCAGCAGCCGTTCGCCACCGTAGTAACCCGCATCCGGGCCGAGCCAGTTGGACTTGTAGTCGGCGATGTACCAGCGGCCGTCGTGCTCGAAGGTCAGGTCGATAAAGCCCTTCAGGAAACCCTTGAGGCTGTCGAACTCCAACCGTGCCGCCGCTTCGCGCAGCGGTTCGGCGAGACCGTTGGCCGGGTCTGTCAGCAAGGCGCGCAGGCGCACCACGTCCAGATCCCGCACCGGGAAGGTGAAGCCCAGTTCCGGCAGGCGTCTGGCCGACTGCAACGCGGCGAGGGTCAGGCCGCCGCCATCCATATCGGTGTCGAGCACCTTTTGCAGATGGCTGATGGCGATTTCCTTCCACTCCAGCGGCAGACCGTAGGCCTGCAAAGCGGGTTCGACCAGCGCCTCCAGCTCGCCTTTGCCTCGCGCCCAGTCCTCGAGGATGGCGTGCAGGCAGGTTCCGGCGCGCGCGCCACGGGGAAAGGCGAAAAAGCCGCTGCCCGGCTCCCCGGCATCGGGCATGGCCAGGGCGTCGCGGTCCGGCGCTTCCATATGCATGCCGGCGGCCAGCCCGGAGAAGCTACCGATGCGCCAGGCGCTGTGCAGGCTGCGATTGAGCTGTGACAGCTGCTGAGGCGGCGCCGCGCGGCCGGGACCCTGTGCATTGGCTTCGCGCGACTCCAGCGGCAGGCAGGCCATATGGCCGTCGCTCCCCTGCACCAGTCGCTCAATGGCCAGGCGCAGGCTGCCGCCGTTGAGGTCAGCCAGGTAGTTGCCCAGCTCGCTCAGCGGTAGTTCACCTGGGAGTTCGCGCCCATGCAGCAGCCAGGCCAGGGCGCTGCTGTGCAGACCTTCGTCGGCCAGGCTGCCGTCCTTCTTAGGCTTACACAGGTTGACCGGTCCCCAGTGCAGCCAGAGCCGATCACGTGCGCGGGTCAGTGCGACGTAGGCCAGGCGCAGCTGTTCGGCGAATACTTCTTCCCGTGCACGTTCGAGGTTGTCCTCCAGTTCATCACTGCCCAGGTCCAGCAGCGGCTGGCCATCGGCGTCGTGGCAACGGGCGCTATCGCGGTTCTTGCCGAGCAGTTTGCCGTCCCACAGGAATGGGCAGAACACCAACGGGTATTCCAGGCCCTTGCTCGTGTGGATGGTGACGATCTGCACCCGTTCGGCATCGCTTTCCAGGCGCAGTAGAGCTTCTTCGCCGGCGCCTTCGCTACCGCGTTGGGCGTTGAACCAGGCGAGCAGCGGTTCCAGCCCAGGCCGCAGCAAGCTCTCGGCCTGGAGCAGCTCGCCGAGGTGCAGCAGATTGGTCAGCCGACGTTCGCCGTCGACCCGCGCCAGCAGCCGTTCGGCCACCGCCTGCTCGTCGAGCCAGGCACGGAACACGCGCATAAAACCCTGCTGCTGCCAAAGTTGGTGATAGCGCTCGGCGGCTTCGCGCTCGGCATCCCACTGTTGCTGATCGTCCTGGCAGCGAGCGAGATCGGCAGCGCTGCGGCCCAGCAGGCGCGTGGCCAGGGCATAGCGCAGCAAGCCTTCGCGACCGGGCTCGGCGTAGGCGGCCAGCACCGCGGCCAGCTCGCCGGCCTCCTCGCTGCGCCAGACGCTGTCGCGCCCACGGCGCACGCTGGGCACACCGCGTGCGGCCAGTTCATCAGCGATCATCCCTGCCTGCCGGTGGTTGGCCACCAGCACGGCGATATCGCCACCCTTGAGCGGTGTGAACTCGCCGTCCTTGTCGAAACCAGCACGGCCCTCTGCAGCGCCTGCCAGTTGCAGGGCAATACGCCGTGCGGTGTCGCTCGCCGCCAATTGCCCAGCCTCACCCTTGCCCAGCGGATCGTCGCCGAGCCAGACAAGCGACAGCGGCGCCGCCTCGTCCTCCTCCACCAGCCGCAAGCCCGCACGCGGCTTGTCGGCCGCACCTACAGCTGGATAGCGCAGATCAGATTGGGCAAACGGCTGCGGATGATCGAACAGCTGGTTCAACGCGGCGATCAGCTCCGGCGTCGAGCGGTAATTGGTCGGCAGGTTGAAGGGCTCGCGATCGGCCTGCTGCTTGGCAGTCATATAGGTCGCCAGATCCGCACCGCGGAAGGCGTAGATCGCCTGCTTGGGATCGCCGACAAAACACAGCGACGCCTCGCTGGACTCTGCATAAACGCGGTTGAAGATGGCGTACTGGATCGGGTCGGTGTCCTGAAACTCGTCGATCAACGCCAGCGGATAGGTGGCACGCAACGAAGCCGCCAAGTCTTTGCCGACAGGCCCTTGCAGCGCCTGATCCAGCCGGTTGAGCAGATCGTCGAAGGCCAACAGCCGCTGCGCCGCCTTGCGCTCCGGCAATTCGCGGTTGAGCCGTTCGAGCAGTGCGACCTGCAGGGCGATCAGCCGTTGCTTGCCGGCCGGCAGCGCTTCGGCGACCTGATCGGCCAGTTCATCCAGTGCATGGGCCAGCTCACAGACCGGCGCGTCATAGCCCTTCTTACAGGCCTTGTTCAAAGCTCGAACGCCGAATTTGGCCGCGCCGTCGGGCAGGTCGAACATCACTGCCGGGTCGGAAAAATAGGCGTCCAGTTCCACCTGCCAGGGGGCGAACTTGATGTTCTTGTGGGTGCTCTGGCTGAGCCCGCCATGGGCCAGCAGCTCAGAGACCCAAGCGCTGCCAGCTCGCTTCCACAACTCGGCAGCGCGCTGCCAGGCAGATTCTACCGCGCGCAGGTCGGCGGCAACGGGCGCCCCCTGCGGCTCGACGCGCAGATAGGGCTTGCCCAGGTGACTGCGCAGCCGCTGGCGCAGCCAGACGGGTGTGATTCGGCTCTTCGCCAGGAAGCGCGCCCAGGCTGGATCGGCGTCGGCCAGCTCGCTGCGCCAGGCGTCGGCGAGCAGCGCGTCAATAATCTCGCGGTCATCGGCGGTCAGCTCGCTGTCGAAATCGCCACCGGCCTCGAAGGCCGCATCCTGCAGCGCGCGCTGGCAGAAGCCGTGAATGGTGAAGATCGCCGCTTCGTCGAAACCATGCACGGCCAGCAACAGGCGGCGGCGCGAGGCTTCATCCGGGTAGCGCGCGTGCAAGCGGTTGAGGAAATCGTCGCTGCTCGGCGTGCCTTCATAGACCGCCAGCAGATCGGCCAGCCGCGCCCGGATACGCTCGCGCAGTTCGGCCGTGGCTGCAGTCGTGTAGGTGACCACGAGGATCTGCCCCACCGACAACTGCCGCTCCAGCAGCAAACGGGCGTAAAGCGCCGTCAGCGTCCAGGTTTTTCCGGTGCCGGCGCTGGCCTCGATCAGCGAGCGGCCGTCGAAAGGCGAATCGAGCAGGTCGAGTTTCATTGGTCTTCCTCCTCATCGGCCAAGGCATCCAGCGCGGGACCTATCAGCTGTTGGGCCAGGGTTTCGAAGCGCTCATTCAGCGGATCACCGTCGCGGAAGGCCAAGGCGTTCCAAGGGTCTTCAGCCTCGGCAGCGATAGGACTGAACTCCGCCCCCAGCCAGGCTTCACGGGCACGCTTGCGGCCACAGTCAAGCGGCTCGCTGCCGCGCGCCGGCTTGCGATAACCCTTGGCGAAGGCATGGCTGCTACGCAGCAGTAGCGGCAGCGGCTCGCAGATGGCACTGCGATAGGCAGCGAGCCAGGGTTCGAGCAGCTCGGTGGCGTTCCCCAGCGGGCCCAGCTGCCAATCGCCTGCAGGCGAAAGCATCAAACTGCTGCGTTCGATACCCGGCGTGGCGGACAGGTTGAGCAGCAGATGGCGCAGCCAGAACGGCGGCAGATCCCACTCGCCCAGCTTGCCGAGCTTCCAGCCGAACAATCCGGCCGGCGTCACGCCGTCGAGCCAACCGTGCACGCGCACGCCGGCCAGGGTGATATCGACCGGCAGCGGCTCGGGCACGGCGTCCGGGCGCAGTTCGAACAGGCGCGGCGCGAAGGCACGTACCGGGCCGCGCAGTTTGCCCCACAGCGCCTGGCCCAGTTCGCCGGTGGGCAGCCAACCGGCAGCACAGGCCATGCGGCGTTCGTCTTCATCGCTCCAGCCGTGCTCCATCGCCTGCAGTGACAGGCGCCGCAGGCCGTTCCAGGCCGGCATCTCCAGGTCGAAGGGCTCGTCGCTGGCGAGCGATTCCTGATCGTCGGCCAGGCGCAAACCAAGGCGCTGTTCGAGCAGGAAGCGCGCCGGATGGCGGAAACACTGCAACAGCTGCGACGGCTCGATGGTCAGCCAGGCCTCGTCAGGCTCGGAGAGAAGGCTGGCGAACGGCTGCGGCTGGGTCTGCGGCGGCTCGGCCAGACGCTGCGCGGCGCGGAACCAGGGCAGCGAAAAACCCGCACAGGGCGCGTCGCCGAAATTGCGTGGAGAAAACGGCTGTAATGGGTGGGCGACAAGGATCTTCTGGCTAACCGTCTTAGGCGCAGGCTCGTTGGCGCTCTTTGATGCCAGATCAGCAGGCGGCAACGCGGCGGTCATATCGATCGCTTCGAGCACTTCGCTGAGCAGCACCGAAGGCGGCAACACCGCGTTGTCACGCGGGTCACGGCCGACATAAGACAGGTACAGCGCCTCTCGCGCAGAGAGCAGGGTTTCCAGCAGCAGATAGCGGTCGTCGAGGCGTCGTGCACGATCCCCGCGCCGCGGATGCCGGCCGATCAAATCGAAGCCCGACGGCGGTGTGCGCCGCGGGAAGGCGCCATCGTCCAGCCCAAGCAGGCAGACCACGCGGAACGGCAGGCTGCGCATCGGCACCATGGTGCAGAAGGTCACCGCGCCGGTGAGAAAGCCCGAGGCGCCGCCGCCCTGCTGCAGGGCGGCGCTGAGCTGCTGGTGCACCAGTTCCAGGTCGATGGGCCGCGTCAGGTCAGCAGCCTGGGCCTGATCGCGCAACGCCGCGCAGGCCTGGGACAAAAGCAGCAGCGTGTCGCCGGCTTCGCGCTCGTCGAACAGGGTGTCAATCAGGATTTGCAGGTCATCGGCCCACTCGGCCAACGGACGCGGCCGAGCCAGTTGATCGGCCAGTGTGCCGAGACGTTCGACAAATTCCACCAGCCGCCCCAGCAACTGCCCGCGCGCGCCTTCCAGGGCATCCAGTGGCCAGTGTTCGCCGAGCAGTGGCGCGTGGTCGCCAGCCAGTTGCGGCGGCGCGGCAAAGCCCAGCAGCAGACGGTCCAGCCCCTGGCGCCAGGTAAAAGCCGATTCGTCCGGCAGGCCGAGACGCGCCCGCTGACTGCCGTCACGGCCCCAGCGCACGCCGGCTTCGCGCAACCAGTCGCGCAGCAGCGGCAGGTCTTCGCTTTCGATGCCGGCGCGGCGGGCAATGGCCGGCTGCTCCAGCCAGGCGAGGACTTCTTCGGCGGTGAAACGGCTCTGCGCCAGCATCAGCAATTCGAGGAAGGCCTCGATCAGCGGCATCTCGGCGCGCAGGCTGCGGTCGGCCAGGCTGTAGGGAATCCGCGGGCTGCCCTCGCGGGGGGCGAACACGGCTTCGATAAAGGGTGCGTAGCGCTCGATATCGGGGGTCAGCACCACCACCTGATCAGGCGTTAGCGCCGGGTTGGCGGCGAAACGCGCCAGCAGCTGGTCATGCAGAATCTCCACCTCGCGCAGCGGCGAATGGGCGATATGCACTTCCAGCGAACGGTCGTCCTCGGCCAGGCTGATGCGCTCATCGGGCTGCCGGGTGCGCAGGCGCAGGATGTCATTCTGCAGCGCGTGCAGCAGGCTGTCGTCACGCAGGTCTTCGTCTTCGGAATACAGGCCGAACTCCTGACTGCCTTCGCTGGCGGTCAGGCTAAACAGCGAGTCGAAAAAGTCCCGGCCCTGCTTGCCCAGACTGGCCAGCAGCGGATGACCTACGTCCAGATACCAATCATCGGCGCCGCTCTCGGGCTGGCGCGCCAGCTCGCGGATATCACGAATCTCGCCCCAGGCCTCGCGGCTGGGGTTGAGTGCGCAGACCACCACGTCGATATGCTGCGCCAGGCCGTCGAGCACGCGCAGGTGGTGCGGTGGCAGGCTGCTGATACCGAACACCAGCAGACGCTCCGGCAGCCCCGGCAAGGGCTCGTCGCTGTAGAGCCGCTGTAGCAGGTCGCCCAGCAGCCGTGCCCGGTGCGGGTGGCCGTCCTTGGTCAGCTCGCGCCAGAGCAGCGCCTGCCAGGCTTCATCAGGGCCGAGATCGAAGGTTTCGCCACGCTCCCAGGCCGCCAGCCAGTCGTCGCGATAGAGCAGGTACTGGTCGAACACGTCGGCGATCTTCGCCGCCAGCGACAATCGTCGGCGCTCGTCGCCACCATCGAGGTATTGCGCCAGACGTGGCGCCAGCTCAAGATTGGTTGGCTCGCAAAGCCAGCCATAGAGGCGCCAGGTCAGCGTGGTCGGGGAGAACGCCGATTGCTCCGGCAGGCTGCCCAGCACGGTGCGACTCAGGTCCCAGACGAACTTGGCCGGCAGCTGAATCTCCAGCTGCATGGCGATGCCCTGCTTGCGCGCCAGCTCCAGCGTCAGCCAGCGACCCATGCCCTGGCTCGGCACCACCACCAGCGCCGGGGCAAAGGGGTCGGCAAGCGGCTGGGCGAGCAGGCGCGTGGCCAGTTCACCGAGGGTTTCAAGGTCAGGAGCGTGATAGAGGCTGAGCATCGGGGCGGCTTCGGTTGGGTCAGCGGGCAAGGGTAGCAAGTTCGGGTCGGCGCGCGGAGCGTGTCGCCCATCTGCCATGCGGCGATTGTTCCTACTCCTTTTGCAGGAAGCCAACGGTCCTTGTGATCAATATCAATGCCCCCACGGGCCGTAGGATATTTCATAGCAGGCAGTCCCCATGCACCTTTGCAGCCATCGCCTGCCTCAGGCTAGGAGCAACCGATGAAACTGAACCACCGGAACCTGCTGATTCTTTCACTGGGCGCAGCGCTATGCGCCTCACCTCTGGCGTATTCCGCCACTGATGGAGCCCAGGCCAAAGGCTCGGTAGAACGCAGCCATGCACGACAGGCCAACGCACTGCTTGATCGCGCCGCCACACACCTGCAGCAAGCGGGGCCAGAGCAAGCCCTTGCAGCCTTCAATGACCGTAAGGGCGGCTTCGTTGACGGCCAGCATTATGTGTTTGTTCTGGACACGGCCGGGACCATGCTCGCCAGCAACGGCGCTTCCCGTGCCTTGGTCGGACTTAACGTGATGGATCTGAAGGATGCGGCCGGCCAGCCCTTCATCCGCGAGATAGTCGAAGGGGCCAAGACCAGAGACAGCGGCCAGGTCAAGTACCACTGGCTGAACCCGGCCGACAACAAAGTCGAGAACAAGACCAGCCTGTACCGCAAGGTCGGCGATCAGATTCTGGTGGTCGGCTACTACATCCCCCGCTCCTCCGCCGAACACGCTCAGAAGATGCTCGACGAAGCCGTCTCGCTGGTGAAGCGTTCGGGCGAAGAGGCTGCCTACCAGGCCTTCAACGACCCTCAGGGCCGCTTCGTAATGAACGACGAGTACGTTTTCGTCATCGGCCTGGAGGACGGCAAATACCGCGCGAGTGGCGCTTCGCCCAACCTGGTGGGCGTCGACGTACGTGAAATCACCGACGCCGCCGGTACGCCGCTGTTCAAGCAGATGATCGAAATGGCAAAGGACAAGGGCATCGGCACCGTCGACTACGTGTGGCGCAATCCGGCCACCAATGCGGTGGAGAAAAAACACACCTTGATCCGGCGAGTCGATGACGTCTTGCTGGGCGTGGGCTACTACACACCTAAATGAGCTTGACGGGTCGGCAATAGGCACCTGTGGCGTCATCACTGATGTCAATTTGGTGAACGGCCGGCTACCGGCAATGGTCAACGTTCTATAACTCACAGCTTTTTGTCCTCCCAGGTGCAGGGAGCTGTGTCCGTTGACCATCCAGAGCCGGAGGCCTTGCCCGATGCTGACGCTGTTGCATCTGCTGTCCTCCATCGCGCTTCTGGTCTGGGGGACGCACATCGTGCGCACCGGGATCATGCGGGTGTATGGCTCGCATCTGCGTCGGCTGCTCGGCCACAGCATGGCCAACGCGCCCATGGCCTTTACCGCCGGGATTGGCGTCACTGCGCTGGTACAGAGCAGCAACGCCACCGCCCTGCTGGCTATTTCCTTCGTTGCCCAGGGCCTGATGGCGCTGCCCACCGCGCTGGCAATCATGCTCGGCGCTGATGTCGGGACGGCGCTGATGGCGCGGGTGCTGACGCTGGACCTGGCTTGGCTGTCACCACTGTTCACCCTGCTTGGGGTCTGCCTGTTTCTTTCGCGCAAACAGACCCGCGCCGGACAACTCGGCCGGGTGCTGATCGGCCTCGGCCTGATCATTCTCGCGTTGCAACTGATTGTGGCCGCGGCCGCGCCCATCACCGAAGCGCGCGGCATGCGGGTGTTGTTCTCGTCGCTGGCCGGCGACACCTTGCTCGCCGTGGTGGTCGGTGCGCTGTTTGCCGTACTGTCCTATTCCAGCCTTGCCGCCGTGCTGCTGACCGCAACCCTGGCCAGTGCCGGGTTGATCAGCCTGCCGGTCGCCCTTGGCGTGGTTATCGGCGCCAATGTAGGCAGCGGTGTTCTGGCCTGGCTCAACGCCACGCCGCAACCTGCCCCGGCTCGTCGAGTAGCGCTCGGCAACCTGCTGTACAAGCTCGCTGGCCTGCTGGTGCTGCCGTTTCTTCCGATGCTGGTCGAGTGGATGGCGACGCTTGGCTTCAGCGCACAAACCCAGGTGATCGCGTTTCACCTGGCTTACAACTCGCTGCGCTGCCTGCTGTTGCTGCCTACGGTGGGCCTGATGGCCGGGCTCTGCGAGCGACTGCTACCGGAGCGGGTTCAGGACAACGGCATTGCCCAACCGCGCCATCTCGACCCCACTGCGCTGGATACACCGACGCTCGCCTTGGCCAATGCCACGCGTGAAACCCTGCGTATTGGCGACCTGGTGGAAACGATGCTGGCGCGCCTGCTCGAAGCGCTGCGCGAAGACCGGCCGGAGCCCGGCGAGGACATACGTCGTCTGGATGATGACGTGGACGCCCTGTACAGCGGGGTCAAGCTCTACCTGGCACGCATGCCGCGTGACGATCTGGCTGAACAGGAGAGCCGGCGCTGGGCGGAGATCATCGAACTGGCGATCAATCTGGAGCAGGCCGGCGACATCATCGAGCATATGCTGGGCAAGGTGCAGAACCTGAAAATTTCCAAACGCCGCTCGTTCTCCGACAGCGGACTGGATGAGCTCAGCCAGCTGCACACCCTGCTCACTGCCAATCTCGGACTGGGCTTGTCGGTCTTTCTGTCTGGTGATTCACACAGCGCCCGCCAACTGCTGCAGCAGAAGCGCCAGTTCCGCAAGCTCGAGCGCGAGTTGGCCCACGCCCATGTCCATCGTCTGCATCAGCAGGTGGTGGAAAGCATCGAAACCAGCGCTGCGCATCTGGAGCTGATCGCCGACATGAAGCGGCTCAACTCATTGTTCTGCAGCGCGGCCTACGCGGCGCTGGAAGGCTCCGGCAACGGCAAACAACGCGCTACTGGCGAGACTTCGACTGCTCGGGAAACACCTACAACCGAGCACCTCCCCGGCAAGCCAGCCTGATCAGTGCATGGGCTAGGCCTGCCCGGTCCAAGTGATTGCAGGGTTCAGCAGGCAATAAAAACCCCGGCGATGCATGGCATGGCCGGGGTCTAGTCAGCGCTGCGGGATGGTCAGTCCAGCTTGCGCCGGCGCTGCATCCAGACCACCAGACCAAAGAGCAGCAGGGCCGGTAGCCACATCCACTCCTTCGGCAAGCGGTCAGTGGGCGCACGCACCGCGAGGATTTCCTGGTCGAATTGCAGTCCCAGATCGGCCGCTGGGCTGCCGAAGGTCACGCTGTCGATCAGCACCTTGGCCTCATCTTCGTAGGTCATCACGCCGAGCTTCTCCAGCTTTTCTTCGCCGGTTTCGCCATCAGGGATCGCCACCAGCAGGCTGAACTCGCGCATATCACCCACCGCGTCTTCGCCACGGATACGCAAGCGCAGCTGGCCATCTTCATCGACCGCTTCGAGCGCCTGGACCAGCTGGCTGGGCGGTATGTCCCGGTACGGGTCGTGGACGATATCCATCCAGAAGCCTGGCCGGAACAGCGTGAAGGCGATCAGCAGCAGCAGAATGCTTTCGTACCAGCGGCTACGGACCAGGAAGTAGCCCTGGGTGCCCGCCGCAAAGATCAGCATCGCCAGCGTCGCGATGACGAAAATCACCACGCCGTGCCAGAAGTCCACATCGATCAACAGCAGGTCGGTGTTGAAGATGAACAGGAACGGCAGCGCGGCGGTGCGCAGGCTGTAGTAGAACGCCACCACACCGGTCTTGATCGGATCGCCCTTGGACACGGCAGCAGCCGCGAACGAGGCCAGCCCGACCGGCGGCGTGACGTCCGCCATGATGCCGAAATAGAAGACGAACAGGTGCACCGCAATCAGCGGCACGATCAGCCCGCTCTGCTGACCCAGCGCCACCACAACCGGCGCCAGCAGGCTGGACACCACAATGTAGTTGGCGGTGGTCGGCAGCCCCATGCCGAGGATCAGGCTGAGGAATGCCGTGAGCAGCAGCATCAACATCAGGTTGCCCATGGACAGCAGCTCGACCAGGTCAGCCAGCACCAGGCCCACACCGGTCTGTGACACTGCGCCGACGATGATCCCGGCAGCCGCTGTGGCGATGCCGATACCGATCATGTTGCGCGCACCGGCAATCAGGCCTTCGCGCAGGTCAACCACGCCATCCATGAAGGTGCCGTGCTGGTGGCTGCCATCCTTGCGCAGCATCGAGAGCAGTGGTCGCTGGGTCAGCAGAATGATGACCAGCATCACCGAACCCCAGAAGGCAGACAGGCCGGGAGACAGACGCTCGACCATCAGGCACCAGACCAGCACCACCACCGGCAGCAGGAAATGCAGCCCTGAGAGCAATATCGGACGCGTCTGCGGCAGTTTCTCCAGCGGGGCGTCGGGATCTTCAGCAGGCAAAGGCGGGTTGCTCGCGGCGACCTTCAGCAGGGCCACATAGACCACCGCCAGCAACACACCAATCACCCAGATGGCCGCATCGCCCAGCGCAGGCTTTAGCCAGCCCAGCCCGTAGTAGACCGCCAGCGACACACCGGAAATCAGTGCGGCGCCAAAGGCAAAGCCAATCAGCCGCTGCATCCAGGGCTTGGCCACGTTTGCGCGAGGCAACGCCGTAAGGCCGAGCTTGAGCGACTCGAGATGAACGATGTAGACCAGTGCGATGTAGGAGATCAACGCCGGCAAGAAGGCATGCTTGATCACCTCAACGTATGGGATGCCGACGTACTCGACCATCAGGAAGGCGGCGGCGCCCATCACCGGCGGCATGATCTGGCCATTGACCGATGAGGCCACTTCCACCGCGCCGGCCTTCTCCGCAGAGAAACCCGTGCGCTTCATCATCGGGATGGTAAATGTGCCGGTGGTCACCACGTTGGCAATCGAGGAGCCGGAGATCAACCCGGTCATGCCCGAAGCCACAACCGCAGCCTTGGCCGGACCACCACGAAAATGACCAAGCAAGCTGAAGGCCAGCTGAATGAAATAATGGCCTGCACCCGCGCGTTCGAGCAGCGCGCCGAACAGCACGAACAGGAACACGAAACTGGTTGAGACGCCCAGGGCGATACCGAATACACCCTCGGTGGTGATCCACTGGTGGTTGGCCAGTGCAGTGAAACTCACCCCGCGGTGCGCCAGCAGGCCGGGCATGTACGGGCCGGCGAGGCTGTAGCCGAGGAAGATCAGCGCTATCACCGCCAGGGCCGGGCCAAGGGCGCGACGCGTGGCCTCCAGCAGCAGCGGAATGCCGATGCAAGCGGTGACCAGGTCCATGGTGGTGAGGTTGCCGGGGCGCTGTGCCAGCTGCTCATAGGCGATGAACAGATAGCCGGCGCTGGCGGCAGCGATCAGCCCGAGCGCGATATCGATCAGTGGCACTCGGTCGCGCGGTGAGCGCTTGAATGCCGGATAGGCTAGGAACGCCAGTAGCAAGGCGAACGCCAGGTGAATCGAACGCGCCTCGGTGTTGTTGAACACACCGGTGCGCAGCATGAAGGGCAACGGCGAGGCGATCCACAGCTGGAACAGCGACCAGAGCAGCGCGAGGCCGGCGATCAGCTTGGCCATGACGCCGTCGGGCAGCCGCGCGCCGACGTCCTTGGCAATCAGCTCTTCAGTGGACAGTTGGTTGTCTTGCATGAAATCTGGCCTGTTTTTTCAGGGAACGGAAACCGCGAAACCCGCGGCACAAGGCACGCGGGTTCTCAGGCGAAAGCGGACGGAGGACCGCCCACCATGATGCAGCGAGCCGTAAGGCCGTTACATCCAGCCTCGTTCCTTGTAGTAGCGCACTGCACCATCATGCAGAGGTGCAGACAGACCCACCTTGATCATGTCTTCCGGCTTCAGGTCTTTGAAAGCAGGGTGCAGACGCTGGAAGCGCTCGATATTTTCGAACACCGACTTGACCAGCTTGTAGACCACTTCGTCATCGACCTTGGACGTGGTGGAGAGCACTGCCTTGCCGCCAATCGACTGCGTGGCGCTGTCATTGCCCTTGTACATGCCGCCCGGGATTTCAGCCTTGGTGTAGTAGCTCTTCTCGGACAGCAGCTTTTCGATCTCCGGGCCGGTGATCGGAACCAGAACGGCATCAACGGTGGTGGTCGCTTCCTGAATCGCGCCATTGGGGTGACCGACGAAATAGGTCATGGCATCGATGTTGTTGTCGCCCAGAGCGCTGGCTTGCTCAGCCGGCTTCAGTTCGGCAGCCAGCGAGAAGGCCGACTTGTCCCAGCCCTTCTCCTTCATGATTTCTTCAAGGGTGTCCCGCTGACCGGAGCCGGGATTACCGATATTGACGCGTTTGCCTTTCAGATCATCCAGGCTCTTGATGTTTGCATCACGGCGAGCCAGCACGGTGAAAACTTCACTTTGCAGCGAGAACACGGCACGGATGTCTTCCATGGCGCCTTCGCTCTTGAACGGCTCAAGCCCTTCCATCGCCTTGTACTGGTGATCGGACTGCATGATGCCGAAGTTGAACTCGCCGCTGCGCAGCCCATTGACGTTCGCCACGCCGCCGCCGCTGGCTGGCGCGTTGCACTTGAGGTCCTCGGCGTTACGGTTGACGAAGCGGCAGATCGACTGACCCGCGACGTAGTAGACGCCCGTCTGACCACCGGTACCGATGGTGACGAATTGCTCTTGCGCCTGAGCCATACCGCTCAGACCAGTTCCCGCCAACGCGGCGGAAAATATCCATGCCAAGGATTTGCCTTTCATGGATCCACTCCTTATTGGTTGTTTTGGAATTGCCCTGCAGGCCTCGTGAGCCACGCGGGACGTTTGGAGTCTAGCAGGCCGATGCCCCGCTAACAGCCCGGACGGCAACCTCAGCGCTTCATGGCCGCCCTATGACCCTGGCTATGACCGCTTTCGAGATAGAGGGTTGCTCGTCAAAGTGGATAAAACCTGAAAAACCTATACAAATATATGTACAGGAATCTTAATGCGTATAATATTGCTCATGGCACCGCGCCATTACCGGCTAATGAACTCGGTTTTTTGGTCGAGTAGATGACTGGATACCGGGATATCACAATGACATCGCCCGCATCATTATTGCTGCCTTACGACCAAAGCTATTTGCGAGCCGCAGCGCTCCGAGGCCGACTGATGCAGGGTTCAGCGAGACCGAACAGGATCCGTTTGGAAGTCTGAGGATTTCACCGCAAGGTGGTTAGCAAGGTTGCGAGGTGCGCCAGTCCGGGCACCGGTCAAGACGTCCGTGCCGGAACAATTAGCTAGCTCCAGAGAACTTCACCATGCGCTTGAACTTACCGGTCACCGGACGCGACGTATCCTTCAGTGAGACAGCCAACATACTGTCCACCACCGATCTCAACGGTGATATCACCTATGTGAACCCTGATTTCATCAAGATCAGCGGTTTCGAAGAATGTGAATTGCTGGGTCAGCATCACAATATCGTCCGCCATCCCGACATGCCTCCCGAAGCATTCGGTGATCTCTGGTCCAGCGTTCGTGCTGGCAGATCATGGATGGGCATGGTGAAGAACCGTTGCAAGAATGGTGATCACTACTGGGTCAGGGCCTTTGTCACCCCGATCAGCCGCAACGGGAAGGTGGTCGAGTATCAATCGGTGCGGACCAAGCCGCAGGCCGCTCAAGTGGCAGCAGCCGAAACGCTCTATGCGCAGCTTCGGGAAAAGCGGCCACCAGCGGCTCTGCGTCGCGCGCCCCTCAGTGCCCGCAGCCGCGTGGCGCTTCTCGTCGCGCTCGGTGCTGCACCCTGCGCCATAGGGGCCGCATTGTTAGGTGGCGCAGGCCTTGTGGCCGCGCTGGGAGCAGCAGCGGCGGCAGCGATGGGTGGGAGCGTGCTGGCCTACGTTGCGCTGGCACCACTGCAACGTCTCGCTGCTCAGGCTCGTTAGGTTGGAGACGATGCAGTCGGTCAACTGGTCTATGCGGGCCGCCGCGACGAGTTCGGTCAGCTCAGCTATGCGATGAAACTCCTGGAGACGGAAGCTGGCGCGATGGTTGGCCGAATTGGCGATGCTTCACGCCAGCTGAGCACGCATGCTCGGGAGCTGGTGGGCGCCATGGACAGCAGTGCACAGAGCGCATCGCGCCAACAGAGCGAAACCGACCAGGTTGCCACCGCCATCAACCAGATGGCGATGAGCGTGCAGGAAGTCGCCAACAACGCCCAGCGCACCGCCGAAGCGGCTAGCCGAGCGAACAGCGAAGCTGCAACCGGCACGGATGTCGTCAATCAGACGGGCGCAGCTATCGGCCGACTGGCCCAGGACATTCAGCACGCCGGCGATGTCATTCACGAGCTGGAGGCGCACAGCAACGATATTACCAAGGTGCTGGATGTCATCCGCGGCATCGCCGAGCAGACCAACCTGCTAGCACTCAACGCTGCCATCGAAGCCGCCCGGGCGGGGGAGCAGGGGCGTGGCTTCGCTGTGGTCGCGGACGAGGTTCGCAGCCTGGCGTCACGGACACAGCAGTCCACCCAGGAAATCAACGCCATGATCGCGGCGCTGCAGGGCGGCGCGCGTCAGGCGGTGCAGGTGATGCAACGCAGCCGAGATCAGGCCATGGAAAGTGTCGAGCAGGCCGAACAGGCGGCTCGCTCGCTTCAGGGCATCAACCATCGAGTGAACGAGATCAGCGACATGAGCCTGCAGATTGCCTCGGCGGTCGAGCAGCAAAGTGCCGTAAGCGAGAACATCAATCAGAACATCGTGAGCATTCGCAGCGGCTCCGACCACCATGTAGAAAGTGGACTGCGCAGCCGAGAGACCGCTTCGGGTGTCGCTCAGCTGGCTGACAGCATGGAAATGCTGGTACAGCAATTCTGGACTCGGCGACGCGGCTAGCCGGCCGAGAAGGCTCCGAGCCCCGTTCCGATGGATGGCCGAGCCGTTAGTAGCCTGGCAGTGGTATCAAAGCGACATTAGCCGTATCGTTTGAATGGCCAAACCACTGCCTGACCCTATCGGTTGCCTACGCGTCGCGACGGGTCGTTTGACGAGACCTTTCACCCGATGCGCTTCCGCCGGCTTTTACTCTGCCTTCTAACAGCCTTTGCCAGCCTCATGTCGGGCCAGGTAACCGCTGCTGTGGTTCCTGGCGTCGTCAGTAAAAGCGGTGCAGCACTCCAAGTGGGCGGGCTGGAGTGGGTATCCGGCCATTCGGACGCAGGCTTCGCGACGGCTCATGCGGCCTCCTGGCAATGGCAGCCGTTGGCCAAGCCCAACCTCAAGAAACAGCCTGAAGGCGTTTGGGTGCGCTTCGACCTTGACAGCCGGGCAGCCAGCGCCGACCGCTGGTACCTGAGCCTGCAATGGCCAATCCTGGACAATGTGCGTGTACGCCTGTTCTACCCGGCCGAGGGCGAGTGGGGTCCGCTGATGCAGGCTGGCGATCACATACCCAAGAGCCATCAACCGCTGGCAGACCACAACCTGGTCTTCCCGCTGGAGCTGCGGGCCAATGATCGAGCTGTGGTGTACATGCATGTACAGGCGCACGAGCTGATGGCCTTGCCAATGGTCATCTTTGACGAAACGGCGTTCGCAGCAGGAAAGTTTACCGACATCGCGTTGATCAGCCTGTTCTTTGGCGGGATGCTGGTGATCCTTCTCTATAACAGCAGCCTCTTTGTGTTCACCCGGGACGTGGCCTATCTGCTCTATGTCCTCTATCTGCTCAGCGCGCTTTTTTACGTCCTCACGATCACCGGCTTCGGTCAGTTGTTTCTGTGGCCCGAAATGCCACAGATCGCCCGCCGTTTCTACGCGTTGTCCGCGGCGCTGTGCTTTTTTACCCCGCTAGTGTTCGCCAGTCGCTTTCTCAAGATTCGTCGCTACGGCGGCTGGCCCTGGCTGGTCACCTGGGTGCTGATGGGCTACTGGGGCGTGGTGATCCTGGTCCTCTTGTTCGCGCCCTCGCTCGGACGCTATCTGATGGCCGAGCAGATCGCGCTGGTACATTGCATCCTGACGATGGCCGCCGTCATCAATCTGTGGGTTCGCGGCAACAGTTCGGCAAGGCTGTTCACGATTGCCTGGTCGACACTGCTACTGGCGACCATCGTCCATCTGCTGGCGCTGGACGGCATGCTGCCGTTGAACCCGCTGACCCTGCACGGCCAGCTGATCGGTATGTTTGCCGAGTTCGTTCTGCTTTCCATGGCATTGGCGCAGCGCATCAATCAGGAGCGGGACCGCCGGGTTCTGGCTCAGCAGAGCGCACTGCAAGCATCTGAGGCGCTTGTTCATGAACGCGAACAGCGTCTGCAGGCGCAACAACAGGCCCTGGAGGCGCAGGTACGCGCAAACGAGGCGCTCGAAGCACGGGTCTACGAGCGCACCCGTGCGCTTGAAGATGCCAAGCGTGGCCTGGAAATGGTCAACGAACAGCTCACTCGTCTGAGCGTCACCGATGCGTTGACCCAGCTGTCGAACCGCGGCCATTTCGACGTGATGATCGACGAGGAAATCCGCCGCGCACAGCGCACCGAGACGCCGCTGTCGGTGCTGCTGCTGGACATCGACCATTTCAAGCGGGTCAACGATAGCTACGGGCATCCGTTCGGCGATGACTGTCTGCGACTGGTAGCCGATACGCTCAGGCAATACGGCCAACGGGCGGGCGATGTGGTTGCACGCTATGGCGGCGAAGAATTCGTCATGGCGCTGCCCGGCATGAACAGCCGCGAAGCCCGCGAGCAAGCTGAGCGAATCCGCGCGGCGGTGGCAGCGCTGCGGCCTGTTCACGACGGGGAGCGCCTGGCGTTGACCATCAGCATCGGCGTCGCAAGCCTGCAGCCGCCGGCGAGTTGCACCCCGGCGCAACTGCTGGCGTCCGCTGACACGGCACTCTATCGGGCCAAACACAACGGCCGTAATCAGGTGGCGATTTCCGAACCGGACGAGGCCACCGAGCTGTCAGTCAGCTGAAGTGGGAGCCGGCGGAGGGAAGCGCACCTTGACTAGCAGCCCGCCCAGCGCGCCCTGACCGAGCTCGACAGTAGCCCGGTGAGCACGAATTATTTCGCCGACAATCGCCAGGCCAAGCCCGGCCCCCTGTCCCTGCTGATGCACCCGATAGAAGCGCGCAAAGACCTTGTCGCGCTCAGGCTCTGGAATTCCCGGCCCATCGTCCTCGACCTCCAGCACGCCGCCTTTCGCTACCCGTAGCACCACGTTGCCATCTTTGGGTGTGTGCGCCAGGGCGTTATCCACCAAGTTGCTCAGCAGTTCCGTCAGCAGCGTCGGCTCGCCATCGATCCAGACGGGCTGCTCGGCTTCTAGCGCCAGCGCGACGCCGCGCTTGTGCGCCAGCGCGGCCATCGCCAGCCCCAGCTCCCTTGCCAGCTGGCTGAGGTCGAGGCGCTGGGCGCCACCTTCGGCAATCGATTGCGCACCGGTTTCGATGCGCGCCAGCGACAGTAGTTGATTGGCCAGGTGAATTACCCGGTCGGTATGAGCACCCGCCTCTTCCAGGGTTTCCTGCCAGCGCTGCGGTTGCGCCTCACGTTGCCCGAGTTCGATACGCGCCTTCAGCGCCGCCAAGGGCGTACGCAACTCATGGGCGGCGTCGGCAATGAACTGCGCCTGCCGTTCGAACTGCCCGCGCAAACGCTCGGTGAATTGATTGAGCGCAGCAACCAGTGGTTTGAGTTCGCGCTGCACGGTAATCAACGGCAACGGCCGCAGATCGTCAGGCTGTCGCGCCTCGACGGCCTCGCTGAGTTTGCCCAGCGGCCGCAGCGCCGCGCTGACCGCTAGCCAGACCAGCAGCAGCGCGGTGACAGCCAGCAGACCGACCCGCCACAGGGTGTCGATCAAGAGGCTGCGAGCCAGGCGCTCACGCGCGCCCAGCGTCTCGGCGACGCGGATTTCAGCAATGCCGTTGAGCTCTGGCTCGCTCACCGGCTGCAGCAGACTCACCAGCCGCACACCCTCGCCGCGGAATTCTCCGTCATAGAAGCGAGCCAGCGCGGGATAGTCATCAGTGCGACGAATCTCGGCGCCCGGCGCCGGCAGATGCTCGTAGCCGCTCACCAGCCGCCCTTCGGTATCCAGCACCTGGTAATAGATACGCCCGGCGCTGTCGTAGGCAAAGGTGTCCAGCGCCACATAGGGCACATTCGCCCGTAGCTGCCCATCGCTGGCGACCAGGCCATCCGCTATGGCTCTGGCCGAGGCCAGCAAGGTGCGGTCATAGGCCGTGTCGGCGGCGGCGCGCCCGTTCCAGTAAGCGCTCCAGCCACTGAACAGCATCAGCAGGGTCAGCAGCATCGCCAGTCTGCGCAGCAAGCCACCGCGCAAACTGCCGGCGCGCGCCTGCACTACGTCAGCCATCCGCTGCCTCCAGCAGATAGCCCAGCCCACGGAAGGTCACGATGCGCACCGAGCTGCCTTCGAGTTTCTTGCGCAGCCGGTGGATGTAGATTTCGATCGCTTCGGCACTGGCGTCTTCATCGAGACCGAATACCTGCGCCGCCAGTTGATCCTTGCTCATGACCCGACCGGGCCGGGTGATCAGCGCCTCGAGCACCGCCTGCTCGCGTGAGGTCAGGCTGAGCGGCTGGCCGCCGAGACTGAAACGCCGCGCATCCAGGTCATAGACCAGCGGCCCGCAGCTCTGCTGACGTTCGCCGGCGGCCACGCTACGCCGCAACAACGCTTTGACTCGTGCCTCAAGCTCGGAGAGTTCGAACGGCTTGGCCAGGTAGTCATCGGCACCCAGATTGAGCCCATGTACCCGATCGGTCACCTCCCCGCGCGCTGTGAGCATCAGCACCGGCAGGGTCTTGCCGCGTTTGCGCAGGCGCGACAGCACTTGAAAGCCGTCGAGCCTGGGCAGCCCGACATCGAGGATCGCCAGTGCGTAGTCCTCCGTCGACAACGCCAGGTCAGCAGCCACGCCATCGTTGAGCAGGTCAACCGTCCATCCGGCCGCGCGCAACGCCTGCGCCACGCTTTCAGCCAACTGGGGGTGGTCCTCGACCAGAAGAATCCGCATTGCCTGTCCTCTGCCACACACGGAATGGGCCGCCAGTGTAGCGGCAAGGCACGCCACACGCTGCTTTCACCCCTGAAAGCCTGGTGAAAGTTTCGCCGCCTAGGATCGGGATCAGGTGGCTCGATCCACCTGGCGCGGCACAACGCCGCCACAACAAAAACAATAGTGGAGATTGAAGGATGCTGACTGTCGTCAGAATTAAACCCGCCCCTGCTCGTCTTGCCCTCGCCGTCGCGGCTGCCTCCCTGGCGCCCATGGCTCAGGCCGATTTCATCGAAGACAGCAGCGCGACTCTGCAAACCCAGAACATCTACCTCAATCGCGATTTCCGCGAAGGCTCCGGCCAGTCCAAACGTGAAGAATGGGCACAGGGCTTTCTGCTCAACATCGAATCCGGCTTCACCGAAGGCACCGTTGGCTTCGGCCTCGACGCCATGGGCATGCTCGGCGTCAAGCTCGACTCCGGCGGCGGCCGCGCCAACACCGATCTACTCCCTGTCCGCGACGATGGCAGCACCCCGGACGAATTCAGCCGCCTCGGCCTGACAGCCAAGGCGAAGATCTCGGAAACCGAACTCCGCTACGGCAGCCACATCCCGGAAACACCCGTGGTAAAAGCCAGTGACAGCCGCACGCTGCCCCAGGTCTTCGAAGGTGCGATCTTGGTCTCTCAGGACGTGACCGGCCTGACCCTGACCGGTGGGCGCCTGGACAAGGTCATCGACCGTGCCTCGACCAATTCCCAGGAACTGCAGATCAACAACAAGAATGGTCGTTTCGACAGCGCGGCCGAGGCCGATCACCTGACCTTTGCCGGCGCGCGCTATGACTTCAACGAAAAGCTCATCGGCACTTACTACGCGGCTGAGCTAGACGACATTTACCGCCAGCATTTCTTCAATCTGCAGGCCGTGCAGCCGCTGGGCAAGAACTCGGCGTTGACCGCCGACCTGCGCCTGATGATCAGCGACGACACCGGCGCGGCCAATGCCGGCAAGATCGACAACCAAGCCTGGAACGGCATGGTGGGTTACAGCCTCGGCGGTCATAAGCTCAGCCTCGCCTATCAGCAGATGAATGGCGACACCGGCTACGCCTATATCGATGGCGGCGATCCCTACCTAGTCAACTTCGTCCAGATCAACGATTTCGCCAATGCCGACGAGCGCTCCTGGCAGGCGCGTTACGACTACAACTTCGCCTCCATCGGCGTGCCCGGGCTGACCTTCCTGACCCGCTACATTTCCGGCGACAACGCCGAATACAGCGGCGGCAGCAACGGCAGCGAGTGGGAACGCGACATCGAGCTCAAGTACGTCGTGCAAACCGGTCCGCTGAAGAATGTCGCCGTACGCATGCGCAACGCCATGTTCCGCTCCGATTTCGCCCGTGACGCCGACGAAAACCGTCTGATCGTCAGCTACAGCCTGCCGATCTGGTAAAGCCGTCCACAATAAGAATCAAAGGAGACACCCATGAAGACTGCAATCCGCCGTATCGCCCTGCTTTCGTCCTGCCTGGTTCTGTCCGGCCAGCTGATGGCCGAGCCCAAGCGCCCCGAGTGCATCGCCCCGGCCAAGCCCGGCGGCGGTTTCGACCTCACCTGCAAGCTGGCCCAGAGCGGGCTGAAAGATTCCGGTCTGCTCGAATCGCCCATGCGCGTCACCTACATGCCTGGCGGTGTCGGCGCTGTGGCCTACAACGCGGTGATCGCCCAGCGCGCCGACGACCCGTCGACCATCACGGCGTTCTCCAGCGGCTCGCTGCTGAACCTGGCGCAGGGCAAGTTCGGTCGTTACGACGAAAGCGACGTGCGCTGGCTGGCCGGCATCGGAACCGACTACGGCGCCATCTCGGTACGCGCCGACGCGCCCTACAAGGACCTTGACGACCTCATCGCTGCGGTGAAGAAGGATCCGGCCAGCGTTGTCTTTGGTGCCGGCGCCACCATTGGTGGTCAGGACTGGATGCAGACCGCACTGATCGCCCGTGCCGCTGGCGTGGATCCGAAGAAGCTTCGCTACGTCGCGTTCGAAGGCGGCGGTGAAACCCTCACGGCCATGCTGGGCGGCCATGTGCAGGTCACCAGCAGCGGCCTGGGCGAAGTCGCCCCGCAGCTCGAGGCCGGCAAGATTCGCGTGCTCGCCGTGCTGTCCGATGATCGCCTGCCCGGCAAGCTGTCGGATCTGCCAACAGCCAAGGAACAGGGCTACGACATCAGCTGGCCGGTGATCCGTGGCTTCTACATGGGCCCAGAAGTCAGTGATGAAGATTTCAACTGGTGGAAGACCCAGTTCGACACTCTGCTGGCCGACGAGGACTTCGCCAAGCTGCGCGAGCAGCGTGATCTGTTCCCACTGTCGATGACCGGCGATGAGCTCAAGACCTTCGTCAACAAGCAGGTCGCCGATTACAAGGAACTCGCTGCCGAGTTCGGTCTGGTCAAGTAACACCCCGCCGCTCGCGGCTTTCGGTCCCGACGGACCGGTAGCCGCGGCCGGCTCCTCCCGAGGTATTCCATCATGTACGTTCGTGTCTTTGCCGCGGCCTGGCTGCTCGCCTGCGCCGGCCTCGCGCTGCTCGCCTGGGGGTTCGAGGCGCCCTTCGCCTACGACCCGGTCGGCCCGCGCGCCTACCCGCTACTGCTGCTGTTCCTGATGGCTTGCGGCGCGCTCTGGCTGCTCTGCAAACCACACGGCGAGCCGACGCCTCGTTTCGACTGGACGATGGCGCGTCGCGCCCTCTACTGCGTGCTGGTACTGCTGGCGTACGCAGTGCTGTTCGAGAAGCTCGGCTTTGTCATCACCACGGCGCTGGCCACCTTCGCCCTGGGCCTCTTGTTCAACGGACGCCTGCTGCCGTGCCTGATCAGCGGCGCGCTGATGGGCGTGCTGCTCTTTGGCCTGTTCGACCTGTTGCTTGATGTGCCGCTGCCGCTCGGTGTGCTGCGCCTGCTGGAGAGCTGAAAATGGAAACCTTGAACTTCTTGTGGCAGGGCTTCGATGTCGCCACGCGACCGATGAACCTGCTTGTAGCGCTGTTCGGCGCCTTTGTTGGCACCGTGGTTGGGTTGCTGCCTGGGCTCGGCCCGATCAACGGCGTAGCCTTGCTGCTGCCTCTCGCCTTTGCGCTAGGCCTGCCGCCGGAGACCGCGCTGATCCTGCTGGCCGCTGTGTACCTGGGCTGCGAGTACGGTGGTCGGATCTCGGCGATTCTGCTCAACGTACCTGGCGACGCTGCGGCTGTGATGACCACCCTCGACGGCTACCCCCTGGCGCGCCAGGGCAAGGCGGGCATCGCCCTGTCGTTGTCGGCGGTCAGTTCGTTTATCGGCAGCATCATCGCCACCTGCGGTGTGGTGCTGTTCGCCCCGCTGCTGGCGAAATGGGCGGTGGCCTTCGGCCCTGCTGAATACTTCGTGCTGATGATCTTTGCCATCGCCTGCCTGGGCGGCATGGTCGGTGACAAGCCGGTCAAGACGCTGATGGCAGCATTGATCGGTCTTGGTCTGGCGACGGTCGGCGTGGACTCAACGACCGGCGTCTACCGCTTCACCTTCGGCAGCGTGAGCCTGTCGGACGGCATCCAGTTCGTCATCGTGGTGATCGGCTTCTTCAGCGTCAGCGAGGTGCTGTTGATGCTGGAAAAGACCCACAGCGGGCAAAAAGCGGTCAAGGCCAGCGGACGTCTGTTGTTCAACTTCAAGGAGTTCTGCCAGACCTTCTGGACCATGGTGCGTAGCGCTTGCGCGGGTTTCGTCATCGGCACCCTACCCGGCGCCGGTGCGACCATCGCCAGCGCCATGACCTACATGAGCGAAAAGCGCATGGCTGGCGACAGTGGCAAGTTCGGTGAGGGCGACCTGCGCGGCCTGGCCGCACCGGAAGCCGCCAACAACGCCTCCGCCTGCGGCTCGCTGATCCCGATGCTCACGCTCGGTGTACCAGGCTCGGGCACCACGGCGGTGATGATCGGCGCGCTGACGCTGTACAACATCACACCCGGCCCGCTGCTGTTCGAACAGCAGCCTGACGTGGTCTGGGGTCTGATCGCCTCGCTGTTCATCGGCAACGTCATCCTGCTGGTGATGAACATCCCGCTGGTCGGGCTGTTCTCCAAGATGCTCAGCGTGCCCAACTGGGTGCTGGTGCCGGCGATCACCGCGATCAGCGTGGTGGGCGTGTACTCGGTGCACAGCACCACGTTCGACCTGGTGCTTATGGTGGGTCTCGGTGTGTTCGGCTACCTGCTGCGCAAGCTTGAGTTCCCGCTGTCGTCACTGATCCTCGGCTTCGTCCTCGGCGAGATGATGGAAGACAACCTGCGCCGTGCGCTGTCGATCTCCGCAGGCGACCTGGGCATCCTCTGGGGCAGCCCGATCACCCTGGTGCTCTGGGCCATGGCCGCTCTGATGCTGGCGATGCCGGGCCTGCGCTGGTGGCGCCAGCGCCGCCGCGCCAAACTGAACGAGGCGCACGCCTGATATGCCGCGCCCGCTGCCGGGTTGGTGGGCGACGCCTCTGGTCGGCGCCCTCGGCGGCTGGCTGGCAAGCCTGGCGAACTGGCCGCTGCCATGGATGGTCGGTTCGCTGCTGGCGGTCATTGCAGTTCGCTGCAGTGGGTGGCTGGTCAACGAGATCCCCCGAGGACGCCAGACCGGCCAGTGGTTGATCGCCAGCGCTATCGGTCTGCATTTCACCAGTGAGGTCATGCAGCAGGTGCTCCAGCACTTTGGCGTGATTCTCGCTGGGGCGCTATGCACCCTGCTCTTGAGCCTGATCGGCATCTTCATTCTGCTGCGAAGCGGCACCGACCGCGCAACGGCGTTCTTCTCCAGCATGCCGGGCGGCGCCAGCGAGATGGTCAATCTGGCCAGCCGCCACGCGGCGCAGCCAGCAATGGTGGCCGCAGCGCACAGCATGCGTCTGCTGCTGGTGGTGCTGATCATTCCCGCGCTGTTTACCTGGAGCCTGCCCTCCGTTGACGCCCCGCCGCCGGCACCCGTCAGCTGGCCTTGGCTGGCTGTGCTATTGCCGGCGGGCGGGCTGCTTGCGCTGCTCTGGAAGCGGCTCGGCCAACCCAACCCCTGGATGCTTGGGCCGCTGACGGTCTGTGCCGTCGCCAGTGCCACCTTCGATCTGCATCTGGGCATGCCTGAGGGCGTTGGCCAGCTTGGACAATGGTTGATCGGCTGCTCGCTGGGTTGTCACTTCGATCGACCGTTCTTTCGCAGCGCGCCGCGATTCATGCTGCGCATCTTGCTGTTTACGCTGTTGGCCATGCTCGCTGCAGCGGGCCTCGCCGAAGTGCTCGGTTGGGCGGCTACGCTGAACCAGACGTCGCTGATGCTGGGGATGATGCCAGGCGGGATTACTGAGCTGTGCCTGACAGCCGAGGCGCTGCAGCTATCGGTCGCGCTGGTCACAGCCCTGCAGGTGCTGCGGTTGTTCCTGGTGATGTTTCTCGCCGAACCGTTATTTCGGGTCTGGCAACGAGCCACGCTTTAACCCGCCGATTGGCGGGTTCTTTTTTAGCGCTACTCGAAACCCTTGCTTGCACCGGTCAACCGAAGAACCAGTAGCAGACCAGAATTGCCGCAACGATGCCGGCGAAGTCCGCCGCCAAGGCACAGCCCACCGCATGTCGCGCCCGCTGGATGCCCACCGCCCCAAAGTAGACGGCCAATACATAGAAGGTGGTTTCGGTGCTGCCTTGTACGGTCGCGGCAACCAGCGCAGCAAAACTGTCCACGCCCTGAGTCTGCATTGTCTCGATCAGCATTGCGCGCGCGGCGCTGCCGGAAAACGGTTTGACCAGCGCAGTGGGCAGCGCGTCGACGAAACGGGTATCCCAGCCCAACGCTTCCACCAGCCAACGGATTCCATCGAGTCCGAAATCGAGTGCGCCGGAGGCTCTGAACACACCGATCGCGCACAGCATCGCGATCAGATAGGGCAGCAGGCTCTTCGCAACATCGAAGCCTTCCTGCGCGCCCTCGACAAAGCTCTCGTAGACCGGCACTTTGCGCAGCGCACCGATAACGAGGAACGCGATGATCAAGCCGAACAACGTGAGGTTGCCGAGCAGCAATGACAAGGATGAAAGCGCGGTGGCCGAAAGCCCGGCCAGCAACGCCATGAAGCCGCCCAGGAGCAGCGCCCCAGGAACCAGGTAGGCGAGAACGACTGGGTCCCAGAGACGCAGGCGCTGAACCAGCGCAACCGCGAAGAGGCCTGCCAGTGACGATGCGGTGGTGGCCAGCAGAATAGGCAGAAAGACCAGAGTCGGGTCTTCAGCGCCCTGCTGCACGCGGTACATGAAGATCGACACCGGCAACAGCGTCAGCGAGGAGGTGTTGAGCACCAGAAACAGGATCTGCGCGTTACTGGCGACCGTCTTGCTCGGATTGAGCTCCTGCAGGGCTCGCATTGCGCGCAGGCCGATGGGCGTGGCGGCATTGTCCAGACCCAGGCCGTTGGCAGCGAAATTGAGAGTGATCAACCCCAACGCCGGGTGCCCGGCTGGCACTTCCGGCATCAACCGACGGAACAGCGGCCCGAGCAAGCGCGCCAGTTGCTCGATCAGGCCAGCCTTCTCGGCAATGCGTAAAAAACCCAGCCAGAGCGTCAGCGTGCCGAACAGCACGATCATGATCTCCACAGCCAGTTTGGCCATCGCGAATAGACTTTCGACCAGGGCGGCAAACACAGCCGGGTCGTCGCCGAGCAGCCAGCGCCCGAGCGCAGCAACTGCCGCGACCAGAAAGAAGCCCAGCCATAGGCCGTTGAGCATGTGATTCTCCAACGAGTGACTGCGCGCGATGATAGCGGTGCGGCTGGAGAACAGCCATGAACCAAACAGGACGAGCGAAGGTGGGCGCAGAAATACGGAGGGAAGCGACAATGCGCTGAGGCTGGTTCAGCCGGGGCTCGAATAGCCCTTGAAGTGAAAAAATAGCGCAGGACGTGAAGCGCTGGAGGAATCGCAAACCGAAGGTGGAGGTCCCACCTTCGGTTGGCACTCGCCGAGCCCGGTCCATGACGGAGGTACTCCCTGTACCCCTAGGTCGCTCCATCGAAGAGCGTCCCGACCCCTTGGCTCCCCCGCTGTAGGGGCTGATAGGTGATCCTCGGACGATCCACCTCAGTAACTAGCACTCCGCTTCCTGCGAAGGCTCAAATAAAGGGCATCCAGCCGCTGTAACCTCCCTATGCCGGTGCAGCCGCCCTGACGGGCGGCGTTATGCATCAGGCTCGTGGGCCGCGGCCCCGTCCGAAAATCAGCGAAGCGACAAACAGCACCAGGAAAACCACAAACAGGATCTTGGCGATGCCCGTTGCAGTGCCCGCGATACCACCGAAGCCCAGTACTGCAGCGATGATGGCAATAATCAGAAACGTGATAGCCCAACTCAGCATGGTGTAACTCCTCTTCGGTTCAGAACATCCTCAGCGGGACCTATCGCTAACGATCGGCTCGCCGAGCTCCAACTAGAAAACCCAACGTTGCTCAGACCGCACCTGCACATAATCAATCGTCTGCGGAGCAGGTCCGGTTTGCACAATCCCTACAGGTTGAGCGTCGTACATATGGATTCGTTCCGCTGACTCCTGCTGCGTTTGGCTGAGCGGCTCCGACATCGGATATTCGGCTCCAACGATCAGCGTGACCACAGCGGCGGTAAGGAAACCTTTTCCAACCAGTAGGAAACGTGCTTGACGATTCATCCTCAACTCCTTCTAAGCATGCGGGGCATGTCTGTCTTAGTGGTTATGTTGCAGGGCTCGTGCCACTCCTGAGATTTAGATTTATTCCTTTATATTCAACAACTTATGCAATCAAAATGTCGCTGCGCCAATTTATATTGCACGATGCGCTTGCGCCGCGCCGGGCGATTTGCACGACGGACTAATCCCTGCTGTTGTTGTCACGGTGATTGAGGGTGTGAATACGCTCATGGCAGGCCCGGATTTTCGGCAGCTCGATGGCCAGCAATGCCTTCACATCAGGGTCCGCAGTTTTCAATGCATCTTCGAAGGCGGCCAGGATGCGCTCTTCGGTTTGGTCAAGCTGGTCGATATACACCGCGTCACTGTCGCCCAACCGTGCCTTGGTATCGGCGTACATTTCACGAAGCTTGCCAGCTGTAGTACCTCCCTGTGCGGGCTGTTCCTGATTGGCCGCAACCTTCACCGAGAGCGCCTGAATGATGTGCGTCTTTGCCTGAGCCATATCGCGGAATAGATGCTGCAGTTCGATATCTTTCACTTCTTCCAGCGCATGCTGATAGAAATGCTGACCATCGCGGGTGATTTCGATGAGCTCGTTGAGGTGGGTGATGTCTTGGTTCATGGGGGCCTCCTGATGCAGATGCGATGCGCCTCGACTGCTGCCGACACGCGCGTTACCGCTAAACGACCGCAAGCCCCGTGCCAGCCATAAAAACGTCTGAAACCTCTTATAATCAATGCCTTGCGCTTCATCGTTGTTTCAGCGCTGATTGCAGCCTGCAGGAAAGACGTTCATGCACCGTGCAACTTGCATGGCTTTGCGTAGACTAACGCTGGCGCCGGGCGACCTGGCGGCGACACAGCACCGGGATTTCCCCCAAACGACTCGCCATACATTTACCGCTTTTGCCTGACTGGAGCATTCATGGACCAAACGACCGACACCGGCGGCCGCATCCTTCTGGTGGACGACGAGGCAGCGATCCTGCGCACGTTCCGCTACTGCCTCGAGGATCGTGGTTATACGGTGGTCACGGCGGCCAGCGCGTCGCAGGCCGAAGCGATCCTGCAGCGACAGGTGTTCGACCTGTGCTTTCTGGACCTGCGCCTGGGTGAAGACAACGGTCTTGATGTCCTGCAGCAGATGCGTGTGCTTGCGCCCTGGATGCGCGTAGTCATCGTGACCGCTCATTCGGCCGTGGACACCGCGGTGGACGCAATGCAGGCGGGCGCTGCGGATTACCTGGTCAAGCCATGTAGCCCGGAGCAGCTGCGCCTGTCGGCTGCCAAGCAGCTGGAAGTTCGTCAGATGGCAGCGCGTCTTGAGGCTTTGGAAGGCGAAGTGCAAAAACGCAGCGATGCGCTGGGCTCGTACAGCCCGGCGATGATGAATGTGCTGGAAACGGCCCGTCAGGTGGCCGATACCGACGCGAACATCCTCATCCTTGGCGAGTCAGGCACGGGAAAAGGCGAACTGTCGCGGGCGATTCACAACTGGAGCCGGCGCTCGAAGAAGGCCTTCATCACCATCAATTGCCCGTCCCTGTCGGCGGACTTGATGGAAAGCGAGCTGTTCGGACACAACCGCGGTGCCTTTACCGGGGCGACCGAAAGCACCCTTGGGCGCGTCAATCAGGCTGACGGCGGCACACTGTTTCTCGACGAGATTGGCGACTTTCCTCTCGCCTTGCAGCCAAAGCTGCTGCGTTTCATCCAGGACAAAGAATACGAGCGCGTCGGTGACCCGGTCACCCGACGAGCTGATGTGCGCATCCTTGCTGCCACCAACCTGAATCTGGAGGAGATGGTTCGCGAAGGTAAATTTCGCGAAGATCTGCTTTATCGCCTCAACGTCATTACCTTGAACCTGCCGCCCATGCGCGAGCGGCCGGAAGACGTGCTGACCCTCGCCGAACGCTTCCTGGCATTCTTCGTGAAGAGTTACGGACGCCCGGCGCGCGGCTTCAGCGACGGCGCCATTGGCGCACTGAAAGCCTACCGCTGGCCTGGCAACGTGCGTGAATTGCGCAACGTGGTTGAGCGCGCCAGCATCATTTGCCCGCAGGACATGATCGAAGTCAGCCATCTCGGTCTGGCCGATCAGGCGGTCAGCAATGCTCCGCGCATCGGTGAGCCGCTCAGCCTTGAAGCGCTGGAAAAAGCGCATATTTCCGGCGTGTTGAGCACCAGCGATACCCTTGATCAAGCCGCCCGAATCCTTGGCATCGACGCCTCGACGCTCTATCGAAAACGCAAGCAATACGGCCTATGAAAATCCAGATGAAGCTGAGGACCCGATTGTTCCTGGGGTTCTCCGCATTGATGACCGTGGCCTTGCTTGGGCTGCTGCTGGCCCTGGTCAGTGTCGTGCAAATGGCCAAAAGTCAGGAGCACCTCATTCGCGATAACTTCGGTGTTATCGAGGTCAATCAGCAGCTGCGCCAGGCGCTCGGAAACCAGCTGCTGCTGCTGGTCCGGGAAGACCGCGACACCGAAGCCCTGGACGCTTCGCGCAAAGTTTTCCTGAGCGCCCTGGCGCGCGGCATGGCGGACGCCCCCGACGAGCAGGACCGCAAAGCTTATGAGGCCATCGGCGACGCGTACACCCGCTTTGCCGTGCAGCTGGAAACTCCGTCCAATCTGAACGCGACACTGCTTGAGGACAATCCTCTCAGCCAATCCTTCAACCGCGTTCGTGAGTTGATGGTCGATATGCAACAGGCCGCTTACAACCAGATTCGCGACACCGAGATACGCAGTCGCGATCGAGCTCAGCTGCTCGCCGGGCTGCTGGGGTTGACCGGTATTGCCGTGCTGCTGATCGGGTTTGTGACCGCACACAGCTTTGCCCGGCGTTTCGGTGACCCGATCGAGCAACTGTCAAGCGTCGCCGACCAGATCGGCCGCGGCGACTTCAATATCAGCCTGCCCACCTCGCCTATCGCCGAGCTGTCATCGCTAATTCGTCGCTTCGGTCTGATGGCACAGGCCCTGCACCAGTTCAAACAAACCAATGTCGAAGCGCTGGTCGATGGCCAGCAACGGCTGCAAGCGTTGCTCGACAGCATCGATGACGGGCTTTTGATCATCGACCGCCAAGGCCGTCTGGAACATGCCAACCCGGTCGCACAACGCCAACTGGCCTGGGAGACAGAACACCTCGGCTCAACGCTTGGCCAAGCCCTCGGCTACCCCGAGCTGGACGAGGCCGCTCAGCAAGTGCTGGCCGACACGCCGTTATCCGCCCCGCCGGAAGATCTGGTGATCGAAGCCGACGGCGAGCGCCGCCTGTTGTCATGGCGCATGAGCCCCGTGAACCATCACGACGGCCGCATCAGCGGTGCGGTGATGGTGCTGCACGATGTGACTGACCAGCGCACGTTCGAGCGGGTACGCAACGAGTTCGTCCTGCGTGCCTCGCATGAACTGCGCACCCCGGTGACAGGCATGCAGATGGCCTTCAGCTTGCTGCGCGAACGAACGCATTACCCGGACAACAGCCGCGAAGCCGACCTGTTCACCACTGTGCATGAGGAGATGCAGCGCCTGGTCACATTGATCAACGATCTGCTGAACTTCTCCCGCTACCAGAGCGGTCAGCAAAAGCTTGAGCGCGTGCCGTGCGACCCGGCGGCGCTTCTTGAGCAAGCACGACAGCGCTTCCAGCCAAGCGCCGCGCAGAACGGCATCGAAATCAAGCTGGAACTGCAGACGCCACTGCCAAGCCTGCTGCTGGACCAACAGCAGATGGACCGGACCCTCGACAACCTGCTCAGCAATGCCCTGAGGCATACGCCGGACGGCGGCGAGATCCGCCTGTTGGCGCGGCACCACGGCGAACGGGTCATCCTCAGTGTCGAAGATAACGGCGAAGGCATTCCGTACAGTCAGCAGGCGCGCATATTCGAGCCGTTCGTGCAGATCGGTCGACGCCGTGGCGGCGCCGGACTGGGCCTTGCCTTATGCAAAGAAATCGCTCAGCTGCATGGTGGTCGTATCGGCGTGCATTCACGGATCGGCCACGGCACCATCTTCTACATCGCCCTGCCCATCTGAGCCTGGCAGGGCGGCAAGAATAAAAAGGAGCCACCATGCCCAGCCTCAATCCGAGCCAGGATCAGCTGAAACGCTTCGCCGAGCAGATGCCCGTCGGCGAGCCAATCCTCATGCTCAACCTGCTGCGTTTCAACGACCAAGCCGCCTACCCTGCCGAGAGTGACCAGCAGCCATGCTCCGGCAGAGAAGCCTATGCAGTCTACAGCCGCACGGCCATCAAGAAGGTGCGTGCAGCCGGCGGCGACGTGGAGCTCATGGCCAACGCCCGCGTCGCGCTGATTGCGCCGGAGCAGGAACACTGGGACGAGGTGCTGCTGGTGCGCTACCCCTCGCCTGAAGCCTTTCTGGAAATGCTGGCGGACGCGGAATACCGCGCCGCCACGATCCACCGCACCGCAGCACTTGCCGACTCACGACTGATCGGCTGTAACCCGCGCAGTTGAACTGAATCTTCAGCGTGCTGCATTCAGCACCGCGAGCAGCGCTGCGGTTTCTGCATCCGGCTCGCCATCGAAGCGTGCCGGGCGGTATTTCATCTGGAACGCCGCAATGACGTTGCGGGTTTCCAGATCCAGATAGCCGTGCACAGGCACCTTGTAGCCCTGCTCAGCCAATTGCGATTGGAACCAAGCCACGTCTGGCAAAGCTGTCGCGAACAGGCTGCGCTGACGGGCTACGGCCTGGGCGTCCGGCCAGGGCACCAGGCCGGCGTCCGCCAGCCGTTTCCATGGAAACAGCGGACCGGGATCGACCTTGCGCTGCGGGGCAATGTCGCTGTGCCCGATGATAGCGCCAGGCTGCATACCGTGACGCTGCATAATGTCCTTGAGCAGTACGATCAAAGCGTCGATCTGCTCATCGGAGTAGGGATACCAAAGCCGTCCGTTGCCGCTTTCGATATAGCCTCTATTCACCAGCTCGATACCGATGGAGCTGGAATTAAGCCAGGTGCGCCCGTTCCATTGGCTATCCCCGGCGTGCCAGGCACGACGATCCTCATCGACCAGACGGTAGATAGTCGCGGGCGCCTCGCCGATCAGATAGTGACTGCTGACGCCGTCGCCCTTGAGAATTTCCAGCGACCGCTGCAGATCACTTGAGGTGTAATGCAGCACGATGAACTGCGCGCGGCTGTCGTGTCCCAGCGAAGTATGGCGGGTATCGATACGCGGACCGCTGGCGCAGCCGGCAAGCAACAGGCCAAACAGGGCGAGGATCAAGGTTTTCATAGGAGACCTCTGGTCGACAGCGACAGGACGCAGACTTAAACATCTGATCGGGCCGAGAGCGGCCCGCAGAGAAGCGCCGAGAGATCGGCACCAGAACAGAGGGCGGGATTATACCGGGGCAGACCTTGGGCTCCCAGCGCGTCCCGTCAGCCCGCTTCGATACGGTTGCGACCGGAATCCTTGGCCCGGTAGAGAGCTTGGTCGGCGCGCTCGAACACCTGCTCGGCTCGATCGGCTGCAGCGAAGCTTGCGAGCCCTCCCGACAACGTTACCTGGATGCGAGCTCCCTTGAAGTGGAAAGGACAGTTCTCGATACCGGTGCGCAAATTGTCCAGCAACTTGAGCCCCGCCGAGGCAGGCGTCTCGGGCAGTAACAGCGCGAACTCTTCGCCGCCGAAGCGGGCGATGAAGTCAGTCTTGCGCAACCGCTTGCGCAGCTCATTGGCAATGATCTTCAACACCCGATCGCCAGCCAGATGGCCGAAACTGTCGTTGATACGCTTGAAATGGTCCACGTCCAGGACCGCGAGCAGCAGCTCACCGCCGTAACGTTGGTGTCGCGCGACCTCAAGCTCTAGGCGCTCATCCCAGGCAGCTCGATTGGGCAAGGTGGTGAGCGGGTCCCGCAGGGCCTTCTGGCGCTGCTCTTCGAGGTGTTCGCGCATTCCCGTAGCTGCCTTTTCGAGGCTTGCCACGCGCTCAACCAGGGTGCCAAGGCGGTCACTCAAGGTCTGTTCATGTTCACTTCGCTGACGCTGATACGCATCGACGGTCTCCAGCAAACCATCAAGCCGTAATTGAACAGTCTGCTTCAGGCTCGGAAGGTCCTTGGCGCCGAGCATGCTGTCTTGCAGGCCACCGACTTGCTGGCGCAGCTCTTCGTCAAGCGCCTGGGCCGTTTCTTTGCTCTGCACGTGCCCTTCACGGGCCGCGCCGAGGCTATCCTGCATGGTGGCCAGCCGCTCGTTGAGCAAACCAAGATAGCTTTCGAATTCACGCTGCCCCTGATCCGCCACCGCCAACATCAATTGAGCCAGATCATCGAGCACTGGCACCAGCTCATACCAGTTGAGGCCCTGCTGAATTCGCTCACGCATGGCCTGCGCCTGCGCCTGCTGGTGTTCGGGAAGCCGCAAATTCTCGAGCAGTCCGAGCAGCGTCGACTCGACACGCTCGGCGATAGCGCTATAGGCCTGCTCTGGCGAAGGCGGCAACCGATACGGGTCGGCCGGCTGATTCTCCGGCGTCGGATCCGGCAACGTCACATCGGTTAGCACATCGCTGTGCGGTTCCGCGATATCGATGGCAGCTTGCAGCGCTTGCGCCGCCTGCGCACTGGAATCCGGGCCGTCTGGCTGAGGCAGAGGCTCGGGTGTTTCCGGTGACCCAACGGGCGGCAGTCCTTGAAGAGACTCTGCCGGCTCAGCAGGAAACGCTGACGAATCACCGTTGGGTTTCGCTGTGATCTCATTGGCGCGCTCGCGCTGTCCGAACAACCGGCCTAGCAAGCCCACCGAAGCGGAGCCGCCTAGCGGCCGCTGTGCAGTCAGTGCCTGATTCTGCAAATCACCCAGCTCGCTCAATAGCGTGGGCAGCTCGCGCGATTGAGCGGCTCGCGCACCAAGCTGTCGTGAAAACTGCTTCAGTGGCTTGCGGATTTCACTGGGCAGCGGCAGCTCAAGCAGTTGCGAAGCCAGTCGATCAAGCGCCTCGGTCAACTGCTGGAGGCGCTCCTGTTTACTGCGCTCGGTGTCGAGTACGGCGCGCTCGAGTCGCGGGACAAGGGCACCCAGACGATCATCCTGCACGTCGTCACGTAGCACGTCACGCAGCTCGCGCATGCAACGTTCGACGGCAGGATCTGCGCCGTCTACGGCAAAACTGCTGCGAACCAGGCTACGACGCAGCAGATCTAGTCGCGTATTCCAGCGCCCTTCAAGTTGCTCCTGTTGTTCCAACTGCTGCAGATATTTGTCTTTCCAGCGTTGCGCGTCGTCGCTCATCAGGTCCTATCCATAGGTACAGGCAATGCATCAGCACCGTGCAGTGCGTCTGGCAAGCGAATTTCCACCGCTACCGGCAAGTGGTCAGAAGTCGCCTGAGCCAGCACATCGACACGTTCAAGGGTCAGGCTGGGACTCAGCAGGATGTGATCCAGGCAGCGTTGCGGACGCCAGCTGGGAAACGTCGCTTCGATTTGCGGCGCTTGCAGGCCAAGATCACGTAGCGGTGAGTGCTCCAGCAGATCACTGGCGTGGGTGTTCATGTCGCCCATCAGAATCTGATGGCGGTAGCCGCCGATCAAGTCGCGGATGTAAGCCAGCTGGCGAGTGCGCGCGCCGCCCCCCAAGGCCAAGTGCATCACCACGACAACCAGAGCGTCCTCACCCTGACCAAACCGAAGCAAAATCGCACCGCGCCCGGACGGGCCCGGCAATGGATGGTCTTCCAGTCCCTGCGGCTCCAGTCGACTCAAGACGCCATTACTGTGCTGAGCGAAGCGACCCAGGTTACGGTTGAGCTGCTGATACCAATAGGGAAAGGCGCCGAGTTGTGCAAGATGTTCGACTTGGTTGACATAGCCTGACCGCAGGCTGCCACCGTCCGCTTCCTGCAATGCCACAAGGTCGTAGTTGCCCAGCAAATCGCCGATGCGCTGCAGGTTCCGCGCGCGTCCAGTGTGCGGCAACAGATGCTGCCAGCTGCGGGTGAGGTAATGATGATAGCGCTCGGTGCTGATGCCGACCTGAATGTTGAAACTGAGCAGACGCAATCTGCCGTCGCAGGGCAGGCCGCTGGAATCCAGACAAAGCGGATTGACTCGCGCCTGGCCCGGGCCAGCCAAGCGCGGTGAACTCCAGCGACGAAGCATCTAAGCTTACCGGGCCGCGCGTTCTTTTTCGATCAGGAAGTCAGCAACATCCAACGCCCGCTCCGGGCCGCCGGCGGAACCGATATCGAAGCGGTACTTGCCGTTGACAATCATTACCGGAACGCCAGTGATCTGATAAGCCATCGCCAGCTTCTTTGCCTGCTCGGCACGGCTCTTCACGCCAAAGGAGTTATAAGCCTTGAGGAACGCTTGCTTGTCGACACCCTGCTCCTCGAGGAGCTCAGCCATCTTCTCCGGAGTGTCGAGCTTGTTACCGTCGCGATGATAGGCGTTGAATACGGCGTCATGAACCTTCTGCTCGACACCCATGGACTCGAGCGCGAGGAACATCTGGCCATGGGTGTTCCAGACGCCACCGAACATCGCCGGAATACGCTTGAAATCGACATCGTCGGGCAGTTGCTTGATCCATGGATTGATCACCGGCTCGAACTGGTAGCAGTGCGGGCAGCCATACCAGAACAGCTCGACCACCTCGATCTTGTCCGGCTCGGCAACCGGTACCGGATTCTTCAGCTCAACATATTCCTTTCCAGCCTGAAACTCTGCCGCACTGACTGAAAAGCCAAACAGGCTGGCGGTAACGAGAAGGGCACTGAGAACGAGTTTACGCATGGTGACTCCCTTGGTAATGAACGGCTGACCGATAGCGCCACAGGCTGCAGCAATTCATGCGTGCTCGCCAGCGCTTTCCGACGCTTTTCAATATCTTGACAATCATTATAGCGAGGGCAAAAACAAAAAAAGGCGTCCAGGCTCAAGCCCTGAACGCCTTTTGCAGGCTGATCGGTTTAACGATCAGTGCAGACCCTGGATGTAGCTCGACAGGGCCTGGATTTCCTTGTTGCTTAACTTCGACGCGATGGTGCGCATGATGGCTGCATCGCCATCGTTTGTCCGGTCTCCCTCACGGAAGTCAGTGAGCTGCTTGGCGGTATAGGCCGCGTGCTGACCGCCCAAGCGCGGGAACCGCGCAAGATTATTGCCAACACCGTCAGGCGCATGGCAACCGGAGCACGCTGGCATGCCCTGTTCCAGCTTACCACCGCGGAAAAGCTGCTCACCCTGAGCGACCAGAGCCGGGTCGGCAGTACCGATGGTCATCTTCTGGCTGGCGAAATAAGCAGCCATGTCCTGAAGATCCTGTTCGCTGTACGGGTCAAGAATACCGGTCATTTCCAGCACCTTCCGGCCAACGCCCGGCTCGGCTGTAGGGCTGCTGCCCGCCTTGATATCCTGCAGCTGCTTGAACAGATAGTTCGAGCCCTGGCCTGCGAGCTTCGGGAAGTTCGGTGCGGCACTGTTTCCGTCTGCACCGTGGCAAGCACCACAGACGGCAACCTTTTCTTTTCCTGCTTCTGCATTTCCAGCCGCGTGGGCGATACCGGTGATGCCAAGGGTCAACAGCAGACTCACGAGTACTTTGTTCATCAGCTCATCCAACTACGGCTAAGGGTTTAAAGAAATCTTATTCGGCAGTCCGACCGCTTAGGGCCATGGCGACGCTCGTTATAAACAGGGTGACGTCTGACCTGGCGCTGGAGCAACGCTTCACTCGCTTCCGATTGATCGCCATAGCGACCGACAGAGCGGCTAGCCGGCTCGTTTTTAGACCAAAGCGCACACAAAATCTGCGGCATTATATACTGGCGCTCCTGAAACGGAAATGAACCATTGCCGCACCCCCCGCGCGCACTCACCGGAAAGCCCATGCTCCCAAAAAACCCGATTCTAGGCCTCTGCCAGCAAGCCACGTTTATGACCAGTGCTGCCAAGGTCGATCAATGTCCGGCTGACGAAGGCCTGGAAGTCGCTTTCGCCGGTCGCTCGAATGCAGGCAAGTCCAGTGCGCTGAACACGCTCACCCACGCCAGCCTGGCCCGCACGTCGAAGACGCCAGGACGCACCCAGCTGCTTAACTTTTTCAGCCTCGACGAGCACCACCGGTTGGTCGATCTCCCCGGCTACGGCTATGCAAAAGTGCCGATCCCTCTGAAGCAACATTGGCAGCGTCACTTGGAAGCCTACCTGAGCAGTCGCGAGAGTCTTGCGGGAGTGTTCTTGATGATGGACATCCGCCATCCGCTGACCGAGTTCGATCGCATGATGCTCGACTGGTCCAACGCCAGCGAGATGCCGCTGCATATCCTGCTGACCAAGTCGGACAAGCTTGCCTTTGGCGCAGCAAAGAACGCGCTGCTGGCCATCCAGCGCGACATCCGCAAAGGTTGGGGAGACGGTGTGAGCGTCCAGCTATTCTCGGCACCGAAACGCCAGGGCGTGGAAGAAGCACAGCTGGTGCTGGCGCAGCTGCTGGGAATGATCGGCGAAGAAGACGAGGATGCGCCCGACGAGCCGTCTCAAGAAGGCTGACCCTTAGGGAGGGATGCCGCCCAGTCTGATTCAAAAATCAAACCGGGCGGAGCGGCACTACTCGCGGTAATCCTCAACCGGTACGCAGGCGCAGAACAGGTTGCGGTCACCAAATACGTTGTCGACCCGATTCACCGCTGGCCAGTACTTATGCGCCCGAGTATGTGAACTGGGCGTAACGCCTTCGGCGATACTGTAAGGGCGATCCCAAAGATTGGTCACATCGGCCAATGTATGGGGAGCGCGTACCAGCGGATTGTCCTCTGCAGGCCAACCGCCGTCCTGCACCTTGGCTATCTCCGCACGAATGCTCAGCATCGCCTCGACGAAACGATCCAGCTCGGCTTTCGACTCGCTCTCGGTCGGCTCGATCATCAGGGTGCCAGGTACCGGGAAGGACATGGTTGGCGCATGGAAACCGTAATCGATCAGTCGCTTGGCGACGTCCTCCTCCGTAATGCCGGTCTGCGCCTTCAAGGGGCGTAGATCGATGATGCATTCATGGGCTACGCGGCCATTGCGGCCGCTATACAGGACTGGGAAGGCTTCACCGAGACGCATCGCGAGGTAGTTGGCGCTGAGGATTGCAACCTCAGTGGCATCCCGGAGTTGCGGGCCCATCATGGCGATGTACATCCAGCTGATCGGCAGGATGCTGGCGCTCCCCCAGGGCGCTGCGCTGACCGCGCCATTCTCGGGGTTGGGACCTTGCAGCTCGATAACCGGATGGTTGGCAACGAATGGCTGCAGATGCGCTTTGATCCCGATCGGGCCCATGCCCGGCCCACCACCGCCATGCGGAATGCAGAAAGTCTTGTGCAGGTTCATGTGCGAGACATCGGCACCGATGTCAGCCGGCCGCGCCAAGCCGACCTGGGCATTGAGATTGGCGCCATCCATGTAGACCTGGCCACCATGGGCGTGGATGGTTTCGCAGATCTCGCGGACGCCTTCTTCATAGACGCCGTGGGTCGATGGGTAGGTGATCATCAGGCACGACAGCTTGTCACCCGCATCGGCGGCCTTGCGCTTGAGGTCTTCCAGGTCCACGTTGCCGGCCTTGTCGCATTCGACGATTACCACGCGCATGCTGACCATTTGTGCCGACGCCGGATTGGTGCCGTGCGCAGAGGACGGAATCAGGCAGATATCACGCTGCCCTTCGCCGCGGCTCTCGTGATACTTACGAATGGCCACCAGCCCCGCGTACTCGCCCTGCGCACCGGAGTTGGGCTGCATGGATATCGCGTCGAAGCCGGTGATCGTGCAAAGCCAGGCTTCCAGCTCATCGATCATCAACTTGTAACCCTGAGCTTGCTCCTGCGGGGCGAACGGATGCAGGTTGGCAAACTCTGGCCAGGTGATCGGAATCATCTCGCTGGTGGCGTTCAGCTTCATGGTGCATGAACCGAGCGGGATCATCGCCTGGTTCAACGCCAGATCCTTGTTTTCCAGCTGCTTGAGGTAACGCAGCATCTCGGTTTCGCTGTGGTGGGTATTGAACACCGGATGCGCCAGGTAGCCGCTGCTGCGTTGCAGCTCAGCCGGAATACCGCTGACGATTTCGCCGCCATCCAACTCTAGGACGTTCAGCCCATGATCTGCGCCCAGGAAGACCGTTAGTAGCTTCTCGACGGTCTGCTCGTTGCAGGTCTCGTCCAGGCTGACGCCCAGCTTGCCGCGCCCAAGGACGCGCAGGTTGATCCGAGCGGCACGTGCGCTTTCGAGTATCGCGGTCTGTGCGCCACCGACTTCCAGAGTCAGCGTGTCGAAGAAGTGCTGATTGAGACGCTTGATGCCGCGTTGCTCCAACGCACCGGCCAGAATCGACGTCAGCCGATGGGTGCGCTGAGCGATACGCTTGAGCCCTTCAGGGCCATGGTAGACCGCGAAGCAACTGGCAATGTTGGCCAATAGCACCTGGGCGGTACAGATGTTCGAGTTAGCCTTTTCGCGACGGATATGTTGTTCGCGGGTTTGCAGTGCCATGCGCAGCGCCGTGTTGCCGCGGGCGTCCTTGGACACGCCGATGATGCGGCCAGGCATGGCGCGCTTGAAGGCGTCGCGGGTGGCGAAATAGGCGGCGTGCGGACCACCGTAGCCCATGGGGACGCCGAAGCGCTGGGTCGAGCCGAGTACTACATCCGCGCCGAGCTCGCCAGGCGGTGTCAGCAGCAGCAGGCTGAGCAGGTCCGCTGCGACGCAGGCCAGCGCTTGCTTGGCATGCAGCGCTTCGATCGCCGGACGCAGATCGCGAATTTCGCCGTGAGTGTCGGGGTACTGCAGCAGTGCGCCGAAGACGTCCTGCGCCGCGATATCCTCAAGCGCACCGACCACCAGTTCAAAACCAAAGGCCTCGGCACGCGTCTGCACCACTGAAAGCGTCTGCGGATGACAGTTCTCATCGATGAAGAAGCAGTTGCTTATACTCTTGGCCATGCGCCGCGCCAGGGTCATGGCCTCGGCTGCGGCGGTTGCTTCATCGAGCAGCGAGGCGTTGGCGAGGTCGAGCCCGGTGAGATCGATGGTCAGCTGCTGGAAATTCAGCAGCGCTTCAAGGCGTCCCTGCGCGATCTCCGGCTGATAAGGCGTGTAAGCGGTATACCAGCCCGGATTCTCCAGCACGTTGCGCAGGATGACGGGCGGCGTGATGGTGCCGTGATAACCCATGCCGATCAGGCTGGTCCAGAGCTGATTCTGTTCCGCATAGCTCCGCAGGCGCGCCAATGCTTCCTGCTCGTCCAGCGCAGCCGGCAGTGCCAGGTCGCCTTGCAGACGAATCGCCGGCGGCACGGTCTGCTTGATCAGCTCTTCGCGGCTGGACAAGCCGAGCGCTTCAAGCATGGCCTGCTGTTCAGCGGCATCAGGGCCGAGATGACGACGCAGAAAGGCGTCAGATTGCTGGAGCTGGGAAAGGCGCGGCACTTGAGACATCACTGCTTCTCTCGAAAAAGGAAATCCCCGATATGCCGGACTGCTGTGAAAAGCGACTACGCTCGGTTTTCACGCGCCTGCACTGCGGGGCTTTTGAGTTGGGAAGGCTTAGGCTTCGGCGTCGCAGGAGGCCTTGTAGCCCTCTGCATCGAGCAGCTTCTCCAGTTGCGAAGCATCGCTCGGCTGAAGCCGGAAGAACCAGCTGCCATAGGGCTCGCTGTTGACAGCTTCCGGCGAGTCGGTGAGTTGGTCATTGATTGCGACCACCTCTCCGGAGAGGGGTGCATAGATGTCCGACGCAGCCTTCACCGACTCCACCACACCGGCCTGCTGCCCGGCAGTCAGTTGCTGGCCGATTTCTGGCAGTTCCACATACACCACGTCGCCCAACGCTTCCTGGGCATGATCGGAGATACCGACGCTCACACTACCGTCGGCTTCGAGACGGGCCCACTCGTGGCTGGCGGCGTAACGCAGATCGCTGGGGATATCGCTCATTCGTAGGTCCTCAATAAAACTGTCGGTTGCGGGCACGAAGCAGGCTTTGCGGCCCGTTGCAAAATTGCAGTCGGCCGAATTTACACCAGTACTTTGCCGTGACGCACGAAAGTCGGCTGCACCACGCGCACGGGATACCACTTACCACGAATTTCCACTTCGGCACGATCGCCTGAACCGGCAGGAACACGCGCTAGCGCGATGGCCTTGCCAAGCGTAGGCGAAAAACTGCCGCTGGTAATTTCGCCCTCACCAATACCATTGACCCGAACGATCTGATGGGCACGCAGAACGCCGCGCTCTTCGAGCACCAGCCCTACCAGTTTCGGCAGATCGCTTTGCGCCTTCTGAGTCTCAAGCGCGGAGCGCCCGATAAAGTCACGCTCCATCGGCTTCCAGGCTACCGTCCAGGCCATGTTGGCCTGCAGCGGCGAGACGTCTTCGGTCATATCCTGGCCGTATAGATTCAGCCCGGCCTCCAGTCGCAGCGTGTCACGCGCGCCCAGGCCGATCGGTGAAATACCGGCCCCGACCAACTCGCTTAGAAAGTCCGGCGCCTGGTCGGCCGGCAGGATGATCTCCAGGCCGTCCTCGCCGGTGTAGCCCGTGCGACCGATGAACCAATCGCCGACGGCGCGACCATGAAATGGCTTGAGCTCGTGAATCAATGCAGCGCGGGCCTGGTTGACCAGCTCGGAGGTCCGTGCCCGTGCGTGGGGACCCTGGATAGCCAGCATCGCCAGCTCTGGACGCTCGGTCACCTCCACGGCGAATCCTTCCGCCTGCGCCTGCATCCAGGCCAGGTCCTTGTCGCGGGTGCTGGCGTTGACGACCAGGCGATACCCCCAATCGGTGAGATAGACGATCAGGTCGTCGATCACGCCGCCGCGCTCGTTGAGCATCGCTGAATAGAGTGCCTTGCCGTCTTGCCCAAGGCGGCCCACATCATTGGCCAGCAGACGCTGAAGGTAGGCCTTAGCATCCGCCCCCGCGACATCGACGACCGTCATGTGGGAGACGTCGAAGACCCCACAATCACGTCGCACCTGATGATGTTCTTCAACCTGGGAGCCGTAATGCAGCGGCATGTCCCAGCCGCCGAAGTCGACCATTTTGGCGCCAAGTGCAAGATGCTGATCGTAGAGGGGAGTACGCTGACCCATGGGTTTCTCCTTCCG
>CETJ01096883.1_pt1 | contig 47359 bp, 47 predicted proteins | sample 531341 | NCBI WGS metagenome assembly CETJ01 (sample SAMEA2622677, study PRJEB7988) | marine metagenome | isolation source: saline water (ENVO:00002010), including | reverse complement strand
GGCCCGACCACCGCGACGCGCATGGACAAGTTCACCCGTCAGATTCTTGAGAGCACTGGCCTGCTGGGCATGATCGGCAAGTCCGAGCGCGGCCCGATCGCCATCGACGCGATCAAGGACAACAAGGCTGTCTACCTGATGGCGGTCGGCGGTGCGGCTTATCTGGTCGCTCAGGCAATCAAGAAGTCCAAGGTACTTGCCTTCGCCGAACTGGGGATGGAAGCCATCTACGAGTTTGAAGTGCAGGACATGCCTGTCACCGTTGCGGTCGACACCAACGGCGAGTCAGTGCACATCACTGGCCCGGCAATCTGGCAACAGAAGATCGCCGACAGCCTCGCGGTCGAAGTGCAGTAAGCGACACGCCAACACAAAAAAGCCCGGCCAATTGCCGGGCTTTTTTATTCTTTCAACGCGCGATTAGCGATTGAAGCGCTCAACCAGCGCGCGCAATCCACGTGAGGCGTCTTCCAGCTCGCGCCCACGTTGCATGGTCAGGTCCGCCTTGCCGGCATTCGTGTCGGTGGTTACGGCGATATGGGTAACCTGCCGTGCGATGTCTTCCGCCACATGCGCCTGCTCTTCCGCGGCCGCAGCCATTTGCTCGCTCATGCCGGTGATCCGGTTCACCGCTTCACGAATGCCTTGCAGCGCCTGCTGAGCCTCGATGACCTGAGCCAGTCCTTGCGCCGCTTCCTTGTCACCCACTTGGGCGATCGCGACCGCCTCGCCAGCCTTGGTGGTCAATGACTGGATGATGCCCTGGATCTGCTGGGTCGACTCCCGAGTCTTGCTGGCCAACGCGCGCACCTCGTCCGCAACCACGGCGAAACCCCTGCCCTGTTCGCCGGCACGCGCGGCCTCGATCGCAGCGTTAAGGGCCAGCAGATTGGTTTGTTCGGCAATGGTCTGAATCATTCCGGCAGCCGACATGATTTGCTGGGTTTCGCCCGCGAGTTCGTTCACCGCATTGCCGATACTGGTCACGGTGTTCGCGAGCGACTCCATGGCCTTGCGAGAACTTGCTGCGACCCGGTCACCCTCGTTCGCCAGGCCATTAGCAGCGCTCGCTTCAGCTGCAGTTTGTTGCACATGGCTGGCGACTTCAGTGATTGATGCCGTCATCTGAGTGACCGCCGTGGCCGTCATGTCGGTCTCACTGCGTTGCTGGCGCAGGTCGTTCTCGGTCTGGCTAGCGAGCATAGACGTTTGCGCCGAGGCGCTTTCGACCTGTACGGCAAGATCCGACACACGCGTCAGCGCGGTACGCAAACGTGCGTCCTCACTGATCAAGGCCATTTCCAAACGCGCCGCATGGCCTGAGTGATGGGTATATGTGAGTGCAACGACCGGGTCGGTAAACGCTTCAGGAACACGCATAAGAATCCGCTTTAGCTGCCTTTCGGCCGAGACATGAGAGCTCAGGCCCAGCGCGATGAACAAGCCAAGCACCACGACCACCTCAACCACAGGCGGCAGCCAGAACATACCCGCCGTCGCCAGCGCGGCTGCGCTCACAGGCAGTGCCAATACACGTGCCCAGCCAGAGGCCCGCCGGCCGAGCGAAACGGCAGGCTGGCCTGCCCGCAGACGCGCATAGAGCTCAGTAGCTTTGGCGACCTGCTCGGCAGTCGGCCTGAGCCGTACCGACTCGAAGCCGGTCAGCTTGCCGTCGTCGAGAATCGGCGTGACATAGGCGCTGACCCAGTAAAAGTCGCCGTTCTTACAGCGATTCTTCACCACGCCCATCCAGCTTTTACCCGTCTTCAGGTAGCCCCACATCGCCTGAAATACCGCCGGCGGCATGTCTGGATGGCGGACCAGATTATGGTCGCTGCCGATCAGCTCAGCCTTGGCATAGCCGCTGATTGCAACGAATTCGTCGTTGCAATAAACAATCTTGCCCTGGGTATCGGTGGCAGAGATCAAACGCTGATGCGCCGGAAAGCTCCGCTCGGTATTGCTAACCGGTCCGTTATTTTTCATCGTCCTGACTCCATGATGGCGATTCAATACCATTCAGACTCGTCAGTCACAACGAATCAAACTGTTGAAAGAATCGGACGGAGTTCGGCGAACTTAAGGATGGCCAGGTTTATTTAGACGAGCGTCGACCACTGGCTGCTGAGGTCAGCACTGTTTGATAGGCGATTAGCTAGCGGACCGACGCAGCTCGACGAATAACCCTTCCACTTTTGCCCGCGCCCATGGCGTCTTGCGCAGAAACGTCAGGCTCGACTTGATACTGGGGTCGCTCTTGAAGCAGCGAACATCGACCCGCTCCGCCAGCCCTTCCCAGCCATAGTGAGCCTGCAGCTCGACGAGTATCGATTCCAACGTCACGCCGTGGAGCGGGTCTCGGGGTTGGGTCATGGTGGCCTCAGACCTTGAGCAGGCAGCGCCTGCGGAGTGAAACAAAAAGGCCCGCCGGAGCGGGCCTTCGAACGGAGCGGCATCTTACAGGCTGATGCGGGTCCCTAGCAGCTCGAGAAATGCAGCCAGCCAGGCGGGATGTGCTGGCCACGCCGGGGCAGTCACGAGATTACCGTCGGTGTGTGCTTTGTCGACGCCAATGTCGACGAACTCACCACCGGCCAGACGGACCTCCGGCGCACAGGCGGGATAAGCGCTACACGCTCGCCCTTGCAGCACATCAGCCGCCGCCAGCAGCTGAGCGCCATGGCAGACCGCAGCAATCGGCTTTTTCGCTTCACCAAAGGCTTTGACCAGACTGATCACCTGCTCATTTAGTCGCAGGTATTCAGGCGAACGGCCTCCCGGTACCACCAGAGCATCGTAATCTTCGGCCCGCACCGCAGCGAAATCGAAGTTCAGCGCAAAATTATGGCCGGGCTTCTCGCTATAGGTCTGATCACCCTCGAAGTCATGAATCGCGGTGCGGACGGTGTCGCCAGCCTTCTTGTCCGGGCAGACCGCATGCACGGTATGACCAACCATCTGCAAGGCCTGAAACGGCACCATGGTTTCGTAATCTTCGACGTAGTCACCGACCAGCATCAGAATTTTCTTCGCAGCCATCAGAACGCTCTCCCTTTCAGTTGGACACTTTATAAACGGCCCGGCCAGCGCCGTCAGCCGCTTCGGTTGAAGATGTTAATCACGAGCCGATCAAGCAGCCCCCACAAGCGCTGGTAGACGCGCTGGCTCAGCGGACGAGAATGCCACTGCTCAAGATCAATTTCGAAGCTGTGCGAAAAATCAGTTTCAAAACTGCTGGCCACCGACTCACTGAATTGCCGGTCGACCGCTTCAAGATTGGCTTCCAGGTTCCAGCGCAAATTCCAGTGATCGAAATTACACGAGCCGACACTGACCCAATCATCGACCAATGCCATCTTCAGGTGCAGAAAGTGTGGCTGATATTCGTGAATGCGCACGCCGGCTCGCAGCAGCCTTGGATAATAGCGCTGCCCGGCATAACGGACCGAGGGGTGATCAGTGTTGCGACTGGTCAGCAACAGCCTTACATCGACGCCGCGTCTCGCCGCGCGCATCAGCTCCCGACGAACGCGGCCAGTGGGCAGAAAATAAGGGGTCGCCAACCAGATTCTGCGTTCGGCGCGCTGCAGGTTGCGCAGCAGGCTATGCAGAATGTCCCGATGTTGCCGCGCCGCCGAGTAGGCCACTCGGCCCATGCCATCATCGAGTGACGGATTGGCTGGGACCTTTGGAAGTCGTTGCGGTAGCGGCAGCTGCCAGATTCTCTTTTTCAGGCACAACGTCCATTGCACATCGAACAGATGCTGCCAGTCGGCAACGAGCGGGCCGCTGATTTCAACCATCGCTTCGTGCCAATGCTCATCCGGCTCAGAAGGGTTCCAGAACTCATCGGTAGCCCCTGTCCCGCCTACAAAACAAAGGGTGTCATCGATAAGGATCAGCTTGCGGTGATCGCGGTGCAGGTTGCGAAACTTCAACCGAAGTCTCAGCGGATTGTACTGACGCAGGTCGACCCCCGCGTCGGTCAGCCGCTGTCGCGCCTTCTGTCCCAATTTGAGGCAGCCGAAGCCATCGAACAGGCAGCGAACCCGGACACCGCGACTAGCGGCCGCGACCAGAGCATCGGTCAGCTGGTCTGCGCAGGCGCCATCTTCAACAAGATAGAGTTCGACATCGACCCGATGCTGGGCAGCGTTGATGCACGCCAACATGCGCGGGAAGAACTGCGGCCCGTCGAGCAGTAGCTGGAATTGATTGCCCTCTCGCCAGGGGAAAACCTTGCCGGCAAGCATCATGACCGGCATCCCCGCAGCAACGCCGCGCCAGGGACCAGAGTAGGGATACAGCTCAATGGCATTGAAATCCTTGTCAGGTAATTTCACAGGGGCGCTTCGATCACCTCCGCTGCTGAAGCCTGGGGAGACTGACCCGTGCTACTTCAGCACGCCTGTTATAGGTCCGCAGCGCAGCGAGGAGTTCCCGGAGACTGGCGATTAGCTAGTCACGCCTGCCGTCATCGGGCATCAGCCCAAACAGCTCGGCTGCCTGCGCCAACCGCTTGGCCTGTGCGCTACGAGCCAGCTGCAACACACCGCGGTCGCGCTGCCAGAGATCCGACCAGTGCTGCGGACCGGCTGCCAGCGCAGCATCGAGCGCCTCAGTGAGCGCCATAAATTGCAAATTCAGCGCAGCCAGCAACAGATGCGTTGCCGCATCCGCTGGCGGCAACCGGGAGATCTCAGCCGCGCCAGGCAAGATGCCGAGTAGTTGCAGTTGCAGCCGTTGCGGCCAGCCACATTGCAACCCGACGCCATAAAGCCAGCTAACCAGAGCCACTAGCACGTGAAGGTCTTCCAGCGTCCGAAACGGCTTGACGTAATCGTCCCAGCCGTCGCCAGCCAAGCGGTCGCAGGCCACGTTCGCCAATCGCAAGCGGCCGTGCGGGATATCCGGCACCAGCGCCAGGGCCGGCCCCGCCTCGACACGGACGCCAGGATCAGTCGTACGGACCACGCAGACGCTCAGCTGCGGGCGCTCATCGAGCGCCTCGCTACGCGCCGGCACGAGCAACCAGGAAGCAGCCGAGCCCGCAATGGCGAAATCCTTGTGGCCGGTCACTCGCATACCCTCTAGCCGGGTTTTCATGTCAGCCGGTCGCAGCAATCGACCCTCGGTCGCGCACAATGCGCCAAGACCTGCTGGAGCGTCCGGCCATAGCTGCCGCAGGGCGGCCTGATAGCCGGCGAGAAACGCCAGCCCCGGCGTGGCGGCCCGGCGCCCGCCCAGCACTGCGAGCTCAAAAGTATCGCGCGAACCATACGCTTGCAGGGCTGCGAACCAGCCGTCCAACGATGCAGACGGCGGCAGGTGTTCCAACGGACCAAGCAGCTCATGCCAGGACATCATCAGGCTCCATGAACAGCGAAAAGTGGGAATCAACATCGACCCGTGATCGCGAATACATCCCCCTGCCCTTTCCAAGCTGACAGCGGTGATTGAGGGAACACCAACCATATCAATCAAGCGCTGGGAACGCATGCAAGCTGAATGCAAGGAAGCGCTGCTAAACTTGCCCCATGAATTTTCTAGCACACCTGCATCTCGGCGGCGAACGACCCGGGCAGCTGCTCGGCAGCCTCTACGGAGACTTTGTCAAAGGACCCTTGCAGCACCGCTGGCCAACCGACATCGAAGCAGGCATTCGCCTGCATCGACAGATCGACGTTTTTACCGACAGCCACCCTGTTGTGCTCCAGGCGAAACAGCGCTTTCCGCGCGAGCGCAGACGCTATGCAGGGATATTGGTCGACCTGTTTTTTGATCATTGCCTGGCCGCGCACTGGCACGACTACGCCAGCGAACCCCTGCACGACTTCACCGCGCGGGTTTATCAGGTGTTGCGTGAGGAAGCCGAGCTACCCGCCAAGTTGGCATTGATTGCGCCGCGCATGGCGGCGCAGGACTGGCTCGGCAGCTATCGGGAATTCGCCGTGATGGAGCAGGTCGTGGCCGGCATGAGCCGCCGACTGTCTCGTCCCGAAGGCCTGGCAGGCGGCGCCACCGAGCTCGAACAGCTCTACACGCCGCTGCTGCAGGACTTTCGCGAGTTCTATCCGCAACTGCATGCATTTGCCAGCGCCCGCATTATCAGCCCGGCAGACGCGTATCGACCACCTGGCAGTTAGTCACTCAGCGCTCCGCTCAGCCGCGCAGCGCGGTGGCAAAGCTCTCCAACCAGGGCTCCGCGTCACTTTCAGGCGTGACCGTTTCGCTGGCATCCAGACGCAGCATTTCCTGTACTTCATGCACACCGAGCTCGGCGTACAACTCCCGAACCAGTTCCCCGGCACCGCAGAAGGTGTCGCCATAGCTGGCATCGCCCAGCGCAATCACTCCGCCTGGCAAGCCCTGCCAGGCCGGAAACTGATCGCGGATCGCCGTATACAGCGGGACGAAACTGTCCGGTAACTCGCCCATTCCGGTGGTGGCAGTCACCACCAGCAATGCTTGCGGTCCGAATTCCAACACCTGCGCAAGTTGCGCGCGAGGGTCGTGCCAGGCATCGAAGCCCGCCGCGTTGAGTACCGTAACAGCGTGTCGGGCAACGTCTTCAGCGGTGCCGTAGACCGTACCGGAGAGAATGGCGACTTTCATGATGCGCTCCGTTTCAAGTTAAAGCCGAGCATTATGCCGCATCCGACACATACTCCCCGCCCCAGCGGTTCTACACTCACTAGAGTACTGCCGCCTGGCGAAAGGGAATTAGTTCGCGAGCGCGTGGTCGCAAAGCCGTCCTGGCAGAGGATCTCGCGGAGGTCCATGCCATGTTCTGGAGCGACTAGGCATGACAGACAGGTTCTGCCCATGCCCTTGAGAGGGAAATCGGGATGCCGAACAAAGTGGATCTGACCAGCGCCGAACTGGCCTATATCAATGAACTCGTCAGTGGCTCGTCAACGGAGCCGGGCGAAACGCGGGCAGGCTTTCGCGTCGACGGCGGTGAAAAGGCCAATAGCCTGCTTTTACAACTGGCCGCGAAGGCAAACCTGACCCTCGAAGCGGAGCTCGACGAATATTGCATGTCGTTCCCTCTGCAGCTGAAGCAGGACGAGTTCCAGTCGGTCCAATTACAACTGGCGCCTCCGACCATCTACGAGCGCGGACCGGTTCTGCGCGCCTGGCGCTTGCATCTGGATGAGCCGCTGCCACTGCTCTCCAATGACGGCAACGAGACCGCGCTGAGTGTCCACGAGCTGTCACCCAACGGCCTGTTGGTGGACGCTGGAGCCAAACACCGTGCCCCCAAACACCTGCATATGCGCCTGGCATTGCCGGGAGAGGACTCCTTTCAGATCAACGCGCACCGGATTCGCCATGCCGAAGGGGGTATGACTGCTTACGAAGTCGCATATCCGCAGGACAAGGATGCCGAACGTATCCGCTCCTATCTGTACGAGCAACACCAGCGCCTGCATCCCGAGCTGCAGCCGGAGCTCGCCGTCGGCATGCCCGAGAGCTCTTAATCGGGCCGTTGGCTCCGCCTCTCCCCCGAACGAAGACACCGACGAGATAGGGCCGTTGCGCCCCCTGGTGTAAGCTGGCCGGCACTGCAGCCTTGCAAAGGCAGCGCGACCATTCTTCCACCTGGTATCCCAGCATGAATCAGCCGACGGCCCCGATACTGATTACCGGTGCCAGCCAGCGCATCGGCCTGCATTGCGCCGAGCGCCTGCTTGATGAGGGCCAGCCGGTAATCGTGAGCTACCGCACCTCACGCGCCAGCCTGGCTCGGCTTCGCGAGCGCGGCGCCGTGACCTTGCATGCCGATTTTTCCGCCGCAACCGGCATACTGGCTTTTATCGCTGCTCTCAAGCAGCACACCAGCGTCCTGCGCGCAATCGTACACAACGCGTCTGACTGGCTCCCCGAGACGCCGGGAGAGGAAGCTGAGACCTTCCAGCGCATGTTCGAGGTGCACATGCTCGCGCCTTACCTGATCAACCTTCACTGCACCGAACTGCTGCAGCATGGTGGTCCGGCAGACATCATCCATATCGGTGACGATGTCACCCGTGTCGGCAGCAAAAAGCACATCGCTTATGCGGCCAGCAAAGCCGGGCTGGACAATCTCACCTTGTCGTTTGCAGCCCGGCTGGCACCAGCGATCAAGGTCAATGGCATAGCCCCCGCGCTGATCCAATTCAACGAAGGCGACGACGAGGCCTACCAGCGCAAGGCGCTTGCCAAGTCCGCCCTGGGCATCGAGCCCGGTGCCGAGGTGGTCTACCAGAGCCTGCGTTATCTGCTGGATAATCCCTATGTCACCGGCACCACGCTGAGCGTGAACGGTGGCCGCCACCTGATCTGATAGGCCAAGGAATCCCATGCCTCGATTGGAACCCGCCATGGCGCGCATCCGCGTCAAAGACCTGCGCCTACGTACCTTCATCGGTATCAAGGAAGAGGAAATCCTCAACAAGCAGGACGTCCTGATCAATCTGACCATCCTTTATCCGGCAGCCGACGCCGTGCGCGACAACGATATCGACCATGCGCTGAACTACCGAACCATTACCAAGGCGATCATCCAGCACGTCGAGGACAACCGCTTCGCCCTGCTCGAGCGACTCACCCAGGAGATAGTCGACCTGGTCATGGCGCATCCGCAAGTGCGCTACGCCGAGGTCGAAGTGGACAAACCGCACGCTCTTCGTTTCGCCGAATCGGTATCGATTACCCTCGCCGCTCATCGTGACTGACCGCCCGCGTCAGTCGCTGCCGTAGGCCAGGGTTGTCATCAGCGCCCGGTCACCGCTGCGCGCATCCAACCGCGTGTGCTGAATGACCACCGGTATGTTGGAGATAAACACGCTGGCGTAATCGGTCTCACGGGGCACCGCCTCCGGCGTCTGCAGATCATCGAAGCGCAGGTGCAAGGTTCGCCGCGCCGGGACGCGTATGGAATATGGTCCGACCGGCTCGCGGTCAGCGAAGTACAGCGTCAGTTCGATCACGGCCTCCAGCGGGCCAGCGTTCAGAATGCATGCCGTCTCGTGGCTGCGCAGTGCCGGCTCATCGGGTTTGGGCCCCAGCGCCGGCAGGTAACCTTCGGCTATCACCCAATGCTTTTTTCCAATCACATCCAATCTCCTTCAAGCTTGATGACCGGCTGGCCATCCTGTTCAGCGGAGACGGTTGATGCCGCTAAAGTTCCCCGTCGCTCGCTGGCCCAGGACCTGCGTCGAGGTTATGATCCCGCCCACGTCTGCAACGCCGAGACCTTTGAAAATGAATGAGCAAGAACGCACCGAACTCGAAGCCGCTGCCTTTCGCCGCCTGGTCCAGCACCTGCGCAGCCGACCGGATGCACAAAACATCGACCTGATGAACCTGGCCGGCTTCTGCCGCAACTGCCTGTCCAAGTGGTACAAGGCCGCCGCCGACGACCTGGACATCGAAGTCAGCCTCGACGAAGCGCGCGAAGAGGTCTATGGCATGCCCTACGCGGAATGGAAGAAACGCTATCAGAAGGACGCGACGCCAGAGCAACAGGCGGCGTTCGACAAGGGTCAGAAAACATGAGCAGCCTCCGGGACTTCCGCGCCAGCCTGCGCAACCGAAACCACCCTTTCAGCGAGACGCTGGCATTCATCACCAGCGCCTACGACTACCAGCCAACCCGTTTCTTCAATGGCGGCATTGAAAACGCCGCCGGCCAGAACGAGGGTTCCTGCAAAACGCTGGGGCTGGCCGTGCTGGAAGGATTCACCACTGAAGAAGCCTTGTTGGCATTCGGGGAGCACTATCAGTCGGTACTGGAGAATCCCAGTGGAACTGACCACCAGAACATTCGCGCGCTGATGGATACCGGGCTTCCGGGCGTACGCTTTGATCAGCAGCCGCTCAGGCGCAAGCCGGTGAATTTCGAAGAGAAATAAAAAAGGGCCGGCCAGGCATTTGGGGAAGGCTTGAAGCGGACGGCCCTGAAAAACCAAAAGGAGAGTTCGGGGTTAGCCTAATGGCCAAGCGCAACGCTTGGCCATTATCTAAAGCGGATCGGCCCCATAGCGCAGAACTATCGATTGCTACGCCGCTTTTCCCACCCCGACAAAATCGGTAAGGTCCGGACCGTCCTTTCCGGAGTATCGTCCATGCCCCTCGCTGCCCTTTCCGGCCCTCAATACCTGCGTGAAGGTTTGAAGCTGATTCTCAGCCCAGGACTCAGGCTGTTCGTCATTCTGCCGCTGACCGTCAATCTGCTGCTGTTCTGCGGTCTGATCTACCTGGCCATGCGCCAATTCGGCGGTTGGGTCGACGCCTTCATGCCAAACCTCCCCGAGTGGCTGATGTTCCTCGAATACATCATCTGGCCTCTGTTCGTCGTGCTGGTGGTGCTGATCGTGTTCTTCACCTTCACCATACTCGCCAACATCATTGCCGCGCCGTTCAATGGTTTTCTCGCCGAAAAGGTGGAAACCGTGGCGCGCGGCGTCGACAGCGCGCCGCCGTTCAGCTGGAGCGAACTGCTGGCGATGCTGCCGCGGACCCTTGGACGCGAGGCACGCAAGCTGGCGTATTTTGCACCTCGGGCGCTGGCGCTGCTGGTGCTCTCATTCATTCCAGTGGTCAATCTGGTCGCGGCGCCACTGTGGCTGCTGTTCGGCGTCTGGATGATGGCGGTGCAGTACATCGACTATCCAGCGGACAACAACAAGCTGAGCTGGGCCGAAATGATGGTCTGGCTGCGCCAACGTCGCTGGAAGAGCCTGAGTCTCGGCGCGGTAACCTACGCAGCGCTGCTGATTCCCTTCGTCAATCTGCTGATCATGCCGGCAGCTGTGGCAGCCGCAACGCTGTTCTGGGTGCGTGAAGGCGGTAAGTCGACCATGCCCACGACCGTCGATTCGTGAACTGCGAGAGGTGGAGGTGTCTAGATCTGAACACCTTCACACAAGGAGACTCGCAATGGCGCTTACCGCCCTCGCAATCAACTGCACCCTCAAGGCATCGCCCGCAGAATCGTCCTGCAGCCTGCTGCTGAGCCAGGCTCAGCGCGAGCTTGAAAAGCTCGGCGTCAGTTGCGAGCAGATCCGCGCCGTGGACTTCAATATCAAGCCGGGCGTGACATCAGACGAAGGCGAAGGTGACGATTGGCCGATGATCAGGGAAAAGGTGCTTGCAGCGGACATCCTGATTCTTGGCACGCCGATCTGGCTTGGCCATCCAGCCAGCGTCTGTCAGCGCGTACTGGAACGCCTGGACGCATTCATTGGTGAAGTGGATGACGAGCAGCGGATGGTGTCCTACGGGCGGGTCGCTTGCGTCGCGGTGGTAGGCAATGAAGATGGCGCCCATTATGTGGTCGCCAGCCTCTATCAAGGCCTCAATGATGTGGGCTTTACCATCCCGGCCAACGGCTGCACCTACTGGGTCGGGCCGGCGATGGGGTCGACGGATTACAAGGATGTGGAAGACCCCGGCGAGAAAATTGGCAAGACCAATGCCATGCTGGCGCGCAACGCCGTGCACCTGGCCAAGCTGCTCAAGCAGTCTGGTTACCCGGGCGCCTCGCAATAACGCTGCGCAAAAAGAAGCCATCGCGAGGATGGCTTCTTTGCAGCTGCAGGTCGGGTGACCTGTCAGGCCAGCGTCTTCAGCGCTTCACGGCTAAAGGGCAGGATGTCCTGCATACGCCCTTCCTTCACTTTCAACGCCCAGTCCGGATCGCAGATGAGCGCGCGCCCTACTGCGACCAGATCGAACTCCTGCTTGTTCAGACGCTCCAGCAAGCCTTCGATGTTGGCCGGCTGCGCCACTTTGTCAGTCTTGACCATGAACTGCAGAAATTCGCCATCAAGCCCCACGCTGCCGACGGTAATGGTGGGTTTTCCAGTCAGTTGACGGGTCCAGCCAGCGAGATTGAGTTCTGAACCTTCGAACTCTGGCTCCCAGAACCGGCGCGTCGAGCAATGGAAGATGTCCACGCCTGCCGCAGACAGCGGCTCGAGAAATTCGCCCAGCGCTTCGGGCGTGGTGACCAGGCGCGCGGTGTAGTCCTGCTGCTTCCATTGGGAAAAGCGGAAAATGATCGGGAAATCCGGACCTACCGCGGCACGTACCGCCTCGATCAGCTCGATAGCGAAGCGCGAGCGATTGGCCAGACTGCCACCGTATTCGTCGGTGCGCTGGTTGCTTCCTTCCCAGAAGAACTGATCAACCAGATAGCCGTGCGCACCGTGGATCTCGACACCATCCATGCCGATGGTCTGGGCATCTTTGGCGGCCTGAGCAAAGGCCGCGATCACGTCCTGAATGTCCTGTTTGGTCATGCCGTGCACAACCACCTGGCCATCCTTAAGCTTCTCCATCGGGCCATAACCCGGCACTTCCGGCTCCGGCTCGGTTCCCACGTGGCGAACATTGCCCACGTGCCATAGCTGCGGAACGATCTTCCCGCCTTCGGCGTGTACGGCATCGACCACGGCCGTCCAGCCGGCCAGCGGAGCTTCGCCGTAGAAGCGCGGCACCTGCGGATAGCCATTGGAGGCCTTGTGCCCGACCGTGGTGCCCTCGGTGATGATCAGCCCTACACCCGACGCGGCACGACGGCGGTAGTACTCGACGACGTCCGCGGTTGGCACGCCGTTGGGCGAGAAAGAACGGGTCATCGGCGCCATCACGACACGGGTCGGCAGTTGCAAGCTGCCGAGTTGGAAGGGTTGGAACAGGGCGTTCACGGCTGCGGTCATTGCTGTCTCCTTTGGCTTGAAGCAAAAGCGACCGGTCGTCTCGCCGATCGCCAAAAAAAATCAGCGGGGCGTCAGCAGACGCTCCAGCTGGGTCAAAAATATGCTCAATGGCGCTACGCTGCGGCCCACCTTCATACGCAGCAAGGCGCCTTCCCAGGCATTGCCGATGAATTCAGCCAGCGCCAGGCAGTCGGTGTCGGCATCGACCTCACCGGCTGCGCGCGCCTGCTCAAGGCAGCTCGCCAACAGCTGGACCGAACGCATCAGGATCGCCTCGACCTGCTGGCCGATGGGCTGCGAAAGCTCGGCCATCTCAAAGCTCAAACTGCCGATGAAACAGTGATACTCGGGACATTCCTGCCGCGAAAAATGAGCCACAACCTCAGCGTAGTACCCGAGAACCCGTGCCCGCGGGCTCTGCCGAGCATCGAGCAGCGCTGCCTGATAACGCTCAAGCCGCGGTTGATAAAGATGCTCAAGCGCCTGCAGGGCGAAATCTTCCTTGCTGGCGAAGTAGTGGTAGAAGGACCCTTTGGGGATGCCGGCTGCCTGGACGATCTCCAACACGCCGGTGCCGTGATAACCACGACGAGTCATCACCTGCGCCCCTTTGGCCAGAATCAGATCACGCTTGTCGTTACGGGCTTGGTTGCTCATGACAACGAGCATATGACCGGTCGTCTAGGACGAACACCATCATCCACGGCGCTTATTGCCGTGCAGTTCTGTCGTGATGGTGCTTTTTTCGAAGAGGGGGTCAGCGAACGCTAAACAACCCTGAACGGAGATAGCGCGCTCAGGCGAGCGCGCTTTCAATGGCCTGGATCAGCGCTGGATCATCCGGCGCCGTGCGCGGGGAGAAGCGCGACAGCACGCGCCCGTCCTTGCCCACCAGAAATTTCTCGAAATTCCAGCTGATATCGCCAGGGAAGTCAGCGCCCTCGCCCGCCAACAGGCGATACAACGGGTGACGCTGCGAGCCATTGACCTCGAGCTTGCTGCTGATGGGAAACGTGATGCCATAGTTCTCATCACAGAATTTCAGGATGTCCGCGTCGCCGCCCGGCTCCTGAGCGGCGAACTGGTTGCAGGGAATGCCCAGCACGCCGAAACCCCGATCCTGATAACGTTCATGCAGTGTTTGCAGACCTGCATATTGAGGCGTGAGACCGCACTCGGAAGCCACATTGACCACCAGTGTCACCTGGGATTTCAACGGCGCCAGGGGAAGTTCCTGGCCCGCAAGGCCGGGCAGAACCAACTCGTGAAACGCGCTCATGTGTCTCTACTCCAGAGTAAAAAAGCGCTCCGGCAGAACCGAAGCGCTTCCATGGCCCGATCGAATCGGGCTTTCGCTGACCAGTCGCCTGCGGGCGCCAATCAGTGTTGGTGACCACCTTCACCATGCACATGGCCGTGAGCGATTTCTTCGTCGCTGGCTTCACGTACATCAACAATCTTCACTTCAAAGTTGAGGCGCTGACCGGCCAGAGGGTGGTTACCGTCGACGATCACATCGTCGCCTTCGACATCACGAATGGTGACGATCTGCATGCCGCCGTCCGGGCCGGACGCATGGAACTGCATGCCCACTTCCAGCTCATCGACGCCTTCGAACATCGCACGATTAAGCGTAGCGACCAGCTCCGGGCTGTACTCGCCATAGGCATCCTGCGGCTCGATGGAGACCTTCACCTCGTCACCACCCTGCTTGCCCTCCAGGGCTTTTTCCAAACCGGCAATGATGTTGCCCGAACCGTGCAAATAGACCAGCGGCGCGCCGCCGGCCGAGCTGTCGATCACTTCACCCGCATCGTTGGTGAGTGTGTAGTCGATTGACACAGCCTTGTTAGCGGCAATCTGCATGAGGCGAAACCTTTGTTGAGGGATGTAAGGCAAAGTCTAACCGCGACCTGCATTGATTGCGAACCGCCGCACGATTTAGGGGACCATCGGCAGCCAGCAAAAACAGCCTGAAGTCATGCGTAGGACGCTACCAAATACAACCTTTGGAGAGCATCGCAGCCTCATCAGGTGTGCAAGAATTCACGCCTGTAAATGTAGGCGACCTATTTCAACAATTAATTTCGCATCCAAGGAGCACCGATGTCAGCTCGAAACATCCTGGTGATTAACTGCGGCAGCTCGTCGATCAAATTCGCGCTGGTCAACGAAGCCCAAGCGACTTTCCCCCTGCAGGGCCTGGCCGAACGTCTCGGCACCCCGGAAGCCGTCGTGCACTGGCAGCTGGGGGACACCAAGCAGAGCCTGAACATTCCGGGTGCTGATCACCGTGCCGCACTCGAAAAACTCCTGCCGGTGGCTCAAGAGGCCGCAGGCGGCAAGCTGGACGGGATCGGCCATCGTGTGGTCCATGGTGGCGAACACTTCACCGGTTCCAGCCTGATCGACGAGCCGGTGCTCAAGGCAATTCGCGACAGCGCGCAGCTGGCGCCACTGCACAACCCGGCCAACCTGGTCGGAATTGATGCAGCCATGACACTGTTCCCAGGCCTGCCGCAGGTCAGCGTGTTCGACACCGCTTTCCACCAGACCATGCCGGAGCATGCGTTCCGCTACGCCGTGCCGGAATTCCTTTACAAGGAACACAGCGTCCGCCGCTACGGTTTCCACGGCACCAGCCACAACTACGTCAGCAAGCGTGCCGCCGAGATGACCGGACTTCCGGTCGATGACAGCTGCTGGCTGACGGCTCACCTGGGCAACGGGTGCTCGACCTGCGCCATCGTCAATGGCGAAAGTCGTGACACCAGCATGGGCCTGACCCCGCTGGAAGGCCTGGTAATGGGCACCCGTAGCGGTGATGTCGACCCCAACCTGCACAGCTACCTGAACCGCACCCTGGGCTGGAGCCTGGAGCAGATCGATCGCATGCTCAATCACGACAGCGGCCTGAAAGGTCTGTCCGGACTGTCCAATGACCTGCGCACGCTGCAGGAAGCCCGGGTTGCTGGGCATCCCGGCGCCACCCTGGCGTTCGAAGTCTTCTGCTACCGCCTGGCCAAGTCCCTGGCAAGCATGGCCTGCGCGCTGCCGAAACTCGACGGACTGATTTTCACCGGCGGCATCGGTGAGAACTCGACGGCCGTGCGCACCCGCACCCTCGAACACCTGAAACTGTTCAACTTCAAGCTGGACGAAGAAGCCAACGCACGCTGCACGCGCGGTGTCGGCGGGGAAATCCAGGCGGCAGGCAGCCCCCGCGTGCTGGTGGTACCGACTAACGAAGAACGTCAAATCGCGCTGGACACACTGGCGCTGCTCGACGCCTGATAGCGCGCCGACGGTTAGACGCACTGAACGAACCCGACGACCGCAAACGGCGTCGGGTTTCGTCTACTTGGCATCGCCCTTCGCCCGATAGGAGATCATCATGCATACCTTATTCCTCGCCCCCTGCGGTTTTGGCGGCGGCCTCAACTCCATCAGCCTCGGCCTGATCAGCGCACTCCAGCGCGCCGGGTTGAAGGTTGGCTTCTTCAAGCCCATCGCCCAGCCCTTCCCCCATGATCAAGGCCGTGAACGTTCTTGCGTTCTGGTAGAACGCACTCTCAATATCGTGTCGCCCGAGCCGCTGCCATTGGAGCAGGTCGAGCGTCAGCTGGCCGATGGCGAACTCGACCTGCTGCTCGAGGACGTGGTCAGCCGCTATCAGGAGGTTGCCGCGGGCAAGGATGTGGTCATTGTCGAAGGCATGGTGCCGACGCGTGAGTTCAACCACACATCAAGGATCAACACGCATCTGGCGAAAAGCCTGGACGCGGATGTCATTCTGATCGCAGCGCAAGGCAGTGACACGCTCAAGCGTCTGGCCGAGCGCATCGAGATCCAGGCCCAACTGTTCGGTGGCGCCAAGGACCCGAAAGTGCTGGGCGTGATTCTCAACAAGGTCAAGGGTGACGACGGCGCTCCCGCCTTCATCGACGGCCTCAAGGCGCAGCTGCCCCTGCTGGGCACTGCAGATTTCCAGCTGCTTGGCGCAATTCCTTTCGCCGACAAACTCAACGCTTTGCGGACGCGCGACATCGCCGAACTGCTCGACGCCAAGGTGCTTCATGCCGGTGAAGCGGAGCAGCGTCGCGTCGACAAGATCGTGCTCTGCGCCCGCGCCGTCCCCAATACGGTGCAGCTCCTGCAACCAGGCGTTCTGGTGGTCACCCCAGGCGACCGCGACGACATCATTCTGGCCGCGAGCCTGGCTTCGCTCAACGGCGTCAAACTCGCAGGTCTGTTGCTCTGCAGCGATTTTGCCCCGGACCCGCGCATTCTCGAGCTGTGCAAAGCGGCACTCGATGGCGGCTTGCCGGTGATGACCGTGCAGACAGGTTCCTACGATACGGCAACCAACCTCTTCGGGCTGAACAAGGAGACCCCAGCGGACGACATCGAGCGTGCCAGCCAGGTTACCGACTTCATCGCGCAGCACCTGCAACCCGAACTCTTGCATACCCGCCTCAGCGTGCCGCGCAGCGAGTTGCGGCTGTCGCCTCCGGCATTTCGCTACCAGCTGGTCAAGCGCGCCCAGCAGGCAAACAAGCGCATCGTTCTGCCGGAAGGCAACGAGCCGCGCACCATTCGCGCCGCAGCCATCTGCCAGGAACGTGGCATAGCGCGCTGCGTGCTGCTGGCCAAGCCGGAAGAAGTCCAGGCGGTTGCGCGCGAGCAAGGCATCCAGCTGCCGGCAAGCCTGGAAATCCTCGACCCTGAACTGATCATCAACCAGTACGTCGAGCCGATGTGCGAAATGCGCAAGGCCAAGGGCCTGACTCCGGATGATGCGCGTGAGCAACTCAAAGACACCGTGGTACTTGGCACCATGATGCTGGCGCTCGACGAAGTGGACGGCCTGGTTTCCGGCGCCGTGCACACCACTGCCAACACCATTCGCCCGGCATTGCAGCTGATCAAGACTGCACCTGGCTACAGCCTGGTTTCTTCGGTGTTCTTCATGCTGCTGCCGGATCAGGTACTGGTCTACGGTGACTGCGCGGTGAATCCGAACCCGAACGCCACCGAGCTGGCGGAGATCGCCCTGCAGAGCGCCGAGTCTGCAGTCGCTTTGGGCGTAAACCCACGCGTGGCGATGATCAGTTATTCCACCGGCACATCCGGCAGCGGCGCTGAGGTGGAAAAGGTTGCTGAAGCCACTCGCATCGCCCAGGAGCGCGCCCCCAGCCTGCCAATCGACGGTCCGCTGCAGTACGACGCTGCGTCGGTCGCCAGTGTCGGCAAGCAAAAGGCGCCCAACAGCCTGGTCGCCGGTCAGGCTACGGTGTTTATCTTCCCTGACCTCAACACGGGTAATACGACCTACAAGGCGGTTCAACGCAGTGCCAACGTGATCAGCGTCGGCCCGATGCTGCAGGGCCTGCGCAAGCCGGTCAATGACCTGTCCCGCGGTGCTCTGGTGGACGACATCGTGTTCACCATCGCGCTGACCGCTTTGCAGGCCGATAACCAAAAGGCCTGATGGCACCTCGCGCCCGGCCAGCTGGCCGGGCGCTTCGCAATCTCCAGCACTACTTTTTGGCCTTGCAGTTCAGCCCGCAATCGGTACTCTTGCCGCCTTTATTGACGGACATAAGACCCAATCGATGCTGAGCGTCCTTCCTGCCCCACTCCGGGGCGTCCTGGCCGGCCTGACACTGGCATTGAATACCCTCTTCTGGTGCTGGCCGCTCTTTGCGCTATCACTGCTCAAGCTGGCATTGCCCATCCCACGTATCCAGCGAGCATTGCGCTTTGGCATGCACTGGATCGCCGAGTCCTGGATGGCGGTCAACAGCTTCTGGATGGACCAGGTGCGCCGCACCGAGTGGGACGTACAGGGGCTCGACAAGGTCGACCTGCAGCACTCTTATCTGGTTACCAGCAATCACCAGAGCTGGGCTGACATCCTGATGCTGCAATACCAACTGAACCGGCGAATGCCGATCCTGAAGTTCTTCCTCAAGCAGGAGCTGATCTGGGTGCCGGTTATCGGTCTGTGCTGGTGGGCGCTGGAGTTTCCCTTCATGAAACGCTTCAGCAAGGAGTATCTGACAAAGTACCCGGAAAAGCGCGGCGAGGACCTGGCGACCACCCGCAAAGCCTGCGAGCGCTACCGGACCAACCCGGTGTCAGTGTTCAACTTCCTTGAAGGCACTCGCTTCACCGAGGACAAGCACACTGAGCAGGCATCGCCCTACCGTTACCTGCTCAAACCCAGGGCCGGCGGCATAGCCTTCGTGATCGATGCCATGGGCGAGCAATTGACTTCGCTAGTCAACGTGACCATCCACTACCCGGGCGGCAATCCCAGCTTCTGGGACCTGCTCTGCGGTCGGATAGGTCAAGTCGTCATGCGCATTGGTACGCAGCCGATCCCTGCCGAGTTCCTGCACCGCAGCTACGATCAGGACGAAGCCTACCGGCTGAGCTTTCAGGAGTGGGTCAATGAGCTCTGGAGCGACAAGGATGCCGAACTCGAAAAGCTACACCGGCAATACCCGCCTCGCGATGGCGCTTCAGGCTAACCCGATCGGCCGACACTAGTCGGCCTGTCGATGTTCCAGCTGTAGCCAGTCGATTGACCTCGGAAATTCCAACGCGTCCTCTACGGCCAGTCCTGGCGCGACCAGAAAACCCTGCATCACCTGGCAGTCGTGGGCGATCAGCCACTCACGCTGGGCCAGGGTTTCAACACCTTCGGCAATCACCTCCAGGCCCAGATTTCGGCCCAGATCGATAATGGTGCTGACCACCGCGGCATCGCGTGGCGAATCAAGCATATTGGCGATAAACAGGCGGTCGATCTTCAGCGTATCCAGATCGAAATGGCGCAGGTAGGCGAGCGACGAGTAACCGGTACCGAAGTCATCCACCGCCACCCTCACGCCCAGCTCACGCAACTGCCGAAGCTTGTCGCAGCTCTGCTCCAGATCCTGCATCAGTGCGCCCTCGGTGACCTCCAGCTCCAACTGGCGAGGATCTAGCTGATACTCATCGAGCAGGCGTCGCAACTCGTCGATCAATCCGGCCCGGCCGAACTGCACCGGGCTCACGTTGAAGCTCAGCACCAGCTTGTCGCCAAATCGCTCACGCCAGTCGCGGCACTGAGCCAGCCCCTCACGCAGTGCCCACTCGCCGACCCGATCAATCAGCCGGGTCTCTTCCAGCAAGGGGATGAACACACTCGGCTCGACCGCACCGCGCCCCGCGTAATTCCAGCGCAGCAAGGCCTCGAAGCCTCGCAACTCGCCTGTCTCGAGCACGACCTGTGGCTGGTAAGCCAAGGCGAAACCATTGCGCTCGATGGTGCTGCGCAAATTCTCTTCCATCATCAGGCGCGCATGGGCCCGCCCATTCATCTCACCGGAGAAGAAGCGATATTGCTGCCGACCGTTGCGTTTGGCCTCGTACATGGCCATATCTGCCGAGCGAAGCAGCTCCTCGACGCTCTGGCCGCAATCCGGGAAATGCGCGATGCCGATACTGGCGCCGAGCGTGACGTCGGTCCCTTCGATGGTATGTCGAACCGAAATCAGCTCGATGAGCTTCTCGGCGACCTTGGCGGCATCTTCCGGGTGGTCCAGCGAGTCCAGCAGCGCGGTGAACTCGTCTCCGCCCATCCGCGCAATGATGTCGTAGGGCCGCATGCAGGCCTCAAGCACGCGCGCTACGCGACAGAGGATCTCGTCACCGGCATCGTGGCCCAGCGAATCGTTGATGCGCTTGAAGCCATCGAGATCGATGTAGAGGATGGCCATGCGTTTGCCGTTCCGGTCGACCCTCGCCAGCGCCGAATCCAGTGCCTGATGAAAGCCACGTCTGTTGAGCAGGCCGGTCAGCGAGTCGGTTACCGCCTGGGTCTCCAGCTGCACGTGAAGACTGCGCACCACGGACATATCCAGGGCGATGACAACCATTGAGCGCTGCTGACGAGGCAATGGCGATGACGACAAGGCCACGGGCAGCGTGTCGCCGTTGGCGGTGAACAGCTGCGCTTCATGAAGACGGAAGGTGCTGCCGCTACGCCAATGCTGGTAGAAATCGGTGTCGCGCCAGGACTGAGGCATCTGCGGCGACGCCAGATGCTTGATCAGTGCGGTCCCCTGCAGATCATCGACACTGGTGTGCAGCATTTTGGCAATCGCCGGGTTGGCGAAGTTGATGAAACCGTCCTCACCCACCACCAGAATTCCTTCGGCGGCATTGCTCAGCACCGATGCGTTGAACGCGCGGGCACTGTCGAGCTGCTGGCTGAGGACCTGCAAGTCACGCCGATTGTGCTCATGACTGAGGAGCGTATTGATCTTGTGCTTGAGCACCTGCGGATCGAACGGCTTGAGAATGAAATCAACCGCACCCGTGGCGTAACCTCGCAATACCGACTCACGGGTGTGCGCGATGGCCGAGACAAAGATGATCGGCGTGTAGCGCGAGTGCGGACTGCCGCGCATCAGGCGCGCCACTTCGAACCCATCCATGCCCGGCATCTGCACATCCAGCAGCACCAGCTCGACATCCAGGTCGAGCAGGGCCTGAAGTGCGGCTTCGCCAGAATTAACCGTATGGACCTGCCAGTCACCGTCGCCGAGCAAGGCCTCCATGGCCACCAGGTTCGCTTCGCGATCATCGACGACCAACAATGTACGGGTCCGAGGCTGAGATTGGGGTTGCGACCACGCCATCAGCCAAGCTCCCAGCACAACGTAATGCGGCTTCCGCTACCAGCGTCGGCAGGGACGCCAGCTCGGCTTGATCGATGCGTCACACACTTCTCCTTACGGACTTGCATGGGGGCCATCAGTACGCTCCAGACGCCGCAGCAGTTCGACCAGCCGGGCGCTGTCGACCGGTTTGAACAGGATGTCGTCGGCACCGGCCGGAAGCCTCTGCTCTGTCACAGCCGTATCAGAGCCGGCTGCCATTGCCACAATCGGCACCTGACAACCATAGTCGTTTCTGAGCTGATGGATCAGTGCAGGGCCGCCGTTATCCGGCATCGCCAGATCCACCAACGCAAGATCGAATGCATCTTGATCGAAGCGTTCCAGCGCCTCGGCACAGCTTGTGACGGGCACCACCTGCAGCCCCTGCTCGTCGAGCAACGCACTGACGGCATAGATCGCCCGCACGTCCGAATCCACCAACAGCACCCGCTGCCCTAGCAGGGGATGTTCCAGTTCGCCTATTCCCCACGCAGCAGCATCAACCCCGCCGGGCTTAAGTGCATCTTCCATATGCTCAATTCCTTCTGTTTTTGACAACGCAACCGCCGAATAACGCTTAAGCCGCTGCAGATTCTTTTCCGATAAGGTATCTCGACTGGTCAGGATCACCCGGACGTCTTTGAGCGAGCGCAGGCGGTCAAGCGCATCGAGCAGCTCCAGCCCGCTTTCGCCGGAGAGATCGAAGTCGATGATCAACGCTGCATATCGGTGCTCTGCATAGGCCAGTCGGGCCTCTTCACTGCGTTGGCATTCGCTGACCCGGTAACCGAGCCGCTCGAAATATTCACGCAGTTGACGGCGCCGCTCCGAATCAGTTTCCAGCAGCAACAACCGAGTCGAATTGCCTTCCTGCCGCGACAGATCGACAAACAGGCGCTCCAGCTCTGACTGAGCCACGGGCTTGAGCAAGTAGCGTGAACCGTCATCCGACCAGCCCTGCGGCTGAGGCACGCAAGAAATGATATATACCGGCGTGTCCTGGTGCTTGGGGTCGGCTCGCAACGCCCGATGTATCTGCCAGCCGCTGACATCAGGAAGCAGAACATCCAGGATCACCGCCGCGAAGTTGTCGTGAGCGAGTGCATCCAGCCCCTCTTGTCCAGTACCGCATATGACACTGGAAAAACCGTGGGACTGTGCCACCTCGGCCACTACCGAGGCAAAATCGGCATCGTCCTCGACAATCAGTAGACCACCACCCTGACCACGGCGCTGCATGGGCCGCAGCGTCCGAATCTCGGCTGTCGCAGACGCTTTCACGGGCAACTCGACGGTGAAACTGGAGCCCTGCCCCGGCGAGCTTGTAAGACGGATCCCGCCACCCAGCACCTCGGCGAGCTGCCGCGCGATAGCAAGCCCCAACCCCGTGCCGCCGTATTGGCGGCTGATTGAGCCGTCGATTTGCTGAAACGCCTGAAAGATCCGTTCGTGCTGGTCCTCGGCGATGCCGATACCGGTGTCAGTCACGCAGATCTGCAGCATGTCTTCGTCGCCAGGATTCTCGGCCGGCCGGCTGCTCACGTGAATATCAACGGAGCCCTGCTCGGTGAATTTCAAGGCGTTGGTCACCAGGTTGCGCAAGATTTGCTGGAGCCGTGCACGGTCGCTGACGAGCGACGGCGGAACCTCCGGGTCGATCCGGCTAGTGAGGGATAGTCCGTTCTGATCGGCCATCGGTTGCAGAGCAGCCATAAGCTCCGCCAGCAACTCGCCGATATCGAGCGGTTCCGACTTGATTTGCATGTGGCCAGCTTCGATCTTGGCCAGGTCAAGCACGTCATTGATCAGTTGCAGCAGATCATGACCGGCCCGATGCATGATGTCAGCGTGGCGAACCTGCTTCTCGGTCAGATTGCTCGCCGCGTTCTGTCTCAATTGATCGCTCAGGATCAGAATACTGTTGAGCGGCGTGCGCAGCTCGTGCGACATGTTGGCGAGGAACTCGGATTTGTACCGGTTGGCGGTCATCAACTCATTTGCTTGATCCCGTAGACGCCGCTCCGCGGCTTTGCGGTGAGCGATATCGATCACCACCGCCTGCACCAGTTGCTCTTCTCCGCTGCGCAGTGGCGACAGGCCGACTTCCACGGGCAATAAATGGCCATCCCTGTGGCGGCCGAACAGTTCGCGATTCTCACCCAGGCGACGTGATTCGAGCGACTGGCCAAACCGGTGACGCACCTCGATATAGATCTTGCGCATCGACTCGGGGATCAGCATTTCAACCGGCTGACCCAACAGCTCTTGTCGGCTGTAGCCGAACAGCAACTCGGTCTGACGGTTGACCATTACGATCTGCCCTTCTTGATCGAACAGCAGAAAAGCATTCGGCGAGGCTTCGACCACATTACGGAAGCGCTCTTCGTCACGCTTGCGCTGCTGCAAGTCCACCAGATTGAGCAGGTAGTGAACGGTCTTGTCGCGCTTGAAACTGGTCAGACTGAGCGAAACAGGTACGGGAGTGCCATCTTCCCGCAGGGCTTGGCTCTCTTGCTGATTGGCGTCCAGCAGATTCCCGTCCGCCGCCTTCTGGAAAGCTGAAGGAATGTAGTGACTGAGGCGCTCACCGGCGAGCAACCCCGCACTGCTGCCCAGCAGCGCAGCGGCGCTCTGGTTGGCCAGCTCTATGCGTCCTTCATCGCTACACAACACAGTGGCTACCGGCAGCTGTTCGATCAGTTGACGAAACCACGCCTCACGCTCCTGAAGCTGCGCGCCGAGCGCCTGGCTGCTGCGCAGGGTTCGTTCGCGCAAATACAGGTAGCCGCCAATCAAGAGAGAGAACAAAGCGGCTGCGGTCAGCGCCGCCGCAAGATTGAACGCCCGCCCAACCCGATTGAGGATGGCTTCGTATTCCGGTGTGCTGGCGACTTCCAACTGCCAGCTGCGGCCGTACATGTAGATATTGCGGACGCGATGGAAGCTTGCATCGCTACTCACCGGAGCGCGTCCTACCAGCAACGGCTCGTTTGGGGCAGCGGCGTCGAAGAGCTGCAATTGAAACAGCTTGCTGCGCGAGCCCAATACCCCTTCCATCAGATCGGTCAGCCGAAAAGCGCCGTGAAGCGTTCCGGCAAATGATTCCTGCCGTTCCTCCAAGGTCGTGATTGGCGCCCGGGCGCGGTAAAGCGGCAGATACAACAAGATCCCTACCTGGGCATTCTGCTCTGTCTCTTGCTTGAGTCGCACCGGCCCAGTGAGCATAGGGGTGCCGATATTGCGCGCCGCCATAACGGCTTCCCTGCGCGTCTCTTCACTCAGCATGTCGAAACCCAACACACGCCGATTACGCCAGTCGAGCGGATGGATGAAATCGACGATCAGGTAATCGCCGCGTTCACCTCGGGGATACATGCGGAAATCACCGCGACCGCTCTCGCGAATTTCGGCAAGGGTCGAATCGAGATTGTCCGCGCGCGCATAGCGAGCGAGCGCAATGGCCTGGATACCGGGGTAGAAATCCTGAAGCTGAAGCTGATCGGAAGCTCGATTCCAATCCTGCAGACTGACCTCATCACTGCCGACAAAAAGCCCTGCCAGTCCGCGCAGGACCATCTCGTACGCGCGCATACGCTCACGCAGAGTGCTTTCGACGTCATTGACCGCCAGGTTGAATCGCTGGGCCTGCTCAGCGCGCACGCGCATTTCCTGAACATGCCATTGCCAGCCGACCCATCCTCCGAGCCCCGCCATCAGGGCCAGCGTCACTACCAATGGCAGCCAAGGCTTACGAGAATGGAGAGCGGAACGATCATCCATTCGACCTCCTCAGTGCCACTACATGGCTCGCTGTCACGAGCTTCAGAGTCGTGGATCGCTCAGAGGTTCAATTGAAGCGATAAAAAGCTATAAAGCTGACGCCACCAAAATGGCACAAGCAAAATCCGCGACGACGTTGCCTGTGCCGGGCCGCTTAGAGCGGTCGCAGATTGATTTCCACACGGCGGTTCTGCGCGCGACCAGAAGCGGTGTCATTGCTGGCGATCGGCTGGCTCGAGCCCGCGCCATAGGACGAGATACGCGACGCTGGCACGCCATTGCCTTCCAGGTAAGCCGCAACGCTACGGGCGCGACGATTCGAAAGGTCCTGATTGAGTTGCTGCGAGCCGGTGCTGTCGGTATGGCCGGTGATGTCGATACCGTTCTTGTTGAATTCTTTGAACACCTGAACCAACGAATTGAGCGTTGGGTAGAAGCTGCTGGAAATATCGGCCGAGTTGCTTGCGAAGGTGATGTTGCCCGGCATGATCAGTGTCAGGTTATCGCCTTGACGCTGGACCTGTACGCCAGAGCCCTGCAGCGTCTGGCGCAGCTTGGCTTCCTGAGTATCAACGTAATAACCATAGCCGCCGCCCGCAGCACCGCCGACTGTGGCTCCGATCAAGGCGCCTTTGGCGCGATCCTTTTTGCTGGAGGTGGCCGCACCGATCACTGCGCCGCTGACCGCACCAATACCGCCATAAATACCAGCCTTGCCAGCTTCTCGCTCACCGGTATAGGGATTGTTGGTACAGCCGACCAGCAGCGCAAGGGTGGCGGCGAGTGCGGTCAGGTTACTGATCTTCTTCATATCTACTTCCTTCATCTGCGGGACGCCAGCCCGTTACAACACGGACTGGAATGCGCCGTTAGGGTAACACCCGACTGCCGGCGGAACCGGAACGTCCCGACGAACCCGAAACGATTCGAGCTCCAGGCGACAGCCGCAAGTCCTTCTTTCGCTGTTGGCCTTGAAGGGAAGCCGCCGCCCCAATGACGGACTGTAGATAGTGCCTGTGCGGACCTAATGACCAAGCCACGACCTCGATGAAAGGCCGCAGCGAGATCAAACCCAGGCGGACCAAGCCCAGCCCTACACCGAGGAAATGACGCTGCTGCCTTCCTCAACCCAGCGCGCGATGTCGACGCGGATACGTTTCTTGTCGAGCTTGCCCACACTGGTCTTCGGGATATCCTCAACCACTGCGATCTGCTGGGGGATGGCCCATTTGTTGATCTGGCCCTGTTCCACGGCGGGCTCGAGGAATGTTTGCAGCGCTCTCGCATCCACCTGTTTGCCTTCGCACAGCACCAGCAAGGCAAAGGGTCGCTCGCCCCAGCGCTCATCCGGCACACCCACCACCGCGACGTCGCGTACCGCCTCGTGCCGGCTAATCAGACCTTCCAGGGCCAGGGATGACACCCACTCGCCGCCCGTCTTGATCACGTCCTTGATGCGGTCACGAATGTCGATATTGCCCATTTCATCAAGGGTGGCGACGTCACCGGTATGCAGCCAACCACCGGCCCACAGCTCTTCACTCTTCTCCGGATTGCCCGCATAGCCCTGCGTCAGCCAGGGAGCCCGAAGCACCAGTTCGCCCTGGGAGGTGCCATCGGCAGGCAGAAAGCTGCCGTCCGGCGCCTGGATTGCCGCATCGACCAATACCACCGGAATTCCGGCTTTGAGCCGGTACGTGATCTGCTCATCCTCGCTGGCGTTACGCAGCTCGTCGTTGATGTGAGCCCCGGAGATCAGCGGGCAGGTTTCCGACATGCCGTAGGCAGCCACCAACTGCATGCCACACGCCCGCGCCGATTCATATAGGCCCCGCGTGAGTGCGCTGCCGCCGATGGTGATTTTCCACCCGTTGAAGTCCGTACCCTGCGCCGCCTTGGCTTTGAGCAGCATCTGCACAATGGTCGGCACGCAGTGGGAAAAGGTTACTTTTTCCCGACGCCACAGCTCGATCAGCAGCTCAGGATCGTAACGGCCCGGATAGACCTGCTTGAGGCCCAGCATCGTCGCCACATAGGGCAGGCCCCAGGCATGTACGTGGAACATCGGCGTGATCGGCATGTAGACGTCGCCCGCGGCCATCAACTGGGGATTTTCGCGGCAGCCAACCGTTACCGCGCTGGCCAGGGTATGCAAGACCAACTGGCGATGCGTGAAGTAGACCCCCTTGGGGTCGCCGGTGGTGCCAGTGGTATAGAAGGTGGTCGCCACCGAGTTTTCATCGAAATCGGGAAACTCGTACGTCGCCTTTGCGGCCGCCAGCAAGCTCTCATACTCACCGATGCAGTTCGGCAACTCGCACTGTTTATCATCGGCATCAGTGATCAGCAGCGTCTTGTCGACCGTGGTCAGCTGCCCGGCAATGGCGTGGTAGAGCGGCGCAAATTCGCTATTGACGAGGACGACGCGATCCTCGGCATGATTCATCGTGTAAAGAATCTGCTCGGGCGACAGCCGCACGTTAATGGTATGCACCACCGCCCCGATCATCGGAATCGCAAACATGCATTCCAGGTAGCGATGGCTGTCCCAGTCCATCACCGCCACGGTATCGCCCGCCTTCACCCCGGCTTCTGTCAGCACATTGGCAAGCCGAGCAATGCGCTCGCCGAGGGTGCGGTAGTCGAAACGCAGCTGATCGCGATAGACGATTTCGCGGGTGCGCTCGTAGCGCTGCCCCGACAACAGCAGGCTCTTGATCAACAGGGGGTACTGGTAGGCATTGGCGGCGGGTTTGATCACTCGTGTCTGCAGCATAAGGCTTCCTGTTATTGATGTTATGAGACGCACGCTAGACGTTTACGCGGCCACCGGTGCGACGTTGAGCCGTGCCGCCTGCCTTCTTCGGACAATCGGTGCCGCCGTTGTCAGCCTATGAGACCTCGTGATGCAGCGGCAGTCAGGCGGGCATCATCAAGCGATCTCGCTTGCCGCCAACCTGATACCAAGACCGATCAGCACCGCGCCCGTGACGCGATCGAACCAATGCCCCATGCGGGCGAATCCGGCCCGAACACGCTCGCGGCTGAACAACCAGGCCACCAGGCAGAACCACACTCCGGTCGCGCCTGCCAGATATAACCCATAGGCTGCCTGAACGGCGAGCGGGGTATGGGGGTCGATAACCACGGTGAATAGGGACAGAAAAAACAAGGTCGCCTTGGGATTCAAGCCATTGGTGACGAAACCAACGGTAAAAGCGCGTCGTGGGCTAATCGCAACACTGGACGCGGATGATGCAAGGTCGTCCACCGCGACAGGCTTGGCACGCAGAGCCTGAAAACCCAGATAGAACAGGTAACCTGCCGCTAACCATTTGAAAAGGTTGAATAACATGATCGACTGCGAGACGATCAGACCAATCCCTAACAATGAATACCCCACATGCAGCAAGATGCCGCTGCCGACACCGATGGCCGTCCAGCTGCCGCTGCGCTGACCGCGGGCGACACTTTCGCGCACGATTACTGCAAAGTCAGGCCCGGGACTGGCGACAGCGAGCAAGTGAACCAGCGCCACAGTGAGAAACTCCATCCAGTACATCTAGCGACTCCGTTATTTCCGGGGCGGGACGTCCGCCCGCTGATTCATACGAGTAAAGTCCATGAGCAAGTACCGCGCTGTATTCCTTGATCTATCACCGCTCGACCAGGGCGATCTGGACCTGGCCCCGTTGCAGTCAGCCTTCGCTGAGTTGACCTGCCATAAGGAGACCAGCGAAACGCAAATCGTCGACCGACTGCAAGGCGCGGAAGTTGCCATCGTCAACAAGGTCCCCTTGAGCGATGCCACGCTGGCCGCCTGTCCGGATCTGAAATTGATTCTGGTCGCCGCCACTGGCATCAACAACATCGACCTGGCCGCAGCCAAACAGCGCGGCATCGCCGTATGCAACTGCCAGGCTTACGGCACGGCTACGGTGGCCCAGCACACGCTAATGCTACTGCTCGCACTGGCCACGCGACTACCCGATTATCAGGCCGCCGTGGCGCGCGGCCGCTGGCAGGAAAGCGGACAGTTCTGCCTGCTGGATTTCCCCATCGTCGAGTTGGCGGGCAAGACGCTCGGCGTGCTCGGCCACGGTGAGCTCGGCGGCGCCGTAGCCAAGCTCGCCGAGGCGCTGGGCATGCGTGTGCTGACCGGCAATCTGCCCGGGCGCCCGCCTCGTCCGGACCGACTGGAACTGGACGAGTTGCTGCCGCAGATTGATGCCCTGACCCTGCACTGCCCGCTCACCGAGCAGACACGCAACCTCATCGGTGCGCGCGAACTGCAGCTGATGAAACCCGCGGCCTTCGTCATCAATACCGCTCGCGGCGGCCTGATAGACGAGCAGGCGCTGGCCGACACTCTGCGAAGCGGCCACCTGGGCGGCGCTGCCACAGATGTGCTGATCAGCGAACCACCGAGCAACGACAACCCGCTGCTGGCTGCAGACGTGCCACGCCTGATCGTGACACCCCACAGCGCCTGGGGCAGCCGCGAAGCCAGACAACGCATCGTCGGCCAGCTGTGTGAGAACGCGGAGGCGTTCTTCGCCGGCAGCCCCAAGCGTCAGGTCGGCTGACGCTTCTGCAGCCGGGGACAAGGCTGGTAAGCTCGCCAGCTTTTGTCCGGAGGCAAGATGGATCCGCGAAGCGAAGTACTGCTGCGCCAGACCGAACTGTTCAGCGGTGACCTGCTGCTTGCCGGGCTGCCCGCAGACGACCTGCTCGGCCAACTGCCTGGAGCCATCGGCTGGAGCTGGCACGCCGGGACGCAGCAACGACTGCAAGCGCGTTTCGCCGAGCGTTGCGCATTTGGTGTCGAGCCGCCCATAGCCTCGTTCGACAGCGCTGTTCTGTTTCTACCCAAGTCTCGGGAACTGACTGATTACCTGCTAAGCGCGCTGGCCGCCAGATTGCCGGGCCGTCTGCTGTATCTGGTGGGTGAGAAGCGTGCCGGCGTGGAGCGAGCCGCGAAACAACTGGCTCCCTTCGGCGAAGCGAAAAAACTCGACAGCGCCCGGCATTGCCAGCTCTGGCAGGTCAGGGTCACAAATAGCCCACCGGCTCCAGACTTACAGACCCTGGCTCAGCACTTCGAGCTCCCACTCGCGGACGGCCCACTGCAGATCGTCAGCCTGCCTGGCGTTTTCAGCCATGGCCGCCTTGATCGCGGTACCGCACTGCTGCTGGACCAGCTCGATGGGCTGCCAGCTGGCCGGCTGCTGGATTTCGGCTGCGGCGCGGGCATCATTGGGGCATCACTGAAAAGACGGTATCCGGACAGTGAAGTGGTGCTGCTGGACGTCGACGCTTTTGCAGTCGAAAGCAGCCGCATGACCCTCGCAGCCAATGGTTTACAGGCTCAGGTGATCGCCGGGGACGGCATCGATGCTGCCCCGCAAGACTGCACCGCCATCATCAGCAACCCACCGTTTCATCAGGGCGTCCACACGCACTACGAGGCCAGCGAAACGTTACTGCAACGCGCGGCCAATCATCTCCGGCCGGGTGGCGAGCTACGACTGGTAGCCAATGCGTTTCTCAAGTACCCGCCCCAGATCGAAACCCATCTGGGTCGCTGCGAAACACTGATCAGCGCGGACGGCTTCCGCATCTACCGTGCGCAACGCCCCTGATCCGCCAACGTCCCGACTTGCGCAACGCGCCACGCTTGGGCAAACTCGCGCCCGTCCTGGGGGAGTAGTCTCCGGCAAGCGCCCTGCTTGCCTGGCATGCGTCAACATACTTGGTCCACAGACCATGGTGCATGCGACCCGCGCGGTCTGTCTCGGCAGCCAGCGCTCGGTTTGACAAGACCCATGACACGTACACCTGACCCGGGGCGGGCAGGCGGTGCGTGTCATGGTGAATAGTCGACCCGCCCCCGCAAGGAAGTCCGTTGGAATCGTTCTACATCCCCACCCTGATCGTCGCACTCGCCGAGATTGGCGACAAAACGCAATTGCTCGCCCTCTTGCTGGCCGCCCGCTACCGGCGTCCAATGCCCATCATATGGGGCATTGTGGTGGCCACGCTGGCCAACCATGCCGCTGCTGGGGCCATCGGCAATTGGGTTTCGTCGCTGGTCTCGCCTGCCATTCTCAGCTGGATTCTGGCCGCCTCTTTCGCCGCCGTTGCCCTGTGGACGCTGGTACCCGACAAGCTCGAGGAAGAAGAAGCTTCGCGTGGTCGACGCTTCGGCCCCTTCGTGGCGACACTGATCGCCTTCTTCCTTGCCGAAATGGGCGACAAGACGCAGGTGGCTACCGTCATGCTTGCCGCTCAGTATCCTGACTTCATCCTTGTGATCATTGGCACGACCCTTGGCATGCTGATCGCCAATGTGCCGGTGGTGCTGGCCTGTAATTTTGCCGCCGACCGCATGCCACTTACGCTGATTCGCCGAATCGCCGCCGTCGGCTTCGCTGGTTTGGCGCTGTACGCTGTCTATCAGGCCCTGAGCTTGAGCGGCATGCTTCCAGTCTGATACCCAGCGCAAATTGCCTCGCCACGGGTGCTGTTAGAGTGCGTGTTCACCGCATTCTGGCGGCACTTGAGGGGAGCAGGCGGCATGTCACCGGAGGAACGAAAACGGCGGGTTCGGCAGCATATCGACCTGAGCTGGATCAAGGGTCGACTGGCATTGGCTGAACAGCTGCAGAGCCGGTACTTCAGCTACAAGAGCTCGTTCATCTCACAGCCGGTCAACAGTGCCGGTTTCGGTCTGATCGTAAGGGAAATCCGTCAGGCCATTCCGGATCTGGAAGTTGCGGTAGATGAATGCCTCAGCGAAGGCAACCGCGTGGTGACCTCCAGCACCCTGTTCGGCACCCTGGAGAAACCCGTGTTCGGCGTCGCCCCGAGCGGCAAAATCCTCACTGTCGCCGCGATGTCGATCTGGACGCTCAATCCGAGCGGCGATATCGAGGAGATCAGTACCCTCTTTGACCTGGAAAGCGCTCGTAGTCAGCTAGGCTTAGAAAGCCCTCTTCCAATCAAACTGCCGCCGACCTGAAAGCGCCGGCGGCATCTGCATCAGCGGCCCTGTTTATACAGTGGCATCACCTTTGGAATGTTTTCCTGCAGTGCCTGCGTACGGCTGCCTGAAGAGGGATGGGTGCTGAGGAATTCCGGCGGAGCAGAGCCGCCAGCTGCGGCCATCTTCTGCCACAGACTGACCGCTGCGCTCGGGTTGTACCCAGCCCGTGCGGCCAGCTCCAGACCGATCAGGTCAGCCTCGTTCTCATTGCTGCGGCTGTTGGGCAGCGTCATCAGATACTGCACCCCCATGTTGGCCAGCTGCAGGCTGCCATCACCAATCCCGACCGCCGAGCCAATCTGAGTGGCCATCTGCACACCGTACGCCTTGGACATGGCCTCGCGACCGTGCTCCCGCAACGCATGGGCTATCTCATGCCCCATGACGGCGGCAATCTCGTCATCGGTCAGGTTGAGCTTCTCGATCAGCCCGGTGTAGAAGATGATCTTTCCACCCGGGCCGGCATTAGCGTTCAGCTCGGGGCTGTCGATGACGTTCACGTCCCAGTCCCACTCCGCCGCATCAGGCCGGAAAGCCTTGACCTCGGCGATCAGCCTGCTGGCGATCCGGTTGACCCGCTGAGCGACCGGTGAGTTGTTTTCGAGCACACCTTTGCTCTTCGCTTGAGACACCGTCTGCTGATACGACTGCGCATACATCTGATTGACCTGCTCGGTCGACAGCATGCTGAACATGTATTGCTTGCGGTCGACGCCAACGGCACCGCTGCTGGTCGTGTTGACGGCCTGACAACCGGCCAGCGTGGCGGCCGCAAGAAAGAGGCTGATTGAATGCGGCTTGAACATGTCGCGTCTCCCGTGAATTCTGCGCCGTATGCTAGAGCGTGCCAGCGCACCGGGCAACCGACTAGCCGCCCATCGCTTCGGCGCAAGCCTGATAGCGCCTTGACTCCCCTTTCGAGGGTTACTGCCAATGCCTAGTTCACTGGCGTCAGGCACTCCGGCGCGTCCAGCTTGGGATCATTGACGAAGGTTGCCAGGGGTCGCTCACGCAACGCCGGTTGTGGTGCAGCCAGCAGCAGCTGCAGCGTTTCCAGCGGGGTCTGGGGATCGAGCCAGGCGGTCATGCCAGTCTGATCCAGCAACAGTGGTCGCCGTTGGTTTGAGGCTGGCCGCGTCACGACGGCCGCACTGAGGTAACTGTGACCTTCTACCGGATAGGCCTCCCAGACCGCCGCGAAATACATCAGCGAGTCTTCCGCCGTCATCCAGTAAGGTCGCTTGCGTGCCGTGCCTCGCCACTCATAGAAACCATTCGCCGGCAGGACGCCTCGACGCTGACGAAAGGCGTCGCGGAACATTGGCTGTTCAGCCAGCGTTTCCGCCCGCGCCTGCGCAGGCGTGCGGGTGAAGTCGCTCAACCATGCCGGCGTCAATCCCCAGCGCACGCGACTCAATTGCAGCGCTTCGTCCACCTGTCGCAGCAGAAGCACCGAAGCGCCAGGCGCCAGGCTCCAGTGCGGCTGCTGATCAGACGGGAAACCAGGCAACGCAGCAAAAGCGGCATTCCAGCGAAACAGGGCATAGCGGCCACACATGTACAAAACTCGATGGGGAAAGGGGGCAGCGGCCAGGGGCAATGCCTTCGCTCTGAGGCATCAGCAGATGAGCTCACCCGGATAACTTTCCGGCTCGTCGCCGGGCAGCGGTTCGGCGACATTGTACTCAGCGATCAACTGCCGCGCGCGCTCGGCCTCATCATCGGCGACCATCAAGCCGAGCAGACCGGCAACAGGCAGCTCGCCTACAGCTCCGATCAGATGCCGGCCATTCAGGTAGACCTCGATACCCTCAGCGTCCAACATGCCACGCAGCATCTCCGCTTCGAGCAGATCACGCGGCTCGTATACCCGCTGCATCTATTCATCCTCCCGCCGTACGTCGAGCTGCCAATCGCTACCATCGGTACGCAGATCGAACACAATCGGCCTGCAGCAGACTGAGCAGTCTTCGATGTACTGCTGATCACCGCCACTCAGATCGAGCAGCGCCTCCACCACTTCGCCACAATATGGGCATTGATAGTCCTGTGATTCCAGCATCAGCGTCTCCTGCGTGACTTGCCGCTATAATCGCCGTCCGGAGTCTGTTGAGATGCCCCGGTGCGCACTTGTGGCGGACCCGACCGGTGCCACTCGGCATTGCCCGAGCCCGCTGTCATCGCGTCCAAGCAACCACAGACCTAACTTTGACCCTTGAGCGACTGGGTTATTCAGTAGTTACCCTTACAGAGATCATGATGGACGAATTCGAAGCCATCCGACCCTACGCCGATGCTGAAGTCCCCGCCGTCATGGCACGGCTGTTCGCCGACCGGGAATTTCTCGACATACTGGCGCATTTCCGCTTTCCGCGGCTGGCCGGCCCCATGGGCTGGATGCTCAAACCACTTATAGCGCAACGACTGCGGCGTGAGTTCTCCACTATTCATTCGATCGACACGCTGCAGGCGCGGATCGAGATGTACCTCGACCGCACCATCGAGCGCGCCACAGATGGCATTACTTATTCCGGCCTGGAGAAGTTGCGGCCGGGCTGCGCCTATCTGTTCATCGCCAATCACCGCGACATCGTGATGGACCCCGCTTTCGTCAACTATGCGGTGTTCCAGGCCAAGATGCGCACGCCGCGCATCGCCATTGGCGACAATCTGCTGCAACGGCCTTTTGTCAGCGATCTGATGCGACTCAACAAGAGCTTCATCGTGCGTCGCTCGGTCACCGGGCGACGCGAAAAGCTCGCGGCTTATCAGCTGCTTTCTGCCTACATCAACCACTCTATCCGCAACGACGGTGAGTCGATCTGGATTGCCCAGGCCGAAGGGCGGGCAAAGGACGGTGACGACCGTACCGATTCGGCCATTTTGAAAATGCTGCACATGAGCCGCAAGGACGAGCCCTTTGCCGAAGCATTGACGACCCTGCGGCCGACGCCGGTGTCGATCAGCTATGAATACGACCCCTGCGATCAGGCCAAGGCGCGAGAGCTCTATATACGTGCCAGCACCGGCAGTTACACCAAGGCCCCGGGCGAGGATGACACCAGCATCGCCCTCGGCATCACCGGCTACAAAGGTCGGGTGCATGTCAGCTTCGGCACGCCCATCAGCGAAGTCCCGGAGGATGCCAAGCAGCTGGCGGCCGAAATCGACCAGCAGATCCTGGGTGATTACCGTCTGTTTCCGGTGAATTTTTTGGCGCATCGGATGTGGGAGAATCGCGACGAGGCACTGGCGATACCCGAGCTCAGCGAGCTGTTCAGCCAGGCGGAAATCGAACGTGCCGAGGCCGAATGGGGCAAGCGCCTCGCAGCCTGCCCAAGCGTGCAGCAGCCCTTCCTCATCCAGCAATACGCCATGCCGGTGCGTAATCAGTACCGCTTGAAAGCTGGCTTGAGCCTCTAGGGCTCCACGCTTACGCGACTGGCCGTCAGGTCAGTCGCGTAAGCGAAGAAAGCAGGCAGGCCAGTCCCAGACTGCTGAAACCAAAGCCATAGAAAAATCGGTCGAGACGCCGGGTCGCCGCCACGGCACCTTGCTCAACGGCCGAGAGGCGAGAATCTGCAAGAGACGTTGAGGTGTTCGACAGCTGCCGACGCCAGCGTGTCGCCAGCAACAGCCAGGCGCCGCCGAGCGCGATCAGCAAGGCCAGTGAGTTGACCAGAGGCGCGACCCGCGCCAGCGTCGAGTAATCGAAATCGAGCAACAACCGTTATCTCCGTTGGCCTTGAACATACAGGCCTGAGCGGCCCGAACTGGGGCAGCGGAGTCTACCGAAACGGCGTTGTCGGCTCAGCCAGTTTCCGACAGAACGGAACACAACCAAGCGATGGCAATTTGCCGGGTATTTGCGCCATTTATGCAGATAGGTGCCGTCTCGATTGTTGACTTATAGTCCCTTCCAGCTTCACCCTCATCTCGCCCCGAACAACCGAAATAGAGCGTGCGCCTGGCTTGAGCAACCAGACGGGACTGCCGCGGGATCGGGCAAATGGCAACTTGTGATCGCTGCGTCTATGACGTCAGTACCAGGCGTTCATCCCGCCACCGCCTTTGTGGAAGTCGCCATCTGCAAGCGCCGCGCTTACGGCATCGCTTGCAGCGAATCAGTTACCGAGAATCAACAGGACCAAACAATGAACAAGAACAGGTTTAAGACGGGGGCCCTCACACTCTCCTTGCTGGCAAGCGCTGTGCTGGCAAGTGGAGCCATGGCTGCAGTATCCGAATCCGAAGCGGCCAAGCTGGGTAACAGCCTGACGCCGATGGGTGCCGAGAAAGCTGGCAACGCGGCCGGCACCATTCCCGCCTGGACCGGCGGCTTGGCAACCGACGCAGCGGCGGTCGGCGAGGATGGCTTCGTCAGCGATCCTTACCCGAACGACAAGCCAAAGTTCACCATCACTGCGCAGAACTTCGAGCAGTACAAGGACAACCTGAGCCCTGGCCAGATCGCCATGCTCAAGCGCTACCCAGACACCTATCGCCTGCCGGTTTTCGAAACCCATCGCAGTGCAGCCGTACCTCAGCGGATCTATGACGCTGCGCAGAAGAACGCGACCCAGACCAAGCTGGTGCGCGGCGGCAACGGGCTGGAAGATTTCGACACTGCGGTTGCCTTTCCGATTCCTCAGGACGGCCTGGAAGTAATCTGGAACCACATCACTCGCTATCGCGGCGGCTCGGCCCGCCGCACCGTGGCGCAGGCCACTCCCCAGGTGAACGGTAGCTACAGCCTGGTCAAGTTCGTCGACGAAGTCGTCTACACCGATACCCTGACCGACTACAACGCCGAGAAACACGGCAACGTACTGTTCTACTTCAAACAGCAGGTGACTGAGCCTTCACGCCTGGCCGGCAACGTGCTGCTGGTGCACGAGACCCTGGACCAGGTCAAAGAGCCGCGCATGGCATGGATCTATAACGCCGGTCAGCGCCGCGTGCGCCGCGCCCCTCAGGTCGCCTACGACGGCCCGGGCACTGCCGCCGATGGCCTGCGCACCTCCGACAACCTGGACATGTTCAACGGCGCGCCGGACCGCTACGACTGGAAGCTGGTGGGCAAGAAGGAAATGTACATCCCCTACAACGCTTATCGCCTGGACTCACCGCAGCTCAAGTACGATGACATCATCAAGGCCGGCCACATCAATCAGGATCTGACCCGCTACGAGCTGCACCGTGTATGGGAAGTCGAGGCTACGCTGAAGCCCGGTGAGCGTCACATCTATGCCAAGCGTACGTTCTTCATTGATGAAGACACCTGGCAGGCCGCAGTGATCGACCATTACGACGGCCGCGATACGCTTTGGCGCGTTGCCGAGGCGCATGCCGAGTACATCTACAACGACCAGGTCCCGCTGTACGCCATGGAGACGCTGTATGACCTGGTCTCCGGTCGTTACCTGGTGATGGGCATGAAGAACGAGGAAAAGAACCCCTACGTCTACAACTACAAGGCCAACTCCAACCAGTACACCCCGGCCGCGCTGCGTAACTCCGGCGTACGCTAAGCCACACCGCTAAGCCAAACCGAAAAGAGAAACGCCCCGACATGCTCGGGGCGTTTTTTTTCGCACTTATATAAACGCAATGGCTGGTATGGGTTAGCGGCGTCGGTGTCTGCTATCGCGCAAACGACAGTACGCATCGGGCACCTCACTTGGCTCGCTCCTTGCGCTTGCTCCGCGTCCTGCACCTGGGCGACACGATTCGAGCACATTGCCGAAGAGCAACAGTTACGCCTAAAACAAAAACCCCGCCGAAAAGGCGGGGTTCTGATCTGTCGCTCGCAACCGCCTGGGCTAGTTGCAACTCACTGTGCCAGCACCTGACCGATGTTCTGATCGCGGAATGTGCGGGTCAGCGCATCGCTCAGCACATCGGTTACCAGCTTGGTGTTGGTCTGCTCATTGGGGGCCATGCCGAAACGCTGGTTCAGAGAAGCGCCGTAGCGACCGGTATAGCGACGACCGCCGTTCTGTACTTCTACGCGGAACGTAGCGCCAATCGTGGCCTCGGTGACATACAGCCCTTCCTTTGGCGACTGATATTTCAGCTCGGCCAGGGTCAAGGTCAGCTGCGGTGCGTTGTAGGCGTTGGCCGAGGGCGTGAAGCCCAGCAGGCGGACCGCTGCTTCAGCCTGAGCCTGCAGCTTTGGAACGACCTTTTCTTTCGGCACGATCACCGCACTGGTTTCCGGATACAGGCCGCCACGAGTGCCCAGGGTTGCCGAGGGGCGACCGTCTACTACACGCACCACCACCGGTTGACCTTGGCCGACCGGGTTGATGGTGTCGGTGAGTTTGGGGTTGGGATCGAGCTGTTGGGGGCTGTGGGCGCAGCCGGCAAGCACCAGTGCTGACGCGGCGGCGAGACTGAACAACAGGCGTTTCAGCATGCTGCTTACTCCAGGTTAGGGATGAATGGCGCGCAGTATAACCAGCACCGCAACCGCCTGACAGTGATGCGCTAAAGACCGCCTGCAGGCCGGCCGCGTTCCATTCATTCAACCGTAACGTCCAACTGCGATAACGGCGCTAAGCCCAACGAGCGCTCGATCATGTCCTTATTCAAAACCCTGTTTCGACATCGTCCACCGCGTCACTACGCCCTGCTGGACGACCAGGATCGCTGCCGCATGCTGCTGACCGCCAAAGAGCGCCCTCATGGTGAACGCTGGGTCGAAATAGCAGAAATTCGTCTTGGCTGGATCGGTAAGCCGTTGCGTAGAGCTGATCTACAGCAGCGCCCCGGCCCTATCCCGCAGGCATAAAAAAACCGCGCGGCCCTGAGGGGCAGCGCGGTTTGCTTGCATGGCCTCGTAGTGGCTAGTCGGCCAACCCCAGATGCTTGTCGACCTTCGCGACAACGTCGCGATAGACCGCCGCATCGGCTTCGAGAACCTTCTCCCGCGCGGGGAAAATCTCGGCGAGCTTGCTGCTCCAGGCCTCGCTCTTGGCCTGCTCCGGAAAGCAGCGCTCGATCAGGTCAAGCATGATCGACACGGTGACCGAGGCACCCGGCGAGGCACCCAGCAGTGCGGCGATGGAACCGTCCTTGGCCGACACCAACTCGGTGCCAAACTGCAGGATGCCGCCCTTCTTCGGGTCCTTCTTGATGATCTGGACGCGCTGACCGGCCACTTCCAGGCGCCAGTCTTCGGCCTTGGCCTCGGGATAGAAGCCGCGCAGGGTTTCCAGGCGGTCGTCCATCGACTGCCGGACTTCCTTGATCAGATAGCGGGTCAGATCCATGTTGTCGCGCGCGACAGCCAGCATCGGCTTGAGGTTACCCGGACGGATTGACATCGGCAGATCGAGCGGCGAGCCATGCTTGAGGAACTTGGTGGTAAAGCCGGCATACGGCCCGAACAGCAGCGACGTCTTGCCGTCCACGACGCGTGTATCCAGATGCGGAACCGACATGGGCGGCGCGCCTACTGCGGCCAGGCTGTAGACCTTGGCCTGATGCTGCTTGACGATTTCCGGCTTGTCGCAGCGCAACCACTGACCGCTGACGGGGAAGCCACCGTAGCCCTTGCCTTCTTCGATATCGGACATCTGCAACAACGGCAGTGCTGCGCCGCCAGCACCGAGGAAGACGAAGCCGGCCTTGATTTCACGATTGCTGCCGTCACGGGTGTTCTTGATCTCTACGCGCCAGCCCTTGCCGTCGCGAGCCAGGCCGGTGACCTTCTGGAAGTAGGACATCGTCACGCCGGGCTTGGCCGCCAGATACTGCAGCATCTGCCGGGTCAGCTCACCGAAGTTGACGTCGGTGCCATTCATTGCGCGGGTCGCGGCGATCGGCTCGTCCAGCGGACGGCCCGGCATCATCAGCGGCATCCACTCTTCCATGGTCGCGCGATCTTCGCTGTAGACCATGTCTTCAAAGGCGTGATGGGTCTTCAACGCATTGAAGCGGCGCTTGAGGTAATCGATATTTTTCGTGCCGCGGACAAAGCTCAGATGCGGCACTGCATTGAGGAAGTCGCGTGGGCTGCCGAAGCCTTCACGGCCGGTCAGGTAGGCCCAGAACTGCTTCGAGACTTCGAACTGGGTATTGATGGTGACGGCTTTCTTGATGTCGATCGAGCCGTCTTTGCTGTCCGGTGTGTAGTTCAACTCACAGAGACCGGCGTGACCGGTGCCGGCATTGTTCCAGGGATTCGAGCTTTCAACGGCCCCGGATTCCTGCAGTTCGACAATCTCCAGCCTGATGTTGGGATCGAGTTCCTTGAGCAGTACTGCCAGAGTCGCACTCATGATGCCGGCTCCCACCAGCACCAAATCCACGGCTTCGCTATCGTGTTGCGTCATTAACGCGTTCTCCAGAATCACAGCATTAAACTGTCACGACCGCAGTACGCGCTCGCGTAGAACCACCAGCCTGGCGGCTAGAAACGGAGGAGGTTTCTATACCGCTGCTCGGGCTTGTGCCCGAAGGCAGGAACTCGAAAGCACCTACCCGCTGTCGGGAGAGCGGCTTTTGGCCTCCTCCCTCTCGCGCCTCTACTTCCCGGAGCGGGGCGACAAGCCAGGGCTCTACGGGACGCGTGCAGCGAGAAAATCTATTGCGGCTGCTGGTTGCTCAGCCAGGTCATGCTTGAAGCTCGACGGTTACGAACGAACTCAGCCGCGCGCGGCCTTGATCAGCTCGATATAGGGCTCGGCCTGGCGCTGATCCGCGATCAAGGCAACGAAGTCCTGCCCATTGGCATCCTTCGCATTCAGGTCGTATCCCGCTTCGACAAAGAATCCGAGAAAACGCTCGAAATCATCGACGCGCAAACCGCGATAAGCCTTGATCAGCTTGTGCAACGAAGGCGGCGTGTCGTCAGCCGGTTCCGGCTCGAGAAACAATTTGATCGACTCGTCGCTGACTTCCTCGCCGATCACCTTCTTCTTGTCTTTACGCATGGTTTCTCCGGTTCGACGGGGCCTTTCGGGGGCGGCAGTTTACTCTGCGAGAACGACGCACTCAACGCGCCAAAGGCCGATAAGACCAAGGTCGTACACGAAAATCCGCGATTTGACCCCGATGTTGCACTCCTACAGGCCCAGCGCTATTGCCAGTGCTTATACTGCCGCTTTGCGCACATGGAGTGTCTGGGATGAAGCTTCCGCCGTTGTTCGCTGCCTGGCGTCAAACCCTGCGTTCGGGCTATGGAGTCCCGGCACTGCGCGGCGACGTCACCGCCGGTTTGACGGTCGGGATCATCGCCATCCCCTTGGCCATGGCACTGGCAATAGCGGTAGGTGTAGCGCCACAGCACGGCCTGTATACGGTGCTGGTTGCTGCACCATTGATCGCGTTGACGGGCGGGTCGCGGTTCAACGTGTCCGGTCCAACCGCAGCCTTTGTGGTCATCCTGTTGCCCATCACCCAGCAGTTCGGCCTCGGCGGGCTGCTGCTCTGCACCATGCTCGCTGGGCTGATCCTGATCCTGCTCGGGCTGTTGCGCGCCGGCAGGCTGATCGCGTTCGTGCCCTACCCGGTCACACTGGGTTTCACTGCGGGCATCGGCATCGTCATCGCGACCCTCCAGCTCAAGGACATGCTCGGACTGAGCCTGAGCGAACAGCCTCAACATTACGTCGAACAACTCAGCCTGCTGGTGAGTGCGCTGCCCAGTGCCCAATGGGGAGACGCCCTTGTCGGCCTGATCAGCCTTGGCGTCCTCATCGTCTGGCCGCGCCTGGTGCCCAAGGTGCCGGGCCATCTGATCGCCCTCGTTGTTGGCGCACTGGCCGCCATGGCGCTGGAGTCGCTCGGACTGACCGTCGCCACGCTTGGCGAACGTTTCAGCTACGTGGTCGATGATGTGCAGTATCCCGGCATTCCACCATTTCTTCCGGATTTTGCATGGCCATGGCTGTTGCCTGGCCCTGACGGCCAACCGCTGGTGCTGAGCTTCGAGCTGTTTCACCAGCTGTTGGCGCCAGCCTTCGCCATCGCCATGCTCGGTGCCATCGAGTCCTTGCTCTGCGCGGTGGTGGCCGATGGCATGGGCGGTGGCAACCACGATCCGAACGCCGAGCTTCTGGGTCAAGGCCTTGGCAATCTGGTCGCCCCGTTGTTTGGCGGCATCACGGCGACCGCCGCTATAGCTCGCACCGCCACCAACGTGCGCGCCGGCGCCTTCTCACCACTGGCGGCTATCATTCATGCCGGTGTGGTCCTGGTGGCGATCCTCTGGCTGGCACCGCTGTTCAGTTACCTGCCGATGGCTGCCCTGGCAGCGCTGCTATTAATGGTGGCTTGGAACATGAGCGAAGCACCCCACGTCGTCAAAACACTGCGCATAGCACCGCGCAGCGATGTGCTGGTGCTGCTGACCTGCCTGAGCCTGACGGTCCTGTTCGACATGGTGCTGGCGGTGGGCGTGGGTTTGCTGCTCGCGGCCGGGCTGTTCATCAAACGCATGAGCGAGCTGACCGATACCACACCTCTTAACCTTGGGCAGAGCCCGATGCTCAAGGACCTGCCCGAGCACGTCGCCGCTTACGCGATTCGTGGCCCGCTGTTCTTCGGCGCCGCCGAAAAGGCCTTGAGCGTGCTGCGAAAATTCAATCCAGAGGTGAAGGTTGTCATCGTCGACATCAGCGACGTACCGATGATGGACATGACCGCCCTGGCTGCGCTGGAAAACGTCCTGCTGGACTACCGCAAGCAGGGCATCGCATTGATTCTGTCCGGGAGTAATGCGCGATTGCGGCTCAAGCTGCGCCGCGCCGGCATTCACGCGCTCGAAGGACAGCTGTATCACGTGAGAGATCTGGGACAGGCCCGTGCCAAGGCCTTGCGCCTGTTACCCGAGCCAGCCGTCTGAGGGAAGAAAGCCGCTTGAGCTGAAGCGTGAAACGCTTATGCAGCTCGAGCGGACATCGGTGGTTTAACCGGCGTGCTTTTGCAGGTTGGCCATCATTTCCTTCAGCGCTTCCATGTTGTCGGCCGGATGCGCCGCATTCTCGAAGTCGCAGATCTGCTGCCAGCTGGCGGCAACGTCCTCGGCATCAAAGCCCTTCTTCGGATCGAAACCGGCACCCAGGCTGCGCTCCCAGCGCACCTTGCCCATCCAGCCGCCACCGACTTCGAACAGGCCGGAGGTTTCCTGGCATTGCTCGCTGGCGAGAAAGACCACCAGCGGGCTGACCAGCTCAGGCTTGAGCTGCTCGAAAACCTGCGGCGGGATCAGCCCCTCGGTCATGCGCGTGCCGCCAGTCGGCGCGATGGCGTTGACCAGGATGTTGTTCTTGCGCCCTTCTAGGGCCAGCGTGCGGGTCAGGCCGTACAAGCCCAGCTTGGCCATGCCGTAGTTGGATTGACCGAAGTTACCGTAGATACCGGAGGTCGACGCGGTGAAGATCACCCGGCCATAGCCCTGCTCGCGCATGTGCGGCCAGGCGGCGCGGGTCACCTTGTAGGCGCCCTCGACGTGTACGCGGTAGACCAGATCCCAGTCGGCGTCTTCCATCTTGTGAAAGGTCTTGTCGCGCAGGATGCCGGCGTTGTTCACCACCACGTCGATGCGGCCGAAGCTGTCCAGCGCATGCTGGACGATCTTTTCACCGTCGGTCACAGAGTCATGATTGGCCACCGCAGTACCGCCGGCCTGACGGATTTCCTCGACAACGCGATCAGCAGCCGAGGCGTTGGCCCCTTCGCCCTGGGCACTGCCGCCCAGGTCATTGACCACGACCTTGGCGCCATGACGGGCGAACAGCAGTGCGTGGGCACGGCCAAGGCCGCCACCAGCACCGGTCACGATGACCACCTTGTCTTCGAAGCGAATGGCGTCACTCATGGAAATTCCTCCAGCGGATTATTGTTGGATGCATTGCAAAGTCTGTGGCGAGTGTCGGCGACGCCACAGCCGGCCACAATCAAACGGCCGTGAATGAATGCCCGAACATAAGGCTGCAGGATGATTGATAGCGTCAGGGCTGTGGCAGGAACGCGCGGATTGCTTCAGCGACTCGCGACGGAGCCTCCTCCTGCGGTACATGGCCGAGGTCCTCGAACATGACCAACTCACTGCCAGCGATATCACGCTGGAAGCGGCGCGCATTGAGCGGCGGAATCAAGCCGTCGCGCCCACCCCAGATGATCAGGGTCGGGGTCTGGATGGATGCGATTCGCTCCGTGTTATCAACGGCCGGCACCTGCTTGAAGCGTTCGCGCAGGGCCTCACGATTGCCTTCACGCAAGGTCAGCTCGTAGTAGCGGTCGACCAGCTCCGGCGTCACTTGGTCGGGATCGCCATAGACGCTGCGCGTGCTGGACTCGACCAGCCGGCGCGGGAGGATGTTGGCCATCAGCGGCGCCAGCCCCGGAATGCCGGCAAGCTTGAAACCGATGGGCACCGACGTCGATTGACGGGGGTAGCCTGCCGCATCGATCAGCACCAGTCGCTCGACACGCTTCGGCTGGTCCAGCGCCATTTCCCAGGCGAGCTGGCCACCGAAACTGTTGCCGATGAGCACCGCACGTTCGACGTTCAGCCTGTCCAGCAAGGTCAAGAGAAACTCGACGTAGTGACTCATGCGGTAATTGCCGTCGGGAAAGGGGCCGGTCAAACCGAACCCCGGCAGGTCCAGGCTGATCACCCGCCGCTGCGGCTTCAGCTCCTCGACCACGCCTTCCCAGGTATGCAGGCTCGCGGAGGTGCCGTGCAGCAGCACCAGCGGAACGGGGTCGTCACGCCGCCCCTCGTCGCGAACGTGCACCTGCATGCCGGATATCTCGATGAACCTGGACGGCTCCGGTGCCCAGCGTTCGGTCAGGCTTTCGACCGACCGTGGCGGCGCCCAGCTGAGCGCCACCAGCACCGCCACGGCCAGGACAAGCAATACCACTACAGCTGCCACGAGTTGCAGAACGATTTTCACCGGTTGTCCTTGTTTGCAGAATGCGTCCGTGATCTTAGGCGGAGTCACTTCACTCGGCAAAGCAGCCCTCTGATCAGCAGAGCGGTGTTTCTGCCAATCGCAACGGCCTTCACGCAAGCGATGCCCGAGCATAGTCGGTGATCAGCCGCGGCAGGTTCTCCAGCGACTCGGTGCACTGCGCCGCACCCAGCTGCAAGGCTTCTTTGGGCATACCGAACACGACACAGCTGGCTTCGTCCTGGGCGACCGTACGCGCGCCAGCTTCGCGCATCGCCAGCAGCCCACGGGCGCCGTCGTCGCCCATCCCGGTCATGATCACGCCCAAGGCGTTATGCCCGGCATGGCGGGCGACTGAGCGAAACAGCACATCCACCGACGGCTTGTGCCGGTTGACCGGCGGGCCATCGAGCACTTCAACAAAGTATTGCGCGCCACTGCGCTTGAGCTGCATGTGTTTGCCGCCCGGCGCCACCAGCGCCAGCCCGGATCGAACGCGATCCAGATGACGGGCTTCGCGCACCTCGATCTGACAGAGGCTGTCGAGACGTTGGGCGAAGGCGGCGGTGAATTTCTCCGGCATGTGCTGGACGATAACGATGCCCGGTGAATCGACGCGCAGCTGTTTAAGCACCAGTTCCAGCGCCTGAGTGCCGCCGGTCGAGGTGCCCAGCGCCACGACCCGGTCAGTGGTGGTCAGGGCACTGCTGCCGGCCGGCTCCGCCGGACGCGACTGGGCCGTAATCGTCGGGGCGCGGACCGCTGCCACCCGCGGCCTGGTCGCGGCGGCCTGCTGGATCTGTTTGATCAGGTCACTGGAGAGCTGCAAAAGACTGTCTTTGAGACCGAGCCGCGCTTTGGTGAAGACGCCCACGGCGCCCGCCGCGAAGGCTTCAAGCGTGATCGCCGCGCCGGCCTCGGTCAGGGTCGAGCAGATGATGGTCGGCGTCGGCCGCTCGGCCATCAGTTTGCGTAGAAAGGTAATGCCATCCATGCGCGGCATCTCGACATCGAGCACCAGCACATCGGGCCAGTTGCGCTGCATCTTTTCCAGCGCGAACAGCGGATCGGCGGCCTGCCCGATCACCTCGATGTTCGGGTGGTTTTCCAGGCACGCGGACAACACCTGTCGCACCAGCGCCGAGTCATCGACGATAAAGACCTTGATCATGCGGTGCCCTCCAGCAATTGAGGGGGAGTGAAGGACTGGCAGATCAGGCGCCCGTCCCGGCCGTCGGCCGTCAACCGCCGATAACCCAGGCCACCAAGATCTTGCTCGTCAGCGCTCCAACCGAGCAACGCGAACTGCTCTCGGGCAAAGGCGATGTTCATGCGCCCGATCTGGACGGTGCCATGCCTGCCCGGCTGCAGGCAGGAGCCGCCGCCGTAAAGACCTTTGCGATACTCACCCGGCACAGTGCGGTGACGTGCCATGTCCTGCTGCAGACGGATAAACACTGCCTCACCGCTACGCGTGTCGTCCTGCTCGAAGGCGCCACCAGGCACCACGAAATGGCTCACGGCAAGCAGCCGACGCCGGGGATGCCAAAGCACGACGGCCACGCACGAGCCGAGCAGCGTCACCACCGGCTCGGGATGCTGGCCGAACAGGTATTCACCCGGCATGAGAAAACGGGGCGCGGTCATAGACGCTGAAACACCGAAGCCGCGACGCTGCGCAACGGCAGACCGAAGCCATGCAGGCTTTCGGCATGACCGATGAACAACAAGCCACCCGCACGCAGGCGCTGGATCAGGCGGGCCACGATGGCGCGCTTGTCCTCGGCATTGAAATAGATGAGTACGTTGCGCAGAAAGATTACGTCGTAGCTGCCGATGTCGTCGGGTAATGGCCGCATCAGATTGAGTTCACGAAAGCGCACCCGCTCGCGCAAACCCTGGGCGAGGCGAAAAGCCCCTTCGTGGTCACCGATACCGCGCAGGCAATGGCGCTTCAGCCAGCCGGGCGGAAAATTGCTCGACTCATCCAGTGGATAGATCGCGGCCTCGGCCTTTTCCAACACCGTGCGACTGAGGTCGCTGCCGAGGATCGACCAGTCAGCCGGCCCATGCTCGGCCAGCACCATGGCCAGGGTGTAGGGCTCCTCGCCTGACGAGCAGGCGGCGCTCCAGATGCGCAGCGGCTCGCGCCGGCCGTCCAGCCAGCGGGCAAGAAACTGGAAATGCTGCGGTTCGCGGAAA
>CETJ01028751.1_pt1 | contig 47627 bp, 38 predicted proteins | sample 531341 | NCBI WGS metagenome assembly CETJ01 (sample SAMEA2622677, study PRJEB7988) | marine metagenome | isolation source: saline water (ENVO:00002010), including | reverse complement strand
TTCCCGGCGCTGATGATGGGTATCTTCTCCAAGCGTGTGAACAGCAAAGGCGCTGTCGCAGGGATGCTGGTTGGTGTGATTTCCACCGCCGTGTACATCTTCCTGTACCTGGGCTGGTTCTTCATTCCTGGCACTGCAAGCATCCCCAACACGCCTGATCAGTGGTGGATGGGCATCTCCCCGCAGGCCTTCGGTGCCGTAGGTGCGATGCTGAACTTCGCGGTAGCCTACGCCGTGTCGATGGCTACCGAGGCTCCGCCGCAGGAGATTCAGGATCTGGTCGAGAGCGTTCGTACCCCGAAGGGTGCTGGCGTTGCGCTTGATCACTAACTGATAATGCAGCCGAACGTCAGACATGCTCTGACACAAGGTTGAGGTAGAAGTCGGGCTTCCATATGGAAGCCCGATTTTTTTAGGGGAGTTGTATATGTTCTGGCATCTAATCGCGGCAATCGTCGCGGGTGTGGCGGGGGCAGGTATTGGACTGCTGCTGCGCTCACTGACGCGTAAGCGGTTGCCGATGTGGATCATTCCTGTATGTGCGGGCCTGGGAATGCTGAGTTACACCATCCACTACGAATACACCTGGTTCGAAGCCAAACAGGCACGCCTGCCGGAGGGCAGTGTGGTCGTTTCGAGCGATGAGGGGGAAATGTTGTGGCGCCCTTGGACCATGATGTATCCCATGCCGTTGAGCTACACGGTACTCGATCAAGCCAACGCACAGGTTCAGGATACAAATCAGGGCCGTATCGCTCGCTTTGTCCTGTATCGCTTCGACAAGCAGCATCTGACTTCCACTGTGGTCAGTCAGCGCTATCAGATGATTTGCGCGGAGAAAGCCATGTTCAGGTTGAACGAGGCAGGTCAGGCCAAGATTGAAACCTTGACCGAACTGGAGGCCGATTCGCCGTTATATCAGCGCATTTGCGTATCCGACATGCGTTAAGCCTGTCGCGATCGAAGCGTTGTTTCGATCTGATGGAGCGCAACGCAGTTCGCAGCGACGCCTGGTCAGGAAGGCCGGGCGGCAGGCTGAAGCCTTGGGGAATGTCAGTCCTGGTTTCGAGGCTGCCCTGCTTGGGCGGGTGCTGTCATTCTCCTGCGCAGCAGCGGCCATACTCCAAGTGCTGCCGGCAGGCCTAGACCGAGCCAGGCAAGCACATCCCACCAGTCATCCCCCAGCAGCGCAGCGAAAAGCCCGACGAGGCCGAGCCCCGCAATGAGGCCCGGCAGCATGAAGGTTGATTCGCGCCAGCTCATGCTGCTACCTCGCGAGCTGAGGCCTGTATGCCGCGGCGGCGTACCCACCAAAGATAAAGCCCGCTGCCGAGTACGATGATTGTAAGAACATCGAGCACGGCCCACAGAATCTGCATCGGTCGACCCCCGTAATCACCGAAGTGCAGGGGTTGAGACAGACCCAGTGCATCCATGTACCAGGGGCGATCGCCGACGGCAGTGACCTGCAGCGTTTGCGCATCGATCAGCACCGGGGTAAGCAGGTGCGAAGTCAGATGGCTGCTGCCATTCATGAATACCGTGTAGTGATGCTCGCTGGAAAAGCGCGTTCCCGGAAAGGCGATGAAGTCTGGCTGCATACCCGGCGCTGCCTGGGCTGCGATCTGCAGCAGATCGTTGGTCGGGGCGCGGGTCGTCAGGGGCGGCGCGTCACGGTAGGGCGCGAGCATTGTCGCCAGTGACTCAGCGCGCCATGCCTCGATCAGCAGATCGGCGCAGGCGCTGACCACGCCAGTAATGCCCACCACCAGTGCCCAGCTGAGCGTGACGATACCGATCAGGTTGTGCAAATCGAGCCAGCGCGTCCGGCTGGAGCGGTCATGACGCACCTGAGCGAACTTCAGCCGCCGCATGAAGGGGGCGTACAGCACCACGCCGGAAATGATCGCCACGATAAACAGAATGCCCATGGAGGCCAGGAACAGCTTGCCAGGTAGCCCGGCAAACATGTCCACATGCATGCGCAGGAAAAACATCATCAGCCCGCCATTGGCCGCCGGCATTTCAACCGCTTCGCCGGTACGTGCATCGAGCATGAAGGTGTAGGACGAGTTGGGCTCGGTGCCGGCCGTCGCCGCGGTAATCGCCACGACGCCGTTGGGCTCGTCCGCTTCCCAGCCGAAATACTGCACGACCTCATCCTGGCGGTGCCGCTCGGCGGCGGTCACGAGCTGTTGCAGATCGAGATGCGGCGTACCGGGCGCCATCTCACGCAGCTCCGGAGCATCGCCAAGCAAGTGCTCCAGTTCGTGATGGAAGATCAACGGCAGTCCGGTGACCGCCAGTAAGAGTAGAAACAGCGTGCAGATAAGGCTGGTCCATGTATGGACGAAGGACCAGCGGCGGATGGTAGCGGCCCGCATTAGAACTCCAACTGCGCCGATAGCTTGAGCGTGCGTGGTGCCCCAAGGTAATGACTGCTCAGCCAGTATTCTTCGTCGGTGAGGTTGCTCAGGTTGGCGCGCAGGGTCAGGGCACGCTCATCCCCCAAGGCCATGCGATAGCGACCGCCCAGGTCGAACGTGGTGAACGACGGGATGGTGTTGTCGTTGGCCTCGTCGGTGTACTGCTTGCCCGTGTAGAAGGCGCCACCAGTGAGTGTCAACCCGGGTACGCCGAATATCGCGTATTCGCCGTAGAGCTTGGCCAAGTGCCGCGCCACGTCGACCGGCCGGTTGCCGTCGTTGGCAGCATTCGCCGCGCCTTCCACGACTGGATCGAGCAGGGTGACGCCGCCCACCAGTGTCAGCGCTGGGGAAACGTGGCCGGTGATGCCGAACTCCAGACCCTTGTTGTGCTGCATGCCATCCTGAACAAAGAAATTGGCGGCGTTGGTGTAGGTGTTGGGCTTCTCGATGTCGAACAGCGCAACGGTGAACAGCGCACCGCCAAGCTCGGCTTTCGCACCGATTTCGTACTGTTCGCTGACGATCGGCGCCAGCGCCTGCCCGGAGTTGTTTGTGCCGCTCGGCGCTACGCCACCCGTCTGCAGGCCTTCGATGTAAGTTGCGTAGGTGGTAAGCCACTCGACCGGCTTGTAGACGAGCGAGACGTTGGGCGAGGTTTCGGTTTCGCTGTAGTCCTCGATCACCGGCGCGCGGCCGAACGCGTCGACCCAGACGAAGTTGTCGTTGAAGGTCTTGATACGCGAGTGCGTCACGCCAAGGATCGTCGACCACTGCTCGTTGAAGGTGATGACGTCACCGATCAGCACACTGTCGGCCTGGCTGCGGCTGGCCAGATGGTAGTCGCCATCGCCGAGGTCGTAGGCCGGCTTGGCCACCTGCGGACGCTCACTGAAGGGCGCTTCTGGGGTGACCGACACATATTGAGGGCCCGGGAAGGGGATGTAATCGGTGTTGTAGCGAACCCGGGCGATGTTTCCCTGGTAACCGAAGGTCATCGCGTGGCCGACACCTGCGGTGTCGAAAACCGCATCGAGGAACAGGTTGCCTGAGGTCTCTTCGGTTTCTACCGGGGCGAATGCATAGAGCGGCTGAACGTACACGCCGGCCGAATTCACGGTCGGTCCCGTATAGGCGTATTCGGTGGTGTATTGGCTGTAGCCGAGCGCACCGCGCAGGCTGAACACGTCGCCCAGGCTCCACTGGAAGCGGCTGCCGACGCGGTCATGGCGACTGTCGTTGTAAGCCCAGCGCTGGCTATAGAGCTCGTCGTTCTCTAGGCCCTCGGCATCGGGCCGGAATGCTTGATCGGCGAAGTACCAGTAGCTGGTGAGGCCCCGCGTCTCGCTCTGCTTGTGCGACGCGTCGAACTGGATGAGCAGGTCGTCGCTGACGTTCCAATCCAGCGCGACGCTGGCCATGTGACGACGTTCGACCTGTCCGTCGATGGCGGTTTCACCATCCTGGGCGAGCAGGTTGACGCGGTAGGCAAAGCGGCCTTCGCTGTCGATCGGCCCGCCGAAGTCGCCATGCAGGTACTGGTTATCGCCGCCGGGGGTGCCGTAGGTCACGCTGTTGTAGCGCTCGGCAGTGGGGCGCTTGAGCACGTAGTTGACCAGTCCGCCGGGGCTGGCCGGACCATAGAGGAAGCCGGACAGACCGCTGAGGATTTCCAGCCGTTCCATTTCCTCGATGAAGTTGCCGCCATCGTAGCTGTTGCTGAAGCGCAGGCCGTCATTGGCGATGCTCAGGTTGCCGACGCCGCTGAAGCCGCGAATGGCCACTGCGCTGGCGTAGCCGGCGCTGGTCGGGGAGGTGAACTGAGTGGTGGGGCTGAGCTTGAAGATGTCGTCACTGGAGGTGGCCTGGATGTTGTCCATCAGCTCCGAGGAAATCACGGTTACCGAATAGGGCGCATCTTGAAGAGCCATTCCACCCAGCGCGCCGACGTTCTGCACGGCACTGGCGCGGTAGCCGCTTTCTTCGCCGCCGTTTGCCGCCGCCTCGGTTGCCATCACGGTCACATCCGGCAGAGCCATCGCATCGGTCACAGCAGGATGAAGGCTATAGCTACCCGACGCGCTCTGGCGCAGCTCAAGCCCGGTTCCTCGCAGCGCTTCCTGCAGTGCACCCTGGCCATCGAAGCGGCCTTGTACCGGCTCGGCCATGCGGTCGCGGGTCAACGCCGGATCGATGCTGAGCACCAGTCCCGCTTCGCCAGCGATACGGTTGAGCGTCGAGCCCAGTGGCCCGGCGGGCAGGGCGTACTCGCGAACCTCGCCAACAGCCGCTTCGCCGTTGGGCCCCTGGGCCAATAGGGGCAGTGGCGTGACGGCAATTGCAACGGCCAGGAGGCTGGGGCGAAACAGTGAAAACGATGGCATTTGTGAATAACTCCCGAATAGGAATATGTCTCAGTTATTCATCAGGCCGGATCAGAAATAAAAAGTGATAGGGGCAGCTGAAAATATTTTCGTAGGCCTGCAGCGCCCCTGTATGGGCGCCGCCGTTACTTGTCCGGCCGGCTGACGGGTTGCGCTGGCACCACCTTGACCCACCAATCGGTGTGGCGCTCGATTTGCACCGGTAGGCTGGGTGGCAGCGCAGCCAGCGCGCGGTCAGTATCGTGCAGCGGGAAGCTGCCACTGATACGCAGGGATTCGAGGCTTGGATCGAGACCAAGGTAGCCAGGGCGATACTCGCGAAGTTTTGCCAGCAGCTCGGCCAATGGCAGGTCTTCCACAACAAGCATGCCCCTGCTCCAGGCATCTGCCGCGGCCGGCGCCTGTTCATTCTGGTCGAGATGATCGCGGTGCATCAGTACCTGCTCGCCTGCCTGCACGGTGCGACCAGCTTGCAGGCCGCTGGGAAGCGCGGCCACGGCTGATCGGAGCACGACTAAGCGGGTTGCGTTACCTTCTTGCCGAACGATGAATCGCGTACCGAGCGCACGCAGATCGCCCTGTTCGGTTTCAACTATGAAGGGTCTCGGATCGTTACCCGGTGCTGTTTCAACAAGCACTTCACCGCGGTGCAGAAACACTCGGCGCTCTTGCTGATCGAAGTGAACATCCAGAGCGCTGCGGCTGTTCAGTTGTATGTAGCTGTTGTCGGCCAGCGTAACGCTCAGCTGTTCACCCGCGCCGGTGCGCTCGTCGGCCAACCACACGGGTAACGGCTGCGACTGCAGGGCCGTTCCGACACCCAACGTGCCCAGCAGGGCCAGACTGAGAAGCGCGCGCCCAGCCGTTCGCCGTCCGGAGTTCGCACTGAGCTGCAGCGCTCTTCGCGCGGTTGGGGAGTCAATGGTCCCGAGTTGCTGATCGATACCGCCTAGCTGCGCCCAGGCCTTGCCATGCTCAGCACTTTCGTTCAGCCAGCGCTGCAGCTCTTTTCTGGCCTGAGCGCTTACGGCACCGTCGCCAAGGCGTAGCTGCCAGGCGATGGCCTGGTCGAGAACTCGGGCTGATACCGGCTGCCGATCCAGGCTCATCTTGGCTCACCGTAAACGGCGATGTAGCACTGGCGCAGAGCCTGGGCGAGATACTGGCGCACGCGCGGGACGGATACGCCGAGCCGTGACGCGATCTCCGCATGGGGCAGACCGTCCAGACGGTTATAGAAGAAGGCTGCACGTGCATTGGCTGAGAGCTCGCCCAGCATCAGGTTCACTTCGCGCAATGCCTGAAGTACCTGCAATTGCTCTTCGGCACTGGGCTGCGTTTCTTCCGGCTGCTGGGCGAGTTCATCAAGGTAAGTACGCTCCAGTGCACTGCGACGAAAATGGTCGATCAACAGGCCGCGGGCAATCGTCGCCAGCAAGGTGCGTGGCTCACGCAAATCGCCTATGTCGTCACGCTTGAGCAGTCGGACGAAAGTGTCCTGGCTCAGGTCTTCGGCGCGATGAGGGCACGCCTGGTGGCGGCGCAGCCAGTTCAACAGCCAGCTGCGATGATCGCGATACAGCGAGCCGACGAACTGTTGATGGGTTGACCCAGCCGACAAGCGAATGCTCCAAGGCCGATGGATGGCCAGTAACGAGAACTATTCGCACATGATCGCAAGTTGTCGCCAGCGGCGCAACGCAGATGTCGCGCTCATTCATCCGTGACTGTTTAGCCGAGCGCTACATGAATTGAGCCTGTTGCCGTTTGCGCCAGTTAGCCAAGCGCAGGTTGATGGCATCCAAGCTGTCCAGCCCTTGTCGGTGCGCCTTGCTGAACAGAATCAACGCCAGCTCGGCGGTGGCCAGTGCATCGGCGCTGGCGTGATGGCGCTGCAGCACATGCAGCCCGAAATGCGTGCACCAGTCGTCCAGACCATTCTGTCGCGGGCGGTTGTCTGGGCAGAGCATCGGCGCCAGTTCGGCGACATCGATGAAAGGATGACGCAGCTTGTAACCGAGCGTTTGCTTCAGTGCACGGGTCAGCATGCGCTGGTCGAAACCTGCGTGAAACGCCAGGATCGGGCTGTCGCCGACAAACTCCATGAGATCCAGAAGCGCTTCGGCAGGGTCCTCGCCCGCTTCGAGTTCGCTGGGCGCGATCCCGTGGATCAGCACGCTCTCGCTAACCTTTTGTGCCGGGCGCAACAGGGTCGATTCGAACTGATCGCCCAGTTGGATGCCGCCTTGATCGATCACCACGGCGCCAATGGACAGGACGATATCGCGACGCATGTCCAGGCCGCTGGTCTCAAGATCGAGCACTACCATGCGCTGCGTGGGCAGCGGACAAAGGCCCAGCGCGGCGGGCTCGGCAAGCTGATCGCGCCGTTGCAGTTGTTGCAGTTCGAGGGTCGGGCCGCGATGTCTGAACCAAGGCATATTCATAGCTGATAGCGAACCGCCAGGCTGCTCTGCAGGCGCTGCGCCTGGCGAAAGGATTCACGCAGGATACGCCGGTCAAGATGGTTGAGGGTGTCGGGGTCGAGTCGGTTTGAATACGGCCGTCCTTCGCGCGCCTGCTGCTGATGCTGCTGCATGCGGGTCTGCTGGATGAAATGGTAGGCCTCTTCGTAGGCCGCGCCATCCTTCTCGTCTATGACATCCTTTTCGACCAGCTGGCGCAGGCGGTCCAACGTGTTACATGCGGTGATGCCGTGGCCCAGCGCGAGCAGGCGCGCGCCGTCGACGAAGGGCGTCAGGCCCTGCACCTTGAGATCCAGGGTCGCCTTGCCGTCGCCTTTGCGGGTCACCACGAAATCGCGAAAACGCCCCACAGGCGGGCGATGGCGCAACGCGTTTTCCGCCATCATGCGCTGGAACAATCGGCTCTCGCCCACTTCTTCAAGCATGTTGGCGCGCAGCTGCTCGCAGCCTTCGCTGGGCCCCCAGATTGCGCGCAGGTCGAAATAGATGGTGCTGCTCAGCAGATTTTCCGGTGTCGATTCGCGAACGAAGGCACTGAAGCGTCGCTGCCATTCCAGCCGTGACAGGCACAGCTGTGGATTGCTGGCCATGATGTTGCCTTTGCACAGGGTGAAACCGCAGGTGTCCAGATCGCGGTTGATGCGCTCTGCGAGCGGCAGCAGGGACCCTCGGATCTGTGCGGCTTCGGCTGCATCGGCGGCTTCGAAGAGTATGCCGTTGTCCTGATCGGTATGCAGGGTCTGCTCGCGACGCCCTTCGCTGCCGAAACACAGCCAGGTGAAGGGAATGCCGGGGTCACCGAGCACTTCGATGGCCAGCTCAATCACGCGGCAGACGGTATGGTCGTTGAGCAGGGTGATGATGTGGGTGATCTGTGTCGACGACGCGCCGTGTGCCAGCATGTTGTCGACCAGTTGCAGAATGCGGCTGCGGATGATCACCAGTGTCTCGACGCTGTCGGCGTGGGAAATCGCCTGCGCCAGGTGAACCAGGTCGACGCGCTGCAGCGAGAACAGGTCGCGTTCGGAAATCACTCCACTGAGCAGACCTTTATCGACGACACAGACGTGAGCGATATGACGTTCGGTCATCGCAATCGCGGCATCGAACGCGGTTGCATCCGGTGGCAGATGGAAGGGGTCCTGCGTCATGAACTCGGCAATCGGGACGGACAGGTCGGTCGTACCGGTACCGATCACCCGGCGCAGATCGCGCAAGGTGAAGATGCCCTGCGGGTGAAGTTCGAGGTCGGTGATCACGATGCTACCGGTGTTGTTCTCGTGCATCAGTGCTACCGCATCGGCCAGTGGCATCGATGGCAGACAGGAGACCGGATGGTGCAACGCGAGCTCGCCGATGCTTGTCTCCAGCGAGTATTGCTCGCCCAGGCTTTCCACGGCCCGCATCTGCGCCTGCTGATTGACCAAGTCGAGCAGGCTGCTGACGCCACGCATGGCGAAGTCACGAAATGCGGCCGATTTGGACACCAGCTTGATGAAGGCGGGCTTGCTCAACAGATAACAAAAGGTATCTTCGGCGGCGAAGTGCCCGGTGCGAGTGGCCCGTTCGCCCATTAGCGCGGCCATCGGGAAGCATTCGCCAACGATCACTTCAAAAGTGGTGTCGGTGCCGCGCTTGCTGGTGTGTGGGCGCTGGCCATGCACGCGGCCCTGCTTGATGATGTAAAAGTGTTCGACGACACCGTCATCGGGCGAAATAATGCAATCGCCTTCACTGTAGAAGCGCAGCTGGCAGTTCTCTACCAGATAGGCGAGATGTCCCGGTTCCATCTGGTTGAAAGGCGGGTACTTGCGCAGAAATTCCATGGTCCCATGAATGTTCTGCAGCACGGCGGTCTTGCCTGCCTCGGCGAAAGCATCGGCTTTGCTCATGGTTCGGTTCCATTTTTTGGGCCCAATGGTGGGCTGTGGGTCCGGCGTGGCACATTGGACGTAAGTCTAGTCGCGCGGGCGCCACATCGGGCTGACACGGGTCAGCTCATGGAGCCGGGGTGTTGCAGGGTTTTTCGCTCATAAAAAAACCGCCCGATGCAGACGCAAGGGACGGTTCTTTCAGTTGCAGGTCAAGATCACGGCAGGGTGAACAACACCTTTACCGAATCGTTGACTGCCGCGCTGTCGACGTAGCCGATGGCGTCGGCTTCCGCCGCAACTTTCGCGACCATTGTGGCCTCGTCGGCCACACTGGTCATCGGCTGGCCTTTACCAGTGAACACCAGACCGGACCAATACGACTTGAGCTGCGACTCGTTCTTGTTGGTCACCGCCGAGTAGAAGCTCTCTTTGGCCGGCGTCCAGTCCTTGAGGTCGACGCCTTTCATGGACTTGTCCTTGCCCAGAAAGATGTTGGCGACCTCAGACTGCGACGGCGCTTTGGCCGCGCCTGGATTGACGATGACGGCGACCTCGGCCTGAGCCAGGGATGCCATGCCAAGCAGTGCAACACTGCCGAGGATGCGAAGGGATGCTTTCATCTGGACGCTCCTCAGAATACGAAATCGACGCCGACGGAAACGATGTCGCCGTCGTAGTTGCGGGCAGGAACGCCGCCGCGTGCGCCACCGAAACGCTCGTATACGGCGTTTTCGTAGACTTCCTGGGCGTTGCGGGTGAACACGCCGTCATAGCCGTTCTTGGTGTCGACGCGCTTGTACTCGCCCTTGACCACGACGGTCGGGGCGGCCTGGTAGTTAAGGCCCAGGGTCCAGGAGCTCTGACGACCGCCGTTGTCGTCCAGCTGTGCATAGGTCACGTGTGGCAGAAAGTCGCCGAAGCGACGGCCGCCCATCAGGTAGAAGGAATCGATCGATTCCATGTCGTCGTTCTCGATCATGCGCGAGGTCCACTCGTTGCTGCTGACCCAGACGCCGTTGTCGTACTGGTAGCCAATCGAGGTGAACTTGCCTTTCTCTTTGTCCAGTGTGAGCAGGCTCAGGGGCGCAACCACACCCGGCGCTACGGTGACGGTGCCGCTGATGTCGGTGGTGATGTCGGCTTCCACATAACCGATGCGCAGGGTGCCGAAATCGTTGGTCGCCATGCTCACGCTGGCGCCGAACAGCTTGCCGTAGTCGATATCAAACTGCTCGTCGTAGGCATAGTAGTCACGATTCTTCGACTGGCCACCGGCAACCTGGAAGGTCACCGAGCCGTAGGACAGCGGCACGGTGTAGACCGCGTCAACGCCTTCGTAGTTGGTCACCTGAACTTGGCTGTAAACCTCATCGGGCAGGCGCAGCCAAGGGTAGCTGTAGCCGACGTCAAGGCTCTCCGAGTACATGTACACCGGGCTACGCAGGCGACCGGCACGGAGCATCAGCTGATCACTGGTCTGCCACGACAGGTAAGCCCACTCGAGGTTGGCTTTCCACTCATCCTGCTGCGCCTTGACCGTGGCCTGAACGGTCACACCGACGGTGTCGGTCACGCCGTAGCTCAACTGCGCACCTAACTTCGACAGCTGGTCGCCGCGCCAGGAATCGTTGGTCTGGCCTTGGACACCATAGCTGCGGCCTTCATCTTCGCCACCCAGGTGGGTGACGCCGACAGTGCCAAAACCGTTTAGGCGGTGCTCACCTTGCTCGAGAGCGAAGGCTTGAGTGGTTGCCAGGCAGACGGCTGCCAGGCCGATAACACGTACTGCGGTCATCAGGATGCTCCTAAAGCAATTTAAACGCGGAATTGGGCCGTGGCTGCACGCAGGTGATCGCCCGTGCTGACCAGTTGCTCGCCCAGTCGGGCAGTGGCTTCGGCGCCGTTTGCGGTTGCTTGTGCGTCCTGCTGCAACACTTGGGTCTCTTGTTGGATGGAACTCGACAGGCCGATCTGCTCCTGAGTGAACTGAGCGATACCGGCATTGAGTTCGTCGATCTGGTTGACGGTGCGGGCTATGGTTTCGAGCAACTGGGTCGCTTCGACCGAGCGTTCGATGCTGGCGCGCGATTTCTCGCCATTGCTGTTCATCACATTGAGCACGGTGTTGGCGCTGCTTTGCAGTCGCTGGATGATCTGCTGAATCTCGGCAGTGGAGGCGGAGGTTTTCTGCGCCAGGTTGCGTACTTCGTCAGCCACCACGGCGAAGCCGCGGCCCTGTTCGCCGGCGCGGGCGGCTTCGATGGCGGCGTTCAATGCGAGCAGGTTGGTCTGTTCCGCAATACTGCGGATCACGGTGAGCACCGAGCCGACTTCCTGGGTTTCCTCTTCCAGCTGCTCCATGGCCTTGACTGCGCCCATCACACTGTCGCCCAGGTCACTGATACCGGTCGACAGGCTGCCAACGTGCTCACGCGCGGTGGCGGCCTGGCGCGCGGCCGAGTTGGCTTCGTCCGAGGCCTGCTGCGAGCGCTGCGCGACCTCCTGGATGCTGCCGGTCATGGTGAGGATGTCGCGGGTGATGGAGTCAGTGTGGTGCTGCTGCGACTTGGCGTTCTCTTCCGAACCCTGAGTCAGGTTGTAGAGTTCCTTGGAGACCTGGCCCAGTGGGCTGGCAGCTTCGATGATCTGGCGGATGGTGCGCTGCAGCTTGTCGAGAAAGCCGTTGAACAGCTCGATCATGGCGCCGATCTCATCGTTAGACTCGACATTGACGCGTTGGGTCAGGTCGCCGTCTCCACGTGCGATGGACTGCAGAGAGGCGATCACGCCGCGTACGTTTGACATCACGCTGCGAATCACCAGCCAGGCGCCGAGGCCCACAACCACGATCAGCACCAGGCTCAGGATGATTCCCAGTCGAGTGGTGTTTTTGTTGGTTTCGCGGGTTTCGGCCAAGGTCTGTTGGAAATCCTGGTAGGCGCCGGTGCGGAAGTCAGTGGCCAGTTTCTGCGCTTGGGCAAGGTCACTGGCCATACGATCAAGACTGGGGCGTAGATCATCGAACGAGGCACTGCCGTCGATCAGCTTGGCGGAAGCGTCGAGCGCGTTGTCGGCGTACGCCTTGACCGCCTTGCGCCAGTCGTTGAGCGCCTGAAGCCGTTGCGGCTGGGTGTTCAGAAGCGTGGCGAGCGCCTGCTGCTGCGCATCGATTTCACTGAGCCCTTCGCGCGCTTCGCCGAGAATGCCCGACTCTCCGGCGGCCACGGCATTGTTCAACAGGCCGGGAATACGGGAGAACTGAAAGATCACCGCGTCAGCCTTTTCCAGCGTGGGATAGCTTTGTGTTTCGATGCTGACCAGGCGCGAATCCGTCGCAGACAGCTGCAGCGAGGTATAGCCGACATACAGAATCAGCCCGAGCAGGGCGACGGCGGGGACCAGCGACAGCTTCGCAGTGAGCGAGAAATTCTTGAACATGCATCGACTCCACAGTGGGTGGCGGATACTACGTAATGGCCACTAGAGGCGCATTGCCATCTGTCGGATAAATTGTGACTTATTTTGGCAATCCGGTCACGTTATCGGATGTCGCAGGCGGAACTTGAGCGCCGTTGGGCGGCAAACACCCATAAAAAAACCGCCCCGAAGGGCGGTTCTTTGTGCAGCGACGTTGCGGGTTATAGGCCGTTCTTGGCCTTGAACTCGCGACGACGACGGTGCAGGACCGGCTCGGTGTAGCCGTTGGGCTGCTTGGTGCCTTCGAGGACCAGCTCCAGGGCAGCCTGGAAGGCCACGCTGTTGTCGAAGTCCGGCGCCATCGGGCGGTATACCGGGTCGCCCTGGTTCTGACGATCGACCACAGGCGCCATGCGCTTGAGGCTTTCGACCACCTGATCCTTGGTTACCACACCGTGACGCATCCAGTTGGCTACGTGCTGGCTGGAGATGCGCAGGGTGGCGCGGTCTTCCATCAGCGCGATGTCGTTGATATCCGGCACCTTGGAGCAGCCGACGCCCTGTTCGACCCAGCGAACCATGTAGCCGAGGATGCCCTGCGAGTTGTTGTCCAGCTCGTTGCGCTTCTCTTCCTCGGTCCAGTTGGTGTCTTGCGCCAGCGGGATGGTGAGGATGTCGTCGATGGACGCTTTCTCACGCTTGGCCAGTTCGACCTGACGCGCCTGCACGTCAACCTTGTGGTAGTGCATGGCGTGCAGGGTGGCGGCGGTCGGCGACGGTACCCAGGCGGTGTTGGCACCGGCCATGGGGTGGCCAAGCTTCTGCTCGAGCATCGCGGCCATCAGGTCAGGCATGGCCCACATGCCCTTGCCAATCTGCGCTTTGCCTTGCAGACCGCAAGCCAGGCCCACGTCGACGTTGTTGTTTTCGTAGGCACTGATCCACTTCTCGGACTTCATGGCAGCCTTGCGTACTACCGGGCCGGCTTCCATGGAGGTATGGATTTCGTCGCCGGTGCGGTCGAGGAAGCCGGTGTTGATGAACACCACGCGCTCACGCGCTTCCTTGATGCAGGCCTTGAGGTTGATCGTGGTGCGACGCTCCTCGTCCATGATGCCGACTTTCAGAGTGTTGCGCGGCAAGCCGAGGACGTCTTCGACGCGACCGAACAGTTCGGTGGCGAAAGCCACTTCTTCCGGGCCGTGCATCTTCGGCTTGACGATGTACATCGAGCCGGTGCGGGTGTTCTTGCGGCTGGTGTTGCCCTTGAGGTTGTGGATCGCGGCGAGGCTGGTGAACAGGCCGTCCATGATGCCTTCCGGTACTTCGTTGCCGTCCTTGTCGAGAATGGCATCGTTGGTCATCAGGTGACCGACGTTACGGATGAACAGCAGGGAGCGGCCGTGCAGGGTGAGTTCACCGTTGCCATCGGCCTGGGTGTAGACGCGGTCAGGGTTCATGGCACGGGTGATGCGCTTGCCGCCCTTGTCCAACTCCTCGGCCAGGTCGCCCTTCATAAGGCCGAGCCAGTTGCGGTAGACGATGGTCTTGTCATCGGCATCGACGGCGGCGATGGAGTCTTCGCAGTCCATGATGGTGGTCAGTGCCGATTCCATCAGCACGTCTTTGACGCCGGCTGCGTCGGTCTGGCCAATGGGGCTGGCCGGGTCGATCTGTATCTCGAAGTGGATGCCGTTGTGCTTGAGCAGCACGGCAATCGGTGCGCTGGCATCGCCCTGGAAGCCGCGCAGTTGCGCTGGGTTCTGCAGGCCGGTGGTGTTGCCATCCTTCAGTGAGACGACCAGCTTGCCGGCCTCGATGCGGTAACCAGTGGAATCGGCATGCGAGCCGGTTTCCAACGGAGCAGCTTCGTCGAGGAAGGCGCGTGCATAGGCGATGACCTTGTTGCCGCGGATCTCGTTGTAGCCCGGGCCCTTGGTGGCACCGTCTTCTTCGGAGATGGCATCGGTGCCGTAAAGCGCGTCGTACAACGAGCCCCAGCGCGCATTGGCGGCGTTCAGCGCGAAACGCGCGTTCATGATCGGCACCACCAGCTGCGGGCCGGCCATGCTGGCGATTTCTTCGTCGACGTTCTGAGTAGTGGCCTGGAAGTCTTCGGCTTCCGGCAGCAAGTAACCGATTTCCTGCAGGAAGCTCTTGTATGCCGCTGCGTCGTGGGCCTGACCGGCACGCGCCTGATGCCAGGCATCGATCTGCGCCTGCAGCTCGTCACGCTTGGCCAGCAGCGCGCGGTTCTTCGGCGCCAGGTCGTGGATGACGCTGGAAGCGCCGGCCCAGAAGGCATCGGCATCAACGCCGGTACCAGGAATCGCTTCGTTGTTCACGAAGTCGTACAGGACTTTGGCGACCTGCAGGCCACCGACTTGAACGCGCTCAGTCATTACTCGCCTCACTTGGTTCTTCTTCAAATCTGTCGGACTGTTCTTCTTGTAGTCCGGGTCGACGGATACTACATGAAGCCGTTCGGAAAATCAGTCCGCCACTCGGCGTAGGCCCAGGGCCCGCAATTGTCTGTTCATTGGGCAGCCAGAGGGCCTTGGAATCGACACTTTGCCGCGGCGTCGACGGTGTTTGTTCTATACCTATGGAGTCGCATGCCACGGGAGCGGTCCATTACTCTCTACAGCCGCACGGCCAGCGCCGGTTGCCGTATTTCCCTATTGAAGGAGCCACAGATGGATCATCTCGTACTTACCGTGATTGCCGAAGACCAGCCGGGGCTGGTCGAATGCCTGGCCAAATGCATCGCCGAGCATGGCGGCAATTGGCTGGAGAGCCGCATGTCGCGGATGGCTGGTCAGTTTGCGGGCATCCTGCGGGTGGCTGTGCCCGCTCAGGCCCACGCCGATCTCAGCGAGGCCTTGCAGCAGCTTGAGCAGCAGGGCATTCGTGTGCTCTTTGCTCAAAGCGGCGCCGAGCCGGAGCGGAGTTGGCGGATGATCCAGCTGCAGCTGGTAGGCAACGACCGCGCCGGTATCGTCCGTGACATCACCCAATTACTGGCCCGGCACGGCGTGAACCTGGAAAGCCTGGACACCGACGTGTTGCCTGCACCAATGACCAACGAGTTGCTGTTCCGGGCCGATGCACGGTTGGCCGTGCCGACCGAATTGTCCCTGGACGACCTGCAGGAACACCTGGAAACGCTTGCCGATGACCTGATGGTGGAGCTCAAACTGCAGCCTGCCGACTGAGCTGCCGTCAGCGCACGCTGGCTTTACGCATCAGTCGCCAGGCGTCGTAACTGTAGACGGCGAGGCCGGCCCATATGCAGACAAAGGCGAGCTGGCGATCAGCCGGGAAGGGCTCGTCGAACACCCACACCGCGAGCAGCAGCAGCAACGTCGGCGTGATGTACTGCAGGAAGCCCAGGGTCGAATAGGGCAAATGCCGGGCCGCTGCGTTGAAGCACAGCAGCGGCAACAGCGTGACCGGCCCGGCGGCCACCAGCCACAGTGCTTCGGGTTGGGACCAGAACGACCATTCGGTACTCGGGCCGCTGCCAAAGAAGAACAGCCAGCCCAGCGCGATCGGCAGCAGCAGCCAGGTTTCCACTACCAGCCCCGGCAGTGCGGCGACAGGTGCTTGCTTGCGCAGCAGTCCGTAGCTGCCGAAGCTCAATGCCAGAGCGATAGACACCCAGGGGAAGTCGCCCAGGGTAACCAGCTGCAGCAGCACGCCGATGGCTGCCATCGCCACCGCCAGCCATTGCAGCGGGCGAAGGCGCTCGCGCAGGACAATCAGCCCCAGCAGCACGTTGACCAGCGGATTGATGTAATAGCCCAGGCTCGCTTCGAGCATGTGGTTGTGGTTCACCGCCCAGACGTAGATCAGCCAGTTGCTGGCGATCAGTACGCTGGAAATCATCAGTACGCCAACCCGCCGCGGATGGGCCAGCAATTCCTGCCACCAGCCAGGGTGGCGCCAGAGGCTCAGCACCAGCGTACCGAACAGCGCCGACCAGATGGCTCGCTGAGTAACGATTTCAAGCGCCGCGTACTGCTCGATGGACTTAAAGTAGAGCGGGAACAGGCCCCAGATGGAAAAGGTCATCAGACCCAGTAGGTAACCCTTGCGCAGATCAGCGGTGGCCATGGATGTCCTGATAACGGGGCGGCGGAGAGCCGGTCATTTTGCGCTTAGGTAAAGGTATTTGTCTGCCTCGGGCGCTCTCGGAAGCATTCGCAAACACCCGCCATTGAACGTGCCCGGCTGCAGCCCGTCAGACATTGCACGACTCAGGGGTCGCCGCTGCGACTCGACAGCCACACGAGGTGTTCGATGAAACTGCAGAACAAGGTCGCCCTGGTTACCGGCAGCTCCCAGGGCATCGGCCGCGGCATCGCCATACGCCTGGCCAAAGAAGGCGCCGATCTGGTGATCAACGGGCGGCACGATGACGAGCAGGCACGTGAAACACTCGAGCTGGTGCAAGCCCAGGGCCATCGGGCCTGCTTCATCGCCGCTGACGTTGCAGAGCCCGCCAACTGCTACCAGCTGATCGAACAGGCCATCGAGCAGATGGGCCGGCTGGATATTCTGGTCAATAACGCCGGGGTGCAGAAGCACGCAGCCTTTCTCGACGTGAGCGAGGCGGATTACGACCAGGTGCTGAACGTCAATCTGCGTGGCCCGTTCTTCCTGTCACAGGCCTTTGCTCGTCACCTGCGCGACACCCGACGCGGCGGGCGGATCATCAACAACAGTTCGGTTCACGAAGAACTGCCGTTCCCCAACTTCAGTGCTTACTGCTCCAGCAAGGGCGGACTCAAGATGCTGACGCGCAATCTCGCGATCGAGTTGGCCCCGCTGGGGATCACGGTCAACAACGTTGCCCCTGGCGCGATTGAGACGCCCATCAATCAGACCCTGATGAACGAGCCGGAGAAGCTTGCCGGGCTGCTCGAGAACATTCCGGCCAAGCGTCTCGGGCAACCTCACGACGTGGCGGGAGCGGTGGCCTTTCTCGCCTCGGACGATGCCGACTACGTCACTGGCACTACACTGGTCATAGATGGTGGACTGCTATGGAATTACAGCGAGCAATGACCGATACCTCTTCGAACGCCTTCGATTACGACACCCGCGCGGTGTCGGCCGCAGATACGCTGAGCCCGGCGGACCGTTACCAGGAGCTCTTCGTGGCGGTGCAGATGCAGCGCGTGTTTCCCGACAGCAAGACCTTTGTCGACTGCGCTCCTCGGCAGCATCCAGAGCGCATCCTGGAAGCCTACCGGGCACAGAACAGCCAGCCAGGTTTCGATCTGCGCAACTTTGTCCTTGAGCATTTCGAGGTCTACCAGCGAAAGCCAATCGAGTTTGTCGCCGACCCCGACAATACCCTGGCTGAGCACATTGATCGGCTTTGGCCGGTGCTGACCCGAAAGCCGCGGCAGCACCCGGAGTTTTCCTCGCTGTTGCCGCTGCCCCACGACTACGTGGTGCCGGGCGGTCGCTTTACCGAGCTGTACTACTGGGACTCCTACTTCACCATGCTCGGTCTGGACGAAAGTGGCCATTGCGAGCTGCTGCGGTCAATGGCAGACAATTTCGCCTACCTGATCGACACCTACGGTCATGTGCCTAACGGCAACCGTTCCTACTACCTGAGCCGCTCGCAGCCGCCGGTTTTCGCGTTGATGACCGATCTGTTCGAGGAGTCCGGCGTGCACCGCGCCAGCGATTACCTGCCGCAACTGCGCAAGGAACATGCGTTCTGGACCGACGGCGACGATCAACTGCGCCCGGGCGAGTCTCATCGGCGCTGCGTCTGTCTGGCCGATGGCAGCGTGCTCAACCGCTATTGGGATGAGCGGGACACGCCGCGCGAGGAGTCTTACATTGAAGACGTCGAAACGGCGCGCTCCTCCAGCCGGCCCGCCCATGAGGTTTATCGCGACCTGCGCGCCGGGGCCGAGTCCGGGTGGGATTTCAGTTCGCGCTGGCTGGGCGATCCTCAGCGGCTATCGAGCATTCGCACCACACAGATCATTCCGGTGGACCTGAACAGCTTTCTCTACAACCTTGAGCGCCAGATCTCCCGTCTCAGTCACGCCAAGGGCCAGCATGACTGTGCCGAGGCGTTCCGTCAGCGTGCCGAAAAGCGTCTGGCTGCGATCGACCATTACTTGTGGAACGAGCAGCAAGGCGCCTATTTCGACTACGACTGGTGCCTGGCGCAGCCGCGGGACAACCTTACCGCCGCGACTCTGACGCCGCTGTTCGTCAAGCACGCCAGCGCCGAGCAGGCGGAACGGGTAGCTGAGGTTGTTCGTGAGCGGCTGCTGGCCCCCGGCGGACTTTCCACCACCGAAGTCAGTGGCAGCGGTGAGCAGTGGGACCGCCCGAACGGCTGGGCGCCGCTGCAATGGATGGGCATCCGTGGACTGCAACACTACGGTCACGATGCGCTGGCACTGCAGATCGAAGAGCGCTGGCTGAAGATCGTTTCACTGCTCTTTGAAAGCGAGAGCAAGCTGGTGGAGAAGTACGTGCTGCGACCCTGCACCGAGCACGCCGGCGGTGGTGAATACCCGTTGCAGGACGGCTTCGGCTGGACCAACGGCGTGACTCGCAAGCTGATGCAGGCCGACCCTTCTCATGAAGCTCACCGTTGCCGAGCCGGCCGCTGCCAGGTGGAGTAAGCAGGGCGGACAGCTGCCGCGACTGTGGCGGCTCGGCAGCCCTGCCATTTGCGAGCGAGCGTTCCTACTCAACGAGACCGGATGCCTTTTGTAGGAGCGAGCTTGCTCGCAAAGCGTTGGGAGATGCCGGCAGCTAAGTTACCCGCTTGCCAGAGCGCGTTTGCCGGCTGCGAGCCCTAGAGGGCTACCGCCGATACGGGCTAGGCAGCGCGCCGTTCAGATCAAGCGTGCCCTTCTCCACGAACCGCTGCGTGCCGAACGTCCTGCCGCCCGCCAGCTTGCCTCGCAGCAGATAGGGCACTTCATCCATGCCGATATGCTCGGCCAGGCCCAGCGCTTGCCGCGCGGCAGAGAATGCCGAGATGGTCATCGGCACGCTCAATACGGTCTCGCCGAAACGTGGGATGGTGCCGCTTGCGTCGCTGACGCCGCTGGCCAGGTTGCGCCCGTTGATTTCCAGCTCCAGCGCGATGCCGTCGTAATCCAGTGGCCGATCGTTGGGGTTCTGCACCCGCAGTTTCACCGCCATGCGCAGCTCCAGTCCTTCCCCGGGCAGCGGTTGGATGCCGGCCACCTGTACGTTGAGCGGGTCGTGCTTGAAGAAAGCCGCGCAGCCAGCGAGGGTCAGCATCAACAGGCAGACCGACAGCAGGCGAACAACGGGTACGGCGGATCGCAAGGGCATAGAAGTCTTTACTCGGTTTTCTTGGTGAGGTTGCCCATGCCCTGCAGCAGCTCCATGGGCAGCGGGAAGACGATGGTCGAGTTCTTGTCGCCAGCGATGTTGCTCAGGGTCTGCATGTAGCGCAGTTGCATGGCGCCGGGTTGGCGCCCGAGCATCTCGGCGGCCTGCATGAGTTTTTCCGAGGCCTGCAGCTCGCCCTCTGCATGAATGACCTTGGCGCGACGCTCGCGTTCCGCTTCTGCCTGCCGGGCGATGGCACGAATCATCGATTCATCCAGGTCCACGTGCTTGATCTCGACATTGGCGACCTTGATGCCCCAGGCGTCGGTCTGTGCGTCAAGGACCTGCTGAATGTCATTGTTGAGCTGTTCACGCTCGGCCAGCATGTCGTCCAGATCATGTTTGCCAAGCACCGCGCGCAGCGTCGTCTGCGCCAGTTGGCTGGTCGCCGAGTGATAGTCCTCGACCTGGATGATCGCCTTCTCGGCATCCAGCACCCGGTAGTACACCACCGCGTTGACCTTGACCGAGACATTGTCACGCGAGATCACGTCCTGAGTCGGCACATCGAGCACCAGGGTGCGCAGGTCGACCCGTACCATCTGCTGGATGCCGGGAATGATCAGGATCAGCCCCGGCCCCTTGACCTTCCAGAAACGGCCCAGCTGAAACACCACGCCGCGCTCGTATTCGCGCAGGATGCGGAAGGTGGATGCCAGCAGCGCAATCACCAGCACTGCGACGGCGACAAAACTCATTTCAAAACCCATGTTTCACCTCTTCTCGATTGAGGGCCCGTCGGCCGCGGTCACATCCAGTTGCAAGCCATGCCGTGCTACCACGCGAACCTGTTGGCCCACCTGCAGCGGCGCCGTTCCCCGCACTTGCCAGTGCTCGCCGTGCAGCTGCACCCAGCCATTGCCGGGACTATCGGCCTCGACACCGGTGATTCGGGCAAGCGTCCCGATCAGCTCGCCATCACCGGTGACCACGGGCTGCCGCCGGGCTTTGAGCGCCATGCTGACGATGGCAAAGACCAGCAGCGCGCTGATGACGCCAAGGGTGCCGATCAGGGCCAATGGAATGCCGAAGCCTGGCACCTCCGTGTCGATCAGGATCACTGAACCGGTGACAAAGGCGGCAACGCCGCCAAGGCCTAGCACGCCGAAGCTGGGCACGAAGGCTTCGGCGACCATGAACGCAAGGCCCAGGAGAATCAGGGCGACCCCGGCATAGTTGATTGGCAGCAATTGCAATGAAAACAACGCCAGCAGCAGACAGATCCCGCCAATGACGCCGCCGGCGCCGGTGCCTGGGTTGGAGAACTCGAAGACCAGTCCGTAGATGCCGATCATCATCAGGATCAGCGCAACGCTGGGGTTGGTAATCACGGCCAGCAGGCGGACTCGCCAGTCCGGGTCATGGCGCTCGACAGTGGCGCCAGCTGTCCTCAATGTCTGCGGGCCGGTGGTGGTCTGGATGGTTTGCCCGTCGAGCTGGTTCAGCAGGTCATCAAGGTCGTCAGCCAGGTAGTCGACTACGTTCAGCTCCAAGGCCTCGGTTGCCGACAGACTGACAGCCTCACGCACGGCCCGCTCGGCCCATTCGGCATTTCGCTCGCGCAGTTGCGCCAGGCCGCGAATATAAGCGGCTGCATCGTTCACCTGCTTGCGGCTCATGGCGTCTCCGCTCTTTTCGTTTTCTTTATCGGCCTCCGGTGAAGGCGCCGGTGGTCCGCCGCCGCTGCCACCGATCTGCACCGGGGTTGCGGCGCCGAGGCTGGTGCCGGGGGTCATCGCGGCGACGTGGCTGGCGTAGAGCAGGTAAGTGCCGGCGCTGGCCGCCCGCGAACCGCTGGGCGTGACGTACGTGGCGATCGGCAGAGCGCTGGCGAGGATCTCCTTGATCATCGCGCGCATCGAGATATCTAGCCCGCCAGGCGTGTCCAGCTCCAGCACCAGCAGCTGCGCATCGGTCTCCTGCGCCCGCTGGATGCCGCGGATGACGTAATCGGCGCTGGCCGGGCCGATGACACCGTCGACCCTCAGCACCATCACCGGCCCGGCCGCCTGTGCGGCACTGGCGAAGGCCAGCATCAGGCCAAGCAGCCAGGCGAACCGGTTTACCAGACGACGATGCATCAGCTGTAACCTCCCGGTCGGCGGCAGGCCGATGATTGATGAGGCGGTTCTCTGAGGATAGTCCAGTCGGCCGCAGGTTCCTCTTCGCTGTGCGGTACCTTGACCCAGGTCATCGGAAAGGGGCAGCGCCCCTGGTGGCCGGGTGATCAACGAGTCTCACATCTCGTGCGAGGCCGAACAAAAAGGGGGGCGATCAACGTCGCAGCGTGCCGTTGCGTGATGCTCCGCTCCGCCGAAGTTTTGAGTGCATTCATATCTCAAACGCGGTGGATGTGGCTCGCTGGCGGCACGCTGTTTGACTGCCATGAGCATTGCTCCTTACCGCCCCATGTGGCAGCGTGAAACGGACACAGCGAGAGCTGAAATAAAGTGGCGCGCTGCGCTGCAGTAGCCACGTTAGCCAAGGCGCTGGAACGCCTGCGGGGAGGTGGGATGGGACAGCAAGACGATGACCGCGTTGGCGGCGCGGTGCGAACAGCGATGGGTTACGTCAGGTGGATCGGTTTCGTAGCCTGTTCGCTCGCGGCGTTGGGCTACGCGGCGATCGGAAACTACAACATGACCGGGCTGATGCTGGCGTTGGCCGTGTTGTCATGGATCAACATCCGACGTAAGCGCAACAGGCCCGAACCGCCTGCTCGTCTTTAGCAGCAAAAAACCGGAATGTTGGGTGTCATGTTCGACTATTCGCTTATGGCGACGGGCTTGGATTATCGGCGATAGTCGGCTGGCCTAGCGCTGTTGCTCGGCGTTGCACGTAGCTCACAAGGCATACGGCATCGACGCATTCAGCTGACTGCATTCCAAGGCCAGCCGCGTTCTCTCCTTCTTGCGCCCTTCGGGTGCCCCAGGCGACTCAAACGGTCGCTACCGGATCTTGAAATCGCTGCCTTTTCGGCTGCGGTTGCTCCATCGAAACGTCCCGACGCGCTATCTGTAGGCGCGCCGATTGCTGCAGTCAAAGGAACCCCTTTCCGGCTAACCGGTCGATTCACAGTAGACCGATTGGCTAAACCAGACTTAAGGGGAACCACAATGGACCTGATCCGCATCATCATCGCGATATTGCTGCCGCCGCTGGGGGTGTTCCTGCAGGTAGGCCTGGGGGGCGCCTTCTGGCTTAACATTCTGCTGACCTTGTTGGGCTATATCCCGGGGATCATTCATGCGGTCTGGATCATTGCCCGTCGCTAAGGGTTGACCCGCGAGCAATCGGGCCCGGCCATTCGGCCGGGCTTTTTTGTGCTTGCAAGCGAGGCGGTGTAAAGTCCCCGATCGACTGCGTGGCTTGTGGCATCTCACGCGAATCACCAAGAACTTGTCGGGATCGGAGACGTTCGCCTCGCGCGGATGCATCTGCCGGCGTGGCCGTGGGCCACTGTCATGGGCACAGTGGCTTGGAAGGAACCAGATGGGCGACTCTTTCATCGATCAGAATCACTTCAAGCGAATCCTCAACCGCAACGTGGCGGTGCCTCTGGGTTTCGGTTTCCTCAGCGCGTTTTTCTTCAGTGCCATTGTTTACTTCCTGCTCAACGTCGGCCACTGGGTCGAGCGCTCGGTGGTGGGCGTCGGCTATGCCCACGACATGCTCAAGGTGATGGGCGATTTGGAAGCCTCGATGCGTGGCTACCTTATTGCGGGGGAAGAGGTGTTTCTCGAACCCTACCGTAATGAGCTGCCGGTGTACGAAAGCCTGTTCGAACAGATGACCACGTTCGCCGCCGACGATCCGGTACAGCTGAATAGAGTCGAGCGCATCGGCCGGCTGCATGAGCAATGGATCGCTTTCGCCGGGGAGGCGATCGAGCGCAGGGATCAGAACCAGCCTGTCATCGACTATGTCCGCAGCCACAGAGGGCTTGAGCTGAAGGAAGAACAGCGTCGTCTGCTCAATGAGTTCATCGCCCACGAACGGCAGGCCCGAGCCGAACGTACCGACACGACCGAAGCGATCACCACCGCGCTGATTGGCGGTTTTCTACTGTTCAGCCTGATCTTCAGCGGCCTGCTGGTCTATTTCGGGCGGCGTGATCTGATCAGTTTGTCGGACAGCTACTCGGAGACCCTCGAACAGCAACAGGCACACGCCGCCGCTCTGGAAAAGCAGGCCTGGTATCGAACAGGCCAGACCCAGCTCAGTGAATCGATGATCGGCGAACAGGCCTTGCCGACCTTGGGTCAGAACGTGCTTGGCTTCCTCGCGCGCTACCTGGGCATGAGTGTTGGCGCGCTCTACGTCACGCAGGATGGCAAGCTGCAGCGCGTCGCGGAGTTCGGCTGGGACCGGGAACGTCTGCAATCCGGTCGCGCGTTGGAGCTTGGCGAGGGGCTGGTGGGCCAGGTGGCCCTGGAGCGCCGCGTGATGCGGCTCGACAATGTGCCGCAGGGCTACCTGAACGTCAGCTCGGCGCTGGGCAGCGCTGACGCAGCGTCGGTGCTGATCTTTCCTGTCGAGGACAGCGGCATGGTCAACGCCGTGCTTGAGATCGGTTTCTTGCGGCCCTTGCTTGATGAGGACCGTGAGTTGCTGCAGCGGGTCAGCGAGAACATCGGCTCGGCCATCGAAGCCGCGCGCTACCGTCAGCGTCTGCAGCGCATGCTGGCTGAAACCCAGCAGCTCAACGAGGAGCTGCAGGTGCAACAGGAAGAGCTGCGCGCGGCCAACGAGGAGCTCGAAGAGCAGTCCAACGCCCTGCGTGAGTCGCAGGCGCACATGGAAGAGCAGCAGGCCGAGCTGGAGCAGACCAACGAGCAGCTCGCCGAACAGACCCAGGCGCTGGCGCTGCAGCGCGACGAAATGGACCTGAAAAACCATCGCCTGCATGAGGTGCAGTTGATGCTCGAAGAGCGCGCTGATGAATTGCAGCGCGCCAGTCGCTATAAATCGGAATTCCTCGCCAACATGTCCCACGAGCTGCGCACGCCGCTGAACAGCTCGCTGATCCTGTCGAAATTGCTGGCCGACAATCCGCACGGCAATCTGCAGGAAGACCAGGTGCAGTTCGCGCGCTCGATCTATTCGGCGGGCAATGACCTGCTCAATCTGATCAATGACATTCTGGATATTTCCAAGGTCGAAGCCGGCAAGCTGGATGTCCATCCCGAGCTGTTGATCCTCACGCGGTTGGTTGATGGCCTGAAGAGCCTGTTTCTCGCCCAGGCGCTGGAAAAGACTTTGCAGTTCGACGTTCAACTCGACGAAAGCGTGCCGTCCAGCCTCTTCACCGACCGCCAACGGCTGGAGCAGATTCTCAAGAACCTGCTGTCCAATGCCTTCAAGTTCACAGAAAAGGGCTCGGTAGAACTTCGGGTCACGCGCCGTGACGACCAGCAGATCGCCTTTGCCGTGCGTGATTCGGGAATCGGTATTCCCGCCGATCAGCAGGATGTGATCTTCGAAGCCTTCCGTCAGGCCGATGGCACCACCAACCGCCGTTATGGCGGCACCGGGCTGGGCTTGTCCATCTCCCGCGAGCTGGCCCAGCTGCTCGGTGGCACCATCGAGGTCAGTAGCGAGCCGGGGGCCGGCAGCGTGTTCACCTTGATCATCCCTGAGAACTACAGTGCCCCGGTGGCCGAGCAGGAGCCCGAGCCTTTACCTGCGCCGATCAATATCCAGGCAGCGCTTGCACCCGTGACGACGCCTATTGCTGCAACGCCGCGACCGGTGCTGGAGCAAGCCCAAGACGTGGCGTCCCTGACGGACGATCGCGAGCGCTTCCCGTTCGAGCGTTCGGTGCTGGTAATCGAGGACGAGCCGCAGTTTGCCGGCATTCTTCGCGACCTGGCCCACGAACTGAAATACAGCTGTCTGATCGCGCAGAACGCCGACCACGGCTTCGACACCGCAGTGCAGTACCGGCCCGATGCGATCCTGCTGGACATGCGCTTGCCAGACCATTCCGGGCTGACCGTGCTCGAACGGCTCAAGGAAAACCCCATCACGCGGCACATCCCGGTGCACATCGTGTCGGTGGAGGATCGCAAGGAAGCCGCGATGCAGATGGGCGCCATCGGCTACGCGACCAAACCGACGACCCGCGAAGACCTCAAGGCCGTGTTCGGCCGCTTCGAGGAGAAGTTGGCGCAGAAGGTCAAACGTATCCTGCTGGTCGAAGACGACGCCCGTCAGCGCGAAAGCGTCTCGCGGTTGATCGAGGACACCGATATCGAGATCACCGCGGTGGAGTTTGGTCAGCAAGCTCTCGAGCTGCTGCGTACCACGGTCTTCGACTGCATGATCATCGACCTCAAACTGCCGGATATGGATGGCCATGAACTGCTCGAACGCATGGCGCGCGAGGACATCTGCTCCTTCCCGCCGGTGATCGTCTATACCGGACGTAACCTCACTCGTGATGAAGAAGCGGCGCTGATGAAATACTCGCGCTCGATCATCATCAAGGGCGCGCGTTCGCCGGAGCGATTGCTCGATGAGGTCACGCTGTTCCTGCACAAGGTGGAGTCGGACATGCCGCCGGAGCGGCAGAAGATGCTGAAAAGCGTGCGCAGCCGGGAAAAGGCCTTCGAGGGCCGCAAGATTCTGGTGGTCGACGACGACGTGCGTAACGTCTTCGCCCTGACCAGCGCCTTGGAGCAGAAAGGCGCGCTGATCGAGATCGCGCGCAACGGCCATGAGGCCATTGCCCAGTTGCAGAACGTTGGCGATATCGATTTGGTGTTGATGGACATCATGATGCCGGAGATGGACGGCTTCACCGCCATGCAGGAGATCCGCAAGGACCCGCGCTTCGCCAAACTGCCGATCATTGCGGTGACGGCCAAAGCGATGAAGGATGATCAGGATCGCTGTCTGCGGTCGGGCGCCAACGATTACCTGGCCAAGCCCATCGACCTGGACCGTCTGTTCTCGCTGATCCGCGTCTGGCTGCCAAAGGTGGAGCTGCTCTGACATGCCGGACCGCAACCAGGCCATCGAGCTGAAGCTGCTGATCGAAGCGATCTACCTGCGCTACAGCTACGATTTCCGCGACTATTCCAGTGCTTCGCTCAAACGCCGCGTGCTGCTGGCGCTGAAGCAGATGCGCTGCCAGAGCATTTCGGAGCTGCAGCGCCGGATTCTCTACGACTCGCAGGCGTTCATGGAGCTGCTGCAGTTCCTCACCATCCCAGTGAGCGAGATGTTCCGCGACCCCAGCTATTACCTGGCGTTGCGTGAGCAGGTGATCCCGGTACTGCGCACTTACCCGTCACTGAAGATCTGGATTGCCGGTTGCAGTACGGGCGAAGAGGTCTACTCGATGGCGATCCTGCTCAAGGAAGAAGGGCTGCTCGAACGCACAATCCTGTACGCGACCGACATCAACCCAAGGTCGCTGGAGCGTGCGCGTCAGGGCATCTTCAACATCGATAACATGCGCCAGTACACCGATAACTACCAATGTGCCGGTGGCAAGCACAGCTTGAGCGATTACTATACGGCCGCCTACGACTCGGCAATCATGGATAAATCCTTGAAAGAGAACGTAACGTTCGCCGATCACAGCTTGGCGACCGACAGCGTATTTGCCGAAACGCAGTTGATTTCCTGCCGCAACGTGCTGATCTATTTCAACAAGCCGCTGCAAGATCGGGCCTTTGGCCTGTTTCTCGATTCGCTCTGTCACCGGGGCTTTCTCGGCCTCGGCAGCAAGGAAACCCTCGAGTTTTCCGGCTATGCCGGGCGGTTTGAAGCCTTCAACAGGCAGGAAAGGATTTTCCGCAAGCTATGAAAGCGCCTGCCGAAGCCTCAACCAAGCTGCCCGCCCGGCCTGTGGATGCCGTGGTGATCGGCGCGTCGGCTGGCGGGTTGTCCGCGCTCAGTGCGCTGGTGTCGGGGTTGCCGCGTACGTTTCGCTTGCCGCTGCTGATGGTTCAGCATGTGCCCCCGAAAGGGCCAACCCAGCTGGTGGAGATCTTCCAGCGCAAGACCGATCTGGCTGTGAAGGAAGCGCGCGACAAGGAGCCGGTGCACGGCGGCACGCTCTACTTCGCAGCGCCGGGCTATCACCTGCTGGTCGAGGCGGACATGACGCTGTCGCTCAGCCAGGACGAGGCGATGCATTTTTCAAGGCCTTCGATCGACGTGCTCTTCGAGTCTGCGGCAGATGTCTGGGGCGACCGCGTCGCCGGCATCCTCCTGACCGGCGCCAACGAGGACGGCGCCGCCGGGCTTGAGGCGATCAAGCTGGCCGGCGGCCTCACCATCGTTCAGGAGCCCGGCGAAGCCGAGGTGCCGACGATGCCACTTGCTGCACTCCAGCGCTTCGCGCCGGATTACATTTTGCCTTTACGCGATATTCATCGATTGTTGCGTGATCTGGAGTGACCGATGCCCAACCAAACCGATGAAGCGAACCTGCTGATCGTCGATGATTTGCCGGAAAATCTGCTGGCGCTGGAGGCCCTGCTAAAGGGCCCGGGCATCCGGGTGCATCAGGCCGAATCGGCAGAGCAGGCGCTTGAGCTGCTGCTCCGCCATGAGTTCGCACTGGCCATTCTCGATGTCCAGATGCCGGGTATGGATGGTTTCCAGCTGGCCGAGCTGATGCGCGGTACCGAGCGCACCAAGCAGATCCCCATCGTCTTTGTCAGCGCCGCTGGGCGCGAGCTTGACTATGCGTTCAAGGGCTACGAAAGCGGGGCCGTCGACTTCATGCAGAAGCCGCTGGACACCCATGCGGTGCGCAGCAAAGTCAGTGTGTTCGTCGACCTTTATCGCAACCGCAAGCGCCTGGCGCGTCAGCTTGAAGAGCTGGAGCGCAGCCGCCGCGAACAGGAAGTGCTGCTCGACGAGCTGCGCAGCACCAAGGCCGAACTGGAGAATGCGGTGCGCATGCGCGACGACTTCATGTCGATCGTCTCCCACGAGCTGAAGACGCCGCTCAATACGCTCATTCTGGAAGTGCAGCTGCGTAAGTTACAGCTCGGTCGCGAGAGCGCCGCGGTGTTCAGTGAGGACAAGCTGCGGCAGATGGTCGACAAGGATGAGCGCCAGGTCCAGAGCCTGATTCGCCTGATCGACGACATGCTCGATGTGTCGCGTATCCGCACCGGCAAGCTGTCGATTCGGCCGACGCAGGTGGATTTGGGAAAACTCGTAGCCAGCGTGGTGGAAAATTTCGCCCCGCAAATGGAGGTGAGCGGCTGCACACTGCTGTTCCAGCGCCCCGAACCGATCATCGGTTGCTGGGACGAGTTTCGTATCGAGCAGGTGCTGGCCAACTTGCTCACCAATGCCATGCGTTACGGTGCGGGTAATCCGGTTCAGGTGAGTGTCGGAGCGAGCGAGTCTGGTGCCTGTATCGAAGTGCGCGACCAGGGTATCGGTATCAGCCCGAAAAGCTTGGAGCGCATCTTCTGCCAGTTCGAGCGCGCCGAAGGCAGCGAATGCAGTGCTGGCCTCGGTCTTGGGTTGTTCATCGCAGAACAGATCGTCAAAGCGCACAAAGGCCAGATTCAAGTCGAGAGCGAAGAGGGCAAGGGTGCGTTGTTCAGGGTTCTGCTGCCATTGAATACCAACGCCTGAGGCGCATGGGTGCGCATCAGGTCCAGGTCAGCTGAGGCCATCCCCGGGTTTCGGCTTGTTCGCGCAATAGCGGGTCGGGGTTCACCACATGCGGATGCGCCACCTGCTCGAGCAGCGGCAGGTCATTGATCGAGTCGGAGTAGAAGTGCGCGCCCTCCAGCGATTCGCCCGCCGCCTCTGCCCACTCACGTAACCGCGTCACCTTGCCTTCACGGTAGGTCAGCACACCTCGGGTGTTGCCGCTGTAGAAGCCGTGTTGTTCCTCCAGCTGAATGGCCAGCACTTCTCTGATCCCGAGGCGTTCGGCAACGGCCCCGACGAGGAACTCCGCCGAAGCGGAAATCACCAGAATGCGGTCGCCGGCCTTGCAATGCTCGGCGATGCAGCGCATGGCGTCGTTATAGATCAGCGGCTCGATCACATCCTCGACGAAGGGCTCGACGACATGGTCCACCTCTTCGGCCGTGCGGCCTACCAGGGGCGTCAGGCTGAACGCCATGTAGTCTTCCATCGCCAGCGTGCCGAAGGCGTATTCAGCCATCAGCTCGGCATCCTTGCGCAGGAAGGATTCTCCATCCACCCAGCCGATCTTGGCCATTTCATGGGCCCAGAGGCTGGCGCAGTCGCCGTCTATCAGTGTTTCGTCCAGGTCGAAAATTGCCAGGGCCATCAAGCCACCTCGTGAATTGCCGAAGCGTCGATGGTAAGGCCAACCTGGCAGCCGCGGGGAAAGAGATCGGCGGCGGAGCGATTCAGTACATCGACCAGCAGTTCAACTCCGCGTGCTTCGACGCGGTAGCGAATCACGTTGCCGAGCAGGCTGTGGCTTTTGATCACGGCGGCAATGTTGCTGCCGCCGTCGGCCGAGTTGCTCAGCGCGATGGCTTCCGGGCGGATCGCCACCTGCGCATCAACCGGGCGTTGCAGCAATCGCGAGGCGATGTCCGGGGCGAGCAGGTTGTAGTTGCCGATAAAGCTGGCGGCGAAGGCATCCACTGGTGCGGTGTAGAGGGTTTCGGCATCGGCGCTCTGGACGATGCGGCCGGCGTTCATCAGCAGGATGCGGTCCGACAAGGTCAGGGCTTCCTCCTGATCATGAGTGACGAAAATGGTCGTCAGTCCCAACTCCTGCTGGATCGCGCGGATCTGCTCACGCAGATGCTTACGGATGCGTGCATCCAGCGCTGACAAGGGCTCGTCTAGTAGCAACAGGCGAGGGCGGGTCACCAGCGAACGCGCCAAGGCCACGCGCTGGCACTGGCCGCCGGAAAGCTGGCTCGGATAACGACGGGCGAAATCATTCAGCTCGACCATCGCCAGCACCTCGCTCACCCGCCGTGTGCTCTCGTCTCGGGCGATGCTCTGCATGCGCAGGCCGAAGGCGACGTTCTGCTCCACCGTCATGTTGGGAAACAGCGCATAACTCTGGAACACCATGCCGATCTGCCGCTTCTGTGGTGCAAGCGGCACCAGATCCTCGCCATTGAGCAAAAGCTGCCCGCCATCCACCTCGGTCAGTCCGGCGATGCAGCGCAGAAGCGTGGATTTACCGCAGCCGGACGGGCCGAGCAGGGTGATCAGCTCACCCTTGGCGACTTCGCAATTGATGTCGCTGAAGACCTGGGTATCGCCAAATGATTTATGCAGGCCGCGAATGGAAAGGTAGCTCATGAGGGTTCCTGTCTCGAATTGCCGCTGCGGTGGCATGGATCAGTTTGAAAGAGCTGGGCCATACGGGGCACGCTCGACGAACTCAGCTACATACCTGTGTAGGGTGGGCTTCAGCCCACCGTCTATCTCGAGGGCTAACGCCACCTCTCGGAACTAAAACCCACCCTACGAAACTGCTCGCGCCGTCATGCTGTGCGCTCACGATTCAGCCGAGTCGCCGCCCAGGTAAACACCAGCACAAAGAAGAAATAGGAGATCACCAGCGCGCTGTTGAAGTGGCCGCTGCTGTTTTTCATGTTGTTCAGGTACACCTGCAGGGTTTCATAGCGCGTGCCCACCAGCAGGTTGGCAAAGACGAATTCGCCGAACAGAAAGGAGAAGGACAGAAACAGCGACACCATCAGCCCCTTGCGCAAGTTGGGCAGCACCACCAGAAAGGCTGCCTTCCAGGTGCTGGCGCCGAGCAGGTGGGCAGCGTCCATCAGGTCGCGCAGGTTGATCGCCTGCAGATTGTTGCTGATCGCGCGATACATGAACGGCAGGGCGATGGTGAAATAGGCCCCGATCAGGATCCACGGCGTACCGACCATCGCCAGCGGTCCCGAGCCATACAGCTGTAAAAGCCCGACCGAGGACACCACCGGTGGCACCGCGAAGGGCAGCAGGATCAGGATGTTCATCAGGCCGTCGAGCTTCGGGAAGTGGTAATGCACCACGAACAGCAGTGGCAGGATCAGCACCACCGCCAACGCCAGGGCGCCGAAGCAGACCAGCAAGGACTGGCCGAAGGCACGCAGGAAGCGCTCTTCACTCCACAGTTGCAGATACCAATCGAAGGTCAGCCCATCTGGCAGGATAGTCGCCGACCAGCTGGTGGAGATCGAGTAGAGAAAGGTCGCCGCCAGAGGCAGCAGCAAGATCAGAAACAGCAGCCATACCACGATACGATGGTAAAGCAGGCCGCGCCTGGCTTCAGTGGCCCGCATGGTAGCTCCTCCGTAGCAGTAGTTGATGCGCCACGGTGATTACTGCCATCAGCCCCACCAGCACCATCGCCAAGGCACTGGCCATGTTTGGATCCAGGGAAATGTCACCGGAGATCATCGCCGCGATGCGGATCGGCAACACGTTGAAGTTGCCGGTGGTGAGGTAGTAGACGGTTGCGTAGGCGCCTAGCGCGTTAGCCAGCAGGATGACGAAGGTGCCGAGCAATGCGGGGGTCAGCACCGGCAGACCGATGTAGCGCCAGTAGCTCCAGGTGCCGGCACCGAGTAACGAGGCCGATTCTCGCCAGTCCTCGCGCAGCGCGTCGAACGCGGGGTAGAGCAGCAACACACCCAGCGGAATCTGGAAATAGGTGTAGAGCACGATCAGGCCGGTCTTGGAGTAGAGGTTGAAGTCCTCGATGATCCCGGCCTGCTTGAGCAGGATCGTCAGTGCCCCGTTGAAGCCGAGCAGGATGACAAAGGCGAAGGCCAACGGTACGCCGGCGAAGTTGCTGGTCATGTTCGAGAACGCCATGACGAAGTCACGCAGTCTGGAATCAACCTGACGCAGCGAGTAACTGCCGAGGATCGCAATGACGATGCCGAACAGGCTCGACCAGAAAGAGATTTGCAGACTGTGTTTGATGGCTTGCAGGTAGAACTTCGAGCCGAAGATCTTCTGGAAATTGGCCAGGCCCCAGCCTTCGGGCGTGTTCAGGCTGTTGACCGTCACCCACAGCAGCGGGGCGATCTGAAAGGCAAAAAAGAACAGCGCGAAAGGCAGCAGGCAGAGCAGCGCCAGGTGTTTGCCACGTGTTGGCCTGCGGCTGACGGCGGTCGGAGCCGCATGGTCGCGTATGGCCGCGGTCTTGAGGTTGTTCTGGAGCGGCGCGGTCATTTCAGCAGCTCCCGACACAGCGGTTTGTCGTGGGCTACGCCGAGCAGCTCGCACAGCGTGCCGCACAGCTCGGTCTGTTTCGGGCGCGCGGCGGTGTTGAGGCTGAACGCCGAGCCGAAAACAAACAACGGCACTTCACGCTCTTCCGGCAACAAGCCGTTATGGGAACGATCGTTGTTCATGCCGTGGTCGGCAGTGACCAGCACCTGATAGCCGTCATCCAGCCAACGCTGCAGATACTCCGCCAGCAGGATGTCGGCGCGCCGCGCCGCGTTGCGGTATTGAGACGAATCCAGGCCGTGCTTGTGGCCGGCATCGTCGACATTCATTGGGTGCACTAGCAGGAAGTCAGGCTTATGCCGCAGTCGCAGGCTTTCCGCGTCGGCAAACAGATGTGAGTCCGGGTAATGGTCTTCGTAGTAGAAATGCCCGTGCTGGATCGGCAGCTCCGGGGTCTCGCTGTGACGGTCGCGTGCGGCGTGAAACGGCGCGCGGTTATAGAGCTCGCTGACCCAGTGATAGGCCGCGGCCGCCGTGATTTTTCCGGCGTCTTGGGCGTAGTGGAAGATGCTGCGTTCGGTGGACAGCCGCACCACATCGTTGTGCACGATGCCACTTTCAATGGGCGGCACGCCGGTGAGGATGCACTCATACAGCGGTCGGGACAGCGCGGGCAGCTCGCACTGCAGCCGGTACAAGGCGCCGCGCCCGGCCATGCAGCAAGCATGCAGGTGTCCCATGGCATGCTCGGCTACTGAATAGCTTAGGCCGTCGAGGATCACGAGGATGGCTTTGCGCATGAGGCGTTCCTGTTGAAGGCAGTCAGTAGATGGGGAGGGTGTGCGTCAGCCCACCCTCCCCGTCGATGCCTCACTCCATCTCGATGATCACGTTTTCCTGCCACTGCTGCGGCAGCGCCTTGGACGTCGCTTCCCAGGCTTCGGCGTTCTTGATGGGCATGACCTTGGCGTACTGCTCGTTCGGCAGCAGTTTCGCCTGCACCTCGGCTGGCAGGGTCAAGTGCTCGGCGCGAATCGGCCGCGCGTTGCCCTTGGCGAGGTTGATCTGACCGGCGTCGGACAGGATGTACTCACGTGCCAGCTTGGCGGCATTGGGGTGCTTGGCCCACTTGTTGATGATGGTCGAATAGCCGGAGATCACTGATCCATCGGAGGGAATCAGCACTTCGAAGCGGCTCGGATCGATCTGGTCGCGGTAGGACAGGCCGTTGAAATCCCAGACCACACCGACTTCCACTTCACCGCGCTCGAGCGTCTGGATCGTTGGGTTCGACAACGACAGGCGGCCCTGCTTAGCGATTTCGGCGAAGTAATCCAGACCCGGCTGGATATTCGTTTCGTCACCACCGTTGGCGATGGCGGCCGCCAGTACTCCGTTTACGGCCTGAGCGGCGGCGCTGACGTCACCGATGGCGACCTTGTACTTGCCATCCTTCAGCTCGGCCCAGGAGGTCGGCGCCTTGTCGACCAGTTGCTTGTTGACGATAAAGGCAATCGAGCCGGTGTAGGCCAGCATCCAGTGACCGTCCTTGTCCTTGGCCCACTCAGGGATCTGCTCCCAGGTGCTTGGCTTGTAGGCCTGGGTGACGCCCTGCTGTACGGCAATCGGCCCGAACGCGGCGCCAACGTCGCCAATGTCGGCCGTGGCGTTGTCTTTCTCGGCGGCGAACTTGGCGATCTCCTGCGCCGAGCTCATGTCGGTGTCCATGTGCTTGAGGCCGTATTTCTTCTCCAGATCCTGCCAGGTGTCCTTCCAGTTGGCCCAGCTGTCCGGCATGCCGACGCTGTTGACCTCACCTTCCGCACGCGCCGCCTCTTCGAGGCCTTTCAGGTCCGTTTGTGCAGCGTTTGCCGATGTCGCCAAGGCAATCGCCGATCCCAGCAGTGATGCCAGCAGCAGTCGTTTCATCAGAAGCTCCTTTCGCAGGTCAGTTTGGTCTAGATCAGCAAGACTGGAGCCAATCTAGGGGGTGCAAATGACATTTTGATGTCGTTGCCTCCGCCGCCGCCCGTTAGAGCGACACCGCGACAGGAGTGCCGTAGCAAGCCTAGCTCAGGCTGAGCGCCTTGCTTGGCGCGGTTTCATCTGTTTTCACCGATACGCTTGATCGGGCCAGAGCAGACGCAAATAGGCTGCTTTACATACTGATGTCATGCGCCGGTCATTTAGCTTGCCTAGCCTGAAAGTCGGCTTCAGCCAAAAAAATAATGGGAGCAATCGCTCCGCTTTGGCACTGGTCTGGACCAGCTTGGGGGGTAAGTGATGCGTGACGAAGCACCGCGAGCGGTTACGGCAATCTGCCGGTCCTTGCAGGAGCAGATCGCCCACGGGTTGCTCCAGCCCAGTGGCCAGCTACCGTCTGAGCGCAAGCTCAGCGAGCTGTTCGATACCACGCGTATCACGCTGCGCGAGGCGCTGGGCCAGCTGGAATCACAGGGGCTGATCTACCGCGAGGATCGTCGAGGCTGGTTCGTCTCCCCGCCTCGGATTGCCTACAACCCGCTCGTGCGTAGCCACTTTCACGCCATGGTTCAAGAGCAGGGTCGGACCCCAGCGACGGAGGTCCTGTCGGCCCGGTTGGTGCCCGCTGCGGCAGACATGTGCGCGCGACTGGGATTGCCGGCGTTATCCGGCGTCATCCAAATCCGCCGTGCCCGGGGTATCGATGGCCGCCTAGTGCTCTACGTCGAACACTACCTGAACCCCAGTTATTTCCCAGGCATCCTCCACCACGACCTGACCCGCTCGCTGACTGAGCTCTACGCCAGCGAATACGACATCCACTACGGCCGCGTCCGTTTCGACATGGTCCCTACAGCCTTACACCCCGAAGCGGCCTCAACCCTACGCACCGCCCCCGGCAGCCCAGCCCTGCGCATCACCCGCCTCAACCGCGACCAGCATGATCGGTTGATCGATTGCGACGTGGAGTATTGGCGGCACGATGCGATTCATGTGTGCGTGGAGGTGCCGGAATAGTGCGCGAGAGGGCTTCACTGAACTGTTAAGCGGGTTTGGCCAACGACGCCAGCTCGGCCTCTCGCTCGGCGATGGCCAGCTCCAGCTCGGGTGAGCGTTTGGCCCATTGCGCGGGCGGCAGGGGCTTGGACCATTCGACGACTTCGGGGGCGGTGAGGTCAGGGATATGGGCGAGTTTCTTGGTCAGTAAAACGGCGATCCAAGGTGCACCAAAAATAGTCAGCCCGGTGAAGGTTGAGAAGGCGGCAGCGTACTCTTTGGCTTTCAGCTCATCGAACAGTTGGCCGAAAAGCCCCCGCCAAACGCCGAGGTATCCCTGTTGCTCCACTTTGCTACTTCTTTCTGCATGGGAGCTGTCAGGTACTGCATCTGGCCCGATCTCCATAAAGCTGCGAATACACTCCCACTGCGCCATTGAGGAAATGCCGCCGCCGGGATTGACCATCAGCACCCAGCCTTTCTTGTCGGGGCCGTAGGTTTCATGCTCCTGGCCCTTGAGCGGAAACCACAGCAACAGGCTGCCATGCTTGGTCGCACCATAGGTGCCCAGATTGGTGACGCTGGGAGCGATGGCATATACGCACTCCCAGGGCACGAACCAGTAGCTGCCGTCTGGCTCGGTGATACAGACTTCGCGGCGTTGACGATTGAAGCGAATCGGAGGTGTCAGCGGTTTGCGCCATTGTTTGATAAATAAATACCAGAGGGTACCCATAAGCCCCCCCCCCATAAATGCAAATATCGCAAGACTTAGCCAAATATCTCCAATTGAAGCGATCCATATGGAACTCGCGGCAATCAAGAGTGTTAAGCAATGCAGCGTGAGCCAGCCTGCTGCCATGGCGAAGCTACCAATATCCAGATAAACCTCGTTCTTGCGCCAAATGATATTCATCAGATCGCTGGCGGGCTGCCCTGTGGGGATGGGCAGCGGAGCCAAGTGCTCCTGCTTCCAGAGCAAGCCCTGTTCTACTTCGCCGGCGTGTTCGATCATGTCGCATCCTTGGGTTGTAGCTGGCTCGTGCTAACGACGATGGCGCTGTAGCGGTCGCTCAGCAGGGGACCGTCGTTGGAGCCATGCTCGACGATGGTCGAGCCGGTGATGATATAGCGCATGCCCATACCGCCACCGACCACCTGCTTTTGCGGGTCGAGGGTGCCGGCCTGCATCGCCAGCGGGCTATGGTACAGAACCTGAAGCTGCCAGTAGGCGCAGTCGGCGCGACGCGGTACTGCCCCGGCCAGGCGCAGGCCCATGCCCTGATGGATGGGCAGCCAGTGGCTTGCGACGTTATTCAGCCATTGCTGGGTGCAGTCGGTTGGGGTATTGAGCTTGTCGAAGGCAACAAGTTTTATATACAGCTGGGTGCGCTCGAGGTCTGCGCCAGGCAAAAACAGTTGCAGACTCGCTGTTTGGCTATCCAGCACGATGTTATTGCCGCTATGCCCAATCTGCCGGCTGACCAGCCTGGATTCGGCCAGTAGCTGCGGTTTGAACAGCAGGTCAATCAGAGTTTGCAGTTCCTCGCTCTGGCTGGTGGGACTATCGCCCCAGCGCCGTTCGTTACCCCAGCAGCACTGTTCGAGAAAGGCTTGCAGCTCGCTGTCCTGAAAGTAATTCCAGGCCAGGTAAAGACCCTCGACGATCAGTAGTATCCAGCTCAGTGGCACCATGCGCAGGGTGAACCACTTAATCGCCTGCTGGGTCGTCCATTGACCGGTCAGCGCCATATAAGTGGCATGGCCGCCCAGCCCAGTTTGTGCGGCCATCAGACCCAGTACTGCACCGTCATGGCCAAAGCGCGCCCAATGGTTGCTTGTCCAGTAGGCGCCGTCTTTCTGCATCTCGGAGGAAAGCTTTGCCAAGTCAGCGGCACTACCTATTGCAGCTAGTACACCGGTGATTGCCCCAAACAGCGTTACGATGGGGGCTTTTAAGGATACGTTTATTGGCTTGATATTGAGGCGCGCCTCTACTCGCCCCGTCGCCTCCCACGCCGCCCCCACCACTGCAGAAAAGGCCGCCCCCACCTTGAAATTCTCGGCCACATGTTCCCGTTTGCGTACATCGTCATTTTCCCGATGCTGATCCCGCACATTGAGCTCACGCACATTGTTTAAGTGCAGCAGCAATGCGGCGAGGGGGAGAACGCCGCCAAAGGTATTCAGGTTCCTGATGCCGGTGACGGTCGGGGCCAGGCCTTTCTGCAAATTTTGGCCAGTTAGCTGGCCCCAGTCCCACAGGCGCTGGCCAACACTGCCGCTGAGAACAAAACCGCTTTTGCCGGCCTTGATCGGGGCGTCCACGCACAGGCGCATGATCAGCAGCAGGCCTCGTAGCGGCTGCGGAAAGCGCTGGATCAGGTTGGCCGGTACCGCTGCGGTAGCGGAGAGGTGCTCGGCCTGCAGTGAAGCGAAGGCCGCGGACAAGCGTGATACCGCTTTGCTCCAGTCGTCTCCTGCGGGGCCGCCCAGATCGCTGAGCCAGGCCAACTTGCCGCTGGCCACCAGACTGCCGAGCAGTTGGCCAATGGCCGCCTGGTTGGCGCTGATCAATGCGCCTTCCACATCGCCGGCACGGTCTGCCAACTCCACCAGCGCAGGCGTGAAGCCGCTGCTAAGCAAGCTGAACGGCTTATCGACAGAGGGCGCACGCAGCAGATTGACGGCCAGCTGGGCGCCTGCGCCGGTGCTGCACAACTCGCTAAGGCTGTTGAGCGACAGTTCGCTCAACCAGCTGCAATGTGTACCGTCCTCATAATCGGCATACCAAAGCACCTGGCCGTGGCGAGCCAGATAGCTCGACATATCGCTGTGTAGTACGTCGCGGCGTGCCGTCAGCCATTCCCGGTGCGGCTCAGCAACCTTGGCGATCCACTCCTGCATGCTGGCTAACTGGACACGTTCGGCGACCTGGGCGCCGCTTAGGGCGTCGGTCATGTTGCGCGTCTTTTCGGCCTGATAGGCCATGACCACGCTCTGAATTTGCCCATGTAGGTCCGCTGGGATGATCGGCCTGGTCGGCGCCAACACCAGTTCTTCGCGACGGTGGATGTCGACTATGCGCGCATCCGCCGCAGCATGGCCGATCTTGTGCCTGAGGCGCTGATTGACTTCGGTTTCTTCATCCAATAAAGGCCTTAGTTCGTGCTTGGCTTTGAGCAGCGTTTCACCTTGTTCGGGGGTGAGCTGAATATCGCGGTCCCGGTAGCGGTAATTGAGCAGGTTGCTCAACTCCGCGCCGTCTTCGGTGATCAGGCTATTGATAAAGCCCGCAATCAGACCTTTATGGGCGTTCTGGTGATCCCAGGCTTCCTCCCTTAGGTTGACCATGCCCTGCTCGCGGTTGAGGTCGCGCAGCACACCCAAGTCGTCATCCAGGCTGGCGAACACGCCGTGTAGCGCGCCGGCCTGGCTGCGCGCCTGATTGAGCCAGTTGTCCGTGGCCGGCACGTCCCATGGTTGCGCACTCCATTCGCCGGGCGCTTGGTCGGCAGCCTCTGGATGGCGGGCGGCAGCTTGTTCGCGCTTGTGAAGCCAGGTGCGAGCATGGACATAGGCCTGAACGCGCCCAGGAGAGGGGTCGCCCATCATCTGCTGGCCGAGGGTATCCACGCCCTCCCGGTAGGCCTCGCCGTTCTGCGCGTAGTCGTGGGACAGGGCTCTATCGCGAATCTCGGGCATCAGCTCGGCCACGACCTGCTCGGCGCTGTCCAGGGCCGGGCAGTGCTCGGCCTCCAGGGTGCGCGCAACTTGAGTCAGGCTGATGAGGCGCATGCGGGCGCTGCGTTCGTTCGGTTCGTCGGCGAGGCGCTGGTGGACGGCGACGGTCAAAGGGATTTCGGTATAAAGCAACAGGGCGTCGTGCTGCTTGTTTAGTGCGATGCCCGCGACGCTGCCGTTGGGCACATCGCTGTCGGGGGCATCCAGTCCTTGTTCGAGCAACTGGCCATCGGCGGCTACGGCGAAGCGGCGCAGGGGCCCTTGGCCATGCCAGAGATAAAGGTAACCGGGGCGCAAGCGGCGCAGGGCCATAGGGTGGCTATGGGTTTTGGTTGCGGGATTGCAGCGGACATGGTTTGCGGCCAGTTCGGCCAAGGCATAGCGCACAGGGACGATAAAAACTTCGTCCTGGCGTGCGGGGCAGCTGGCGACGGGGCTGGACAGGTCGTCCTTTTCGAATTCCTGTTGCGCGGCCTTGTCGGCCTGGGCCAGGCGTAGTGCTCGATCCTGAGAGCGGGCGGTCATGCGACTGACTCCTTGTCGGTGCGCAGCAACTGGTATTGCAGTTCGGCGATGAGGTTGTCCAGACGTTGGGCGGGCAATGGGCCACGCTGTTCGAGCAGTTGTCGATAAATATCGTGCTCAGGGGCGTGGGGGAAATCATCTCCTAGTTCGATCATCAAGCCAGCCCAGCGGGTGACTTCGTCGGCCGCGCTGTAGCCATAGCGCGCTGCACTTTGCCGGCATAGGGCAGCGAATCGCTGCTGGGCGATAACACCCATGTCCTGTAGCAATTCGGGATAAAAGCGATGCAAATGCTCCAGCAGACGCTCATCGAAACGGGCGTGCTTGGCCTGGTTCATGTGCTCCAGTTGCGCCTGGGAAAGGCGCAGCCAAGGTGTATGGTCATAGCGAGCAACTGCTGACTGCGGCTTGCTCTCGCGTAGTAACTCCAGTTCCGCACCTGAGTCTGTCAGCAGGCGAATGCGTTTCACCGCTCCCATTAAAGGGACGCGCTCATCAGCTTCTAGCGCGCCCAGCCATAAAGCCATGATGCGGGGGTCGTAATAGCGGAACAGCGTGGTTTGATCGCCGTCCAAACGAACATGGATCATGCTGCGCAGGTGTGCGACCAGATCGTCTTCGCTCGCATCGGACTCCAGCCAAACGCCGGCCGTTGCTTGCCACTCCCGATGGAACAGCTGCGCCAGTTCGCTATGCGGGCGAACGGCAACCAGTAGCGGACCAACTTCGGCCAGCGCCTCATAGGCGCTTTGCTGATAGAGCAGATGCAGCGACGGAGATTCTTCCAAGCCGTAGATGCGAGCGGCCAGATCATCGATCTGCGCGCCGTCGAGTAGCAGATAGCTATGCAGCAGCGATGGAGCAGTCATAACTTTGCCTCCGCTTGCTGACAGATTTCACAGACCGGCAGGGCGGTTCGCGCCGCCTGCTGCAACGCCTGTTTCTGCGCCTGAATCAGCAACTGTCCTGCCTTATCCGCATCCGCTGGCTTCGCCGCGCCCGGCAATACCGGCGCCGCGCCTGAACCCGTGCCTGGACTTCCCCCCGAGTTAATCCTGATCAAAGGCCCGACCATCGTAATACCGCTCGCATCAAGCCTGATGAAGCTACCACCCGCTTTGAAGGTCAGTTCGCTGCCGGCTTCGAGGACGACTTTCAGGCCGCTGCTGAGGTGGATCTCGTTGCCGGCTTCGATGAACTGTCCGCTGCCGATCTTCACGTGTTGGTTGCCGCCAACAGTCAGGTGGTCGTTGGCGCGGACTTCGGTTTTACGATCTGCGTGGGTGGTGCGGTGTTCTTCGACCTTGAACTCGCTATAGCTGTTGGCCTCAACGGTGTCGTGGCGCTCGTGGCCGACGCGGATTTTCTGGTCGTGCTCGATGTTTTCATCCCAATCGCGCTGGGCGTGGAGGTAGATCTGCTCGGCGCCCTTGCGGTCCTCGATGCGCAGTTCGTTGTAGCCGTCACCGCCGGGCGAGCTCAGCGTCTTGAACACGCTGCGAGTCTTGTTGGCCGGCAGGTCGTAGGGGACCTGGTGTTCCTTGTGATACAGGCAGCCAGTGATCAATGGCTGGTCCGGATCGCCTTCGAGGAAGGTGACGAGCACTTCCATACCGATGCGGGGGATGGCAATGCCGCCGTAGCGGTCGCCGGCCCAGCTGGACGAGACGCGCAGCCAGCAGCTGGTGTGTTCATTGGCTTGGCCTTCACGATCCCAGAAGAACTGCACCTTCACTCGGCCGTATTTGTCGCAATGGATCTCTTCGCCAGCCGGGCCGGTCACTACCGCGCTTTGGCTGCCTAGAATGCGGGGTTTGGGATGATTGAGTGCGGGCCGGAAGGGGACAGCCCAGGGCGTGGCGGTGAAGTGGTTGCGGTAGCCCTGGGTGAAGGTGCTGGCTCCGAATCGTTGGGCGATACCCTCTAGCCCCTCATCCCTAAGCCCGGCGCCCCAGCGCTCTTCCCTATGGGGAGAGAGGGTTGGTGCGGGCGAGAGCGCTGCCTCGGTGACTGACTCTTCGAGGACTTGCGGTTGTTTGCCTTCATGGTGGATAGCGGTAAGCAGCCACAGCTGGTTCCAGTCGGCGCGGGGGTGATCGGCTAGGGGAAGGAAATGTCCGGAGGCCAGCAGTGGTTGGTCGCTCACGCCCTCGGCCAACTCGAAATCGTGGCGGTGGCGCTCCAGAGTACGCCGAGACAGATGTTTGCCTCGCTCGCGATCAACGAAGCGGCCTGGATAGTCGTAGTCCTCGAGGTCGGGCTGGGTCCTGCTGCTAACCGCCGCTTCCATCGTCAGACGAGGTTTTTCGAAGTCGTAATCGCGCCGGGTAACGCGGCTGGTGCGGGTCTCGACGCGCACGCCGAAGCGCTTGATGACCGGCTTATCGGCGACCATACCTGTGTCCTGCTGATAGGCAACGGAGGCAAGCGTCGGGAACACCGTCTGGTCATCGCCGAAGACCAGCATGTGGCCTGTTTCGCTGTGCTGGAAGTGGTAGTGAATGCCTTCTTCTTCACAGAGGCGTTGGATGAACTGAAGATCCGTTTCGTCGTACTGAACGCAGTAGTCCCGTTTGGGATAGAGCACCGGGCCGAGATCGAAACGGTGGCGATCGCCGGCCAGGATGCCGTGCTCATCAAGCACCTTCGCAATGATCTGCGGTACCGAGAGTTGCTGGAAGATACGTTGGTTAGTGCGGTGTGACAGATAGGCGAGCTGTGGACGCAAGGTGACGCGATAGCGCGTCAGACGTTTGCCCGAATTGCCTTGCGCTGCACTGTAGATCAGGCCATGGATACCCTTGCCGCCAGGCGACAGGGTTAGAAAGGCGCGCTGATGCAGCAGGCTTTCCAGGTCGAGATCGGGGCGTTCGCTGACCAGTTCGAGATCGAACGCGAAGGGCTGCGAGATGGCCTCTCGCCCTTTGAATTCGAGTACCTGCAGGTCATGTTGGACGCCTTCAACAATTAGGCTGAAATGCGTTTCGTTGGCCGGATTGAACATTCCCTGTTCCTTTGTAACCAGTCCATGGCAGCGACCCGATAACGGTTCGCAAGGCGGCAATGCATGTATTACATGCAAGCTGTGCAGCGGATTGGAAAGCATCCAGCTCCGCAGAAATCTTGGAGCTATTTTCGCTCCTTTGGTGAAACCGTCGTGTGAAGCGCTACGTTGTTTACCGCATCCGTCGGCTGAAAACGCATCGGCCAGGTAACCCTGGCCGATGTGAATTAACCGTGGCCGCGAGGCCTGATCAGGGCTTATGCCGAGATCGGGGTGCGCCAGTCGTCCGAGCCGGAAGTGCCAGAGACTTCGTGAGTCCAGACGATCTTGCGGTAGGTGAAGTACACGTCTTCCAGATGAGTGAAGTGGGACATGTTCGGATCCTGGCAGTTGGGCATGCGCGACTGCACGTCGACGATTACCGCGTCTTCCAGTTCGATGGTGAAGTAGTGTTCCTGAGTACCGGTCGAAGACGTGCGGTACCACTCCAGGCGGCACTTGTTCAGTCGCTCGCCGGAAGTCAGGGAGTTAAAGATCAGTGGCGACGACTTGTCGAATACTTTGGTGATCATCAGCGGCTTATGAACGCGCTGGCCGGTTGGTTGGCCGGACTGCGGGTCACGCGGAATGATGACCTGGTGCTGGAAGGCCTGCACCAGAATCTGGTCTTCGTGTCCTTCCTGGAAAATATTGCCGACCGAGTCCTCGGTAAAAGTGCCTGCAGTGATCAGGCCTTGCTTGGTGCCTTCGAGGGACAGATACGCTGGTGTTGGCATGAACGCTCTCCTTGCCTTGTTGAGTGCCGGAATGGCCCAAACACTAGTACAAGGTGCATGCCAAAGTATAAAAGTATATGTAGATCAGTAGCTTAGATCGGATTCCGTTCTATGTTTCAGCCCGAGTGGGGGACGGCTCACATTTAGCTGGGCAACTTTCTGCCGAGCGCTGCGCAAGGTTTGGCGCAAGTGCGCTCAAGCCCTGCGCCTGTGCGCCTTGCAGCTGGGGTAGCCAGGTTCAGCGGTTAAACAATGCGCAGCATATTGCGCAGTCCCGGACTCAGGATGAGCAGCTGATTTCCAGGTGCTTGCCCCACTCCGGAGGACGCTCAGCGTAGCGCTCCATGCCTGGTTGCTCGTCGAAGGGGCGGCTGAGCACCTGATGCAGCTCACGCACCGGACCGTAATCACCGGCCTCGGCGGCCTCGATTGCTTTTTGCGCCAGGTAATTGCGCAGGATGTACTTCGGGTTGGCCGCGTGCATGCGTGCCCGGCGCGCCTCATGATCGGCTACCGCCTGTTCGCTGCGTTGGCGGTAGGTGGTGGCCCAGTCATCGAAAGCCTTGATGTCGATGAAATCCTCGCGCAGCCGCGCGAGGGCCAGCTCTGCCGGGCTGTCGCCGAGTTCGCGGAAGAAGCGCGTGTAGTCGATGGCGCTGCTCTGCATCAATTGCAGCAAGCGCTGAATCAACTCTTTGTCGCTGTCCTCGGCGGTCTGCAAGCCCAGCCGCTTGCGCATCAAATCGAGCCACGCTGCTTCGTAGATCGGCAGGAACAGGTCCATGGTTGCGCGCAATTGCTCGATGCCGATGAAGGGCGTCAGTGCCTGCGCCAGTGCGGCGAGGTTCCAGTGCGCGATCGGTACTTGGTTCTCGTAGGAATAACGGCCGGCGTGGTCGGAATGATTGCAGATGAAGCGCGCATCGAAGTCATCGAGAAAGGCGTAGGGCCCGAAGTCGAACGTGATGCCGAGGATGGACATGTTGTCCGTGTTCATCACGCCGTGGCAGAAGCCGTACGCCTGCCATCTGGCGACCATCTCGGCGGTGCGCTCCAGCACTTCACGGAAGAAGGCGTGGTAAGGCTCCGGGTGCTCCAGGCATTCGGAGAAGTGGCTCTCGACGACATGATCGAGCAGCTTCTTCAGCTCGTCGTGCTGCTTGGTGTAGTAGAAGAATTCGAAATGGCCGAAGCGCACATGGCTGGGCGCGAGGCGCATCAGCATCGCGCCGCGCTCTTGGCGCTCACGGTAGACCGGCGTATCCGAACCGGTCACGCAGAGCGCGCGGGAACTGGGAATGCCCAGCGCATGCAGGTGCTCACTGGCCAGGAATTCGCGAATCGATGAACGCAGCACAGCACGGCCATCACCCATGCGGGAATAGGGCGTCATGCCGGCGCCTTTAAGGTGCAGATCCCAGTGTTCACCGGCCTCGTTGACCACTTCACCGAGCAGCAGGCCACGTCCATCACCCAGCTGCGGGTTGTAGCTGCCGAACTGGTGGCCGGAATAGACCATCGCCCGCGGCTGCGCCGTAGCCCAGAGCTTGTGGCCTGAGAACAGCTCGGTGAACAGCGGATCGTCGCGGCTGGGTGGGTCGAGATCGAGCAAGCCCATCGCGGCTTCGCTGGCGACCACAAGTCGCGGCTCTACCAGCGGCTGGGGTGTGACCTCGGTGGAGAACACGTCGCCAAGGCGGGCGAAGCGATTGTCGAACTGCAGCTCGGTAAGCGTTTTCACAGCGGCTCCGGCAATGTGCGGGTCGGCGCCCGGTTACGGGCGCGCTCAGGTTTTGGAGTGCCAGGCCGCCGTTGATGTTCCTCAGGACTGGCTGTCGGCTGGCGGCGCGCTTGGCTTGTCGTCAGGTTGATTCAACCGCGGCGCTGTACCCAGCTGCAGCACTTTGCCGTCAAGGTTCTTCAGGAACACATCGACCTGACGGAACGCGATATTGATCCCCGCCTTGGAAAACTCGCGGTCGATATAGCGGTTGATCTCGTCGGTTGCCGGGTTGCGGTCGCCAAGGTCGCGTACGTGGATACGCAACTCGTGATCCAGCGTGCTTTCGCCGAAGTTGAGGAACAGGACCAGTGGCTCCGGGTCCTTGAGTACTCGCGGGTTTTCCTGGGCGGCTTTGTAGAGGAGTTTCCTGGCTAGATCCAGATCCGAACCATAGGCCACGCCGACCTTGATCGTCACGCGGGTAACGGTGTCGCTCAGCGACCAGTTCACCAGCTGGCCGGTGATAAAGGTCTTGTTCGGGACGATGATGTCTTTGCGGTCGAAGTCAGTGATGGTGGTGGCGCGGATACGTATGCGGCTGACCGTACCCGACAGGTTGCCAATGGTCACCACGTCGCCGATCCGTACCGGGCGTTCGAAGAGGATGATCAGGCCGGAAATGAAGTTGGCGAAGATCTCCTGCATGCCGAAGCCGAGGCCCACAGAAAGCGCAGCCACCAGCCACTGCAATTTGTCCCAGCTGACGCCAAGGGTCGACAGCGTGGATACGATGCCGATACCGGCCAGCAGGTACGACAGCAGGGTCGTGGTGGCATAGGCGCTGCCCTGCGCCAGATGCATTTTCGACAGCACCAGCACTTCCAGAAGTCCCGGCAAGTTGCGCGCCACCGCTATGGTAATGGCGACGATCAGCAGGGCGCCGAGCAAGTTGTTCAGCGTGATCGCGTTGGTGGTGGCCGCATCGCCCGTGCCACTGACGAATTCGTAGAGCACCACATTATCCAGGTACGAGACGACACTGATCAGGTCGGCCCAGACCCAGTAGAGCACCACAAAGAACAGGCCGAACATCGCCAGTCGTGTGAGGCGCAGCGACTGCTGGTTGACCTGCTCGATATCCAGCGCGGTGTCGCCGGTTGACTCGCTGTTGTCCATCGCCTCGTCGGTCTGGGTTTCGCGTTTTGACAGCGCACGCTGATAGGCGAGGCGTCGTGCGGCCACAGTCAGGCCGCGGATCAGCGTCGCTTCGATGACGATCCAGGCCAGCAGCAGATACAAGGTGTCGATCAGGCGACCTGTCAGTTTCAAGGCCGTGTAGTAATAGCCGAAACCCACCACCAGGATCAGCGCCAGGGGCAACACGCTGAACAGCAGGCCGATGAAACGCCGCACCGGCGGCGCGTTCTGGCTCGACGGGCCCTTGCGCAGCAGGCGCATCAGGCGCCAGCTCATCAGCGCAAAACAGACCAGCACCACGACGATGCCGACCACGTCGTCGACCAGGCCGGCCGGCTGATGCTCGGCAATTGCCACCACGGCCACCAGCGCCATGACCACCAGGCCCAGCCGCCGGATTTCGTTGCGCAGGAAGGCCACCTGCGGCCGGAACCAGCCGAAGTGCGCCTCGGCGACGCGATTGGGCGAGAGCATGCGGTAGGCGCTGTAGAACACCAGCCAGGCCTGGGCCATTT
>CETJ01077832.1_pt1 | contig 47756 bp, 47 predicted proteins | sample 531341 | NCBI WGS metagenome assembly CETJ01 (sample SAMEA2622677, study PRJEB7988) | marine metagenome | isolation source: saline water (ENVO:00002010), including | reverse complement strand
GAAAAGGCACAAACAGACACTGGAGAGTCGACCGCGCATGAGACTTCCGAAAACGGGGGTACGGAGGGGAATTTCTTGGGGCTAGCTTAGCTTGGCCGGTCCAGCAGTTAAACGAGGATTAAGCGCTGGGAACCGTCAAAGCGAAACTTCCGACGAGCGTCATGCCATCGTCCGTTCCAGACTGCCCCGACCCCCTCGGAAAGAGGCTGAAATGGTCGGCCATAACCTGTCCTTAAGCAGGTTGATCGGCGTTCGTCAGAGCCCGACGGACCGCTGCCTTCTGTTAGAATGCGCGCCCTGTTTTCCGGAGATAGCCATGACCCTGCTCAAGTTGACCGATGTGTCCCTCGCCTATGGCAACAATCCATTGCTCGATGGAGTGTCCTGGCAGATTGCGCGGGGTGAGCGGGTGTGCATTATCGGCCGTAACGGCACCGGAAAATCCAGCATGCTCAGCCTGGTCAAGGGCAGCCAGCTGCCGGACGACGGCGAGATCTGGCGTGCGCCAGGACTGAAAATCGGCGAGCTGCCTCAGGAGCTGCCGGTCGCCGATGAGCGCACCGTGTTCGATGTCGTGGCCGAGGGGCTCGCGGGCGTGGGGCAGCTGCTCGCTGATTATCATCACCTGAGCCAGAACATTCAGAACGAGGCTGACCTCGATAAGCTCATGCACGTCCAGCAGGAGCTCGAAGCCAAAGATGGTTGGCGCTTGCAGCAGCTGGTCGACAGCACCCTGAGCCGCTTGCAGCTGCCAGCCGATAAGACCCTCGCCGAATTGTCCGGTGGGTGGCGCCGGCGCGTGCTGCTGGCACAGGCGCTGGTGTCCGAGCCGGATCTGCTGCTGCTCGACGAGCCGACCAACCACTTGGATATCGGCGCTATCGCCTGGTTGGAAGAGGCGCTCACCGGCTTCAATGGTGCGGTGCTGTTCATCACCCACGACCGGGCATTCCTGCAGAACCTGGCAACCCGGATCCTGGAGCTTGATCGTGGGCACATGATCGACTGGAACGGCGACTACGCGAGCTTTCTGGTACACAAGGAGCAGCAACTGGCAGCTGAAGAAACCGCCAATGCGCTGTTCGACAAGAAGCTTGCCCAGGAAGAAGTCTGGATTCGTCAGGGTATCAAGGCGCGCCGTACCCGCAACGAGGGCCGCGTGCGGGCGCTGAAAGCGCTGCGTGCTGAACGTAGCGAACGTCGCGAACACCAGGGCAAAGCCAATCTCCAGATTGATGCGGCTGAAAAGTCCGGCAAGCAGGTCATCGTCGTGGAGCATGCGAGCTTTGCCCATCCTGGCGGCGAGCCGCTGATTCGTGATTTTTCCATGGTGCTGCAGCGCGGTGACCGTATTGGCTTGCTCGGCGCAAATGGCACCGGCAAGACTACGTTGCTGAAACTTCTGCTGGGTGATCTGCAGCCAACCAGCGGTACGGTAGAAGCCGGGACCAAGCTGGAAGTGGCATATTTCGACCAACTGCGTCACCAGCTGGAGCTGGAAAAGACCGTGGTCGACAACGTAGCCGAGGGGCGCGATTTCATCACCATCGATGGCCAGAACCGACATGTCCTGAGTTACCTCGGGGATTTCCTGTTCAGCCCACAGCGCGCTCGCACGCCTGTCAAGGCGCTCTCGGGCGGCGAGCGGGCACGGCTCTTGCTGGCTAAGTTGTTCAGCAAACCCGCCAACCTGCTGGTCCTGGACGAACCCACTAACGATCTCGATGTGGAAACGCTCGAGCTTCTTGAGGAAGTCCTGCTGGGATTCCAGGGCACGGTATTGATGGTCAGCCACGACCGGGCATTCCTCGATAACGTGGTGACCAGCACACTGGTGTTCGAAGGCAACGGCGTGGTTCGTGAGTATGTCGGTGGCTATCAGGATTGGCTGCGCCAGGGCGGCTCGGTAAAGCTGCTCGGCGTCGGTGAGGCGAAAGACGGTAAGGACAGCAAATCCGAGGCGACGCCGGCGGCTGCACCCAGACCTGCCGAACCCGCTCCGGCGAAGAAGAAACTGAGCTACAAGGTTCAGCGCGAACTCGAGGCGCTACCAGGAAAGATCGATGCTGCCGAAAAGAGTATCGCCGGGCTGCAGGAGGAGATGGCGCAGCCGACCTTCTACCAGCAGAGCGCTGAGCGTACCGGCGAAACGATAGCGAAGCTTGAGGCGATGCAACGAGAGCTCGATGAGTTGCTAGAGCGTTGGGCTGAGCTGGAAGGCTGAAACGCCGGGCGGCTTCTGCTTCGGCATGCCCGAAAAAAGCCGCGTAAAGCCTCGGCGCATGCGGCATGAGACGTCCGGCTGATTGACGGAACCTGATTGAACGGAACATCTGGCAGCATTGGACGGAGCATAGATGGCTATCGAATACCGCATCATCCTCGACGATGAGCACGAATTCAGTTACCGGATCGAGCTGGACCGTGCCTTTGATCACGAGGCCGCGAAACAAGCGCCCAAGTGGACGCGTTTGGATCATCAGCAGTGCAACAACTGTCCGCTGAAGCGCGACCAGCACAGTCACTGCCCGGCTGCGGTCGACCTGCATCAGGTGATCGAAGACTTCCAGGGCCTGCCCGCCATCCGCAAGGCGCATGTGCGCGTTCGCACGCCGGAGCGGGAATACAACAAACTGGTGGGATTGGAGGAGGGCTTGCGAGCGTTGCTCGGTGTCATCATGGCCACCAGCGCCTGCCCGGTGCTCGGCCGGCTCAAGCCGATGGCCCATCAGCACCTGCCGTTCGCCAGCAACCAGGAGTTCGTGTTGCGTGCTGTATCACTGTATCTGGCGCAACAGTATTTCAATCTGCGCGAGGGGCGGCATGCCGACTGGGAGCTGCGCGGACTGGTGCGCTCATTTCAGCAGTTGCAGCTGGTCAACCAGGCGTTCTGGCAGCGTATCCATGACACCTGCCATGGTGACTCCAATCTCAAGGCCTTTCTGACCTTTTTTTCAATGGCATCGAGCCTGACCTATTCACTGGAAACCCAGCTGCAGAAGATCCGACCATTGGTGATGAGCGCCAATGAAGACGTCGAAACGGCCTGAATCGGTTGTCGGTTCAGGCCGTTTCGAGGGGTCACTCGGGTTTTTTCAGGCGCACGGCAAGCACATCGCAGGGTGCACCGTGAAGGATGTCATTGGAGGTTGAGCCGAGCAGCAAAGCCAGGCCATGGCGGCCATGGCTGCCCACCACGACCAGATCGCAGCCTTGCTCCTTGGCCAGCCGGTGCACCTCTTGGCGGGGCTGGCCGTAAGCAAGGTGGCGTTGGTCAGCGGTAAGGCCAGGGTAGCGATCGGCGAATACGGCCAGGCGCTCGCGGGCCTGATCGAACTGCTGCTGTTGCAGCATTGAAAGATCCATCGGCACATCCCCGCCGAAAGCCATGGCCATGGGCTCGATGACATGGACCAACGCCAGTTTTGCGCCGCTGGCTGTCGCCAGCGCCTGGGCGCGCGCTACCACCGGGTGACAGTCGTCGTTCAGGTCGGTGGCGACCAGAATATGCTGGTAGATCATGGTGAATCTCCTGAAGTGTCGGTTGCTACAAGTATGGCTTCTAGGCACGCGGTGTGGGCTGCGACGCGTTTTTTTTCAGGGTTTATACGGCGTTGGATGCGTAATGGCCAGCGTGCATCGCATCAGGTAGCTAGCCGTGCCGCGGTTCACCACTGTTATCATGTCTGCCGTTAATGCCGGTGCTTCCTCCGGTCTGTACAGAGATCGTTATGTTCCTACTCGCCAATGAATATCTGCTCGCCTGGTCTGCCTACGGAGTCGCCGCGCTGGGCTGTCTGCTGGTCTGGATGCGCATTACTCGCCCTATGTGGCGATGGTTGCGCGAACCGTTGCGGCTGATTGTTGCTGTGCTGCTGCTGACGCCGACCATCGTCGACCCCGCCAAGGAGCTGTTCGCCCCGGCGGTCGCCATCACCATGCTGGATCTGCTTTTCAAAGTCGGCAGCAATGCCTGGCGTGCCGTGGCCGACCTCGCGCTCTACGGATTGGTCGCATTCGCGATCTACTCAATATTTGCGGTCATACGCTGGCTGTTCGAACGCCGAGTGAAGCAGCAGGGGAGCCAATCGCGCCATGAGGACCCTCGTACCCTGCGCGAGCGACTGGAAGACGATGACGAGGACTTCCGCCCAACGAACCGCTATCAGGCGCGTACCGAACCCAGACTCTGACTCTACCTTTCTCGCCCTAGGCGCAGCAGGAACTACCGGGAGATAGCGCATGTGTGAACTGCTCGGCATGAGCGCCAATGTACCGACCGACATCCACTTCAGTTTTACCGGACTGATGCAGCGCGGTGGCCGTACTGGGCCACACAAGGACGGTTGGGGCATCGCGTTTTATGAAGGTCGCGGTTTGCGGCTGTTTCAGGATCCGGTGGCGAGCTGCGAGTCGGAAGTGGCGAAGATGGTCCAGCACTATCTGATCAAAAGTCATGTGGTGATCGGCCATATCCGCCACGCCAATGTGGGCAAGGTCGCGCTGGTCAACACGCATCCCTTCGTGCGTGAGCTATGGGGGCAGCACTGGTGTTTTGCCCACAACGGGCAGCTAGCAGATTTCAGCCCAGCACGTGGCTTCTATCAGCCGGTAGGGGATACCGACAGCGAAGCGGCATTTTGCGACCTGCTCAATCAGATACGTGGCGACTTTCCCGAGCGAGTCGCAGCGGAAGATCTGATCCCTCATCTGCTCGATGCCTGCGCCGGTTACCGGACCAAGGGCGTGTTCAACTGTCTGCTCAGCAACGGCGAATGGTTGTTCAGCTTCTGCTCAACCAAGCTGGCGCAGATCACCCGTCGCGCGCCGTTTGGCCCGGCTCAGCTGAAAGATGCCGAATTGACGGTGGATTTCAACGCCGAGACGACGCCCAACGACGTCGTGACCGTGCTGGCGACCGAGCCGTTGACCGACAATGAACAGTGGGACGTCCATCAATCGGGCGAATGGACGCTGTGGCGGTTGGGCGAGTGCGTCGCACGTGGGCAGGTGCAGTGATGCTGCGGAGCTATCTGCGGCTTACCTTGTTCGCCCTCGGGTTGCTCGTCGGCGTTCAGGTACCAGGCTTCATTGAGGCTTACGCTAATCAGGTCGAGGCGCGTCGCCTTGAGGCCCACCAAGGTCTGGCAGGGTTTCAGGACACCGCCGGGAAATTTTTCGAAGGTGACCTCAACGCACTGGTCGAGCATTACCGCGCCAGCGAAGATCCGGTGATCCAGAGCGATGCCAGCAGTGTCTCGGCGTTGGTCGAGCGTGCACGTTTGCTCGACCGCGAATGGCGGATCATGGAGGGGCCTTGGTATGCGCAGGCTTGGCACGTTTTGGTAGGCGCAGACCGGGCAATCAGGCGGCAAGCCTGGAGTGGCTATCGGTTCCGGGTGTTATTGGCACCTGAGGCGATCGCGTGGGGTCTGAGCTGTGCGCTATTGCTCGCCTGGATCGTCGAAAGTCTCTTCGTACTGCTTCGCCAGGCGCTGTTTCCACAACGTAATCGACGCCGGCGTCGTACGGCTAACCCGCTTCCATCGAAGCGATAGTATCGGTCGCCTGAGTTCGCTCGACACGCCTGCTTACGCGGTACGCCCACTCCCCTAGACCGAGCTGAGCGGCAGGCAGGCACAGCGTCAGAGGTATGATCCACAGCAGGTCGGTATCTCTCACAATCAGCCTCACGTTTCGAAGGGTCGTGGGCATTTCGGCAACCTGCAGCAGGATTCCCATAACCCCGAGCCATATCAGCGTGACTTGAGCGAGCTGCCAGCCGCCGAAAATCCCATTGGCAATTCGAAGCCACGGGCGGTGCGCTGGCACCAGCAGGGCGCGTAACCACCACGCCAGCACGGTCATCGATAACGACATTTTCCACAGGGCAGGAAGAATCCCTCCGTTGCCTAGCAAGAATGCATGCGATGGGGCTGCTGCCCAACTGTTGTGGCCAGACTGCAGTACCGCTATAACCAAACGGAGATCGCTAACTGCGGTGAGCGCCGTAAACCCGGTTACTGCGGCAATCGCCCAACGCTGTTTCATTTACTTGCATCCTTGCAACGGTTAACCGGAAACGGCCTATTTCGACAGGAACTTCATCCCTTCTTCCAGCCCGCTCAAGGTCAACGGATACATGCGGTCTTCGACCAAGTCGCGGACGATTCCGGTCGATGAGGTATAGCCCCAGGTGTCTTTCGGATAAGGATTGATCCAGATGAGCTTCTTGTATTTCTCCATGAAGCGCTGCATCCAGACGTAGCCAGCTTCCTCGTTCCAGTGTTCGACACTGCCTCCGGCCTGAGTGATCTCGTAAGGTGCCATGGCCGCGTCACCGACGAACACCACCTTATAGTCAGCGCCGTACTTGTGCAGCAGATCGAGGGTCGAGGTGCGTTCTGAGGTGCGGCGGAAATTGTTTTTCCAGACTGACTCGTAGATGAAGTTGTGAAAGTAGAAGTACTCGAGATGCTTGAACTCGGTCTTACAGGCCGAAAATAGCTCCTCGCAGACCTTCACGTGGGCATCCATCGAACCGCCAATGTCGAACAGAATCAGCAGCTTAACGGCATTGCGGCGCTCAGGTCGCATCTGGATGTTCAGCAGGCCGCCGTCCTTCGCGGTGTGGTCGATGGTGCCGTCCAGGTCCAGTTCGTCCTGCGCACCCTGGCGGGCGAATTTGCGCAAACGGCGCAGGGCAACCTTGATGTTGCGCGTTCCAAGCTCGACCTGGTCGTCGAGGTTTTTGTACTCGCGCTGATCCCACACCTTGACCGCCTTGCCCTGGCGCTTGCCCGCATCGCCAATGCGGATGCCCTCGGGGTTGTAACCGCCGGAGCCGAAGGGGCTGGTGCCGCCCGTGCCGATCCACTTGTTGCCGCCCGCGTGTTTGCCTTTTTGCTCCTCGAGACGCTTCTTGAACTCCTCGATCAGCTTGTCCAGGCCGCCTAGCGACTCGATCTTGGCCCGCTCTTCATCGCTCAGCGAGCGCTCGAACTCTTTGCGCAGCCACTCTTCCGGAATCAACGCTTCGATGTGTTGATCGAGATTTTCCAGACCTTTGAAGTAGGCGCCGAAGGCGCGATCGAACTTGTCGAAGTGTCGCTCGTCCTTCACCAGAATGGCACGCGACAGATAGTAGAACTCGTCCATGTCGGCGAACACGACGTTGTGTTTCAGTGCATTGATCAGATCGAGCAGTTCGCGCACCGATACCGGAACCTTTGCAGCGCGCATCTCATTGAACAAGCCAAGCAACATGGCAGAACCTCGAACTGCCGGTCGTGGCGGCAGCTTTTCATGATTGATTCAGAGATCTTCGTCGTGAGTCGGCAGGCCGTCTCGGATCTCATACCAGTCCGCCTTGGAGCGCACGAAAATGTGCGCCTGCGGCGGGGCGGGCAATGGCGAGTCGAGCGTGCCGGCTGCGACGCCGAGCTCATGCTCGCGGTTGTCGACGAATTGCAGGTTGGAGCCGCAGCGAATGCAGAACGTCCGCGTCACATGGTCGGAGGAGTGATAAACGCCCAGCTGATCCTTGCCGGAGAGAAAGTGAAACGCATCCAGCGGCACGCTCACATAAGTGGCGAAAGCCGCACCGTGGGCTTTGCGACACATCTTGCAGTGACAATGGGTCAGCTCGTTGATCGGGGCATCGATGCGATAACGAACGACGCCACAGAGGCAACTACCGGTATGCGTTTGCATGGATCTTCCTCCAGTAAGTGAGGCGTCCGGCTCGTGTGAATGCCGTCAGTCAACGGCTGGCGCGACGACTCATGAATGCCAGACGTTCAAGGAGCTGCACGTCCTGCTCGTTTTTCACCAGGGCCCCAGCCAGCGGCGGAATGGCCTTGGTCGGATCGCGCTCGCGCAGAACGGCCTCGCCAATGTTGTCGGCCATCAGCAGCTTCAGCCAGTCGACCAGTTCGCTGGTGGACGGCTTCTTCTTTAAGCCTGGCACCTTACGTACATCAAAGAACACATCGAGCGCTTCGGCCACCAGGTCCTTTTTGATATTCGGGTAGTGCACGTCGACGATCCGCTGCAGCGTGTCGCGATCGGGAAAAGCAATGTAGTGAAAGAAGCAGCGGCGCAGGAAGGCGTCGGGCAGTTCCTTCTCGTTGTTAGAGGTAATGATGATGATGGGCCGCTGCTTGGCCTTGATGGTTTCGTTGGTCTCGTAAACATAGAACTCCATCTTGTCGAGTTCCTGCAGCAGGTCGTTAGGGAACTCGATGTCGGCCTTGTCGATCTCGTCGATCAGCAGGATAACGCGCTGCTCCGACTCGAATGCCTCCCACAGCTTGCCCTTCTTGATGTAGTTGCGTACATCGTGAACGCGGTCGGAGTCCAGCTGCGAGTCACGCAGACGGCTCACCGCGTCGTATTCGTACAAGCCCTGATGCGCCTTGGTGGTGGATTTGATGTGCCAGGTGATCAACTGCGCGCCAAATGACTCGGCCAGTTGCTCGGCCAGCATGGTTTTCCCGGTGCCCGGCTCGCCCTTCACCAGAAGCGGACGCTCCAGTGTGATGGCGGCGTTCACCGCAAGCTTCAGGTCGTCGGTGGCGACGTAGGACTGGGTGCCTTCGAACTTCATCGGAGTTTCCTTGCATCGGGCCTGGCACGCAGGCGCTTACTGTTTAGTTAGACGGCCGACTATAAGTGATGGACGCGCGACTGTGAACGTGAGGGGATCATTCAGTCACTGAATGGGCAGCCGTTCCATAGGTGTTCGCGCTTATCCCTCATCGTCCCCAAGTGAGCGCTCGAAACGAGCTGAGAAGGCCTCGACAAAGGCGTTGCGGAGAATCGCAACGAAGGCCTGGAAAGGGCTGACATCGGCATTTTTAGTACTTCCATTCAGCTCAACGCGCGTAGCGAATTGCTCCTGGCGCTGGTTCTGCAGCACTTCCTCACCGGCGCCGACAACCGCTTCCCAGATGCCACGGAAGAATCCCTTGTCTTGGTTTTTAACGTCTTGCTTGAAATTGAACACCTCGACATTACGCAGCAACGGCTTGATATAACCGTCCAGCTGAGCGTCCTTGGCCTCGGCTTCTATTACCAGATCGCCGGTACCGCTGGCGAAGTCAAAGCTTCCATAGGCGTTGCTGAAATCATTCAGTTTGGTCAGTTCGACGCCTGTCACACGCAAACTGAACTGGAAGTCTTCCCAGTCCGTGTAGGGATCGAACTGTGCGCTGGCTTCCATCGGGGCCTGGTTGAAGAACTGAGCAGTGCCTTCGAAGCGTGCGACGCGGCCCTGCTCCTGGTTGGCAGTATTGGTCAGGTTGAAGAGGCTGGCATTGATGGTGCTGGCATAGACGTGAACGGGCGGGTCTGCCTGAAAGTTGCGAAACGAGACCTGCCCGTTCACAACCTTCAGTTCATTAAGCGTGAACGGCATCAGCTCATTGAGGCGATCACGCCAATCGACCCCATCACCCGTTTGCGAGCTTTCCTTTTTCTCACCGTCGACGAAGTTCAGGTGCGGCTGTTCAAGAATGATTTCCCCGACCAGCGCTTGATCCCTCCAGAGCGCCGTCCAGCTAAGGCCGATATCGACGGCGTCGGTGGTGAACAAGGGCGCCTGGACCTGCTCGTTCTTTTTCTCTATCACCAGATCGTTCAGGCGATAGGCACCACGCCACCAGGCCAGATCGACGTCTTCGACGTGGCCGCGATAGTCGCCCATATCGGCGAGCTTGCCGTTCAGGTAGTTGAGGACGACGTAGGGCAGCGTTAGATGGACAGCCAGCAACAGCAGTGCAAGCGACAACAAGTTCCATAGTAGGGGTCGGTAACGTGTCTTCATCGGAGGCCTGGTCGGGTGGAAGCATGGGCGGCTCTGCTTCTGGATTGACCGTGCCCAAAGACCCTGAGTTCGGCTGGACGACTCCGTTGACTGCGCTTAGGCTCATCAGTCTGGTTTTTTCATCGCAGGGACACCGTCATGAGCCGCATCTTCGCTGACAACGCGCAAACCATCGGCAACACGCCACTGGTAATGATCAACCGGCTGGGGCCCAAGGGCGTCAGCATCATGGCCAAGATCGAAGGTCGTAATCCCGCCTATTCAGTCAAGTGCCGTATCGGCGCCGCAATGATCTGGGACGCCGAAGATAGCGGGCAATTGAAACCGGGCATGACGCTGGTCGAGCCGACCTCGGGCAACACGGGTATTGGCCTGGCTTTCGTCGCAGCGGCGCGGGGCTACAAGCTGATGTTGACCATGCCTGCGTCGATGAGCCTGGAGCGGCGCAAGGTATTGAAAGCGCTCGGCGCTGAACTGGTTCTCACCGAGCCCGCAAAAGGTATGAAGGGGGCCATCGAGAAGGCTGCTGAGATTGCTGCTTCAGCGCCAGATACCTATTTCATGCCGCAACAGTTCGAGAACCCGTCGAACCCCGCCATTCACGAAAAAACCACCGGGCCTGAAATCTGGAACGACACCGAAGGCAACATCGACGTGCTGGTGGCTGGTGTGGGAACGGGCGGGACCATCACGGGTGTCTCGCGCTATATCAAGAACACCAAGGGTAAGCAGATTCTGAGCGTCGCGGTGGAGCCGGTCAGCTCGCCTGTGATCAGTCAGACGCTGGCGGGTGAAGAAGTCAAACCCAGTCCGCACAAGATTCAGGGCATCGGCGCGGGCTTCGTGCCGAAGAATCTGGACTTGTCGATCGTCGATCAGGTCGAGCGTGTCGATGATGATGAGGCGAAAGCGATGGCGCTGCGCCTGATGCGTGAGGAAGGCATCCTGTGCGGTATTTCCTGCGGTGCGGCGATGGCTGCGGCGGTGCGCCTGGCCGAGAAGCCGGAAATGCAGGGCAAGAATATCGTGGTGATCCTGCCTGACTCGGGTGAGCGCTACCTGTCGTCCATGTTGTTTTCCGACATGTTCGGCGAGCAGGAGCTGCAGCAATAATCGATGCTGTGCGGGGCTGTATGCAGTCCCGCCGTAGTCGATGTGATCAACGATAACGAGTGCCGATTTCGCCTAGCCGCGGCGGGTCCTTGGCACCGCCTAGGCGCACAGCGCAGGTGCCAAGCACCGGCGCGATGATGCGCAGGAAGAGAAAGTTGGCGCTATAGCCAGTGCAAGGCTGAGGAGGCGCAGCCTGTCGAAGAGTCTTAGTAGCGCTCCGGCGGACAGTCGTCAGTGTTGGTGAGGCGGGCGTGCCTGGCGCTCGGCTCGCGCTTTCAAACACCCGTTGAGCTGACTGGCTTTCATTGAACGGGGTCCGTGGATAAGCTCGACGTTTTCATGCAGCGAGAAAATGATATGGCGCAGCATTCGCCGGACCACGAGATCGCCCGACAGATCCTTCTGGGGTTCGATGACTACCGCGAACATTTCAGGCTCATTACCGAGGGTGCCAGGGCGCGCTTCGAGCAAGCCCAGTGGCAGGATGCGCAGCGTGCATCGGCAGCGCGCATCAACCTGTACGAAGAAAAGGTCAGCGAAACCGCGGCGGCTTTGCGCTCGGCTGTTGATCCGCAGGTTCTGCTCGACGTGAACCGTTGGCCGCAGATCAAGGGCGAGTACATCGGCCTGATCAATCCGCGCTTTGACGATGAGCTTTCGGAAACTTGGTACAACTCGATCTTCTGTACCTTGTTCAGCCATGACTGCATCAATGACAGCACCATGTTCATCCACACCACGCGGCCAGCTAATCGCGCCCAGCGGATGGCTCAGACGCGGCGCTACCAACCCAGCGGTGACCTGCATGGTGTGCTCGAGCAAATCCTCAGCGATTTCGCATTCGATGTACCGTATGGCGATCGGGAGGGGGATCTGCAGCGACTCGAGGCGCAGCTGCAGGTGTCCCTGCCGGATTGGGTGTGCAAGGATCCGGAGCTTGTCGTCGAGCTGTTCACCTCGGTGCTGTATCGCAACAAGGGCGCCTATCTGGTCGGGCGCATCTTTACTTGCGACGAGCAATGGCCGCTGGTTATCCCGCTGCTGCACCGGGAAGGCGACGGATTGGTCGCCGATACCCTGATTACGGATGAAGCGGAAGTGTCGATCATTTTCTCGTTCACCCGTTCGTACTTCATGGTTGAAGTCCCGATCCCGGCGGAGTTCATCGGCTTCCTCAAGCGGATCATGCCAGGCAAGCACATAGCCGAGCTGTACACCTCTATAGGCTTCTACAAGCACGGCAAGTCGGAGTTCTACCGCGCGCTGATCAACCATCTGGCGACCACGGACGACCGCTTCATCATGGCGCCGGGCGTACGAGGGATGGTCATGAGCGTGTTCACGTTGCCGGGCTTCAACACCGTGTTCAAGATCATCAAGGATCGTTTTTCCCATACCAAGAACGTCAACCGCGCGACGGTCGTAGAGAAGTACCGGTTGGTCAAAAGCGTCGACCGGGTAGGGCGCATGGCCGATACCCAGGAGTTCGCCGACTTCCGCTTTCCCAAGGACAAATTCGAGCCGGAGTGCCTGGCTGAATTGCTGGAAGTTGCGCCCTCTACGGTCGAGGTCCAGGGCGATACGGTTCTGGTGCGGCACTGCTGGACCGAGCGGCGGATGACGCCATTGAACCTGTACGTGGAAAGCGCCAGCGAGCAGCAGGTCCATGAGGCGCTGGAAGATTACGGGTTGGCCATCAAGCAACTGGCTGCCGCCAACATCTTCCCTGGGGACATGTTGTTGAAGAACTTTGGAGTGACCCGCCATGGCCGCGTTGTGTTCTACGATTACGACGAGATCTGCTTTCTCACCGAAGTTAATTTCCGCTACATCCCCGAGCCTCGATACCCTGAGGACGAAATGGCCTCCGAGCCCTGGTATTCCGTTGGGCCCAACGATGTATTCCCCGAGGAATTTCCTCGTTTTCTGTTTGCAGATATCCAGCAGCGCCGGCTCTTCGCCAAGCTGCACGGAGAGCTCTACGACGCCAATTACTGGAAGGGCTTGCAGCAGGCGATCAGCGCCGGCAAGGTGATCGACGTCTTTCCATATCGTCGCAAGGAGCAGACTGCCCGCTAGTCGCGCGAAGCGAACACTTCTAGCAGGTATGGGTCGCTATTCATAAGACTGGACGGACGGCGAGGCTACTGCACACTCTGCAACACCTGCCCACGGGCGATGTTGCGATTGTTGGGTTATGCTGATCTCGAAGTCCCACGGCTCCACCAAGACCCGTATCAAGCAGGAGGGGTTAGACCATGAAAGCATGGCTCAATAGTGTGTGCTGGAACCTGGCAGTGGCGCTTGGGTTTATCGAACCGCCTCGTTTGCAGCCTATCCCGGTACGTGCGCAACGAGAGAGGGTAGCGGCTACACGTCGTTAGCTCCGGCGAGCCGGGCGCGGTGGTCAGCGCCCGGGCATTGCGGGACCGCCTTTCTCGACCGCGCGCTGATAGGCGGGCCGTTCTCGTATCCGCTGCAAAAATGCAGTCAAGTTCGGGCGACTGGAGTCCAGGCCTGCCCGAGATTGGGCGGCCTCCAAGGGGAAGCTCATCTGAATATCCGCCAAGCTGAAGTTCTCCCCTGCGAACCACTCGGTTTTGGATAGCTCGTTCTCCATATAGTCCAGGTGCAATTTTAGCTGCGGGCCGATGAACGCCTGGTTAGCGCCTTTGGCAATCGCCCGCGCTACGGGCCGGATGAAGAATGGCATTGGCCCATTGGCGACACGATCAAAGACTAGCCGCAGCAGCAATGGCGGCATCGCTGAGCCTTCCGCGTAATGCAACCAGTAGCGATAGCGGAGGTATTCCGGCGTTCCGGCAGCCGGCGCCAGCCGACCTTCGCCGTAGCGCTCCACCAGATATTCCAGAATGGCTGCGGACTCCGCGAGCGTCAGGTCGCCGTCGGTAATGACTGGGGATTTGCCCAGCGGGTGCACTTGTTTCAGTTCGGGCGGCGCCAGCATGGTCTGCGGGTCCCGAGTGTAGCGCTTGATTTCGTAGGGTAGCTGCAACTCCTCCAGTAGCCACAGCACACGTTGCGAGCGGGAGTGTTCCAAATGGTGGAGCGTGATCATTGGCGATTGCCTTCTCGGTCTCGGTGGGTGGGACCAGCATAGCCTGCCGTTGCGCGCGATATGGCAGACTTCGCCAATCACAGGAGAAGTCATGTCCCGTCCGCAATGTCCCCGTTGTCAGCGTCCATCCAGTCACTGCCTGTGTTCGCTGATTCCCTCACTCGACAGCTCCACGCAGGTGCTGATCCTGCAACACCCCAGTGAAACCGCACATGCGCTCAATACGGCTCGATTGGCGGCCTTGGGGTTGCGCAATGCGCAGTTGCGGGTGGGGGAAGTTGTGACGCTTCCGGTCGATGAGCGTGACAACTGTCTCTTGTTCCCTGGGGTCGATGCCACTCCGCTGGAAAGTCTGGCGAGCGGCGAGCGACCGTTGCGATTGATCGTTCCGGACGGCACTTGGCGGAAGGCGCGCAGGCTGTTGCATCTCAATCCAGAGCTGGCGGCGTTGCCTCGTGTCTCGCTGCCAGCGGGGCTCGTCTCGCGCTATCGGCTACGAAAAGCACCAGTGCCTGGTGCGCTTTCAACGATCGAGGCGATCGTCGCAGCGCTGAACATGCTGGAAGGCGGGGGACGGTTCGATCAGTTGCTCCGGCCATTTGAAGCCTTGATCGAGGCTCAGATAGCCGCAATGGGTGTTGAAACCTACCAGCGCAACCATGGCCATGACGGCTGAGAGCAAATCAGCGGGCGGCGAGGGTTTTCATGCGAAGGATATAGATGCTGACCAGTGTCGCGCTGGTCAGCATGCCGATCCGCGCCCAGAACATCGGAACTAGCCAGCAGGAAACACCAATGCTTAGCCACATGGTCGCGATGGCGTAGACCTTGCCTTTCAGGGGGATGCCGTTGCCTTCTAGGTAATCGCGGAACCAGGGGCCGAGCCGCGGATGTGTCACAAGCCAGTCATAGAAGCGACGAGAACTACGAACGAAGCAAGCGGCAGCGAGAAGAAGAAAGGGCGTGGTAGGCAGGACCGGCAGAAAGATCCCGATGATGCCGAGCGTGACGCTAAGCCAACCGATCACCAGTAGCACGTAACGCGCTACTGGGTTGCGATACGTCGGAATATCGCGGTGAGCCAAGTGGGCTGTCCGACGTCAGTGCTTGCGCGGTTTGAGAAGCGCGGGCTTCTCTTCAGGTGCATGGCAGATCAGATACAGCGCCGTGAGGATCTCTGGTATCTGCTCGACCATCTCGGCTACCAGGTCCTTGTCTGTGGCGATATCACTGAACTCGGGTTGCTCGTCGAACAGTCCTGAGCCGACCATGATCGGCAGAAGCAGCTCGCTGACTTCCTCTTCGGAGTCTTCGAACCACACCGACTCGCGCATGAACACGCCTTCCATGAAGCCGATGCACCAGCCGCGCAGATCGGACTCGTCAGGCTCGTCGCCCATGTCGAGCTCGCAGGGAAGGTCCATGTCTTCATCACTGGCCAGCTGCCGCGCGATGTGTGCCTTGAGCTGGATCAGCGTCGCCTCGATGGCTTCGCGCTCGGTGTCGTCCGCGTATTTTGGCGGTTCGGCAAATAGCGCATCAATCCACTCGCGCTCGGACACTTGCTCGGAACAGATGCACAGGGCAGTCAGATAGCCATGGGCGGCGATGTAATCGAGCGCTTCTTCATGCAGATCATCTGCATCCAGAAACACTTGCAGGCGGGCGAGTTGCTCGGCGAAGGACATCGATGGCTACCTTGGAGAGAAAACAGCGCTGATTCTAGACGAGCTGCAGGCCTCCGGCTACCGCACGCTTTGGCGCTGCGGCGGCGGAGGTCGTTTCCAGTCTCTACTGCTTCGACTGATTGAAAAAAACGTGCGGAGTTCCGCTGTGCAAAGCATGGGTCATCCGACTATCGCGCCGGGGCAGTGTTCGGCCTGAACCGGGCGGCTGTGTCGCGTATACTCGCGCGTCTTGTTTCGGAGACCGGCATGCTCGATCAGGCACAGCGCATTCTCAAAGATGTATTCGGCTACGACGCGTTTCGTGGCAACCAGGGTGCGATCATCCAGCGCGTGGCCGACGGCGGCGATGCGTTGGTGCTGATGCCGACAGGCGGCGGCAAGTCGCTTTGTTATCAGGTGCCGGCGTTGCTTCGCGATGGCCTGGCCGTGGTGGTGTCGCCGCTGATCGCGTTGATGGACGATCAGGTGGCCACGCTTGACGAGCTGGGTGTTGCAGCGGCGGCTCTCAACTCTACCCTGACGGCCGAACAGCAGCGCGATATCGCTGACCGGTTGCGCCGAAACGAAATCAAGATGCTCTATCTGGCGCCGGAGCGGCTCGTTCAGCCTCGCATGCTGGCGTTCCTGCAGCGCTTGCAGATCGGCCTGTTCGCCATTGACGAGGCGCACTGCGTGTCGCAGTGGGGGCATGATTTTCGACCCGAGTACCTGCAGCTCGGTCAGCTGGCTGAGTTTTTCCCCAATGTCCCACGCCTTGCGCTGACTGCCACGGCTGACAAGCGCACGCGGGAGGAAATCGTCGAGCGCTTGCATTTGGGAAACGCCGAGCGATTCCTGTCGAGTTTCGATCGGCCAAACATCTTTTATCGCATCGTGCCAAAGGAGCAGCCACGCAAGCAGCTGATGGCATTCCTGGCTGAGCGGCGCGGTGATGCCGGCATCATCTATTGCATGTCGCGCAAAAAGGTCGATGACATTGCCGCCTTCCTCACCGAGCAGGGCTTTCCGGCATTGCCTTACCATGCCGGCTTGCCGAACGATTTACGGGCCTTTCACCAGAAGCGCTTTCTTAATGAGGAAGGCCTGATCATGGTGGCAACCATTGCGTTCGGCATGGGCATCGACAAGCCTAACGTGCGTTTCGTCGCGCACCTGGACCTGCCGAAGTCGCTGGAAGCCTACTACCAGGAAACCGGCCGCGCAGGTCGAGATGGTCTGCCTGCAGACGCCTGGATGGCGTATGGGCTGCAAGACGTAATTTTCCTCAAGCAGATGCTTAACAACTCCGACGGTGACGAGCGGCATAAGCGTATCGAGCAACACAAGCTCGACGCGATGCTCTCGCTGTGTGAAGAAACTCGCTGTCGTCGCCAGGTGTTACTGGCCTATTTCGATGAGCAGATGCCGGAGCCTTGCGGCCATTGCGACAATTGTGTCGACGGCGTGCAGACCTGGGATGCCACCGAGCCCGCACGACAAGCCTTGTCGGCGATCTACCGCAGCGGCCAGCGCTACGGTGTGGGCCATCTGGTCGACGTCCTCCTCGGACGGGACAACGAGAAGATCCGCAGTCTCGGCCATCAGCATCTGTCGGTTTTCGGCTTAGGCAAGGCGCTTTCCGAAGGGGAGTGGCGGTCGCTGTTTCGCCAGCTGGTCGCCCGTGGGTTGGCTGACGTCGATCTTGAAGGTTTCGGTGGCCTTCGACTCAGCGACAATTGCCGTAGCTTGCTCAGAGGTGAAGTTACCCTTGAATTGCGTCGAGAGCTGACGACCAAGGCGCCAAAGTCGGCTGCCAGCGCCGCGAGTCAGTTGGTGCGCAGCGAGGAACGCGAGACCTGGGAAGCGTTGCGCGCACTGCGGCGCAAGCTGGCCGAGGAGCATGGCGTGCCACCTTACGTCATCTTCCCGGATGCGACCCTGCTTGAGATGCTGCGCAGCCAGCCCGGCACGCTCAGCGATATGGCGCGTATCAGCGGCGTGGGTGCACGCAAACTGGAGCGCTATGGCGAAGCGTTTCTCGAAGCCCTGCAGGGTACGGCGCCGGCGGCCAAGTCGCCCGCAGATGTCCGTCATGAGCTGATCACCCTGGCACGTGCCGGAATGACGCCGGCTCAGATCGCGCGGCAACTCGATTGCAGCGAAAAAAACGTCTACGCCATGCTTGCAGAAGCCATAGGCCAACAGCAGCTGAGCCTCGAGCAGGCGCTGGACCTGCCAGAGGATCTGCTCGGTGAGATTCAGGAGGCGTTCCTCGACGGCGAAGGAGAATTGCCCCCGGTTGCGGCAGTCGCCGAGCAGTTCGCCGGTCGCGTCCCGGAAGCGGTGCTGTTCTGCGTGCGTGCCTCGTTGCAGGCGGAGTTCGAGCTCTAGCGTCCGACGTGTGCAGTGCGGCGTATTGCCGCTGCGCTTGTTTGGCGTGTCGGCTAGCGCGGGGCACCGCAACACTGGGTTACGTACCCGAGTCGATGGTAGCCTTGCCAGTCTTTCGGTGCTGTGGTTAGCTCACTAATAATTAGTTTTTCCGGAAAGACCGCTCCATGTATCCCGACCAACACCGCTTCGCCATGCAGTTGGCTCAACTTTCGCGTGGCTGGCGCGCCGAGCTGGACCGTCGTCTGGCAGATCTCGATCTTTCTCAGGCTCGATGGTTGGTGCTGCTGCATCTGGCCCGGTTCGATCACGACCCGACACAACGTGAGCTTGCGCAAAGCGTTGCGGTTGAGGGTCCGACATTGGCGCGGTTGCTGGACAGTCTCGAAGCCCAAGGGCTCGTCCACCGCCAGCCGGCGCCCGGTGATCGTCGCGCCAAACTGATTACGCTTGGTGCTCCGGCACGTCCTCTTATTCAGAGAATCGAGGCGATTTCCACACAAGTTCGCCAGGAACTCTTCGATGGCATTGATGAAGAGGATCTGCGCAAATGCCAGCAAGTGCATGAACGCATCCTGGCTAACCTGGTGAAAGCCAAACGTTAATAGCGCCGCTGGCCAGATTGCCTCGTGCGTGAAGGCTTGCAAGCAAAACGCGACGGTTTTAAGGCGAGTACTTGAGCGACCAATTCCAGACACTAGCTCTCGCTGCCGTTTGTCTTTTGACGTTAGGCTATGGCTTGCAAATGATGGCACAATGCTTTCACGCGCAACCCGACGAACTGCCTCTACTTTCTGCTGCATCAGTCGATAACCGCGTCACAGTTCAGTAATCGAACCGTGGACCGGCGACAAAGCACGCCGAGCGCCACCAGTGGAGGTTTCATGGCACTCGGTCGTCAAGTATTGTTCACAGTGGCCTCTGGCTCACTGATTTATTCGGGGATGGTTTCCGCCCTGGGTATGGGCGACATCACGCTCAACTCGGCACTGAATCAGCCGCTGAGCGCCGAGATCGACCTGCTGGACGTAGGTGATCTGGGCGCTGGTGACATTCGTGTCGTATTGGCTTCCAGCGCTGACTTTGCGCGAGTCGGCGTCGAGCGTCCGGCGTTTCTGCAGGATCTGCGCTTCACGCCAGTGATCGACGGTAATCGCAGTCGCATCCGCGTTGCGTCCAACAAGCCCGTCCGCGAGCCTTATCTGAATTTTCTGGTCGAGATCACCCGAGCAAAAAGCCGGATGCTCCGTGAGTACACGGTTCTGCTCGACCCGATGCCGAGCTCGCCCAAGACCTCGACCAGCTTCGTCGTGAATAATCCGCAAGCCGTAGCTTCGCCGGCACCCGTCGAGCCATCGCGTTTCGTGCCGTCTGCAGAGTTGCCGCAAGCGTCTCAGGGCCAGCGCCACAGGGTGGCGAGCGGCGAGAGCCTGTGGACCATCGCCGGCGCCTACACAGATGGCTCACAGACATCACAGGCGCAGTTGATGCGCGACATTCTGGCGCTGAACCCTGATGCGTTCGCCGGTGGTGATGCGGCGCGTCTCAAGGCGGGTGCTGATCTGCTGCTGCCCGATGCAGCCATACAATCCACAGCAGAGCTCGTCGAGCCCGCTGCGCCAGCGCCAATGACGGAGACCATCGTGCAGAGCCCGCTGGCAGCCGATGCCGAGCCCGCTGCGCCCGTGCCTGCCGATCCGGCGCTTGTCGATGATCAGGTAGCGATGTTGCGCCGGCAGTTGTTCGAAGAACTGGCCGCGAGCCGTGAGGAGAATCAGCAGCTCAAGCAAATGCTCATCGACATGCGACTGCAGCTCGAAGCCGTTACTGCTCAACTGGCCGAGCAAAGAACTCCGCAGACAAAAGTTTCGCTAGCTGGCCAACCGTCGACTCCAGCGGTCATGCCGCAGAGCGAGCCGATCGAGCAGCCGGCCGCTGTGTCGGCCCTAACCGAGCCTGTTTCGTCATTCCGCTGGCAGGACTGGACGTTGCCGGGCGGGGGCGTGTTGATTTCCATGCTGCTGGGCGGCTTGTGGTTCAGTCGCCGTAAAAAACCTGAACCCAAATACCCGGATGCGGCGCCCCTGGCTGCAGCCCAGTCCAAGCGCGTACCACCGGTGGCTGTCGCGGCTGCGCCGGAAATGCCTCGCCAGCCCGCACATGCCTCGGTCAGCGAGACTGACGTGCTCGAAGCGGCAAATATATACATCACCTATGGCCGCCGCGATGAAGCGATCGACGTGCTGTCACGTGGCATCGAGCGAGCGCCGGAACAACTCGATATTCGACTTCGTCATCTCGGGCTTCTTGCTGAGGCCGGTGACACTGAGGGCTATAGCGCCGCAGCTGAAGCTTATCTGCAGGCCGGCGGTGCGCATGCACCGCTCGATCAGCTGCTCGCGTTGCATCCCGCGCTAGCTTCGGCAGTTGCTGTAGCTAAACCGGACTCTGAGGCTTTACTGGATCCGGACATCACCTTTGTTTTGGACGAATCATTGGCAGCGGACTTTTTGGATGCTGCATCCGCTCCCGCCCTGCAAGGCTCAGCGGCAGAGGTCAGGCAGTCTTATCCCGCGCAACCATTGATCGATGGTTTCGATGAGGCGCTGACGCTTGGCGAGCTGACATCGTTGCTCGGCAATGTGGAACCGGTCGAGTCGAAGCCCACGGCCGAGGAGCTGCGCCAGCTAGAGCCAAACCCTGAACATCTGGTTCGTCTTAACCAGGCCGTTGCGTATATCAAACAGGGTGATATGGAGAGTGCGTGCAGCATTCTCGAAACCCTTGCGACTGAGGGCGATGAAGCGCAGCGGCGGCAGGTCAACGAGTTGCTGGCAATGATCGGCTGATGGCGTTGAAGTATTGAACGGGCGCAGCAATCAGAAACTGCGTCCTAGATTCAGATACATGGCCCGCTCGGCCTCGTCATTCAGACCGTAGCTGAAGTTCAGCGGGCCCAAAGGTGTTTCGTAGCCAACGAACACACTGCCGGCGTTGATGTAGCCGCTATCGAACGCATTGTCGTTGTTCCAGGCGCGCCCTCGCTCGAGCGATGCGCCCAGGTACAAAGGAAAGTCCAGCGGCAGGAACGAGCGCGGCGTCATTCGGCGGAAATAGATCATCCGCGCCAGGCTGATGTTCTGCCCGGACAGGGCGTCTTGCCGGAAGCCCGACAACTGCCGCGCCCCACCGAGCAGAAAGCTTGATGTGACGATCTCAGCATCATCCAGCGTGCGCCCGTAGCGGCCGCCAAATACCAATGTGTCCAGGCCGAAGCTGACGGCCTTGTCCAGGCGGAATTCCCACTGACGATAGCGCCCATCGGAGCCCAGGCTTGGATCGTACTGGCGAAGGGTGAGCCCAATGTCCTCGCCCTGGCGAGGGAAGTCGACGTCGTCCACCGTGTCGAATGAATATTTCAGCTGGTAGTAACCTTCCTCGAATGAGAAGTCCGGCAGCTGCTGATCACCGACTCGGACATCGGCCTCACCCCAGGCCTGGCCTACACCGAAGCGGATTTCACCGTTATTGGCGATCTGCCGGCCCAGGTTCAGCCCGTAGCCATAACGTTGCAGGCGGTACTCGGCGATCGGGTCGTTATCCAGAATTGCTTCGACGTTTTGCGCCTCGGCAAACAGGTTGGGCGCCACGAACCAGCGCGAGCCGGCGTCCAGCGGCTGGTAGAACTCACTGAAGAACTCCTGATGATCGCCCAGTTGCAGGCGCGTCAGCCACTCGGCACCGAGTTGGTTGATGCCATTCTTGCGAAAACTTGCGCCAATGTTGAAGGCGCTATCGCCGCGAAAATCATCCGAGAGGTTGATCCCAAGGCGCAGATAATCGGTGCCGGAGCGCTTCTCTCGGGTCGTGATGACCAGCGTATTGCCAAGCTTGTCGTGGACCACTCGGTACTCGACCTGCTCGAAGTAATCGAGTCCGTACAGCGTGCCCATGTCCTTCTGCAGGCCCTGCAAATCCAGTCGCTTACCGGTCTGCTGACGGATGTGTCGGCGTACCACCGCATCGCTGACCTTGGAATCGTTCTCGATGCGCACGGCGCTGATCAGCGGGTTGCGCGGCTCGGCCGAACGGGCAAGGCTCAGCGAAAGGTTGCCGCCGCTTTCGCTGCGCATGTTAGCCAGCCGCGCACCCAAGGCATCGGCGGCGCGATAACCGGCATCAATCAGCTGCTCGGCTCTCGCGAAATCGGTCGCCCCAAACCCTGCCAGCATCGGTTGCACCAGCAGGTCTTCTGGACGCAGGGTGGCCAACTGCGCTTCTGAGTTGCGTCGCGTCATCATGGTGGTCGATTGGTTGAGCACATCGACGACAGTGAGCAGCTGCTCGCGAGGTAGAAGGGGGGTGCCGATGTCCACCACGATCAGCCGGTCTACGCCCATGTCCCGCGCAACGTCCATGGGGATGTTGTCGACCATGCCGCCGTCGACCAGTAGCCGGCCGTCGAGTTCGACCGGGGCGAAAACTGCCGGGATCGACATGCTGGCGCGAATGGCCTGAGGGAGGTGGCCGCTGCGAAAGATCACCTTCTTGTCATTGGCGATATCCGTTGCGACTGCGCGAAACGGGATGGGTAGTCGGTCGAAGTCACGGGTGTCACTGGCGTGAACCAACAGGCGCTCGAGCAGCAGCGACAGGTTCTGACCCTGAATAACGCCGAGGGGCAGGCCGAGGCTGCCATCGTCGCGAAAGCTCAGCTTGCGTTTGACCAGGAAATCTCGGTCGTCCTGCTTGCGTCGGAAAGGGATGTCCTCGCGCGGAGGGTCATCGGAGAGTACCTGTTGCCAGTCCAGTTCGAGCGCCAGCTTTTCCAGTTCGTCGACACTGTAGCCGGCGGCATACAGGCCACCGATCACGGCACCCATGCTGGTGCCAGCAATCGCATCGACCTGCACGCGTTGTTCTTCCAGCGCCTTCAGCACCCCGATGTGCGCAAGGCCCCTCGCGGCCCCGCCGGAAAGGACCAGGCCTGTGCGTGGCTGGGTTTCGGCATAGCCTGCCAGGGGGACGAGCAGTATCAGCAGAAAGAAGAGACGAGACATGAAGGCACACCGGGCAAACTGACGTGAAAATGGCGGCTATTATAGGCGCCCCGTCAGCTACCCGAGCGCCTCGATATGGCCGCTACCAAGCCTGAAATTGTCATCACCTATTGCACCCAGTGCCAGTGGATGTTGCGCGCTACCTGGCTGGCCCAGGAGCTGCTCTCAACCTTTTCGGATGACCTCGGCAAGGTGTCGCTGGTGCCTGCAACAGGCGGGACCTTTCACATCACCTGCGACGGAGTGCAGATCTGGGAACGCAAGCTGGACGGCGGGTTTCCCGAAGCCAAGAGCTTGAAACAGCGGGTGCGGGACCAGATCGATCCAGAGCGAAATCTGGGGCATAACGACCGCCCCTGAGCCTGCCGTAGCGCTTGCCGCGACATCTACATTGTTTTAGCGCCGCTCTTGTACTTGTGCTGCTTTTGCCAAGGGCGTGGCGGCGTTGGTGACTACCGGTGTTTTCAATCGACTGGCGATGACCGAGGCGAGGATGATCAAGGCGCCGCCGACGAGCATCCTCGCCGTGGGTTGTTCATTGAACAACCACCAGGCGATGGTGATGCCATAGACCGGTTCCAGCGCGAAGATCACCGCGGTGGTCCGGGCCTTCAATACCTTCAGGCTCGCCACGAACAGGCTGTGTGCGAGGCCCGTACAAAACACGCCGAGCAAGCCCAGCCACAGCCAGTCCATGGCTGGGACGGCCGGCAGGGACGTCCACGTGAACGGCAGAAGGCACAGGAGGATGGTGCCGTTCTGCCAGAGCGCGGCCTGGACCGGGTCTACGTCGCGGGTGACTGCCCGGTTGAGCAGGGAAAGCAAGGCGAACGTCAACCCGGAGACGATCCCATACAGCAGACCCAGCGTGCTCTGGCTACCTAGATCGAACTGCGGGGTTACCAGCAGCAGACCGAAGCAGACCAGCGCGACCAAGCCGAACTCGACGGGGCGTGTACGCTCGCGAAATAGCATGCCCTCGAGCAGGATGGCAAATGCGGGAAAACTGGCGAAGCCCAGCGTAGCGATGCCGACTCCAGCCACCTTTACGGCCAGGAAAAAGGTAAGCCAGTGGCCACCGAGCAGCACCCCGCCGAGCAGCAGTCCGAACCGCTGGCGTGCGGTTGGCTGCGTGCCTTTGTTGGGGAGCATCTGTGCGGCCAGTAGCAATGCCACGACGGCGAAGCCGGCTCGGCCGAGGGTGATGAGCAAAGGCGTGCTCGCCGCCAGCTTGCCGAATACACCGGACAACCCGAACATCAGTGCGCCGAGGTGAATCGCCAGCAGGGCGTTGCGATGGGTCATGGTCGGTGGTCCCGCGGAGTAGACGGACGGCAGGGTGGTGCGGGTGAGCTGAAATGATCCATGAAGCCTCGCGATAGCATGCGTTTACGCATCTGCATCAGTGAAGATCCATGGTAGGCCGTGCGAGGCGAATGGTCTGTCGCGTCACGCTTGCGGTTTGTCGAGCGCCTCGCGTCGGACCTCACGTGGGGTGATGCCGAACTGGCGGCTAAGCGCTGCGGTAAAGGCGCTTTGCGAGGCATACCCTACCCGCGCTGCAATCTCGCCTACCGCGAGCGGGGTGCTGAGCAGCAACTCGCGGCCCTGATGCAGGCGTCGACGTCGAATGAATGCCTGCGGCGTGAGCCCCGTTTCGCTAACAAAGCGTGCGTGGAATCGCTGCACCGAAAGGCCCGCCAACCGTGCAAGATCCTTTACCTCGAGTGGATGTGACAGATGCCGATCGACGAAGTCCTGCAACGCCGCGATCGGCAGCGGGTGTTGCCGAGCAATGGGTTCGCAGCCGGCGGCGAGGCTCGCCATCAAAAGGGCAGCGCCTTGCTCGCTGATGATCGGGTCGTTGATGGGGCTGGCAGCGAGCCAGCCCACCAGTTGGCTTTGCGTCTGACTCAGGTGCAGGGCAGCGGGGCGTTCTAGCAGGCGCTGCGCCGAATCGGCGTGGTGGCCGAGCTGTCGCCGTAGCCAGGCACCATCCGGAATGTCGAGAACCAGACACAGACTGCCCTCGGCGCTGTCGCAGGCATGCCGAGTGTCACTGGGCACAACGGCCAGAAGCTGTTGTTGGATGCGGCTGCCATGGCCATCAACCTCGAAATCCAACCGTCCTCGCAGGCCGAAGACCAGCTGCGTGTGCTCATGGCTATGGGTGATCTGGTCACGGTTGTAATGACGCAAGGAAAGGATGGGCGGCATGGTAGACCTCGACTGCCTGCGGAGCGCCGGCCGGTATTTATGAGTGATGGCGGTCGGACCCGTGCCGGACCTCGGGGGCGCTACATGATGACCTTGTCGCGCAACTTTTCAGCGGCCTGGTTGAGCGCCTGGATGACACGCTCCTTGTCGAAATTCTGCACGCCATTGGTGTCCAGGTACATCGAGAAGCCGGGCAACTCATGCTCGACGAAGCTGTTGGTGGCGCCCAGGTCGCGGCGAAAGTCCACCACTTGGTAGATCTGCACCGGGCGGGTAAAGCCCTTGACCGTGATCTGGCCTTTGTCGCGGCACATGATGACGTCTTTGACCAGCGAATAGGTCTCGTGGGAAATGAGGATCTCGCCAGCCTCGGCAGAGCTTTCCAGGCGGCTCGCCAGATTCACTTCGCGACCGATGATGGTGTAGTCCATTCGAGTGTCGGCGCCGAAGTTGCCGACTGTGCAGTAGCCGGTGTTGATGCCCATGCGAATTTCCATCGGCTTGGTGATGCCTTGGCTGCGCCACTGCTGGCGAAGGACCTTCATGTGCTTGCGCATGGCAATAGCCATCGAAACCGCTGCCACGGCGTCCTTTTTCGCGCCCTGGCTGGTGGGGTCGCCAAAAAACACCATCACGCAGTCGCCAACGAACTTGTCGATGGTGCCGCCGTACTTGAGCGTGATTTTCGACATCTCGTTGAGGTAGGTGTTGAGCAGGTCGGTGAGGGCTTCGGCTTCCAGTTCTTCCGAGAGCTCAGTGAAGCCTTTGATGTCCGAGAAGAAGACGGTGAGCTTCTTGCGTTGTGTTTCAAGACGCACGGTGCGCTTGCCGGAGAAGATCGATTCCCATACCTGCGGTGACAGGTATTTGGCCAGGCTTCGGGCCAGTCGCGCCGCTTTAGTCTGTTGGGCCTCCACTTCGCTGCGTGCCTGCGCTAGACGGATGCCCTGCTGGTGGACGTAGTAAGCCGTTACGCACACGTAGAGCGTGGTGAGCAGGATGCTGACGGTGGATACCAAGACCGAGCTGACGCCTTCGAAGCGCAAAGGCACCAGTAGGCTGGTCAGTCCGGCGCCGATGCAGACCATCAACAGCGTCATCAACAGATGACGCAGGCTACCGACCACCAGCGCGCTGAAACTCAGCGTCAGCATGAACATCAGGCTCGGTACGAGGCTGCCTCCGAGCAGCACGATTCCGGCGCCCGCATTGAGGGCATCGAGGCACAACAGGGTCTGTGAGGTGGTTTCCGGATGGTCGCGTTTGAAGCGGTAGCTGAGGTGATAGGCGAAGTGCGGATACAGGAGTGTGTACGGCACCATCCACAAGAGCTCGAGCCCGAACTGCTGGGTATAAACACCGGCAGCGAGCGTGGCGGCACAGATCAGATAGGCGAAGACTCGTGCGTAGTACTCGCGCAATGGACGAGTCGCGAGGCCGTTACGTCGTTCACCGGTCACGGTTGACATGATGGTTGCTATCCCTGAAAGATGCCGGCGCTCTGGAATGCGCCGTGAGAGGCTGCAGCGCATCGACCGGCGCTGGCTCGCAGATCATAACCAAGTCGCCAGCACTGCGCCAAACCGCCGGTCCATTCCGTGACCGAGCGCCGGTGCAGCAGCACCGGCACACGATCCATCGATCAGAATCGAATCTTTCCAGTCAGCATGTCCTTGAGCATTACCCAGTCGCCGAGAAAGCTATACAGCGGGTACTGAAATGTCGCCGGACGGTTCTTCTCGAAAATGAAATGACCGACCCAGGCAAACCCATAGCCGGCCAATGGCATCGCCAATAGCCATAGCCACTGCTGGGTGATCACTGCGTACGCCAGGATTGCCAGTACCAGCAAGCTGCCAATGTAGTGCAACCGTCTGCAGGTGAGATTGCTGTGCTCGACCAGGTAGAACGGATAGAAATCTGCAAAGCGGGTAAAGCGTTCGGCGGTTTGCGTGCTCATGCCGCACCTCCTGTCATTGTGGTCGTTGGAGTCTAGAACCTCCGGCAACATAGGCCACTGACTCCAGGTGCCAGTTTAGTAGCCTTGTGTGCCATCCCTCGGCGGTTGAAACTGCGTTGGCCGTTGTTATGACGGCGCGCCGAGTGATAGCTGACCATGAGCGAATCGATTAATGACAGAACGAACCACGTCCTCGAGCTGGGCCTTGAGCATTGTCCAGGCGCTTGAGCTCGAGGGCCTCGACTGCCAGGCGCTGTTCAGCGAGCTTGGGCTCGCCTATTGCGCACTGAGCGATCCCGATGCCCGGTTTGCCCAGGACGGCATGACGCGGCTCTGGCAACGCGCAGTGGAGATGACCGGGAACCCTGCGATCGGCTTGAATCTGGCAAAGGTGATGCGCCCCGGCGCGATGCATGTGGTCGGCTATGCACTGATGTCCAGTAGTACCCTCAGGGACAGCTTCCAGCGGCTGGTGCGGTACCAGCGCATCATTGCCGAAGGTGCGGACCTGCAGTTCAGGCCAACTGATCGCGGCGCTTTGTTGACCTTGGCGATTCACGGTGATCAGTTGCCACCCGCACGCCAGAGTGCAGACGGTTCCCTGGCCAGTACGCTTGCATTCTGTCGCTGGCTGACCGGTAAGTCACTGGTCCCGCTAGAAGCCTATTTCCAGGGTCCGCGACCTGCGGATGTCGAACCGTACCAGGCCATGTTTCAAGCACCGCTACGCTTCAATGCCGACAGCCACGGCTTGCTGATGCGCCACGTTGATATGGATATTCCATTACCTACCGCGAACGCCGAACTGGCTCGGTTGCACGACCGGTTTGCCGGCGACTACCTGGCACGCTTCTCGGACAACCGGGTGACGCACCGGGCCCGGCAGGTGATCTGCCGTCTGTTGCCTCAGGGCGAACCGCGGCGCGAAACGGTAGCGCAGTCGCTGCAACTGTCCGAGCGTACATTCCAGCGGCGACTGGACGAGGAGGGCACGAGCTTCCAGCAGTTGCTCGACGACACCCGGCGCACGCTTGCCGAGCAATATCTGGCGCGTGCAGATCTCGCCTTGCTGGAAGTGGCTTATCTGCTGGGCTTTGCCGATCCGAGCAATTTCTTCCGCGCTTTCAAGCGCTGGTTCGCGATAACACCTGGCGAATACCGCGCACAGCGTTGAAGCGCCCATGCCGGAACTTGTACTTTGCTGCCATAGCCTTAGCTTGCGTATACATGACCGCGGCGCACCTGTGCCGCTTTTTGCCAATACCTAAAGGATGACCCGCATTGGCCAGTAGCCTTCTTGCCTTGATCGACGATATCGCTTCGGTCCTGGACGACGTATCCCTGATGACCAAGGTGGCGGCAAAGAAAACCGCCGGCGTGCTCGGAGACGATCTGGCGCTCAATGCTCAGCAGGTCACCGGCGTCAATGCGGACCGCGAGCTACCGGTGGTCTGGGCCGTAGCCAAGGGCTCCATGCGCAACAAGCTGATTCTGGTGCCGGCAGCGTTGCTGATCAGCGCGTTTATCCCCTGGGCCATCACGCCGTTGCTGATGCTGGGCGGTGCGTTTCTCTGCTTCGAAGGATTCGAGAAGCTGGCACACCGGTTCCTGCACCGCGATCAGGATCATCATGCGGAGCAGATCAAGGCGTTGGCCGACGAGAACGTTGACATGGTGGCGTTCGAGCGCGACAAAATCAGCGGGGCGGTGCGCACCGATTTCATTTTGTCCGCCGAAATCATCGCCATCACACTGGGTACGGTCGCTGCCGCCACCTTTGTCGAGCAGATCGTCGTACTGGCGGGCATAGCAATCATCATGACCATCGGCGTCTACGGTTTGGTTGCCGGCATCGTCAAACTCGACGACGCGGGCCTGGCGCTGACCAAACGCACCAGCTCCGCAGCGCAGTCGCTCGGTCGTGCCATTCTCTCGGTCGCGCCCTGGTTGATGAAGTCTCTGTCAGTGATTGGTACGGCCGCCATGTTCATGGTCGGCGGCGGCATTCTGACCCACGGCTTCAAGGCCATTCACCACCTCATCGAGAACAGCGCGGAGCACACCTTGGCGCTGCCGTACATCGGGACTGTTCTGGCCGGGCTGTTGCCGACGCTGCTGGACGCCGCTTTCGGGATACTGGCTGGCGGCCTGGTATTTGCAGCTGTCGAGTTGGGTAAGCGACTGTTCAAGCGTCGATCCGAAACCGCCTGATGGCGAATCCCACTATCCAGCAAGAGCGAAGGAGCACCGTGAATGGATGAATTCATGCAGGCCGCAATCGACGAAGCGCAGAAGGGGCTGTCCGAGGGTGGAATTCCGATTGGTTCGGTGATCGTCCATCGGGGTCGGATCATTGGTCGCGGTCACAACCGGCGGGTTCAGCAAGGCAGCGCGGTGCTGCACGGGGAGATGGACGCATTCGAAAACGCCGGCCGGCAACCGGCCAGCGTCTACGCCGAGTCCACCCTCTATACGACGCTGTCGCCCTGTTCCATGTGCAGCGGGGCGATTCTGCTCTATGGCATACCGAAGGTGGTGATCGGCGAGAACCAGACCTTCATGGGCGAGGAACTGCTGCTGCGCGGTCGGGGCGTTGAGGTTGAGGTGCTGCAGGAACCGGGCTGTGTCGAGATGATGCGTCGCTTCATCGCCGACAGCCCCGAACTGTGGAACGAGGATATCGGCGAGACGTAAGCCCGTCAGTGGCGCCAGAAAGAAGGGGTCAACATCACCAGCACGGTGATGATTTCCAATCGGCCAAGCAGCATACCGACGGATAACAACCACTTCGCGGCATCGGGTAGCGTTGAGAAATTGCCCGCCGGGCCGATGATCGGCCCGAGCCCCGGGCCTACGTTACACACCGCTGACGCGGCACCTGTTAGCGCTGTGATCGGGTCCAGCCCAAGCAGTGCCAGACACAGGGCCAGCACACCAATGGTCATGGTGAAGAAGAATGAGAATGTCAGGATCGAACGGACAATTTCTTCGTCCAGATTATGCCCGTTGTACTGTTGGCGGATGACTGCCCTTGGGTGAACCAGTTGCTTGAGGTTCGAGCGCAGCAGGGTGTAAGCGACCTGAAAACGAAACATCTTCAAGCCGCCGGACGTAGACCCGGAACAACCACCGAGGAAGGTGAGATAGAAGAACACCATGACCGCGAAACCACCCCATTGGGTGTAATCGCTTACGGCATAGCCTGTGGTCGTGATGACCGATACAACGCTGAATGTCACGATCCGCAGCGAGTCGAGAAGGCTGTCTTCATGGTTGAACCAATACCACAGGCTGAATAACAGGCTTGTTGCGGTGAGCATCACCAGAAACCCGCGTACCTGCTGATCCCCAAAAAGTGCCCGACAGTCGCCGCGAGCGGTGGCTACGTACAGGGTGAACGGCAAGCTGCCTAAGATCATGAAGAAGATCGCCACCCAATGCGTGGCTGGACCGAACTTGCCGAGCGATGCGTCGGAGGTCGAATAGCCGCCAGTCGCCACGGTGGACATCGCATGGTTGATCGCATCGAATCTGCTCATTCCGGCCAGCCAGAATGCGATGAACGCTGCCAGAGTAAATACAAGGTAGATAACGATCAGGTATTTGCCGGCCATGTGCGAACGCGGCATGACTTTTTCTGACCAGTCAGATGATTCGGTCTGGAACAGTCGCATACCACCAACGCGTAGCAGCGGCAGAATGGCGACTGCCATGCCGATGAAGCCGATACCGCCAAGCCAATGCAGCAGTGATCGCCACATAAGCAGGCCTGGTGATGCGCTATCGAGTCCTGAGAGTATCGTCGCACCGGTGGTGGTGATACCGGACATGGTTTCAAAGAACGCATCGGTATAGCTGATGTGTTGGATGAGCATGAGCGGCAGCGCGGCGAAGCAGCACACGATCACCCAGCTGACCGTGGTCAGGAAGTACATGTCGCGCGGGCGTAGGTTGGTATTGGCCGGTCGACCTGGTGCAACAAGCGCAAAACCGCAGCCGAAAGTAATCAGGCTGGACCACAGAAACGCTTGAAGATCGTCAGTTCGGTCAAACGCGAACAGCGTGACCATCGGAATGACCATGCTGACTGCGAGTGTGATCAGGAAAATGCCGAGAATGAAACCGATGATGCGCAGGGTCGGCAAGGCCATGTGTGATTGCTGCTCGGCTCGAAAAATGAGGCCGTCATTCTACGCCTGTCGCTGTGGCAGTAAACCGGCTATCGGCCTGTTGAAAAATCTTTTGTAACCCCCCTGGCGGGGCTCTTCCCAAGTTCGTTGCGATGAATAGAATAGCCGCCCGGTGCCGGCCCTTTGCCGGTTTCTGAGTGTTCACCTTCCATGTCTATCGACAATCCCTGCCTCACGTGCGGCGCCTGCTGCGCGTATTTTCGTGTGTCTTTCTTTTGGGGCGAGTGTGCCTCGTCCGGCGGTGCAGTTCCTGACAGCGCAACCGTGCAGGTCAGCCCGTTTCACGTTGCCATGCTCGGGACGCAAGCCAGCCCAGCGCGTTGTGTCGGGCTGATGGGCGATGTGGGCTGCGGCGTCCGTTGCACCATGTACGAGCAACGTTCGAGTACCTGTCGCGAGTTCGAGGCGTCCTGGGTCGACGGTCAACATAACGCCCATTGCGACACGGCTCGCGCGGCCCACGGTCTTCCGCCGCTGATGCCCCCGCTGGAACCGCAGCTTGCGCCTGATCGGGTCGCCTGACGGCGTTGGCATTCGGGGCGCTGATCGTCAACTTGGTCAGCCGATACGGCGCTTGCTACAACCGGTGCTGCCAAACGAACGGCTCTGGGCTCTAGAATGTCCGATTCGTTTTCGGAGGTAGTCGGATGGAAGCTCTCGACCTGTTGCTCAACCGCGTGTCTGTGACGCGGCTTACCGATCCTGCGCCAACAACGGCTCAGCTGGACGTGATGTTTCGTGCTGCGCTGCGCGCGCCTGATCATGGCCAGCTGCGTCCGTGGCGTTTCCTGACCGTCCAAGGCGAAGCCCGCGAGCAGCTGGGCAATCTGATGGCTGAATCGCTGCGTGTGCGCTCGCCTGAGGCGAGCGATGATGCCGTACTGAAAGCCCGCAAGATGCCGTTGCGCGCGCCGCTGCTGGTGGTGGTCATTGCTTGCGTGAAGCCGCACCCGAAGGTGCCGGGTTCCGAGCAGGTGCTTGCGGTGTCCTGCGCTGCGCACGGTTTGTTACTGGCTGCGCACGCTCAGGGCCTTGGCGCCGTATGGCGGACTGGCGACTTCGCTTACGATCCGTACCTGGCGAAGGCGCTGGGGTTGACCGGTGACGAGCAAATCCTGGGGTTCATCTACGTCGGCACCCCTGAGGGCACGCTGCGAACCCCGCCGGAACTGGAACCGCAGCAGTTCGTCACTGATTGGTCAGGTGCACGCTAGCTCACTACGCGTGCTGCGGAGCGTCGATAGCCAGTTTCAGCGGCAGCTTCAGCGTAGCGATAAAGCCACCGTCCGGGTGATTGCCCAGCAGTAGCTCGCCGTTATGACGTTCTGCGGCTCGGCGAGCGATTGCGAGCCCCAGCCCGTGTCCCGCTGTGGTCTGCCCGGGTGCTCGAAAGAAGGGTTCGCTCAGTTGCTCGAGGTGGGCTCCATCTACCCCAGGCCCATGGTCGCGGACACTCAGCAGCAGGTGTTGAGTGTCGCTGCTGGCTCGCAGTTCGATGGGCTTGCCTTCGGGATTGAAACGCAGGGCATTACGTAACAGATTGTCGAGGGCGCGCTCGAGCATGTCCGGCCAGCCTTGCAATTGGGCTTCGGTTTCAACCTGACAATCAATGCGTTGATTCGGCGAGACAATGCGGGCGTTTTCCTCAAGCTGGTCGAACATCGATTGCAAGTTGATGGGGTTCGGCGCGCCAGGGTCGGCGTCGAGTCGCGCGAGCTCCAGGATCTCGCTGATCAGCGCCTCCAGGCGATCACATTCCTTGGCCAGCCGTGGCCAGATGGCTTCGCGTTCGGCCGGCGTGGCGCGTTCTGCCAGTGCCAGTGCGATGCGCAGGCGGGCCAGCGGCGAACGCAGTTCGTGGGAAACGTCACGCAGCAATTGCCGCTGGCTGCCGATCAGGCTTTGCAGTCGGGCTCCCATGCGGTTGAAGTCCTTGGCAAGCACGCCCAGCTCGTCGCGTCGATTGGCCAGGCGCGCCAGCGAATTCTGCTGATAGGTGGTCTGCCCCAGGTCGTGCACGGCGCCGCGAAGCCTGTCGAGCGGACGCGTGATCGAAAGGGTCAGCAGCAGACTGAACCCGGTCAGAACGACCAAAGCGATGGCGAGCGCACTCAGGGGCCAGAACAGGCTGCCTCGGTGCCAGGCTTGCAGCTCCTGATTCGGAATACGGTAGATAAACAGGTAGGTATTGCCGGTTTCGGGACTGGTGTAATCAGCAGTCAGCCGCCGCCAGGGCAGGCGACCGTCGCGGTGCTCCTGACGCGCCTCGAAAGCGGCCGCGCGAGCCGGAAAGGTACCGCGGATGATTGGCTGGCCGTTCTCAGCGAGAACCTGCACATCGACGCCGAAGCGGTTGCGGTGTCGCTCGAGAAGAAACTGTGCAGTGATCGGCCCCTGGCGCTCGTAGACCTTGGTCCAAACCTCAGCCAGGCCATTCACACCGGGGTGACGGTTGAGAATCCAGGTGTCCTGGTTGAGCGCATGACCGAGGAGCATGGCCAAGCCTGCTACCAGTGCAATGGCTAGCCAGAACGTCGCAAGGATGCGCCAGAACAGTGATCGCACCTGTCATGTACTCCAGAGAAAAGCCCGGCGCGCTTGGATCAGGGTGGGGGCGCGCCGGGCGGTTTTGCGGATTTGTGGATCAGTTCTTTTGATCGCGTTCGGCTTTCCACTGTTCGAATTCAGCGCGGTCGGCGCGCTTGGCTGCCATCTTTTCGTGCAGCTCGTCGAACTTCTCCTGCTGTTCAGGCTTGAGCAGGTCACGCACCTGTTTTTGGGTTTTTTCCTGGTTGGCCTTTAATTCTTCCTGCATGGCTTTGTGATCGGCTTCGGGCAGCTTGTTCAGGTACCGTTGAGTGATTTCGCGATGACTTTTCATCTGCTGCCCCATCAGCTGGCGCATCTCTTTCCGCTGCTCTTTGGTCAGGTCGAGCTGCTCGAAAGGCGAGTGGTTGCCACCATGATGGCGCTGGCCATCGTCTGGCATTGCCATGGCAATGGTGGGCAGGGTGGAGGCGAAAAGTACGGCAATCAGAGTCTTGCGCATCATGAGTTTCTCCTTGATATGGAAACCGGTCACCGAGTGGGCGCCTTTCGAGGGCGCCTCAGCAGGCTTCGACCGGATGAGCTCAGTCTAGGATGCGCAAGGTCAACGGCAGTCAGTGCAGGGTAAAGGCTGGGTAAAGGCCGGTCAGGATGCGTAAAGGTAACCGCGGCTGCGCAAGGCGACGATCCGCTGGCGGCCGTCTGGATGGGGGCCGAGTTTGCGGCGCAGATTGCTGACGTGCATGTCCAGGCTGCGGTCGTACAGGGTGAGCTTGCGGCCCAGGGCCAGCTGCGCCAACGCTTGCTTTTCCATAGGTTCGCCAGGTTGGCCAAGGAGTGCTTCGAGAATGCGACCTTCGGAAAGGGTGAGCGTGACTTCATGATCGCCGACGCTGGCGACGCCGCGTGCGGGGCTATACCAGAGATCACCCAGCTCGAGTTGGGTCGGCGTGCTGGCCGGTTGGCTGCGGCGCAAGACGGCCTTCAGGCGGGCGGTGAGCTCGCGTGGATCACAGGGTTTGGCGAGGTAGTCGTCGGCGCCCAGCTCCAGGCCCAGGATGCGGTCAAGTGGCTCGCCTCGCCCGGAAAGCATCAATACTGGCAGGTCGGGATATTCGCTACGCAGCTGCTTGAGCAATTCCAACCCACTGCCGTCAGGCAGCATGACGTCGAGCACGACTGCCGAGGGTTGGTGTTCGGCCAGCGCTGCACGTGCGCTTTGGCCGTCATGGCAGGCACGGGCGACGAAGCCTTCCTGGGCCAGCCAGCTGACCAGCAGCTCGCAAAGCTCCTGGTCATCATCTATCAGCAGCAATTCGCTCATGGTTCGCTCGCGTCGATTCAGTTCAGCCATTGACGGCGGCGGCGGCCGCGGGTTGTCAGGACACCAAGCAGAAAGCCCAGCACGCCGACGCCGCCCCCAACGGCGAACCACTGTTGCTGGTCGTTGAGCAGTGGCGGCTGCACCTGCGTCTGCGCTTGTTCTTGTTCAAGCTGCAGGCGCAATCGCTGGTTTTCCTGGCGCAGTCTTAAAAGCTGGGCCTGGCTCACTGCGCTGACGGCGACGTCGAGGTTTTCCTTGATCGCCTCCCGTTGCTGCTGATTGTCGCTTAGGCGGTGCTCCAGCTCGACCTGCTGTTCGGCGGGCGGCTCGATGGTGGCTTCTTCGGCCTGCAGCAAGGGTGTGGCGAGACCTAGGGCAATCAGCAGAAACAGCGGACCTTGGCGCATCGGAACTCCTTTTTCCTCAACGGTTGTTTCTCTGCAGGGCCGGGGCGAAGCGACGGCCCTGCAGCAGGGTGGCGGCGTCAGCCGATCGACTTAGGGGTAAACCTGCTTGAAAGGTTTGACGATGACATCGCCATAAACGCCTGCGGCTTTGTAGGGGTCGGCCGCAGCCCACTGTTCGGCTGCCTGCAGCGAGTCGAATTCGGCGACAACCAGACTGCCAGTAAAGCCGGCTGCGCCTGGGTCATTGCTGTCCACTGCCGGATGTGGGCCAGCCAACACGAGCCGGCCCTCGCTTTTGAGTTGGTCGAGACGCGCCAGGTGAGCGGGGCGCGAGGCCAGACGGTCCTGCAGGGAGTTGGGTACATCGCTGGCGATGATGGCGTAGAGCATGTTGGATTCCTATGATTGTTCAGGTTCGGGTTGCATGTGGCGCACCAGATATAGGGCCTGGCCAGCCATGAACAGCAGCGTCAGGCCGAGGCTGCCAAAGACTTTGAAGTCTACCCAGATCGCGGGGTAGACGAAGGCAACGAAGAGATTGGCGAAGCCGCAGACAAGAAAGAACAGAATCCAGGCGACATTGAGCTGGGCCCATTGGGCTGCCGGCAAGCTGACGGCATGACCCATCATCCGCTGAATCAGCGGTTTTTCGCCGATGAAGTGGCTACCGGTGAAGGCCAGCGCGAACAACCAGTTCAGTACGGGCGCTTTCCGCTTGAGAATCGCTTCGCTGTGCAGCGCCAAGGTCAGCCCGCCGAATAACAAGCAAGCCGCCAATGTCAGCCACTGGCTTTTTTCGAGTCGTCGCTGATGGATGAACAAAACGCCGTAGATGATGACGGAGCTGACGACCAGCACCGCTGTTGCGCTGAATATGCCGCCGACGCCTAGGCTGAAACCTCCAATGTCGACCGTTGTAGGCTCGATTTTGTAGGCGATGAAGAACAGCAGCAGCGGAACGAAGTCGATGATTTGTTTCACGAGGCAAGCCAGAGGGCAGATGTGCCCGGCATAATAACAAACCGCGCTTTTAGCGGAACGCTGTCCGCTTGCCGTTTCCAAGACATTGCGCAAGCTTTGGCAAACTGGACAACGGCACGAGCGCTGGCGCTGGCGGTCACACGCTGTGAGCTGCCAAGCCCCCTGGAGAATCTGTCCCGAATGATTGTTGATCTGCATTGCCATAGCACCGCCTCTGACGGCGTGCTTGCGCCGGACGTGCTGGTGCAGCGAGCACATGCGCGTGGAATCGAACTGCTTGCGCTGACCGATCACGACACCCTCGAAGGGCTCGATGATGCTCGCGCCGCTGCTGATTTGCTGGGTGTCCGGCTGGTCAATGGCATCGAGCTGTCCTGTGTCTGGAATGGCGCCACCATCCATGTGCTGGGTTACGCGTTTCGTCGTGATGCCATTGCGTTGCAGCAGGCTATTGGTGAGTTGCACGCCGGCCGCTGGCAGCGTGCCGAGACGATTGCTCAGCGCCTGGAGGCCAAGGGGATGCCTGGTGCGCTGGAGGGTGCGCGGGCAATTCAGCAGGAGCTGGGGGATAGCGGCAACGCGCCGGCTCGCCCTCATTTCGCGGATTACCTTGTGCGTGCAGGACATGTGCGCGACCGCGCCGAGGCATTTCGCAAGTGGCTCGGCTCCGGCAAGCTGGGGGACGTCAAGCAGCATTGGCCGACGCTTGAACGAACCGTGAGTACCTTGCGCGACGCCGGCGCCTGGATCAGTTTGGCGCATCCCTGGCAGTACGATTTCACCCGCAGTAAACGACGCCGACTGGTGAGCGAATTCGCCCAGGCAGGCGGTCATGCGCTGGAAGTGGTCAATGGTATGCAACCGCTGGAGCAGGTGGGTGGCTTGTCGATCCTGGCGCGGGAGTTCGGGCTGATGGCCAGCATCGGCAGTGATTTCCATGCGCCAGGCGACTGGTCGGAGCTGGGTATGTATAGAACCCTCCCTGACGACTTGCGACCGCTGTGGAAGTTTTTTGATCATGAACCCGGCGAGTCTGTTGGCCGCTGAACAGGGAGTTCCCATGAGCCAGTTCTTTCAGATACACCCAGACAACCCCCAGGCCAGGCTGATCAAGCAGGCCGTAGAGATCATTCGCAGCGGCGGTGTGGTGGTTTACCCCACCGACTCTTCCTATGCCGTGGGTTGCTCGATGGGAAACAAAACCGGCATCGAGCGCATTCGCCGCCTGCGCCAGTTGGACGATAAACATAATTTCACCCTGGTCTGTCGCGACTTGTCCCAGCTGGGATTGTTCGCGAAGGTGGATACCGCCGCTTTCCGCCTGCTCAAGACGCATCTGCCAGGGCCTTACACCATCATTCTCAGCGCCACTCGGGAGGTGCCGCGAATGCTGTTGCATCCGAAGCGCCGAACCATTGGCCTGCGCGTGCCTGCTCAACCGATTGCGCAGGCGTTGCTCGCCGAGCTGGGTGAGCCATTGATGAGCGTCAGCCTGATCCTGCCTGGTCAAACCGAACCGATGAGCGACCCTTACGAAATGCGGGATGCGCTGGAGCATCAGGTAGACCTGATCATCGACGGCGGTTACGGTGGCGTCGAAGCGTCGACCGTCATCAGCCTGGTTGATGGCGATCCGGAAGTGGTACGGGTCGGCTGCGGCGATCCCGCGCCGTTCGCTGGCTGAACCGTTCGCTTTTTTCAAATCTACGAAGGAAACCCTTTTGAGCGCCATGGATTCGCAGCGACGTGTAGTCTCCGGAATGCGGCCTAATGGCCGTCTCCACCTCGGCCACTATCACGGCGTGCTGAAGAGCTGGGTCAGAATGCAGCATGAGTACCAATGCTTTTTCTGCATCGTTGACTGGCATGCACTGACCACCGATTACGCTGCAGGCGCGGATGTCGCACGCAATGTCCAAGAGATGGCAGTCGATTGGCTGGCAGCCGGTGTCAGCCCGAGCTCTGCCACATTGTTCATCCAGTCCCAGGTGCCCGAACACGCCGAGCTGCACCTGCTGCTTTCGATGATCTGCCCCTTGGCGTGGCTGGAGCGCGTGCCGTCCTACAAGGAGCTGCAGCTCGATTCGCAAAACAAAGATCTCGGCACCTACGGTTTTCTAGGTTATCCGTTATTGCAGGCCGCGGACATCCTCGCCTATCGCGCAGGTGTCGTGCCTGTTGGCGCCGATCAGTTGCCGCATATCGAGTTTGCTCGCGATGTCGCCAGACGCTTCAACCATCTGTACGGCAGCGAAGAGGATTTCGAGGTCAAGGCCGAAGCGGCGGTGCGCAAGCTCGGCAAGAAAAGCTCCAAGCTATACGCCAGTCTGCGCAAGAGCTATCAGGAGCAAGGCGATCTCGAAGCGCTGAATACCGCCCGTGCGCTGCTCAAGGATCAGCAGACCATTACCATTGGCGACCAGGAACGCCTGTTTGGCTATCTCGAGGGGGGCGGCAGGTTGTTGTTGCCCGAACCGCAGGCGTTGCTCAGCGATATCCCCAAGGTGTCTGGGCTGGACGGCGGAAAAATGGCCAAGTCGGCCAGTAATTCCATCTTTCTGCGCGACACGCCGCCTGAGATCGAGGAAAAGATCAAGCGCATGCCAACCGATCCGGCACGCGTTCATCGCCACGACCCGGGTGAGCCGACACGTTGTCCAGTGTGGCAAATGCACCAGGCCCATTCGGTAGAAGAGGTCTGCAGGTGGGCGGAGCAGGGCTGTCGCACCGCGGGCATCGGCTGCCTGGAATGCAAAGCGCCACTTATCGATGCGATCAAGCTCGAGCTGGCTCCGCTGCAAGAACGGGCTCAGGACTACGAGGCGAATGCGGATCTGGTGCGCAGCATTCTCGCTGAAGGCGCTGAGCAGGCCCGCGACGAAGCACGCGAGACCCTGGTGGTCGTGCGTCAGGCCATGGGTCTGAATTATCGCTAGAGCCTATCCGGGCGCCGGCATAAGCTGTCGCCGCTTCCAGTACTCGTTCGTTCCGGAGAGATAATGCAGGACACCCAGGCCGAGGCGGCCCTCAAGCCGCCCAGCGAGCAGCTGCGGCTGGCGCTTGTCTACGGCGAGGCTTTCAATAACCTGCCGCAGGATCTCTATATCCCCCCAGATGCGCTCGAGGTCTTCCTTGAGGCATTCGAGGGACCGCTGGATTTGCTGCTCTATCTGATCCGCAAGCAGAACATCGATATTCTCGATATCCCGGTCGCGGAAATCACTCGTCAGTACATAGGCTATGTCGAGTTGATGAAGGCGGTGCGCCTGGAGCTTGCGGCCGAGTATCTGGTAATGGCGGCCATGTTGGCTGAGATCAAGTCGCGCATGCTGCTGCCTCGCTCGGCCGAGGTGGAGGAGGACGAACTCGACCCGCGTGCCGAATTGATCCGAAGGCTTCAGGAATACGAGCGGTTCAAGGCGGCGTCGGAAGATATCGACCAGCTGCCGCGGGTAGGTCGCGACCTTCACGTGCCTAGACTCGACGCACCTGACGCTCGCGCACGCAAGCTGCTGCCTCAGGTCAGTCTGGAGGAGCTGTTGATCTCCATGGCTGAGGTCTTGCGTCGTGCTGACATGTTCGAGAGTCATCAGGTCACGCGTGAGACGCTGTCGACCCGCGAGCGCATGAGCGACGTGCTCGAACGGCTCAAGGGCGGCGGCTTTGTATCTTTTGTTGCGCTGTTTACCGCCGAGGAAGGGCGGCTCGGTGTGGTGGTGACCTTCATGGCAGTGCTTGAGCTGATAAAGGAATCGCTGGTCGAGCTGGTGCAGAACGAGCCCTTCGCACCAATTCATGTCAGGGCCCGCAGCGATGAGTCCTCATTGCCACTGGAAGAGTCAATGGAGCCGAGCCTGTGAATCTGTCCGATCCCAAGGATCTTGCCTCGCTGCTTGAAGCCTTTTTGCTGGCCTCAGGCAAGCCGATGTCGGTTGAGCGAATGGCCGAGCTGTTCGACGAAATCGAGCGGCCAACCCCCAGCTTGTTGCGCAAGGCGCTAGAGGTGCTGGACAAGTCATGCAAGGGACGAGCGTTCGAGCTGAAAGAAGTGGCCAGTGGTTACCGCCTGCAGGTGCGCGAGCGTTTTTCTCCCTGGGTTGGCCGGCTATGGGAGGAGCGGCCACAGCGTTATTCGCGGGCCCTGTTGGAGACGCTGGTACTGATCGCGTACCGGCAGCCAATCACCCGTGGCGAGATCGAGGATATCCGCGGAGTGGCGGTCAACAGCCAGATCGTAAAGACGCTGCTGGAGCGCGAGTGGGTGCGGGTGGTCGGTCATCGCGACGTGCCAGGGCGACCGGCCATGTTCGCCACTACCAAGCAATTCCTCGATCATTTCAACCTGAAGAACCTCGACGAGCTGCCCCCGCTGGCCGTATTGCGCGAGATGGAGCCCGAACCCCAGCTGGTCGACGTCGAAGAGGCTCCGGTGCCGGCGGCGCTGCAGGCGCGCGCCGATCTCGAAGGAGAGTCGGAGACGCCGCGTGAACAAACCAGCTTCCGCAGTCTTCTGGCCGAGCTGGACAGTATGGAAACCGGATTGAAGACCGATTTTGACGACCTGCGCGGCGAGACTGACCCTGAGGAAGGTCAGTCCACCCCAGATGAGGACCGTCGCGACTATTGATCGGTTACCTGGCGGCCGGCCAGGTAGTTTGCATAGTTCGGGATGCTCAGTGAGTGTTCCTGGTTCAGCAGCGGGCTGGAAAGCAGGTAATCGGCACTGCTTTCGTTGGCCGCCAGCGGGATGTTCCACACCGCGGCGACCCTTAGCAGCGCCTTCACGTCGGGGTCATGCGGTTGTGGCTCGAAGGGGTCCCAGAAGAACACCAGCATGTCGATCCTGCGCTCGGCAATGCGCGCGCCGATCTGCTGATCTCCTCCGAGGGGGCCGCTGATCATGCACTCCACCGGCAACTTCAAGCGCCGCTCGAGTAGCAACCCCGTGGTCCCGGTAGCCAGCAACTCATGTGGCTCCAGTTTTGATTTCTGCCGCTCAGCCCAGTCCAGCAGGCGCTCCTTGCAGTGATCGTGCGCGACCAGTGCGATACGTTTGCGGGCGGGGAGTGTCGCGCTCACAAAATCGATGCGGTTCATGTTCTTCCTTGGGGGCAGGGATGGGCTGCTGATCTTATGACGCTTCGTGAAGCGCGCGGCAAGTGTCTAGCATCCGGTTGGAAAAACCCCACTCGTTGTCATACCAGGCCATCACTTTCAGCAAGCGTCCGCTAACCTTGGTGTGGTTGGTGTCGAAAATCGACGACATCGGGTTGTGGTTGAAGTCGCAGGAAACCAGCGGCAGCGAGTTGCACGCCAGAATCGGCGAGTGCTGACTGGCGTCGAGCATTAATGCGTTGACCTCCTCGGCGGTTGTCTCGCGACTCAGTTCGAGGGTCAGGTCGACCAGCGAGACGTTGATCACCGGAACGCGTACGGCCATGCCGGTCAGCTTGCCGGCCAGCTCTGGCAGTACCAGACCCACCGCTTCGGCGGCGCCGGTCTTGGTCGGGATCATCGACTGGGTGGCCGAGCGCGCTCGGAACGGGTCGCTGTGATAGACGTCCGACAGATTCTGGTCATTGGTGTAGGCATGGATGGTGGTCATCAGGCCGTGTTCGATGCCGTATTCGCGTGACAGGACCTGCGCTACGGGCGCCAGGCAGTTGGTCGTACAGGATGCGTTGGAAATGATCTGGTGCGACTGACGCAATGTGTCGTGATTGACCCCATAGACGATGGTGGCGTCAACGCCGGAGGCCGGGGCTGAAATGATGACTTTGCCGGCCCCGGCCTGCAGGTGTGCGCTGGCTTTTTCACGGGAGGTGAACAGGCCGGTACACTCGAAGACCACATCGACGTTGTGCTGGCGCCACGGCAGCTCCGCAGGATTACGAATAGCTGTCACGGCAATCGGGTCACCGTTGACCCGCAGCTGGTCGTCTGACACTTCGACTTTTGCGTCGAAATGGCCGTGGACGCTGTCGAATTGCAACAGGTGGGCGTTCATCGCAGGGCTGCCGAGGTCGTTGATGGCCACGACCTGCAAATGCTCGCGATAGCTCTGGCTGTACAGGGCACGAAGGACGTTGCGTCCGATACGACCGAAGCCGTTAATGGCGATCCGAATAGTCATAAGAGGTCCTGGGCGGAATTTGTTGTAGGAATTACAAGATTATTCCTGTCAAAATAGAAATCAAGCCCAAATACATGTTGTTTTGTTGATAAAACCAAAGATTCATGAGCAGGAGTGATGGCATGCACCCGCGGATTCAAGAAGTGACTGAGCGATTGATCGAACGCAGCCGGCCGACCCGACAGCGCTATCTGGCGCAGATGGCCGGCGCGGCGAGTGGTGGGCCTCAGCGCGGCAAGCTGCAGTGCGCCAACTTCGCTCACGGCGTTGCCGGTTGTGGATCGGCCGATGACAAGCAGCGTTTGCGACTGATGGACGAGGCGAATGTAGCCATCGTCTCGGCCTACAACGACATGCTCTCGGCGCATCAGCCGTATCAGTACTTTCCCGACCTGATAAAGGAAGCTCTGCGCGAAGTGGGGTCGATCGGGCAGTTCGCTGGTGGTGTGCCGGCAATGTGTGACGGCGTGACCCAGGGCGAGGCGGGTATGGAACTGAGCCTGGCCAGTCGCGAAGTAATTGCCATGGCCACGGCCGTCGCGCTGTCTCACAACATGTTCGACGGGGCCCTTTATCTCGGTATCTGCGACAAGATCATTCCGGGCCTGATGATCGGCGCGCTGCGCTTCGGTCACCTGCCGTCAGTGTTCGTGCCAGGCGGCCCGATGACCTCTGGCATTCCCAACAAGCAGAAAGCAGAAGTGCGCCAGCGCTACGCAGAAGGCAAGGCCAGCCGCGAGGAGCTGCTGGAATCGGAGATGGCGTCTTATCACAGTCCTGGTACCTGCACGTTCTATGGCACCGCCAACACCAACCAGGTGGTGATGGAGATCATGGGCCTGCACCTGCCGGGTTCGTCCTTCGTCAATCCCTATACGCCGCTGCGTGACGAGCTCACACGTGAGGCGGCGCGGCAGATCACTCGCCTTACGCCGCAGTCGGGTAACTACGTGCCGCTGTGCAAGATCGTCGATGAAAAGTCGATTATCAATTCAGTCGTAGCGCTGAATGCCACGGGCGGCTCGACCAACCACACCCTGCACATCCCGGCGTTCGCCCAGGCGGCAGGTATCCAGTTGACCTGGCAGGACATGGCCGATATTTCGGCGGTCACACCGACGCTCGCCAAGGTCTACCCGAACGGCCAGGCGGACGTTAACCATTTCCACGCCTGCGGTGGCGTTCCGTTCATGGTGCGTACGTTGCTTGAGGCCGGCTTGCTGCACGAGGACGTATACACCGTCTTGGGCAAGGGCCTCAGCCAATACACCAAGGAACCCTTCCTCGAGGACGGCAAGCTCGTCTGGCGCGAAGGCCCGGAAAACAGTCTGGACGAGGCTATCCTGCGCCCGGTCGAGCGCGCGTTCTCGCCTGAGGGCGGGCTGCGTGTCCTCGAAGGGAACCTTGGGCGTGGCGTCACGAAGATCTCCGCGGTCGCGCCGGAACACCGCGTGGTGGAGGCGCCGGCGCGCGTGTTCAATGACCAGAGCGAGCTCGCACTGGCATTCAAGAACGGTGAACTGGAAAAGGATTTCGTCGCCGTGGTGCGTTTCCAGGGGCCGAAAGCCAATGGCATGCCTGAACTGCACAAGCTGACCCCATTCCTCGGCGTGCTGCAGGATCGCGGCTACAAAGTTGCGCTGGTCACTGACGGCCGCATGTCCGGCGCCTCCGGAAAGGTACCGGCGGCTATCCACGTCTGTCCGGAAGCGCTCGACGGCGGTCCTCTGTGCCGTGTGCGCGACGGCGATGTCATTCGTGTCGATGGCGAAACGGGTGAGCTTCGAGTACTGGTTGATCAGGCCGAGTTCGATAGCCGCGACGCCATCTCGGCTCCGAGCGATCTGGGGATTGGCTGCGGACGCGAGCTGTTCGGCTTTCTGCGCGCGGCGTTCAGCTCGGCGGAAAAGGGCGCTAGCGTCTTCACCGAGGCGTTGGAGGCGCTCAAGTGACCGCGCTTGTAGGGGATATCGGCGGCACCAACGCGCGCTTTGCCCTGTGGCGAGACCAGCAGATCGAGTCGGTGCGGGTATTGCCGACGGTTGATTATCCGCGCCCGGAAGATGCGATTCGTGCCTACCTGCAAGGCGTCGGACTGGCTGTCGACGCGCTGCAGGCCGTGTGTCTGGCCTGTGCCGGGCCGGTTTCAGGCGATGAATTCGCTTTCACCAACAACCATTGGCGCCTCAGCCGCAAGGCGTTCAGCCAGGACCTGGGATTGAGCAACCTGTTGCTGATCAATGACTTCACCGCCATGGCGCTGGGCATGACCCGGCTGCGCGAAGGCGAACTGGTCGAGGTCTGTTCGGGGCAGTCTGAACCCGGCGCCGCACGCCTGGTGATCGGCCCCGGGACTGGCCTCGGCGTCGCGACACTGCTGCCGCTCAAGGACGGCAGTTGGCGAGCGCTGCCAGGGGAGGGTGGCCATGTCTGCCTGCCAATCGGCAGCGCACGAGAGGCTGCACTGTGGACGCGGTTGCACGATAAGTTAGGGCACGTGAATGCTGAAGCGATTCTGAGTGGCGGCGGGTTGCTGGAACTCTATCGGACCAGCTGCGCGCTGGATAACGAGCCGGTAAAACTGGCCAGCCCAGCTGAGGTGACCGCGGCAGCGCTGACCGGTGATGCCTATGCGGCAGCGGTGCTGGAACAATTCTGCGTCTGGCTGGGTCGGATCGCCGGCGATAACGTGTTGACCACGGGTGCACGAGGCGGCGTTTATATCGCGGGTGGTATCGTTCCGCGCTTCGTCGAATTCTTCAGGCGCAGCGGTTTCAGCCAGAGTTTTCGCGACAAGGGCAATATGAGTCGGTATTTTGACAATATTCCGGTCTGGGTAGTGACTGCCAAGTATCCTGGCCTGGAAGGCGCCGGCGTGGCATTGCAGCAGTTGCTGGAGGGCCTGCCCAGCGGGGACTGACCCGTTTCGAAACACCCTATAAGAAGAGAAAGGACGCCAGTGAGCCAGGTTGGAAGATCGATTCTGCTGGTCGACGATGACCAGGAAATCCGCGAGCTGCTAGACACCTACCTCAGCCGATCAGGCTTTCGAGTGCGCACCGTTGCCGACGGTGCGCAGTTTCGCGAAGCCATGAGCCACGACCCTGCAGACCTCGTCATCCTCGATGTGATGCTGCCCGACGAGGACGGTTTCAGCCTTTGCCGTTGGGTGAGAGGGCATCAGCGGCTGGCACAGATGCCGATCATCATGCTGACCGCCAGTTCAGATGAGGCTGACCGAGTGATTGGTCTGGAGCTGGGTGCCGACGATTACCTCGGCAAGCCTTTCAGTCCGCGCGAGCTGCTGGCGCGGATCAAGGCGCTGTTGCGTCGGGTCAACTTTGGCCAGGAGCGCGGCAGTGACGTACAGGCCTTCGATGAATGGCGGCTGGATATGGTCAGTCACCGGTTGTTTCACCAAGACGGTGAAGAGGTGCTGCTGTCCGGCGCCGACTTTGCGTTGCTCAAGCTGTTTCTGGACCATCCGCAACAGATCCTCGACCGTGACACCATTGCCAACGCCACCCGCGGCCGCGAGGTCATGCCGCTTGAGCGGATCGTCGACATGGCGGTCAGTCGCCTGCGTCAGCGGCTGCGCGACACCGGAAAGTGCCCAAGATTGATCCGAACCGTACGGGGCAGTGGATACATGCTCGCCGCGCAGGTCGCACCGCATCATGACGCGCTCGGTTAAGCGCCGCTGGTCGCCTGTTCCACGCTCACTGCTCGGCCGCATGCTGTTCCTGACGCTGCTGGTGGTGCTGATGGCGCAGGCGCTGTCCAGCTTTATCTGGGTCTCGCAGCTTCGCGCAAGCCAGATGGAGGGGCTGCTGACCAGTGCACGTAGCCTGGCGCATTCGATGGCTGCCAGCGTCAGCTATTTCCGTTCGTTGCCATTGGGGTATCGGCCCCTGGTGCTCGACCAGTTGCGCAGCATGGGTGGTACGCGCTTTTTCGTATCGTTGAATGACAAGCCGCTTGAGATGCGAATCCTGCCGCCAACCGAGCGCAAGCAGGCGGTGCTGGCGCAGGTGGATGAGGTGCTGCGTGAGCGTCTCGGCAGGGATGTCGACATGTCGGTCAGCTTCGTCAGCCCTGACGATCTGCGGATTTTCAACGGTGGCCTGAAGCTGGACGAGTTGCCGCGGTCGTGGGCGCATTACGCACTGAGCCTGGAGCCGCTGAATCCACCGGTGCTGGTCACTCAGATTCAGATTGCGCCGAACGAGTGGCTGTATCTCGCCTCGCTGATGCCGGCACCCTATGTCAGCCTCGAGAACGAAGGCGTCCCCACTCAGCAACTCTGGTTCATCTTTCTGACCAGCAGTTTTCTGCTGCTGTTCATCGGTATTCTGGTGCACTGGCAGAGCCGACCGCTCAAGCAGCTGGCCCAGGCGGCGCGCGAGATGTCGCTGGGCAGCGAAGTGGAATTGTTGCCCGAGGCAGGGGGGAGCGAGGTGGTGGAAGTCAGTCGCGCATTCAACAGCATGCGTGAGCGCATCGGGCGTTACCTCACCGAACGTAGCCAGTTGTTCAGTGCGATCTCGCATGATCTGCGTACGCCCATCACGCGGCTGCGGTTGCGAGTGGAGCTGCTGGAAGATGAAGCCTTGCAGCGCAAATTCAGTCGTGACCTGGATGAGCTGGAGTTGTTGGTCAAAGGCGCACTGCAGTGCGTCAAGGACACCGATATCCACGAAAACATCGAACCGCTGGATCTCAATCTGCTGCTCGATTGCGTCACCGAGCCGTATCTGGCGACTGGAGGCAACGGCCGCGTCACGGTTCAGGGCAGGGCGAGTGCCCCCTATGCCGGCAAGCCGCTGGCGCTCAAGCGCTGCATCGGCAACCTGCTGGACAA
>CETJ01052328.1_pt1 | contig 48892 bp, 41 predicted proteins | sample 531341 | NCBI WGS metagenome assembly CETJ01 (sample SAMEA2622677, study PRJEB7988) | marine metagenome | isolation source: saline water (ENVO:00002010), including | reverse complement strand
GGCCGATTAGAGCGCGCGCTGGCAGGTGGCGCCTCGCAGCCAATGCATCGCGCGGTCATCGATGCCGTTGGCTCGCAACAAACTGGGAGGCTGGCGGTGACGCCGGTTGGAGGGGTTAGCTGATCAGTGGCTCCTCGACCTGCGCTGCGCCACGGTCGGTTTTTTGCGGCATGGCTTCGAAACTGTCGGCTTGGGCCATGCTCCAGATTCTGGCGAAGAACTCGCTGTCGATCTTTTTCGCCAGCAGCGCACCGGGCTGAACGAAATAGTAGAGCTGCGAGAACAGCTTGATTTCGGTCGTGCTGATTCGCCGGATCAGGTGGTGCGGGCCCAGTTCAGCCGGGTGCGAGAGACCGGCCGCTGCAAGCAGTTCGGCCAGGGCGTGCACGGTGTTGCGGTGAAAACTGGACACCCGTTCAGCCTTGTCGGGTACGACAAGCGCGCGTTGGCGCAGCGGTTCTTGGGTGGCGACACCGGTGGGGCACCGATTGGTGTGGCAGTGCTGCGACTGGATGCAGCCAATCGCGAACATGAACCCGCGGGCAGAGTTGACCCAGTCGGCGCCCATCGCCAGCACGCTGGTGATGTCGAAAGCGCTGACGATCTTGCCGCTGGCACCGATGCGGATGTGCTCGCGCAGGTTGCAGCCGACCAGCACGTTATGCACGAACAACAGGCTTTCGCGCAGCGGCATACCGATATGGTTGGTGAACTCCACCGGCGCCGCGCCCGTGCCGCCTTCCTTGCCGTCAACCACGATGAAATCCGGATAGATACCGCTCTGTAGCATCGCCTTGACGATACCGACGAACTCCCATGGATGACCGATGCACAGCTTGAAACCGACTGGCTTGCCACTGGACAGCTCGCGCAGGCGGGAGATGAAATCCATCAGCTCCAAGGGCGTGTCGAAAGCGCTATGGCTTGCGGGGGAGATGCAATCAATGCCTTCCGGCACGCCGCGAGTGGAAGCGATTTCAGCATTGACCTTGCGCCCTGGCAGGATGCCGCCATGCCCGGGTTTGGCGCCTTGGCTAAGCTTGATCTCTATCATCTTGACCTGCGGGTCCCGTGCCTGAACGGCAAAGCGTTCCGGATCGAATGCGCCGCTCTCGGTGCGGCAGCCGAAATATCCGCTGCCCAGTTCCCAGACCAGATCACCGCCGTGCTGGCGGTGGTAGGTGCTGATGCTGCCTTCGCCCGTGTCGTGATAGAAGCCGCCGAGCTTGGCACCTCGGTTCAGCGCCTGAATCGCATTGCCGCTGAGCGAGCCGAAGCTCATCGCCGAAATATTGAACACCGATGCGGAGTAGGGCTGCTTACACTGTGGCCCGCCGATGGACACGCGAAAGGTTTCCGGGTCGCTGACCGCTGCGGTGCGGATCGAATGGCCGATGCATTCGTATCCCGGTTCATAAACATCGATAAGGGTACCGAAGGGCTTGTCATCCACCTGATTCTTCGCCCGCGCATAGACCAGCGAGCGCTGTGCGCGGGAAAACGGTACGCGTTCCTGATCGCTCTCGAGCAAATACTGACGAATCTCCGGACGGATGCCTTCGACCATGTAGCGGATGTTGCCGAGGATCGGGTAATTGCGCCGCACCGCATGTTCGCACTGGCGCAGATCGCGGACGCCAATGAGTGAGAGCAGTGCGGTGACGATGAACAACGGCCACACCCAAGGGTGATTCAGAAAGGGCAGGCAAAACACGGCAGTGGCGACGCAGAGGACTAGAAAAGCGTAACGGCTGAACAGCGAGAGATTCATCTGGGCACCTGTATGAGGGCGGAGGACCGGCCAGAAAGGGGGAAGCCTACCGCACTGGCTTCGCTCCATCTAACGACGCCTGGTCTTCGCGCGTGCTCAATGGTGCAGGCGCGACAGCGTGGCTGGGTCGGGATCGGCCGCGAAGAAAGCGTCGAGCACCGCCTGGAATACGGTTCGCTCAGGCGCGACGGCGGCGAACAGCGTCATGCTCGAGCGCAGCTTAATGTCATCAGGCGAGCCGAGAATCTGCCGCGCCGGCCGCTCGGCATGGGCGAGCAGAGCTTGTGCACACTCTTCCAGGCGAGACCCGAGCAGCGGGTGCTGTGCATAAGCCGTGGCTTCGTTCGCATCCTTGATCGCGTAGCGACGCGCCATGTCGCTGTGACCGAGGCCCGTAATCTGCGGAAAGATGAACCACATCCAGTGGCTTTGTTTGTGGCCGGCCTTCAGTTCCGCCAGCGCGCGCTCGTAAACCGATTGCTGGGCGTCGACGAATCGTTGCAGATCGTGCGGGTCGCTCATGGTGCCTCCCGATTGCTCAGACTGTATAAATCAGAGCCGGGATGGCGTGGTTGATTCCCGAGAAGATCGAGACCGAGGGAGCCGGGCTCGGCGATAACCGAACGGGTGAGTCAGCGTGGCAGGTCCAGATTCGTTGGGTCTACACGATGAGCGTGATGCTCAGCTCGTTGTGGTGAAAGGCGAGCACTGGTTCTACCGGCGCAGGCCTGTTCGGGGCTGCGCCATTCTCAGCTGGCGTCGCCCAGGCCTGCGAGTCGAGCATCGGCGATATAGAACAGCTCGCCACCGCGCACTGAGACGTCATTGCCCGGGTTGATGATTGGTTGGGTCTGGTCCTTGGCGCGGTAGCCGATGAGCGTCGCGTTGTGACGGTCTTTCAATTGCTTGTAGAGCGCGCCGACGGTGCTTTCGAAACTCTCGGGTAGCAGCAGCCGATACTGGGTCGCGCCCTGGCCGACGCTCAGCAACTCGTTGATGATCACCGAGGAGCCTGGGTCCTGCGATGAGCGCACCAGCATTTCGATGGCCATGCTGGAGGTGCACTCCAGTTTCGGTGCGTAGCTGCGGGCAAGACGGGCCGTCTCGCTGCTGCTGAAATGTGCAACCACATGGCCGACCGGATTGAGCTGATTGATGGTCAGCACCACTGCCAGCGTCAGGTCATCCGAGCCGGTGCGCACCAGCGTGCGTTCGGCCCCTTTCACCCCGGCGCGCTGTAACAGCGCCAGGGACGACAGGCTCTCGCCGTGGATGAACTCGGTTTTGCCAGGCATCGGGTTTTCTTCGAGCTGGGTGTCGCAGATGACGATCAGGTGGTCATTCGAGGTTTCGTCTTCGTGCAGCAGCTCGACGACGCGCTCGCTGATTTCGCCTTCCCAACCGATCACCACGGTATGGCCCGTGCAGGTGGCGAACGTCCCTTTGCCTTTCATGCCTTTCCTCCAGACTGCGATTATGGAATTGGTGGTTTTGCCGATGATGGCGGTCAGCAGCGCAATGCCGCCGACCATCAGCCAGGTGGAAACAAAGATGCGTCCGCCAGCGGTTTGTGGCGAAAAGTCACCGTAACCAACGGTCAGTGCCGTGGTGAGATAGAAATAGACAAAGGTCTTCAACTCGGTGAGCGGCGCTTCGGCGAACAGGCGCAAACCGAGATAGGACACGCCGGCGTGCACCACGAGTGCAAGTAATAGTGCGGCCCAGCCAAATTTGCTGGTGGCCGCGGCCAGTTGCCTGCGCAACTGAAGGATGATCGACATCGGCCCTGACTCCATGGCTTGCGGTAATCGCTGTCGTAACGAGGCGCTGAAGAGCCCGGTCACGCTATAGACTGCGGCATCCTAAGGGCCGAAACCGCTGCTGGCCAGCCTCGATGCCCGCAATGGGCAAGCATCGAGACGTGAGGAGGGCGCTGAGTTGCCGTGCCGCCGTGCTCCACGAACCGCTTAGCGCTGCTCGCGAAAGCAGCTCTGGCACAGCCTGAATTTGCGTGCAGCCATCGGCATGGCTTTGCCACAGCCCTTGCAATTGCGGTTGTCGCCGGATCCGTGCCGGCGGTCCGAACTGCGTGGCTTGCGCTGGCGCGACAGCTCGCGGGTGATGGCGCCATTGAGCAGACTGCGATGCTCTTCGGCCTGCTCCAGCGCCGGAAAGTGTGCCGGCAGCGTGCGTGCCAGGTGCAGGTAGGTTTCGATGACGTGAAGCGAACTCTCCAGGGTGGCGAGATCCGCATCGATGACCAGTCGAGGCAATGGAATCTCTTTGTCCTGCGCGACCTTTTTCAGCCATTGCTGGGCGAAAACGGCGGCCGGGCTGTCGAGACCGCCGCGGATTGGCGTGCAGGCAAATATCCAGCGCAACGGCAGATCGATGGTCGGGTCGTCGATCAGCTTGATCCACTCCGCCAGTTCGTCGGGCAAGATCGAAATGAATTCGTCGCCGTAGTTGATGTTGCGGTTGAAGGTCAACCAGGCCCGCAGCAGGCTAGGTTCGTTCATCAGCTCGGCGATGGCCTGCAAGTGTTCGATAGACGGCCGCACCTGGAATTGAGAGAGGTCGACCGGTTGGTCGGCGCTGTGGAACAGCTGCTTGATCGACTGCAGCGTTTGCCCGTCGAGGGCGGTGATGACCCCGCTGGCGTGATGGCCGAAGCGTCCGGCGCGGCCGCCGATCTGCTTGACCTCCTGGACCTTGAGCTGACGATTCTGGACGCCGTCGTACTTTTCATCGGTGTAGAAACACAGCGTATGTGCTGGCATGTTCAGGCCCATGCCCACGGCATCGGTCGCGACCATGATGTCCGCCTCGCCTTCGCGAAAGCGGCGCGCCTGCTCGCGGCGCACTTCAGGCGACAGGGCACCATAGACCACCGAGACGCTTTTGCCGGTCATCTCCAGCATCGCCTTGAGTTCCAGTACGGTCCTGCGGCTGAACGCGACCAGCATCGAGCCGGCGTCCAGCTGCTTGAGGTTGGTCGCGCGGCGGGCCACATCGACGGGCGAGAGGCGTTTGGTGCGCTTGACCACCAGTTGGTCTTCGCACAGGTCGCACAGGGTTTTCAGCGACGGCTGGATCAGCTCCGGGCCGGTCATGATCAGGTCCTGGGTATAGGCACTGACCAGTGCATCGACCCAGGCCCAGCCGCGCTGTGAGTCGGCCATCATCTGTACTTCGTCGATCACCACCACGTCCCATGACTCGTGCCGGAAGCGGGCGAATTCCTCGACGGTGCAGCAGTAGTGGGTGGCGCCCTCGCGGATGATCTCTTCCTCGCCGGTGACCAGCGAGCAGGGCACGCCCATGGATTCGATACGCTCCTGATTTTCCAGCGCCATCAGCCGCAGTGGTGAGAGGTAGATGGCGTGGGTCACGCCGGTCATGGCCTGGATCGCCTGATAGGTCTTGCCGCTGTTGGTGGGGCCGAGCAGGGCGGTCCAGGTGCGGGTGATGCGCCTGGCAGCGTAGAGCTTGTGGTAATGGACGAAGCGCGGGTTGTTCTCCAGCAGCACCGCAAAGGCCATCTTCTCGCGGTTGTCCTCGCGGGCGAAACGGATGGTCCGGCGCAGCTTTTTCGGCTCCATCATGAAGACTTCGGTCAGGCGCTTCTCACCGAGGAGCTGCAGGTCGAAGTCCTGCGCCTCCTCGATCATCATCTCGAACTTGGCGTTCATGGCCGCGCGGTCTTCATCCTTGAGTGCGACTACCTCCCGCTCACTGAGCACATGGCCCTGGCCGCCCGGAATGCGCCGCTGCATGTCCAGCGCAACCTCGCCGTGGCGCAACCCGACGACATAGCGCAGCTCATGCTTGACCTCGTTGACGATATCGACGGCGCGCGCGGCGAAATCATCCAGGCGTGCCAGCCGGACGGGCAGGCGCTCCAGACATTGCGCCTTCTGTTCGTCGCTGAGCTCAGCGAAGGGCTTTTCCAGCACATGCAGGTGATCTCGGACCAGGGCCTCCACCGCAGCGCAGACGCGGCGTTCAAACTCATCGACAGAGCGGCTTTCGTCGATGCGCAGCGCGAACTCGGGCTCCAGCAGGTTCTGCACCGGGCCGCAATCCAGCGTTTTTTCAACGCCGAAAATATCCACCGTACAGCTGAAGTCGTTCACGTCCCGGTTCAGCAGGCGTCCGATCAGGCTCGCTGGTTCAGCGTTCTCAAGATTCGCCTCGACGGTTGTCTGGTCCAGTCCCAGCCAATACAACCGCGCCGCGCGGCCAATCTCCGGCGGTTGGTGGCCGAGGTAAGTGCTGAACCATTTTTCCTGATGATTTTTCTTCGGTGTGAAGTCGGGATGACGTTCCGTAGCCCAGCTAAGGAAGCGTTGCAGCCTTTCAAGGCTGGAGCTGTGGCGGTGTTTGGCTTCGGCCTTGCGCATGATCGACGCCTCTCTGATCAGGTGTGCTGCAAGTTTGGACAATCGAGCCGCGCAATACGAGCGGTACGGAAGAGTGCCATGTGTCGGGCGCACAGGCGCAGCGCTTCGGGTTCTGGCATTTGCATGGTGCGGTCGCTCTAGCAACGGATCGTAAGGGCGCACTGCGTGGTCTTTTCAAGAGACCGTCGTTTCACAGAAAGGCCAGCCTATGGCAATCAGCAGTCCCATTTTGCTTGGCACCGCCGGCTGGAGTCTGCCGCGCGAGCAATGGCCGGCGTTTCCGGCAGGGGGAACACATCTAGAGCGTTACGCGGGGCTTTTGCCCGGCGTGGAGATCAACAGTTCGTTCTATCGCTCCCACCGACCCGCGACCTATGCCAAGTGGGCCGAAAGCGTGCCGAACGGGTTTCGTTTCTGCGTCAAGGTCCCCAAGCAGATCACCCATGAACGGCGTCTGCTTGAGTGCGAAGGCTTGCTCAAACAGTTTCTGCTCGAGTGCAGCCACCTGGGTGAGAAACTCGGCTGCCTGCTGGTGCAATTGCCGCCGTCGCTGGATTACGAACCGGCCAGTGCCGCTGCGTTTATCGACGCTCTGAGAAAGGATTACACGGGGCCGGTGGCAATCGAGCCTCGCCATCCGAGCTGGATCGATGCCGAGCCGCTGCTTCACGAGGCACGGATAGCTAGGGTCGCGGCCGATCCGGCGCCGTTTGCGGAAGCGGCTGAACCGGGCGGCTGGCAGGCTTTCCGTTATTACCGCCTGCATGGCTCGCCGCGCATGTACTACTCGTCCTATGGCGATGACTGGCTCGACCGCTTGGCCGAGCGTCTGGAGGCGCAGGCAAGTACGACTAACTGGTGCATTTTCGATAACACCGCCAGCGGTGCGGCGATTGCTAATGCTCTGGCGCTGCAGGGTCGGCTCTCCCCCAGCCAGGAATCTGTTCCGCTAACGTAATCCGACGTTGAGGTCAGCTTTGCCAGGTCAGCTCGGTTCTCGGAAAGGATGAGGCTGACCCGCGCATTGCCGCTCCGCTCTCAGCGCGGCACGATCCGGACCCGTCCGGCCGTGTTGTCGCGCCGTCCGGCCTTGTCGTTTTCCGCACGGCCGGGAATCGAGCCGTTTGCGGCGCCACGATCTCCGCTGGCCGTCCCGTCCACTTCGCGTTCATCGACGCTGAGGGATGTGGCGTCGGGGTAGCCGGTGGTCAGAGTTTCGGTGCTGGCAGTGACTGGAGTCGCTTCTTCTTCACCCCAGTTGGCGCTGCGCTCGTCGATATCGATGGCGCCGTTTCGCTCCATCAGGTCCTCAACCATGGCGACCTCGGCATCGGTATCCAGCGTGACAGTCACGATTGTCGAGCCACGCCGGGCAGCTTCCGGATAGCGGCCAGCGTGCTTGCTGGAATCGTCACCAAAAATCTTGTGGAAGAAACTTCCCAGCTTCTCGGCAGCCGTGGCGTCATCGCCCGGCTCTTCGCCCACCACTTCCACGCGGCTGCTGTCGACGCTATCCGGGTTGAAGGAGGCTGAAATCTGGATGGCGTCGCCGGCGATACCTTTGCTCAGGAGTTCGGTCTTGACTTGCTCGGCTTCGGCGTAGCGGTCGAACGCCGCGAGAAGGATCTGGGGCATGACTTCACCTTTGTGTGCAGCTCTGGCTGCGTTTCGTGATTGTGGCGCGCGGCTCGACCGGTGCGGTGATCGCGTACCGTTCTGCATTGGGCGGGCGAAGCGGGGGGATGGTTCCGTAGCGGGTCATTACCCAATGCTTCGGATGGCCGAGCATGGGCCGGCCGCGGTGATAGCGCGGCGCGGCACGATGGGCAGATCGAGAGTCAGCTCAGCCGTTTAGCACCTTGCCACCATTGATATGGATAGTCTGGCCACTGACATAGGACGAGTCTTCGCACGCCAGGTACACGTACGCCGGACCCAGCTCAGAGGGTTGGCCACAGCGACCCATGGGCATCTGACTGCCGAAGTCCTCAAGCAACTCGGGGTCGTGCTTGCCGAGGGTGGCGGGTTGCAGTGGTGTCCAGATCGGACCGGGCGCGATCTGGTTCACGCGGATGTCGCGCTCGATTAGTTGCTGCGACAGGGCGCGGGTGAAGCCGTCGATGGCGCCCTTGGTCGAGGTGTAGTCCACCAGCATCGGGTTGCCGATAAAGGAGTTGATCGAGGTGGTGTTGATGATCGCCGCACCGGCTTTCAGGTGCGCCAGTGCAGCACGGGTTAGGTAGAAGTAGCTGTGGATGTTGGTGGCAAAGGTCTTTTCCCACTGCTCATCGGTGATGTCTTCGAGCCGTGTCTGCACTTCCTGACCGCCGGCATTGTTTACTAGCACGTCCAGCTGGCCGAATGCCTTCACCGTCTGTTCGACCGCATCAGTGCAGTGGCTGCTATCGCGGATGTCGCCGGGCAACAGCAGGCAACGCTGACCTTCGGCTTCGATCATGCGCTTGGCGTCTTCGGCGTCTTCATGCTCGTCGAGATACATGATCGCCACATCGGCACCTTCACGGGCAAAGTGCACCGCTGCCGCGCGACCGATGCCGCTGTCACCACCGCTGACCAAGGCGACCTTGCCGGCCAGCTTCCCGCTGCCCTTGTAGCTGTCGCGGATGAACTCCGCCGGCGGCTGCATCTCCCTTTCCAGCCCCGGCAAACGGTCTTGTTTCTGCGCGTGAATCTTCGGGTAAGCCATACATGCTCCAGACGTGAAAATGGGGTCTGTAAGTACGGCTGATGCCTGGCCTGAAAGTTTCGGCGGATTGCCGAGTGGTGCTTCGAGGCGACCGGCGATTGGGAAAGGCTCTGCCCCGGTAGATGGCGCAGGCCTACTTCGCTAAGTGACAACGCACCCAGACGAGCTCAGGCCAGAAAGTAACCTGAGGTGCCGTGAGTCCTCGTCTCCTACGGCTGTCGGCCGGTCGATGGGATGCCGGCGGTACTCAAACGAATGACCGGGGGCGCAGGGACCACGCTGCGCATCCCGGTCTTCTATCCGAAGCGATTAATTCAATTCGTTGGCGAAGCGCCCGACTGCGCTGACGACCTGCTTGGCCCCGTCCTGAATCTCGACGATCACGGCGCCGGCCTGGTTGGCCAAGGACAGGCCTTGTGCTGCCTGCTCGCGGCTGTTGGCCATCTCTCGTACCGCTTCGTCCACCAGTGCCTGGTTCTTCTGCACCACGCTGACGATTTCTTCGGTGGCGGCGCTGGTGCGGCCGGCCAGCTGGCGAACTTCGTCGGCGACCACGGCAAAACCGCGTCCCTGTTCACCGGCGCGTGCCGCTTCGATGGCGGCGTTGAGTGCCAGCAGGTTGGTTTGTGCAGCGATGCCGCCAATGGTTTGGACGATGGAGCTGATCAGGTGCGATTGCTGACCTAGCGCCTCGATACCTTGAGTCGCCGACTCGACCTCCTCGGCGATGCGCTGCATGGTTGCCACCGTATCCTTGACCACCACGGCGCCGCGTTCGGCGCTGGTGTCGGTCTTGCGGGACACGTCATAAGCGATGCTCGCGGCCTCGCGCACCTCCTCTTCACGGGCAACCTGGTCGCTGACCACACTGGCGAATTTGACCACCTTGCACAGCTTGCCTTCGGTGTCATACACGGGGTTGTAGGTCGCTTCCAACCAGACGTCCCGGCCCATGCTGTCGATGCGCTTGAAGCGGTTCGCAACGAACTCGCCCCGGTTGAGCGTCTGCCAGAAGGTCTTGTATTGCTGAGAAGAGGCTTCCTCGGGAGTGCAGAACATGCTGTGGTGCTTGCCCACGATCTGCTTGAGCGAATAGCCCATGCCTTGCAGGAACTGGTCGTTGGCCGAAACCACAGTGCCGTCCAGATTGAACTGAATGACCGCGGTAGAACGCAGCAGTGCGTTGATAAACGCTTCGTTCTCCTTGGCGAGCTGCAGCTCTTTGGTCACTTCTCGGGCGTAGCCGCTCATGTGAAGCAGCTTGCCGTGAGCATCCAGGATCGGATACCAGTCGATGTGCAGCCAGGCGAGGCTGCCATCGGTGCGCAGAAACCGGTAGTCGTCGCTGACGGGTGCAAGCTGGGACACGGCGGCTCGAAAATTGTGAAAGCAGGGCAGGTTTTTTACATAGGCCGGCACGATGTCCGCCATAGGGCGGCCCTGCAGTTGCTCGACGTTGTAGCCGAGCGTCTTGGCGAACTTCTGATTGACCGCCACCATCCGAAACTCGGTGTCGAGGGTGATCGACAGCATCGTGGCACCCATCTGATCACGGAGCTGTCTTAGCAGAGACAGTTCTGCAGCCTGTTCTTCGAGTTGTTTTTTTAGTTGGCCGTTGAACATGAAAGCACCAGATGGTGAATGGACGTACCTCTCTATCGGCACGCCGCTTTCATACTTGATGCTCATTAATTGGTCGGGGCGTGCAGATCAGTCGACCTGCTCCAGGCGCACTCGGATCACGCCGGCGCGGGTGCTGGCGATGCGTTCAAAGGCTGCTTTGGACAGGTCGATGATTCGCCCTCGCACGAACGGCCCGCGGTCGTTGATGCGGACCACCACGCTTTTGCCGTTGCGGGTGTTGATCACCCGAACTTTCGTGCCGAAGGGCAGGGTGCGGTGCGCCGCTGTTAGCGCATTTTGGTCGAAACGTTCGCCGCTGGCGGTCAGTTTGTTGTGGTGCTGGTTACCGTAATACGAGGCTTTGCCCGAGCCGATCAGTGTGCCCGTCTCGGTGGGTGCTTCCTGCGGCGCAGGCATCTTCGGACGCGGAGTGGTACAGCCTGCAAGTGCAACGACCGTTAGCAGGGTGAACAACCAAACGGCTGGCCTGATGAGCATCGTCGATCCTTGTCTTCGTCATGAGGGAACCGTGCAGCGCCGTACGGAACGGCAAGGCTCGGTGCCCATTAAGAGTGTATTGGTGCCAGTAAGTTTTCGAGGTCAATCGTGCTTCAGTGATCAGCGCTCGCGCACCGGGGATGATGCAATCCGAGCGGCGTCCCGCATAGCGGACCCGATTGCTCGGATCCGCCCCTATGCGCTTACTCGCTTGGTTTGGCCAACCAGGCGTCAGCGATGCGTTGGTATTCTCCAGTGGCCTTGGTCAGGTGCAGCCACTGATCGACGTAGGCCTTGAATGCCACATCACCGCGCGGAAGCAGGAAAGCCTTTTCGCTGTACTGCAGGGGGTTGTCGGGGTTAACCGCACATAGAGTTGGATAGTTGCGCTGTTGATATTGCGCCTCCGACGAGTCGGTGATCATCACGTCGGCATTGTTATTGGCAACGGATTTGAAGATCACGGTGTTGTCGTGGAACAGCTCCAGCTGCGCCTTGGGCAGCTCGCGACGCACGAAGGCTTCGTTGGTGCCGCCTGGCGGCTCGATCAGGCGCACTGAAGGCTGGTTGAGCTGCTCGATGGTCTGGTACTTCTCGACCTCATCACAGCGGACGAAGGGGATCTTGCCGTCTACCGTGATCGGATTGCTGAAGAAGGCCTTCTTTTGTCGCTCGAGTGAAATGGAGACACCGCCCACGGCCATGTCGCATTGAGCGAGGAAGTTTGGCATCAACGTCTTCCAGGTAGTCGGCACCCACTCGATCTTGACGCTCAGGGACTTCGCCAGCGACTCAGCGAGTGCGATGTCGATGCCCTCGTAGCTCTTGTCGTCGCGCAGAAAGGTGTAGGGCTTGTAGTCGCCAGTCGTGCAGACCTTCAGCGTACCGCGCTGTTGGACTTCATCGAGCACTGAGGAGGAGGGCGCGGCGAAGGCCGCGCCGCTGGCCAGCAAGATGCCAGCCGCAATCAGAGATCTCATGGTATTTCCTTGCAAGGGCATGCCTGGGTGGCCGCGGTTATTGCTCTGGCCCGTCCGTTGGAGCGGGCATGTCGAACGTACCGGACTGCAGACCGGCCTCACAAGGTTTAACTGAGTGGAGAGTTGCTGCGGCTGCACTTCGGCAACCGCGGACTATCTATCTCAGGCGTAGGGCTTGCTGCGGATCGTTTTCATCAGATCAGCCGGGGTAATGTGGCCGACTACACTGCTGCCGCTGCCTGGCTGCGGCAGGTTGAGGATGTTGTCCTTGATTTTGCCGATCACATGCATCTCGCACGGTTTGCAATCGAATTTAAGGGTCAGCACCTCGTCGCCATGTACCAACTGCATCGGGGCGACCTTGGTGCGCACGCCGGTCACGCCTTTGGCCTGTTTCGGACAGAGGTTGAAGGAGAAGCGCAGGCAGTGCTTGGTGATCATCACCGGCACTTCGCCGGTTTCCTCGTGGGCCTCGTAGGCTGCGTCGATCAGCTGCACGCCGTAACGGTGGTAGAAGGCGCGGGCTTTCTCGTTGTAGACGTTGTAGAGGAAGGACAAGTGAGCTTCCGGGTAAATCGGCGGCGGCACGCTGACGGCCTTGCGGCTGCCCAGCGGACGAATCGCTTCGCGGGCTTCGGTCAGCGCCTCAATCGCCTCGCGGCGCAGCGCCTTCAACTGCGAGTTGGGGATAAAGAAGGCCTGCGGCGCGTCCACGTCCACTTCTTCGGCGTGGTAGATGGTCGTGCCCAGCTGGCTCAGCAGGTCCGTAATCTGGCTGGGCACCTGCTCCGGCTTCTTCGATTCGCCAAACGGGCCGGCCAGCGAAACCGTGGCGTAAGCGCCTTCTTCGCTGGTGACGTGCAGCTCCAGCGCGTCCGCCCGCAGCTTGGCCAGCCAGCGCACGCCAATACGGCGCTCGGCGGAGGTTTTGAGCAGCGCGTTCTGCCAGTTGTGGTCCAGGTTGCGGTTCAGCGGATGGTTCGGCCGCAGCTGGCGTATCGCCACGGGCATTTCGTTGGGCTCGACGCGGTATTGCCAGAACTGCTGACCGTCTTCTTCGAATTGCTTGAGCTGTTCGACCACGCTGGCGCGGAAACCCACCACTTCGCGCTTGATCAGCACGTTCAGACCATCGCCGTTGGACAGCGGCTCGCGGGTCTGCACGGTCAGGTCGTGCTTGCCGACCTTGAGCACTTCGCCCACAGCGAGGCCGGTAAAGGTCGGTGAATCGAAGGCACCAATGTCGATCTTGCGGTCGGTGACAAAGTAGTCGGTGCTGCCGCGGTGAAAGGTCTTGTCCGGGTCCGGCACGAAGAAATGGTCGGTACGTCCGCTGGACGCGCGCGCCAGATCGGGGCGGTCCAGGAGGATTTCGTCGAGGCGCTGGCGATAGTAAGCCGTGATGTTCTTCACATAGCTCACATCCTTGTAGCGCCCTTCGATCTTGAACGAACGTACGCCGGCATCGACCAGTGCGCGCAGGTTGGCGCTCTGGTTGTTGTCCTTCATCGACAACAGGTGCTTGTCGAAAGCGACCACTCGGCCCTGATCATCTTTCAGCGTGTAAGGCAGGCGGCAGGCCTGGGAGCAGTCGCCGCGATTGGCACTGCGGCCGTTCTGCGCGTGGGAGATGTTGCATTGCCCGGAAAACGCCACGCATAGGGCGCCGTGGATGAAGAATTCGATGGCGGCATCAGTTTCGTCGCTGATCGCGCGGATTTCCTGCAGGTTCAGTTCGCGGGCCAACACCAGCTGCGAGAAGCCAGTCTGATCCAGAAACTTGGCGCGCTCCAGCGTACGGATATCGGTCTGGGTACTGGCGTGCAGCTCGATAGGCGGGATGTCCATTTCCATCACGCCCATGTCCTGCACGATCAGCGCATCCACGCCGATTTCGTAGAGCTGCCAGATCAGCGCCCGGGCCGCTTCCAGCTCGTCGTCATGCAGGATGGTGTTGATGGTGACGAACACCCGCGCATGGAACAGATGGGCAAATTTCACCAGCTCGGCAATGTCCGCCACGCTGTTCTCGGCATTGTGCCGTGCCCCGAAACTCGGCCCGCCGATGTATACCGCATCGGCGCCATGCAGGATGGCCTCGCGGGCAATGGTGGTGTCCCGAGCAGGGGAGAGCAGTTCGAGATGGTGCTTGGGCAAGGACATGGGCGCGGACCGGGTTTGAATCGAAAGTCGCGCATTGTAATGGCTTAAGGGGCTTTTGGGATTGGCCGCTGGGCGAGTAGGGCGCGCCGATGAAGTCCGGCGGCTTGGTCGTTCGTTCCATGAGGGGGCTTTCGGCAATCCTGATACGAACATATAATGCGAAAGATTCTCATAATCGATCACATTACATGGAAGCCAGAGATGCCGACCACCACGTTTGCCCAGCTCGACCCCGCCGCTGGACGCTCTAAGCTCGCCCTGAAGCCGCTCACATTGGTAGTTCACCTACTCGCTGTTGGTGCGATCCTTCCCGCCATGCCTGTTTACGCGCAGTCTGCCGCTGCAACTGAGGCAGACGACGCAACCACCCTCGAAGCGGTCACCATCACCGGTGAGGCGGTACAAGACGTGACGGAAGGAACGGGCTCCTACACGACGGGCGCTGCACGCACGTCCACTCCGCTCAGCATGTCCCTTCGCGAAACGCCGCAGTCGGTCAGCGTGATAACGCAGCAGCGCATTGAAGATCAGGACATGCAGACCATTCTCGATGTGGTGAATAACACCACCGGTGTTTCGGTCAACCGCTACGAAACCGATCGAGCTCAGTTCAACGCTCGCGGGTTCGAGATCAACTCGCTGATGATCGACGGTGTGCCGACGATATGGGAGCAGCCTTGGAGCTCGGGCGAGATGTTCAGCAGCCTGGCAATGTATGACCGCGTTGAAGTGGTGCGCGGAGCAAACGGTCTTATGGCGGGGGCCGGAGATCCGTCTGCTTCGCTCAACCTGGTCCGCAAACGTGCGAGCAGCCGCGAGCTGACGGGTTCGGTCGAGGTCAGCGCTGGAAGCTGGGATACCTATGGCACGGAAGGCGACTTGTCGTTCGCTGTCAACGAGGCCGGTACGATACGTGCCAGGTTGGTGGGAGAGTTCAACGAAGGAGACAGCTGGATTGACCTGAAGTCCAAACAGCGCGAAACCTTCTACGGAACCATGGATATTGACCTTACGCCAGACACCACCCTTTGGTTCGGTCTTAGCCGTCAGACAAACGACTCCGACTCGCCAATGTGGGGCGGCCTGCCGATCTGGTATGCCGATGGTAGCCGCACGGACTGGAGCCGTTCCAAGACGACCTCGGCCGAGTGGAGTAAATGGGACAGCACGTACGACACCTACTTCATCAATCTCGATCACCGCTTCGCCAACGATTGGGAGTTGAACCTGAGCTACAACCGCGGCGAACGTAGCTCCGACTCTTATCTGCTGTACCTGTCGGGTAACCCTGGCCGCGACGGCAGCGCACCGATGTCGTCCTTTCCTGGCTCCTACAAGACGGAAACCGTACAGGACGATTACAGCATCCGCTTTGGCGGGCCTGTGATGCTGTTGGGGCGCGAACACGAAGTCGCTTTCGGCTACATCTATAGTCAGCAGGACTTTGATGCCGATAATCGTGTCGCGCAGAGCGGCTTCGGTGGCGTCGCCAATTTCGATGCCTATTACGGCGACTTTCCTGCGCCGACTTGGGGAGGGTTGGCGCCTTACAGCTACGGCGATCTGACCCAAAAAGGGCTGTACGCTGTGACTCGACTGAGCGTGACGGACGACCTGAAGGTTATTCTTGGCGCGCGTGACAACCGCTACGAGAAGACCAGTGACGACACTCCGTTCACCTCACCCTCCCGCCTGGACGAGCACGAACTGACACCCTATGCCGGCATCGTTTACGACCTTACGGAGAACCTGTCGGCCTATGCCAGCTACACCGATATCTTTCAGCCCCAGGCGCGGCGGGATATTACCGGTCAGCAGTTAGACTCGGTTATCGGTGAAAGCTACGAGACGGGCTTGAAAGCCGAGTTCTTCGAAGGCCGGCTAAACGCATCCGCAGCCATTTTCAAGATCAAGCAGGATGGCTTGGCCGAGAGCACGGGTATTGCTGTTCCCGGCGGCATGGTGGGAGAGTTTGCCTACGAGCCTATTGACGTGACGAGCGAGGGCTTTGAGCTGGAGGTTTCCGGCGAGCTGGCACCGGATTGGAATCTCATGGCGGGCTATACCCAATTTGAGGTCGAGGACCCGGAAGGTAACGCCCGCAGCACGCGCTTCCCGACCAAGCTGCTGCGTACTTTCACGACCTATCGTCTACCAGGTGCGTTCAATAAGCTGACCATTGGCGGGGGCGTGAACTGGCAGGACAGCATCTACACCTATGCCACCAATCCAGCCGGCAATCGGGAGAAAATCGAACAGGAAGCATATGCCCTGGTGAACCTGATGGCGCGCTATGAAGTGACCGACAATCTCACCGCTCAGTTGAACGTGGACAATCTGACTGACGAAGAATACTTCGATATGTTCGAAGCCTATGGTGCGCTGACATACGGTGCGCCGCGCAGCGTCACTGCATCCGCGAAGTATCGCTTCTGACGGATGCGCTTGGCTGAACGGTGTCCCCCTAAAGGCTCACGTAAAGCTGTAATCAAGAGCCCCGACCGCAAGGCCGGGGCTTTTTCGTTATCAATGGGCGGGCGTTCTGCAAATTAAGAGCTGCGGCGCGGATAGGGCAGACCCCTGAGTTCTGGGGCTAAAGAATAGCGCTGCTCGACATGTGTTCGTGCCGCCGATTTGTAGCGTGGACGTCCATGAACAAACTGTGCCGCACTGGCCAGAACACTTTGTGCGCGAGCTTATGCGGCCAGCCGCTTCATGCCCTACAGCAACGCCACTACCACCCAAATCGATGCGCCTAGCATAGGCAACGATGTCGCCACGCGCGGCGCATAGGGGATCAACATCAACAACGCAAAGCCCGCCAGCGAGATCAGGCCGAACCAACCAACCACGGCCATGCCGCCCGGCCAGACCTGGCAGGACGCATACACGGCGAGCCCGAGCAGAACACTACCGACTGGTACACATACGCGACGAAGCTTGGGCGGTACACGCGGATTGACCAGCTGCTTCCAGTGGCGCTCCTTGTTCAGGCAGAAACCCAGCATGCCGGCGTAGGCCAGTACAAGGCTGGCGAATAGGGCTGAATCGTTCATGACGATGCTCCGTGAACTGGGCGGCTCGGGCGAGGCGAGCGGGCGTTTCGGGCGGCGATGACCGACGGTATTTTCCACACGGTCCAGCCCAACAGCAGTCCCATCGAAGCCACGCTCGCCAGCAGGGACAGGCGCAGGCTGTCTTGAGTGATTTGTGCAGTCCACAGATCCAGCAGCGGCAAGGTGAGCGCCATCAGCGCAGCGACCCCGAGCTGTTCACGCCAGGCATTTAGCGGCTTGCGAAGCCAGGCGTGCAGCCAGCTGAGCGCCCAGACGCCAAAGAACAGACGCAGCTCCCAGCCCTGACGCTCGGCCAGCTCAGCCGGTAGCAGGCGGTTGCCCCACAGAAGCCCGATGCTGGCCAGCGCAAGTCCGGCGACGACCGCTACGTTCAGGCTCTCAACCAGCCGCAGAAAATGCGGGTTGGCTTTAGCCTGTTTGCGTTGTTTGACGGCATAGAGCACCAGACCTGTGCCGATCATGGCGCAGCTGATCAGGCCGCAGATGAAATACAGCCAACGCATCGGATAGCCGCCGAACTGCGCGAAGTGCAGGCCCGCCATCACCCGTTGGGTCAGCTGGCTGGTGCGTGACGGCTCGGGCACCTGAATCAGCTCGCCAGTGACGCCGTTGAAGACCATGCCTTCGCCCTTGGTCAGCTCGATTCGGTTGCCCAGTACCGGTCGGGCCGTGACCTGGGCGTTGGTCTTACCAGGGTTGCTGACGGCCAGACCGCCGATCATGCCCTCGCCATAGTGCGCTTCGGCTCGGCTGACGATTTGACCAAATGCCCGCATAGGTGCCGCTGGTGCCGCGACGGGCTTGCTGCCGCGTCCCTCGCCGCGTGGCGCCTGCTCGACAGCGCGCCCTGACTGCGCATCGCGAAAATAGGCCTGGCGATCGCCATCATAAAGGGCATCCACCGCTGCCGGCATGTAGAGCAGAAAAAAGATGGCCAGCCCGGTGTAGGTGATCATCAAGTGAAACGGCAGCAGCAGGACGGCACTGGCGTTATGGGCGTCCAGCCAGGAGCGCTGCCCTTTGGCGGGCCGAAAGGTAAAGAACTCCTTGAAGATCTTCTTGTGGATGATGATGCCGCTGATCAGCGCCACCAGCATCGCCATGGCCGCAAACCCCACCACCCATACCCCCAGCGTGCGCGGCAGATGCAGCGTGTAGTGAAAATGGAAGAAGAAGTTGCCGCCGATGGTTTCGCGCGGCTCGATGGTCGCCCCGGAAACCGGATCCAGCTGAGTGCTCACCGCACCGCGGCGACGTTCGCCGACGGATACGCTGAGAGCGGGCGTGCGCTCAGTCGGCAGGCTGATGTTCCAGTTCGATTGGTCTGCATGGTTGTCCATCAACCAGCGCTGCGCCACATTGGCCGCAGCGGCTGGTGACTGCGCCCTATCGACCAGCTCCGGCTGCATCCACCAATTGATCTCCTTGTCGAACACCGCGAGGGTGCCGGTGAGAAAGATGGCGAACAGCATCCAGCCGAGCAGCAGCCCGCACCAGGTATGCAGCCAGGACATCGATTGCGTCAGGCTGCCTTTCATTGCCACATCTCCAGCAGCTGAGGCCAGAAGCCGATGACTGCCAAGGGAATTGCGAGCCCGGCACCGATCAGTACCCGCCGCAGCGATGCTGCCGCGAAGGTCCAGAGCACGAACGTCAGGTACACCACGAACGACAGCAACGACGACGTGGTAACCGCGTCGACCGGATCGAGCGGCAGCCACTGTGCGAGCGCGGCAGTGAAGGCATAGGTAAAGGCGTAACCGCCCAGGAGGGCCAGCAGGGTACGGGCCGCGATGGCAGGCCAGGCCCTTCTCGATTGAGTGGCAGAACGGGTCACGACGGGCTTCCCAGTGAGAGTCTTACGTAAAATGCCCAACCGTCGTGAACGCCGGCTGGGCATCGGTGCTGTGATGAACCGGGGGAGAGACGCCCATGCGCCCCATCCAAACTGATGATCGCTACCCCAGTCTTACGGATCGAAGCGAGACGCCAGTTGGCAAAGACGTCTCCCTCACGACACCTCAGAACGAAGCGCTAACCCCCAGCGTGTAGCGACGCCCGTCGAGCACGGTTTCGTAGCTGTCGTAGTCGATCTGCTCGTTGAAAACGTTGTACACACCCGCCAGCAGCTTGATGTTCCGGTTCAGCGCATAGGTGCCGCCCAGGTCGACCAGGGTGTACGCCGGGGTGCTTTCCGCCATGCTGGTGCGCGACAGGTATTCCGAGGTTTCGCTGCGGTAATTGAGCCGTGCCCAGGTGCCGAGGTGGTCGCTGGCCTGCCAGTCCAGCATGGTATTGAACATGTGCTTGGGCATCTTGTTCAGCGGCTCGCCGCGGAAGTCACCGCTGCGCTGCTCCGAGTCGGTGTAGGTGTAGTTGGCACCCAAGGAGAGGGTCTCGGTGATCGCCCAGTCGAAGGTCGCCTCGACACCGCGCATGCGCGCTTCATCGACGTTCACTCGATCACTGATGAAACGGTACGCCTCACCATTGACGACGTACTGGCCGGAGGCATTGCCGGTGGTATCCGTGCAGCGGCGAAGCTCGGTGATCTTGTCTTCGAAGTCGGTGTTGAACAGGGTCAAGCCCGCCGAGACACCGTTCAGGCTGTCCCACAACACGCCGATTTCCTGGCTCAGGCTTTCCTCGGGTTTGAGTGCCGAGTTGCCGACAATGACCGCGGGATCGCCCCGTCCGCCGCCGGTGATCTGTCCCCAGTTATCCACGGCCGCACGAATGTCCGGCGAGCGGTAGCCACTGGAGACGCCACCCTTGACCGTCCATTGCTCGGCCGCCTGCCACACGCCGTAAACCCGCGGAGACCAATGGGTGCCGTAGTTCTCATCGCGATCCATACGCAGACCGGTGGTCAGCGCGAAGCTGTCGGTCAGGCTCCACTCGTCTTCGGCGAATAGCGCCCAGGACCAGCGCGTCAGGCGGGTCAGGTCCTCGGCACCGGCCAGCTGGTTACCCTTGTCCGAAAGATCTTCGTACTTGTATTGGCCGCCGAGCGTGGCGATGTGGTCACCCAGAAACAGCGAGCTCTGCGTGTTGAACACGCTGTTCTCCAGCTCCATCTCACGCCCGGGGTTCTCGATGCGCTCCTGCTGCAGATAGGTTTCCGACTGGCCCGAAGTCCAACGGCCGGTGTGGCTGATGGAGTAATGCGTGCGGTCGTAGTCGGACAGCGAATCGCTGTTACCCGTGCCAGAACGGCCCACGCTGGAGTTGCGTTCCTGCTCGGTCTTACCCGCTTCCAGCACGATGTCATTGGACTCGTTTGGCGTGAACGACAATTTGGCCGTTCCGCTATCGGTCTTTTGCTCATTGAATCCGCGAGGGATGTCGTCCTCGTCTCGTCGAGCTGTCTGTCCGTATACCTGCAGCCCCAGAAGGCCGTCGACCAGTGGTCCGGAGAGGTAGCCGTTCAACGTATGGTAGTCACCGGAGTCGGAGCGGTCCTGGAAGGTCTTTTCGGTGCGTAGCCCACCGTGCCAGGTATCGGCCACCTTGCGCGTGATGATATTGATCACGCCGCCCATGGCATCGGAGCCGTAAAGCGAAGACATCGGGCCGCGCACGACTTCGATGCGTTCGATGGCTTCCAGCGGCGGCGTCCAGCCTTGCTCGATGCCCGGGCCGTCGCTGTTGGGGCGCGTCGCCCGCGACTCCATGCGCTTGCCGTCGATGAGGATCAGGGTGTACTTGGAGGCCATGCCGCGAATGCTGATATCGCTGGAACTGGCGCCGCCGGTGACCACGACGCCCGGAATGTCACGCAGGGCATCGGTGACATCACGGTAGGATTTGTTTTCCAGCTCCTCGCGAGTGACCACGGAGATGGAGGCGGGGGCCTGCTTGATCTGCTGCTCGAATCCCGACGCGGTCACGACGACGTTCTTTAGTTCGACCGGCTCTGCGGCACTGACCGGCGTGCTCATCCAGGTTGCTACAGCGATTGCGCAAGCCAGCCGATGTCGATTGAAAGTCACCATGTACTGCCATCTCCCTGAGAAAACCTACGTCTGCAGCCATTAACGATATGGCGCATGCATGTGAGCTGCGGTGCGATCCGCTAGTCGCTCGCAATGCTAAGTATTCTCATTTGAGAGTAAAGCGCATTTACAATCTATACACTTCGCAGGCGGATGATCATGCGTAACCCGGACGCTCCGTTCTCGGCCCAGATCGCGCCGCCCTGCATCACCACCATGCTGCGGGCGATGGCCAGGCCCAAACCGAAGCCGTCGCCACCGGGTCGGGCTGCGCTGAGCCGAGCGAAAGGCCTGAAGATCACCGGCAGTTTCGCCTCCGGTACACCGGGGCCCTGGTCCTCGATGCGCAGCTGCCAACTGTCACTGTCTCGATTGGCCGTGAGCCATACCACGCCTTGCGCCGGGGAGTAGCGAATGGCGTTGCGCAGGATATTTTCCATGGCCTGCGCCAGCGCGTTGAGATTGCCGAGCACCTGACAGCCTTCCGGTATCTGCGCCTGGATGCGTTCACGCGGCCAGCCGGCCTCGAAACAGGCGTTTTCGCAAAGCAGGTCCCAGAGCGCCGCAACGTCCACCGGCTCGCATTCGAAGCGGGGCTGTTCACTGTCCAGCCAGGCGAACTCCAAGGTGTTATCGACCAGTTGCTGCATGCTGGTGATTTCGCGCTCGGTGCGGCTGCGCATGTCTTCGGCGCCCAGTTCGCTCTCGCAGGCGACCCGCAGTCTGCTCAGAGGCGTGCGCAGCTCGTGGGAGAGATCGCGCAACAGCTGTTGCTGCTGGGCGACGGAGTCGCGCAGGCGTTGCGTAAGGTATTCCAGCGAGCGGCCCAGTTCGCCCAACTCATCGTTGCGTCGCGCGATGGAGGGGGGCAGCAGGGAGTCGAGGCGGTTGCCGCGTAAGGCGTTTGCCTGTCGGCGCAGGCGGTCCAGCGGTGAAACCAGCATCCGGTAGAGAAGCCAGCAGAACAGCAATGACAGCAATACCAATGGCAGATAGACGCCGCCCGCAGTGAGCAACGCATGGTGGCGCCAGGGTCGGAAGCGCTCCGGCAACTGGATGATCAACTTCGCGGCGCTGCCCTCCAGCGGTACCGAAACCAGTGGCAGGCCGTCATAGCGCCTGCTCATGGGCCAGTCATAATGCCGCACGAAGGTGAGCTTTTGCCGTTCCTCGTCGTTCAGCGTTTGCCCGCCCAGCGGTTGCAGCTGTTCGTCCACCACCACCAGCCAGCCCGGCTCACGTTCCTTCATTGCCATCAGCCACTGCGCCATCGCCTCTGGGCCCTCCTGCAGCGCAGCCTGGGCTTCGCCCGCGTAGCCACTGAGGGTGTCGCGCGCCTGTTCAGACAGAAACGAGCTGGTCCTGTCGATATAGCGGCCCACATAGCCGCTGGCCCAGATCATCGACAGACAGAATCCGGCCACCAGCACCACCAGGCGCCAGAACAACGAATGACGATTGGGCATCAGCTCGCCTGCAGTTCCAGCACATAGCCTTTGCCCCATACCGACTCCAGGCGCAGGGTCAGCACCTGTTCACGCGCTAGCTTGCGACGGATGTTGCTGACGTGCATGTCCAGGCTGCGATCATGCTGGGAAAAACCACGGCGCAGTGCCTGCTGGTAGAGAAACGGTTTGCTCAGCACTTCTCCGGCGGCCTCGAACAACACCTTCATCAGTCGGTATTCGGTGGCGGTCAGGCCGACCCAGCGCCCCTCGTAACGCAGGTCGCAGCGCTGGTCGTCGAAGTGCACCGCATCCTCGTTCGCCGCTGGCGTTACGCTGCGCTCGTAGGCCACGCGCCGCAGGATGGCGGCGATGCGCACCTGCAATTCCTCGATACTGAAGGGCTTGGGCAGATAGTCGTCGGCCCCGCTGTCGAAGCCCTGGATCCGATGCGCCTCGTTACCCAGCGCGGACATCATCAGCACCGGCGTGCGGCGTTGCTCGCGCAACCGGGTCAACAGCTCCAGGCCGCTGAGTTCCGGAAGCATCACATCCAGCAGGATCAGGTCATACATCGCTTCGCTGGCCAATGCGAGGCCGGTCGGGCCGTCATTGGCGAGGGTGACGTTGAAGCCGCGATGCTCCAGGGAGGTTTTCAGGTGAGGGCCGAGGATCGGATCGTCCTCAATGGCCAATATCTGGCGAGTTGCGCAGGTGGACATGCAGAGTTCCGGTGCAAATAAGAACGATTATAGATTGCCCTCAGGGCAGAACAGCAAGCGCGACCAGCTGTTTCAGCAGCGTGAGTCGCCGCTCGGGCTCGACTTTCGAGGTGCACCAAGTGCATCTTCAGCGTCCGCGATCCGTGCTATCTGGAGATGTCCATGCGCCTGCCTTGTTTCTCATTTCTGCTCATGACGCTGCTGAGCGGTAGCCCTGTCGCTATGGCGACCAGCGCAGGAGAGGAGGGGCAATTGATCGAGACGATCAACGCCTATCGCAGCGAAGTACAGCGCTGCGAAGAGCGGGCGAGCGAAGAGCTGACGGCGCTGTCACCGGACTCGCGCCTGGTATTGCCCGCAACCGGTGCCGGTGATCTGCAGGGCTCGCTGGGCCGCAACGGTTATCCGATGGCCAATGTGCAGGCCATCAGCCTGTCCGGACCACGCGATGCGCAAGCCGCCATGCAGGCGCTGCGCGAAAGCTTTTGTCGCGTGGTGCTTGACCCGCAGTACGTCGATATCGGCGTAAGCCGCGAAGGGCGCGACTGGCGCGACTGGCGCATCGTGCTGGCACGGCCAATGCTCGGTGGGCACCTGAAAGACTCCCAGACTGAAGGCCTGGCGCTGCTCGATGAGATCAACCGTGTGCGAGCCAGCGCACGCCAATGTGCCGGAAAACCCTTCGCCGCGACCGCTCCGCTGAACTGGAACGCAACGCTTGCCGGTCTCGCCGAAGCCCACAGTCGAGCCATGGCTAATGACAACTTCTTCAGCCATCTGGATCGTGACGGACGAACGCCGGGCGACAGGGCCGAGCTGGCAGGTTATCCCGGTGCTCCAGTTGGCCAGAACATCGCCGCCGCGCTGGATCGACCGCGACAGATTGTCGAAGGCTGGCTGGCGAATCCAGGGCATTGCGCCAATCTGATGAACCCGCAATTCACTGAAGCGGGCGCCGCCTATGCGGTGGACCCGCAGAGCGATGCCGGTATCCATTGGGTCGCATTCTTCGGCGCGCAATAGAGGCTGCTGGGACGAATCCTCTATTGGTCAAGAACGGCAAACGTTTGTTTTCCGGTCGGGCTTGGTCGCCAGCGAACATTTGGTGGGTCGGTGCGTTCGAACTAGGGAGCCGCTCAATCTTGCCGGCAACAGACCAGGAGCCAACAACATGACCGACCCTAAAGACCCGCTCAAGGATGGCCTGACCCCACCGGACTACGACGAATACGGCGACGTGCCTGAGTCGGGTGAAAACGAGCAGGAAGAACAGGTTGATCCCAACGACGAGCCGAACGCCGGAGAAAGCCCGCTCGGCTAACGGGCGGCACCTGCTCCCATGCCGGTAGGGCCTTTCGCCAGGCGCCATGCTGGACAATTCGATCCGCCCAGCTTAAAAGGACGCGCGTCGTGCTCCGTAGCGCAAAGGTGCTAGCGGGCAGTCGTGTGTTTTCCCAAAGGCAGGTAGATCGTGAGAAAGAAGAAGCCAGTAGACCCTGTTCGCCAAGCAGAAAAGAACCGCGCCCATCGGATCGGCTGGGTAATCGCCGTGGCCGGTATCGTCGTCGGCTTCGTTCTGGTGATGATGAAGTCGGCGTGACCTGCTCGGCTTATCCCACAGGCCTGCCGGTCACCCACAGTTAGCTGCGTCTAGGGGTTGCTCAACCGGGCCCCTGCCATTCGACTAGTTGGGTTGTTGAACCTGTCGTCCAAACCCAGGGCCGGAGCGGGTGTTGTTGCCCTTGGCCAGGCGGTCGTAGAGCACCACGTTGACCGTCGCCGCCAAATTCATGCAGCCGTTGGTGGGGATGTAGACCACGTCCTCGCACCAGTCACGGATCTCTTTGCTCAGCGAGCCATCTTCCGCGCCGAAGATGTACAGCGCGCGATCCGGATGGGTGTACTCAGGAAGGGCTCGCGCACCTTCGACCAATTCCACGGCGACCGGCACGCAGCCGAGCGGCAGGATCTTGCGCAGATCATCGATGTTGATCAGCGGAATGTCCTGATGGACTTTCTTGGTGTCGGTGATGAAATCCTTGGCTCGGTCGTAGCGAGTGCCGGTGTAGAACACCGACGCCGCTCTATAGCAGCCTGCTGCCCGCATGATTGCGCCGACATTGGAAGGCGACTTCGGATTGCTCAGGCCGATGCAGGCGTAACGTTTGTTGCTCACTGGAAAAGACTCGCGCGGAAAACGCGCGAGTATACGGGACAGTCTCGTCGCCAGCCGGTTGCCTTGTCGCGATCAGGGAATCAGCTTGCTCGCACGCAGTTTGGCAAAAACCTCGTAGAACGCATCGTCACTCGCCTGGTAATCCAGAAAGCCAAGCTTTCGACTCTTCGACATGTCTGTCACCACCTCGATAGGCCGACCAAGGTCGGCATCGGTGTGCCACGGCGAAACCAATTTGCCTATGTCCGCTTCGGCCAGTTCGAACTGTTTGGCCATCTCAGCCCATATCGGCGCATCGCCCGCCATCTGTTGTTCCAGCGGAGCGGGCTGGCCATCGAATGGCGCCGCTTCGATGCCAAACCACTCGGCAATGCGAGACCACATCCACTTCCAGCGGAACACGTCACCGTTGACGACGTTGAAGGCCTGGTTGGCGGCGGCCGGTGTAGTCGAAGCCCAGTGCAGGTGCCGGGCCAGCTGGCCTGCATCGGTCATATCGGTCAGGCTGTTCCACTGGACTTCCGAGCCCGGAAAGCGCAAGGGCCGACCGGTCTGACGGCAGATCGAGGCGTATACGGCCAGCGTCGTTGCCATGTTCATTGCGTTGCCGACTGCGATTCCGGTGACGGTATGCGGGCGGTGAACGCTCCAGCTGAAGCCGTCACGCTCTGCTGCGGTAACAACCTCGTCTTCCTGGGCGTAGTAGAAATTCTCGACGTCGAGCCGCCCTTGTTCCTCACGAAACGGCGTCTGCGGCAGCGAGCCTTTGCCGTAGGCTTCGAATGGGCCAAGGTAGTGCTTGAGGCCGGTGACCAGCGCGACGTGGCGAACCGAGTGGGAGCTGCGGACGGCTTCGAGTACGTTTCGAATCATCTGCGCATTGACACGGATGTTCTCCGCCTCGGTGGCCTGGCGAGCCCAGGTGGTCAGAAAGAGGTGAGTAGGCGAAACGTCGGCCAGCGCCGAAGAGAGGGCCGTCGGATCCAGCAGGTCTGCACTGATCGGAGTAACGCCGGATTCCTGACTTGGCCGACGCGCGAGCCCGGCGACCGGCCAGCCTTCTTTGGCCAGCAGGCTAGAGACCGCGCTACCCACGATTCCACTCGCGCCGACCACCAGTGCTTGATTTGTCATCTTCAGACCCCAAAAACGAAACAGGCCTGCACCTTACCCCACTCGAAAATGCCGATCCAAGTCGGCACCAAATGGTAACCATCCCCCATGCAACCCGGCTCTGACGAAGAACAATGGCGCGAAGACTGCGCCCCAAGACGCGTGCTCGAGATCTTCTCGACCAAGTGGACCAGCATGATTCTGCACACCCTGCATGCTCGCCACGACGGCACCGCGCGCAGCGGCGCGTTGCATCGAAGCCTGCCGGGTATATCCAAGAAAATGCTGATCCAGACGCTGCGTGAGCTGGAGGGCAGCGGGCTGATCGAACGACATACGCTCGATACAGTACCGCCTGCCGTGAGCTATGCACTCTCGCCACTGGGCAAGCTTATGGTCCAACCCATCGAGATGATCTACGACTGGGCGAGGCAGAACTCAGGCGCGCTGGACCAGCTGCAGCCGAGACGTACGTCGCGCAGGCGGGGGGAGTAAGTGAACTCATGCGTATCCTCAGGCGGGTTTTGTTTTCGCCATCTGGAAACCGATAAAACAAAAAAACAGGCCCAGCCCTGCCCAGAGGCAAAACGCCGCAAATCGTGCGACTGACTCACCAAACAATTGAATAGCGAGAAGAATGAGACCGCAAATAGATCCGCATCGGCCGCTTCCGTCCGGCAGTGATTGCCTGTCAGCAAGAAAGCCCATCCCATAAAACACGCCAAATGCACCCAGTAGGATCAAGACCATCCCTATTGGTCTCAGGCTGGGCTCGCAATCTGAATTTAACCGTTTTTCGGTATGCCCTTTCAGCACCATGGTCAAGGCGAGTAGAAAGGTTACGAATCCCAAGAAAACGGCGATGTCAGAGAATCGGGCCGTTGGGTTTGACATGAGCGCTGCAAGCGTAATCCCTCCCGCACCCAAGATGATTAATTGTAAAAGCCTGCGTAGTGCTTTCATTGAAACAGCCTTTGGATCAATTCACCCAAGCCCGCAGGTGGACGTCAGGAATGGGCATTTTGGGGGTGCAACGGGATGGTAGCTTTGGCTGCTTGCTTCTCGCGCTTTGTTTTATGGTGCATCGCGTCACACTTCCATCACTCCACGCCGCCGCTTTTGACCTTTGCAAGGTTAGAGAAAGGTAGCGCGAATCCAATAGCGCTCTGAGCGGTGCATCAACGCGATTGTTTGCGGCGGGCTCAGACGCTGGTCGCAGATGCGGCCTGCGCTCATCTTCAAAGCCAGAAAGGATTTACCGTGTTGATCAAGAAATCTCTGCGCGCGCTGCTATTGGGTTGCAGTCTGCTGAGTGCGACGTGCTGGGCGGATATAGCACCTTTGGAAATCATGAACATGGCCGGTCTGCAGCGCAGCCTGGGGCAGATCGTCGCCAAGGATTACCTCATGATCGGAGCCGGCGTGAAAGTGGACGAAGCCACTAAACAACGTGCCGCAAGCCTGGCCTTGTTCGAAGATCACCATGCCCAGCTCAAGGCAGCTGCGCCGAGTGACGCCATTCGCGTTGCGTTGAACGACGTGGAGCGCACCTGGGCCGATTACCGCGCTCTGGCGGCCAGTACGCCGGACAAGGCCCAGGCTCCGCTCGTACTGGCGAAGGCCGAAGAGCTGGTTCGCCAGACGCAGCAAGTCACCGACCTGTTCGAACAACACAATGGCGACGTGGCCTCGCATTCAATCAACCGCAGTGGCTGGAACCGCGTACTGACGCAGCGCACCGCCATGTTCTACATGGCCCGTGCCTGGGGAGTGCAGGACCCGGCCCTGGAAAAAGACTTTGCTACTTCGGTGGAGGAGTTCGGCGCCATCATGGCCGAGCTGCAAGCCAGCGACGCACCTAACCAGGAAATCGCTGAAGCCCTGCGCAAGACCGACGCCCGTTGGAAGTTCGCGAGCAAGGCCTTCACCTCCAAGCAGTTCGTGCCTACCATCGTCGCTGTGAATGCTGAGTCGATGTTCCGTCAGCTCAACGAGATGACCCGCCTCTACGCCGGCTTGCACGACAATCGACTGTAACCACGCGCTCGTGCATCTATCGGACAGCTGTACGGGCTCTCAAGCAGTCGATGTTGCCTTGGTACGTATTGCTGATCTCGTCGCCGGTCATCGTCGATCCCAGGTATGAGTTCGACAGTGACGCTGCGAGTGGATCGGGATTCGCCAGCCGCAGCAGCGTGCTGCATTCGGCTGGCGTGGCATCACGCTAGCCGGATGTGCTCAGTCGAGGACCACAGCGTGGCCTTCCAACGGGTTGATATCGCCTTTGATCAGGGCTTCGGCCAGCGTTTGTGCCGCTTCGAGACCGGCGTGTTCGTTGACCTGCATCCAGGGCTGCTGCGCATCGCTTACCCGGGCGATGAAGGCCAGTTGCGCCTCGTTGAAGCGACGGGTTACCTCGGCGGCGCCCCAGTCAGCGTTGCGCTTCTTGATCTGGTAGGGCGCGAAATAGGGCTGTGGTTGCGGCCCGGTCAGCGCCTGATCAGGCTCGCTGTATTCATGGTTCTGGGCTGAGCCGGCGTAGCAGTCGTACACCAGGGCGTCTTTGAAATGGCTATGGATCTGCTGGCGAAGACTGGCGCTGCCGGAAAAGTCGACGTATAGGGTGGGCACGCCGGGGTCCAGCGAAGCGAGCTGGTCGTAGCCAACGGCTTGGCGATAGCAGCCCAGCTGCTGCACGAAGCGGGTATTGCCCGAGGATGTCAGGCCAATGACTTGCACGACCGGGTTGTCCTGCAGGCAGAACGCGGTGCCATACGCGGTCTTGCTCGAGGCGCTGGACATCACGATCTGACGCGCACCAAAAAAGGCGTTGTCGTCGAGGAAGTCGGCCAGCATGAACGAGGTGATGAACAGCGGGCGCAACAGCATCTGGTAGTTCTCGCTCTCAGCGCGATAGGCGTCGTCGCTGCTGATGCGCTGGTACTGATTGTAAGCAGAGGTCAGTGAGAGCCGGTGTTCGGCGCCGTCATAGAAGCCCCGATCAGTGACCCGCACCGGCTGCATGACCAGATGGCTGGCGATCGGCCAAAAACCATAGAAGCGCTCGCCCTTTGCCAGGCCATCGACAGTACTCTCCACGACCTCGGCGAAGCCCCAGGCCGGCATGTGGAACCACTCGGCATCGCCAGTCGGAAAGAAGTCCCAGTAACGCAGGTGAGGGGTTTCGCCAAAGGCTGCATAGGTGACGTTATTGGTGGTCAGCGCCAGTCGGCTGATCTGCAGCAGGGCTTCGCCGGGTTTCAGCTCCGGCATCGGCTGGGTCTGGATGCGGCTCTGCTCCATGTCTTTCTTGTTGTTTTGCAACTGGCGAATGACGCTCATCAATGGCACCTTGAGTTCGTAAATGGACGGCATTGACTGTAGCCCTTTCGTTTAACCTCCGGGTTCGGATTCCATGAAGACACCATCGCCGAGCGCCAAGCCGCTCAAACGGCCTACCCAGGAGCGGGCCAAGGTTACCGTTCAGGCGATTTTCGACAGCTATGTTCGGATATGGCAGCGCGATGGCTGGTCTCGATTGACGACTCGCGCGGTCGCTCTGGAAGCCGGCGTGGCCATTGGAACCCTGTACGACTACTTCCCCAGCAAGCACGCGTTGCACTCGGGCTATGTGCGCTATTGCGTCGAGCAGATGCTCGAGACCATCGACGCGCAAGCGGTAGCGCCCATGGCGCTTGCCTGGCCCGAGCGAATTCGTCGGCTGGTACGTACGCTGGCCGGTGTCCAGCCACAGCTGCCCTGGTTTCACCCGGACATGCTTGAATTGGAAACGCTGGTGGCCGAGCCCAAGCATCAGCGCCGGGTTTATGAGGACTTATTGGGCGCCTGGCACCGAGTCATCGACGCCGCGACCGACCTGCCGCTGCGCCCTTCGGCTGCGGCCCTGGAAGCGCTTCATCTTTCGCTGTGGGGCGGGCGTCGTTACGCGATGCTGGTGCAGCTCGAAGCGGATCGAATGACCGAGTGGGCTGAGTGCATGGAGCAGCTGTGCCTACGCACGCTTGAGTCGAATCAGAGCCGCAGCAGTACCCGAAGATACCGCCGCGGCCCCGATGATCAAGAGGCTGATTAGCCCTTGGTTGGCGTGGTCAGGTTCTGCAGGATGTCGGCCAAGGTCGACACGTTGTCGTGGATGACCACGTGGAAACGGTCGGACTCAAGATAGCTGCGCCAATCGGCATCGGACATCATCAGAGGTTGATCAATGTCCTTCGACAGCTTCTCCAGGCGATCTCGCGCCTGCTTGAACTGCTTCGGATCGGCTGTCCAGCCATAGTCATTACCCGCTCGCTCCATGGAGTTGAGCAGATCACTGGTGGTCTCGCGCAGGTCGCGCAGCTGCTCCAACACGTTATTGCCGGTCAGCACCTGAATGCCCTTGGTTTGCCAGTTCTCAGCGAGAATGCTGGAGACCTGCTCAAGGTGAGCGCCCAGGCTCTTGACCTGCTTGGTGACCGTCACGCTGTACTCTGGGCCACCCATCCAGTCCAGCCATTCCTGGTCCGTGGCTTCCGCTTTTTCGTCCAGCACAGTTTCCATCTGCTGTAGCTGTTCTTCGATTTTCGAAAGCCGCTTTTCCTGCTGCTCCCAATTGCCCAGGCCCAGACCCTCTTCTGCCATAAGCAGCGCGCCAACGAAGTCAACCGCGGTTTCGCGGACATCATCCACCGCATCTACCACGTTATGACCGACGGAGATGGTTTGCATACCAGCGCCGGCCTTTTGGCCTGCTTGAGCCGTCTGGTTTGCCTGCTGGGCGACCGCCGCGGTGGGCAGCCCCATGGCGAGGGATGCGGCCAATACTGCTGCCGATAGGGAAGTCGATTGCTTGAAGTTCATCTATGTCTCCTCCGCTTGCGATTTCGGGGAAACGAACTGCATTTCGCTTGAAACTATCCAGCTCGCTTACAAGTTTGGGCGTGCGGTGGACTTGGGAGTTCCTTGAAAAACTCTTCGATCTACCCGCCGGTCGTTTCATCTTGCATGCGGGCATTGTTCGACCGCTTGCGCGCCCATCCAAGCGTCGAGGCGGAACCTGCTGTTTGCATCAGCGGTGTTTCGGATGCTTACAGGCGGCGATGGGGAGAGGCCTGCTGTCGACATTTGTTAACGCTCGCCAGGCTAAAGTCATCACGGTGTTCGCTGCCGCCATCGACAGCGCCACGCCCGGCGCGACGCCGGTTTCAACTGGCGATATGATGCGCGCCCGCCAACGCTCCACGCCTACCTCATTCAGGTCATCATGCCCGGCACCGCCATCTATACCGACCTGTCGGATTACTACGATCTCATGTGCGCCGATATCGACTACCGTGCGCAAAGCCACTGTGTCCAGCGTCTGCAAAAGCTGCTCGGCAATGGCGGCAGCCGGCACCTGGATCTCGCCTGTGGCACCGGTCCTCATGTGCGGTATTTCATCGACGCGGGATTTGAAAGCGCCGGGCTCGACATCAACCAGCCGATGCTGGACAGGGCAACTATTCGCTGTCCGGAAGCTCGCTTCTCCCGGCAGGACATGTGTGGCTTCGCAGTCAGCCAGCCGGTCGATCTGATCACCTGCTTCCTGTATTCCATCCACTACAGCGGCCAACTCGCACGATTGAAGGCCTGCATTACCAGCGTGCACGACGCATTGGCGACCGGTGGGCTGTTCTGCTTCAACGCCGTCGACAAACATGCCATCGACAATGATTCATTCGTATCGCACGACGCGAGCCACCCCGATGGCTTATTCAAGTTCAGCTCTGGCTGGTACTACCCAGGCACTGGTGATCAGCAGTTGTTGAGGCTGCGGATTGAAAAAAAGACTGCCGGGCATAGTCAGCGATGGAACGACGAACATCCCATGGTGGCAGTGAGTTTCACCGATTTGAGCGAGCTGTTGCGGCCGTACTTCGAGGTCCACGTCCTTGAGCATGATTACGAAAAGATCCTGCCCTGGAACGGGACGTCCGGGAACGCAATCTTTGCTTGTGTGAAGACCTAACGGGCTTGGCGTTGACGCGAGGTTTTACCGTTTAACACCCAAGTCAGGCTTTGCAACGGTAGAACTGTCCATCTCGTTTTGGGAGCGCGCAATGCCTGTATATACACAATAAAAAGCCCCGCATTTGCGGGGCCTTTTACATCTGCTTTCATCGATTGTTTAAGTCGAAAACCGGATCAGCAGCGTATTGTTCATAGGGACTATCAGCGAGCGAGTTCGGTGTTCGCTACGGCTTTCTGGCCTTCGCTTTCAGCTACTTCGGTCAGCTTGGCACCGCCGACGAACACTCCCATTTTGATTGACTGACGAACATAGTGGTTTTTGCCGCCTTGTGCGTTCAGCTCCAGCAGGTTGTCACTGAATTCCGATTCGGTGGCAAGCGTGTGCGGGCCCTGCGAGACGAGGCGGTAGAAGTAAGTGTTTGCTGCGGTTTCGCCGATGACTTCCCCGTCTATCTTCACCGACTTTTTAAGCGCGGCTCCGAGCATCGAGTCGCGGAATATATACAGACCGGCCTGATCTTTCGGTGGTGCTGGGAAGGATTTGAACGCCTGGTCCTTCTCAGGAGATTCCATCGGTACCGACGCGCAGCCGGTCAGTACGGCGAAGCTCAGCGCTGCGGCGCTCATCATGAAGTGCTTGAACATATGTACTCGTTCCTGAGTGTAAGGCTGAAGCTGGTTAGCTATTAAATTGCCAGCACGCGCACATTAACCTTGGAACTTATACGGACAAGGCTTGCAAATCGATTTGGTGCTGTGGATCACGTTTTGCCAGAGAGATCGGATAGGCGGTGAACCGGTCAGCGAAGGGATGCACAGCGACCGCGGCCGAATTGTTTCCTCGCCTCTAAAAAGCACCTGTCAGGCATCGGATGGAAAGCAAACGGCCGAACGGCACGTGGGTCTGTACGCACAAACAAATCAATGCAGCCGATTGGCCGTCGAGGACGTCTGCGTCAGATGAAGTGCCTGTTGAGCCAGCTCATCGAGTAGCTGATCGCGACTTTTTTCCGCGTCGCTCATGGCTTGCGAGCCGTGTTGTTTGACCAGGTAGCTATGAATCTCGCGAACTTCCTGTGACTTGAAGATGGGCTCTAGGTCCTGCACTGCCATCAGGCCGCTGGACGCCTGGCTTCGGGTGTTCATGACGACCTGAGGGCCGCGAGCCGCCAATGGCTGAAAGCCCAGCGATTGAAAATACGGCACCTTGCTGGCCACGCACGCCACTTCCCCATGCGGATAGCGCGCCAGCATCGCTTCGACCATGGCGCGCCCTGTGCCCTGCCGGCGATGGCTGGCCTGCACCGCCAGATAGAGCAACGCACAGGCATCGGGATCGTCCACGTAAGGCAGATACAGGGCAAAACCGAGCAGGCGTGCCGGGTCTTCGGCGTCCAGCGCCATGATCAGCTCCGGCTTGCCGTTCTGTGCGCCATCCATGCTGTCCAGGTAGCGGTGTACCTCGAAACCCACAACGTACTGATACAGCTGGTACAGCGGGTTGCTGGGCGCAAGCGATACAGGGCTGACGTCGCTGAGATAGTCCACCACCATCTGCAACAGCTGGCTCTCCATCGATTCCGGCGGTGGGGAATCCAGGTGCGCGAGGGTGAACATTGGCAGGGCTCCAAGTAGGTCAATCGCTGCATTGTACCGGGCGGTAGACGCGAGCGACGCAGAAGAAGACTTCCCGCTTACACGCGGTAGGAGAGGGTGAGCCTATCGTGGCGATAGGCAAATTTGCTGTTCAGCGCTTTGCATGCCTTTGGCATACGGAAAGCTGATTTATGGCGAAGTTTAAAGAGAGATTTGACGACGTTGGCGACAAACTGCCGCTAGATGGGGAGCTCAGGCAGCCTCGGGCCGAGTGCTAAGTTCTATTCAGCGGCGCGTCAACGCGTCAACGACAACCCTAAGGAGCAGAATATGAACGCTGAAACTGGAGAAAACGCGGGCGGTGGATGCCCGTTCGGCCACGGCGCGGGTGCGCCGCGCAAGCGTCCGAGTAATAAAGACTGGTGGCCCGAAGCGCTGAGCCTCACTTCACTCAACCAGCACTCGCCGCGCTCCAATCCCTACGGCGGTGATTTCGACTACGCCGCTGCGTTTGAATCCCTTGATCTCGACGCGGTCATCGCCGACTTGCACGCCCTGATGACCGACTCCCAGGACTGGTGGCCGGCCGACTTTGGCCACTACGGCGGCCTGTTCATCCGGCTCGCCTGGCACAGCGCCGGGACCTACCGCATCACCGATGGCCGCGGCGGTGCCGGCGGCGGTCAGCAGCGCTTCGCTCCACTCAACAGCTGGCCAGACAACGCCTCGCTGGACAAGGCCCGCCGTCTGCTGTGGCCGATCAAACAGAAATACGGGCGCAACCTCTCGTGGGCCGACCTCTATGTGCTCACCGGCAACGTGGCGCTGGAGTCCATGGGCTTCAATACCTTTGGCTTTGCTGGCGGGCGTGCCGATACCTGGGAACCGGAAGAACTGTTCTGGGGCCCTGAAGGCACGTGGCTGGGTGATGAGCGCTACAGTGGCGAACGCCAGCTGCACCCCGGCCTCGGCGCCGTGCAGATGGGCCTGATCTATGTAAACCCGGAAGGCCCGAACGGCAACCCGGACCCGAAAGCCTCCGCCATCGACATTCGTGAAACCTTCGCCCGCATGGCGATGGATGACTACGAAACCGTGGCGCTGATCGCCGGCGGCCACACCTTCGGCAAGACTCACGGTGCTGGCGACCCCTCCTTGCTGGGCCCAGATCCGGAAGGCGCTGTGATCGAAGATCAGGGCCTGGGCTGGCGCAGCCGGTTCCAGACCGGAGCGGGCGCGGACGCCATCACCTCCGGCCTCGAAGTCATCTGGAGTCAGACACCGACCCAGTGGTCCAACTACTTCTTCGAAAACCTGTTCAACTTCGAGTGGGAGCTGACCAAGAGCCCGGCCGGAGCGCACCAATGGGTCGCCAAGGACGCGCCGGAGGTCATGCCGGATCCCTTCGATCCAGGCAAGAAGCGCAAGCCGACCATGCTCACCTCTGACCTGGCGCTGCGCTTCGATCCAATCTACGAACCGATCTCACGGCGCTTCCTGGAGAACCCGGACGAGTTCGCCGATGCGTTCGCGAAAGCCTGGTTCAAGCTGACCCACCGCGACATGGGGCCTGTTGGTCGTTACCTAGGGCCGCTGGTGCCGCAGGAAACGCAGATCTGGCAGGACCCGATCCCCGAGTGTGACCATCCGTTGATTGATGAGGCTGATATCTCCGCGCTGAAGCAGAAGACTCTGGGCATGGGCTTTTCCGTGTCCGAGTTGGTGTCAGTGGCCTGGGCTTCGGCTTCGACCTATCGCGGTTCGGACAAGCGCGGCGGTGCCAATGGTGCACGCATTCGCTTCGCGCCGCAGAAGGATTGGGAAACCAACAATCCGGCGCTGCTGGCTCGCGTTCTGGAAAAACTGACCGAGATCCAGAGCGAGTTCAACGCCTCCACCACCGGCGGCAAGAAGGTCTCCATGGCCGACCTGATCGTCCTGGCCGGCTGTGCCGCGATTGAAAAAGCGGCACAGGAGGGTGGGGTGAACGTCACCGTGCCGTTTACACCGGGCCGAATGGACGCCGAGGAAGAGTGGACCGATGTGCAATCCTTCGAGGCGCTGCGGCCGGTCGCCGATGGCTTCCGCAATTACTACCACGAGTCGCACTTCATGGCGCCCGAGGAAGCGCTGGTCGACAAGGCGCATCTGCTTCGCCTCAGTGCGCCGGAAATGACCGTGCTGGTGGGTGGTATGCGTGTGCTGGGCACCAATGCGGACGGCGGCCAGGACGGCGTCTTCACCAAGCGCGTGGGCACCTTGTCGAACGACTTCTTCGTCAACCTGCTGAGCATGCAGAACGAGTGGGTCGCGACCGAGCACAAGAACCGCTACCAGGGGCTTGACCGCAAGACCCGCCAGCCCACCTGGACCGCCACCCGTGTGGACCTGATCTTCGGTGCGCAATCAGAGCTGCGTGCCCAAGCCGAGGTCTACGGCATGGCAGACGGCAACGAGAAGTTCGTCCAGGACTTCGTCAAAGCCTGGGACAAGGTGATGAACGCGGATCGGCTCGATATCGGCAAACCGGCCGATAATTTCAGCCAGAAGCTTTCCGCTTGAGCCTCGCGGCGGCGCCTATGGGCGCCGCCGACGCTTTCATGCACCGCGACGCAGAGCGGGCGGCCATAACGGTTGCCCGCGGCGAGCGGCTTCGTTTAATCCTTCCGGCGGTCCGCCCGCCCATCATGTATCGACGGAAGCCTCAGCTGTTCGGCCGACGCTGCCGTAGCACCGAGTCGACGCGCGTGCTGCGCACTGCCATTCAGGCAAACACGAAGTACTTGCGGACGGTCTCGACGACTTCCCAGGTGCCGGTCATGCCGGGTTCCACCACGAAGATGTCACCCGCCTTGAGGTGGATGGGCGCCATGCCGTCGGGTGTGATGATGCAGTAGCCTTCCTGGAAGTGGCAGTACTCCCATTTGACGTATTCCACGCGCCATTTGCCGGGCGTGCAGATCCAGGTCCCCATGATCTTGCTGCCGTCATCGGAGGTGTAGGCGTTGAGATTGACGGTGTGCGGTTCGCCTTCGATTCGCTCCCATTTGCAAGCATCGACGACAGGCATGGGCTGGGTATCGCGCAGTACGGTGATCGGTGGGTTGGCCATGGGCGCTCCGGTTAAGACGTGATCGGGCGCTTACCATAGGGCGCTGCTGCCTTGGCCAATTGTCTGGGGTCGACGCCGGGATGCCCATCAGCGCAAGGAGCGCCCTTGAGCACGCGGTCGTCGTCCGCGAACGCTTAACCCAGTCTCAGCCGAGCGGGGCAGCCCCTAAGGGCTGGCCGCTGCAAACGTTACTGCGTGCGGAAGCGCCCGACCAACTGCCGGAGTGCGCTGCTGAGTTGCCGTTGCTCCTGAGAGTAGCTTTCGACTTCCGAAGCCTGGCTCGACACCTGGGCAACCGCGTCGCTGATGGCTACCACGTTGCGGTTGATGTCCTCGGTAACCAGGTGCTGTTCCTCGGTGGCAGTGGCGACCTGGGTGGTCATGTCACGGATCATCTGGACGGCATTCTCGATCTCTTCGAACGCTCCCAGGACCTCACCGGACAGCTCGATGGCCTTGCTCGATTCGGTCAGGCTGCGATCCATGCTCGCGGTCACCTCGCTGATGCGGCTGACCAGCAGGTTGAGGATCTTGTTGATCTCGCCGGTTGAATCCTGGGTGCGCCTGGCCAGATTGCGCACCTCATCGGCCACCACGGCGAAGCCGCGTCCTTGTTCGCCAGCACGTGCCGCTTCGATGGCCGCGTTGAGCGCCAACAGGTTGGTCTGTTCGGCGATCTGCTGGATGCTCGACAGGATGGTGTTGATGCTCACCGTTTCGCGTTCCAGTTCTCGAATCACCTTGCTCGAACCCTGGATGCTGGCGCCAAGATCGTTCACCCCTGCGGTACTGCGGGCGATCACCTCCTTGCCAACGCGCGTCGCTTCCAGACCCTGTCCGGAGACTTCCGCCGTCTTGACGCAGTTGTGCGCCACCTCGTTGGCCGCCGAGGCCATCTCGGTGACAGCGGTGACGATCTGCTCCACCGCGCTCGACTGGCGCTGCAGGCTGTCCGACATGGCGGTGGTGCGCTCGTTGGTCTGGCTCGAGACGCTGTCGATGCTGACGGCGTTGTCCTTGATGACGGTGATCATCGACTGCGTCGACTCGATGAACTGATTGAACCACTTGGCCAGTTCGCCGGTTTCATCCCGGGCCAGCACGGGGAGGCGGTGGGTCAGGTCACCCTCGCCCTGGGCAATCGTGCGCAGCCCGTCCTTGACCAGATTGATCGGGGTGACGATGCGGTTGGCAAATATGACCCCGGCGATACCGAACAGCACCACCAGCACTGCGCAGGCGACCAGCGTCATCCACGCCAGCCTGTGTGCGCCAGCCAGGATTTCGTCGACCTGCATGAAGCCGACAAACTTCCAGCCCAGAGTCGGCGAGGTGAAGACGTTGGCCAGATAGTCGACGCCATCGATGTTTACCTCGATCAGGCCGTTCTCTGTGTTCGCGATGTTCGCGACGTAATCGCCCGGCAGCTCGCTGAGCTTCTTGAAGTTGTTTTCGGGTTGGTGGCCGTCAACCAGCAAGGTTCCGCTGTTCTCGACCAGCATGAAGAAACCGGTCTCGCCGAAGCGGGTTTTCTGGACCATGTCGGTCAGCGCCTTGAGCGACACGTCAGTCGCCACCACCCCGGCGAAGTTGCCGGCCTGGTCCTTGAAGGCTTTGATCACCGACACGTAGACGGCGTCGTCCGGTTCCCAGTAATAGCCATCCAGGCGCGTCAGCTGGAAATTGGCGTCTTTGCCCAAGGTAAACCAGGGACGCCCGCGCGGGTCCCAGTCGCCGTAATCTCCGGTGCCCGGCCACTCCACGTAGCCGCCCTGGGCATCGCCCATGTAGACGTAACCAAAGTTCGGGTTGTTGTTACCGATACCCGAGAAGTAATCGAAGATCTGTTTCTCGCGACCCCCATTGGCCGTGGCGGTGGCGCCGGGTTTGCCGGGCGCCCCGAAGTAGGTGGTCAGCTCGCCAGCCTCGGTATCCCGGACGGCGGCAAAGTCGGCCATCGCCGACACGGTATGGCTGACCGAATCGAACAGGGTCACGAAGGTGTTGTTCACCAGTTGGACATCCAGGCTGCTGCTTTCCTGAAACTGGACCTTGGCCTCCTCGGTTACGTTGCGGATGGTGAACAGGGCCACGACAAGGACGGGAACAAGCGTCGCGACCAGAAAGCTTGCAAGCAGTTTGTGTTTTATTTTCATTGTTCAACGGCCTCTGGCCAGTTCATCAAGACGTCCACGCCGACCTGCGCTTCGTTCTGCGGGGAACCCTCGCGCAATCCAGTGCGCTTCGCGGCCGCGAAGCGCCCGATTCTTCATTCGAATCGATCGCTGGCGAGTCGCGGCCGGCAAGACGTTATCGGCACGGGTCTGTCAAGCCTTGAGGTGGCCCCGTACTTTTCCGACCAATGCACTTTATGGCGCAAGGACGGGGCTTACAGGGACACCGGGTGTTTCGATGTACGTCACCTCACGGGCGATCGGCCAAGCGCTATTGGCAGTTCGCCAGGGGCGGTATCGGTCTGTGAAGTGTCCACTCGCTGCCTTCGCTGTTAAGCCTGACGCGCTTCGGCGCTTATCTCGCGGCTGATCCGCGGCCGCAGCGACTTAACGGAGGCTCCCGGCGCGCATGGCGTCTCCCTTGCGATTTACTTGTCCACCACCAGACAGGGTTTCGCACCGGGGCCGGACGGTCCTTGCGATGCGGGGCGCCGGCGCAGGCTCAGTCCGGCGTGAACCACTAGTGTCGCAATGACCAGCGCGCCGCCATAAAGCGTTGACGCTGCGGGTGTCTCGTTCAGGAAATACCAGGCCCACAGCGACCCCAGCACGCTTTCCAATAGATAGAAGAGCGCGACTTCCGCAGAGGGCAGATAGCGGGTTGCGTTATTGATCAACAACGTGGCCAGCGGCATCTGGATCAGGCCCATGATTGCCAGCGCCCAGTAGCTCGTCATCTCCAGGCCCAACGGCTCGGCCTTGGGCCAGGCGATCAGCGCAGCCGCCAGGCCGCCGAGCGCGATGAGGGGCATCCGTTCGATGGCGGGGTGGCGGCGCAGCAGGGTGAGATTGGCGCCCACCGCTGCCGAGGACAACAGCGCATAACCGTTGCCAGCCAGATCGGTGGGGGTGAAGGCTCCGGCGAAGACCACCATGATCCCCAACGCCGCCACGCTGATGGCCAGCCAGGTGTGCAGCGCCACCGACTCGCCCAGGAAAAAGCGTGTGAACAGGGCGGCGAACAGGGGCGCCGTGCTGAGCACGACCACCACGTTGGCCACCGTGGTATGGATGACCGCGAGCACGAAAAAGATCGAAGTAAAGGCCAACAGCAAGGCCGAGGCGGCGCTGATCAGCGGTTGCGCCTTAAGACTTGCCCGGCTTTTCGCAGACAGCGAGAACGCACCCAGCGCCAGAAACATCAACAGCCCCCGCCAGAACACGATGCTCCAGCCATCGGCCTGTGCCAGGCGCACCAACAGGCCATCGAAACTGAGTACGACGATGCCGCTGCTTACCAGAAGCAGGCCGCGCGCTGAATCGTTCAATCGTGGGTCCTCCGTTACCGCTCCCGGCGCCTGTCGTTGCCCTGGCGCGGCCTCGCTCTAGGCCGCGTCCGGACGCTGCGGCCATGATGGCGGCTTTGTTCGCCAAGCACCTGCCCAGAAGCGCCCCGGCGCACTGCAGTTCGCGACTTCAGGGGCAGCTATTGCTTGCCCCGCGGCGCGGAAGCTGGTCCGTAAGCGGCCGTATTGGCCGGCGCATGTCACGCCGTCAGATCTATGCCCTCAAGCGCCTCGAAGGCCAAATTACCCGCTCTTGCGGCTGATAAAGATTCGCATATACGAGCCGTTTCGCATGGCCCTATAATCCGCGACTTCTTTTTTGAGGCGGCCAGACATGGGCGTTCTTGAATCCCTCCATCACTACCTTGCCGAACCGCTGATCGAGCAGTTTCTCGGCGTTTTCGACCTGAACGGCCGCCTTGGCGTGCTGTTTCTTGCCATCTCCTACGCCACCGCTTATGGCCTGTTTCGCTTCCGATTGAGCCGCGGCCTGACTGACGCACCCTCGTTCTGGCAGTTCATCGGTGGGAATAGGGTGCACCTGCACCGTTCGGCCTTGCTCGATTACCGCTATTACTTCGTGCGTGGCGTCATCAAGGTATTGCTGGTGGTGCCCATCGTGGGCCTGGTCGACCCTTACATCCTCCGCTCGGGCGACTACATCAGCTTCTTCACCAACCTGTGGGGCGAGCGGCCCCAGGTCGGGCACAACCTGTCGCTGGCGCTGCTGTATGGGCTCGGCGTATTCCTGATCAGCGACTTCACCCACTACTGGGTTCATCGCGCCTTTCACTGCAGTTGGCTGTGGGAGTTTCACAAGGTCCATCACTCGGCGCCGGTGATGGTTCCGCTGACGGCGAGCCGCGTCCATTTTCTGGAAAAAGTAGTTGGCAGGCTCGTCGATCTGGTTTTCCTCGGCGCCTATGCCGGTGCGTTCTGGTATGTCTGCGGCGGGGAGATCAGCCGCTACACCCTGTTCGGCGTGACCTATCTGGTATTCATCTTCAATGGCCTGGCCTCGAACCTGCGGCACAGTCATGTGTGGCTGTCATTCGGGCCGCGCCTCGAGCACATCTTCAACAGCCCAGCCCAGCATCAGATTCACCACAGCGATGCGCCGCGGCATTTCCACAAGAACTTCAGCACCAACCTGTCATTGTGGGACTGGATGTTCGGCACCCTCTACGTCACCACCTCGGTGCCGGAACGCATCGAATTCGGCACCGCCGAACGCGACTCGCACCGCTACCTGACGCTCTACAGCCTGATCGTGATGCCCTTTGTGGATACAGCACGCAAGCTCGTATCCAGCCGCCGTCCCTTCACCACGCCAGACAGCGCACCCGACGCCTGAGACTGGCGTTGGCTTCTGTCCATCGCGGGGCGAACGGGGCGGCTGTGTGGCTAGACGGGTTCGACCTGCCTCTGCTGATGGGAGCTCACCGGCGCCGTGGCAAGCGCCGCCTGCAGCTCCGCAACCAACACATCCACCTCACGTTGCGCCTGCTCTACTGAGGCCGCCAGCACCTCGCCCCCCGTTTCCTGCCCTTCAATCGCGATCTGATGGATGCGGGTGATGCCGATGAAGTTGAGCGCCGTCACCAGGTTCGGCTCAAGATTGTTCATCTGCGCCATCTCGCCACCAGGACCGTAGCCGATGCCCCCGCGGGCGGTGAGGATGACCGCGTGCCGTGGCCGGTCGGCCAGCAGCGGTACGTAGGGTTCGGGTAGTTTGGTTTCGTCGATCTCAATCGTCCTTCCTGGGCGCACGATGAGGTCGACCCACGCCTTGAGCGCGGCGGGCATGCCGAAATTGTAGAAAGGCGTCCCGATGACCAGTACATCCGCCGCGATCAGCTCATCGACCAGCCGGTCGCTCTCGGCCAATGTCTCCTTCATCGATGCTTCACGGCGATCTTCTGGCGTGAAGGAGGAGGCGATCCAGTCGTGGCTGATGAAAGAGGGCGGGTTCTGGCCGATGTCCCGGTAGGTCACGCTGTCCTGCGTGCGATGGGCGCGCCATTGGCTGACGAAGCGGTGGCTGAGATGACGGCTGTGGGAGCCGTGCTCGTCCTTGCCGGCAAAACCGGGGCGGGCGCTGGCGTCGAGGTGCAGAAGGTGTGTCATGGTGGGTCTCCTGTGTGACTGAATTCATCTGTCATTCGCGGTAGACCCAGACTAGGTTTAGCCTCTGTGGGCGACAAACGACCATTTCTTTCCGTTACAGATGAGGACAACTCAGCCATGGCGCTCCGTTGGTTACCTTCGCTATCCGCCTTGCGTGCCTTTGAAGCGGCCGCCCGCCATGAGAGCGCCAAGCAGGCTGCCGAGGAATTGAACGTCACCGCCACGGCCATCAGCCACCAGATTCGCTCGCTTGAAGAATCCCTCGGCGTGGCGCTGTTTCTACGCAAACCCAGGCAGCTGGAATTGACCGCTCAGGGGCGTGAGCTGCAACAGACGCTGGAGACCGCGTTCGACAGCATCAGCGCCACAGTCGACCGCCTCAGCGCAGGGCCCTGCCGGCAGGCGATCACCCTCAGCACCACGCCGGCCATCGCCGTGCGCTGGCTGGTGCCCTGGGTCTGCCTGCTGCGCGAATCCCATCCGGATATTGACCTGCGCTTCCATACCTCGCACGAGCCGGTGGCGCTGGATGGCGTTACGGCGGATATGGCCATCCGCTACGGTGACGGCCGCTGGCCCGGGCTGGTGGCCGAGAAGCTGATCGACAACACCTTCATCCCGGTCTGCAGCCCATTGCTGGGCCTGCGTGACGTTGCCGATTTACCCACGCACCCGCTGATCCACTTCCAGGCACGGGGCGCCACCTCCGCGCCGATACATTGGGCGGCGTGGCAAAAGCTCGCCAAGGTGCCGGGGCTGGATGTCAGCGCCGGGCTGGTCTTCTCCGACGAAACCCACGCTATCTCCGCCGCCATCGGTGCCCAAGGCGTAGCTTTGATGAGCCGGCAGTTGGTCGAGGATGAAGTGAAAGCAGGGCGGTTGATGCAGCCGTTTGGGCCGGAGATGGCGGGCAAGCCGTTTCATCTGGTTTATCCGGAGAACCGTCGGGATGATTCGACGGTTCTGGCGGTAAGGGAGTGGGTGATGAAGGTGCCTGGTGGGTTGTGTGAAGTAGGGTGCTGATACCGGCAAAGCCGAGCCGCGCTACCCGAGGCTCGACCGTAGGGTGGAATATGGCGAAGCCTTTTCCACGCGTATCTTTCAGGCTACTTGCTAGCTGCCCACCTTCCACCTCGCTAACGGCCAACGAGGTGGAGGAAGACGCGGCGCGGTGTTAGCGCGCCTTCACGACCGTTGGGGCGGTACCCTGAGCTCGCTCCGCAGGCCGATGACGATGCTGACGCACATCAGCAGCAGCACGAAAGTGAACGGGAAGCCAGTCGTCACCACCATGGACTGCAACGCCTTGAGACCGCCACCTAGCAGCAGGGCGATGGCGACCAGACCTTCGAAACTGCACCAGAACACGCGCTGAGGGATGGGCCCGTCGTCTTTGCCGCCAGACGTGATGGTATCGATGACCAGTGAGCCGCTGTCCGATGAGGTGATGAAGAACACCGCCACCAGAACGATGCCCAACAGGGACATCGCCTGAGAGAATGGCATCACGTCGAACATGGCGAAAAGTTTGACCTCCAGCGCCGCATCCGCCACTGCGCGATAGCCGTCATTGATGTACTGGTCGAACGCAATGCCGGAAAAGATCGACATCCAGAGAATGCAGACGGCTGACGGGACGATCAGCACGCAAATCATGAACTCGCGCACCGTGCGGCCGCGACTGACCCGGGCAATGAACATCCCCACGAAGGGCGACCACGACACCCACCACGCCCAGTAGAACGAGGACCAGCCTTGTGCGTAGTTCTCGTCTTCACGGCCGAAGGGCTGCGACAGCGCCGGCAGATAGGCGAAATAGCTGACCACAGAGTCCGCGACCCGCTCCACGATTGCGCCAGTTGGGCCAAACACGCACACGGCGATCAGCAGTACGAACGCCATGATCATGTTGATTTCGGAAGCCTTCTTGACGCCCCCCTCAAGCCCACGCAGGACAGAAACGGTCGCGATGCCCGTAATCAGCGTGATCAACACGATCTTCGTCGTGGCAGACACAGGTACGCCGTAAAGGAAGAACAGCCCAGCATTGATTTGTTCGGCGCCAAGCCCAAGCGAGGTCGCAAGACCGAAGAGGGTCGCAAGCACCGCCAGTATGTCGATGGCATGGCCGACCCAGCCCCAGACCCGCTCTTTGAAGATGGGATAGAACGTAGATCTAATCGCCAGCGGCAGGCCTTTATTGAAGGCAAAGAGCGCCAGCGCTAGCCCCACGACAGCATAGATCGCCCACGCCTGCAGCCCCCAGTGATAAAGCGTGGCGGCCAGCCCAAGCCTGGCCGAGCCCTCGACATCGCCGGGCAACCCCCCGAGCGGTGCCCAGCTGTCAGGGCTCCCGGCATCCGGCGCGACGGAGCTAACAAAGTGCGTCATCGGCTCACCGACGCTCCAGAACAGGAGCCCGATGCCCATCCCCGCCGCAAACAGCATGCAGAGCCATGCCAACAGCGAGAAGTCCGGTTTCGAATCAGGCCCACCAAGCCTGACCTTGCCGTAGGGCGAGAGCGCGATAGCGACCGCGAATACCAGGAAGATGTTGGAGGCCAGGATGAAAAGCCAGTCGAAGCGGACCGTTACCCAGCTCATCGCAGCGGTGAATATGCCGGTTGCGAGTTCCGGGAACGCCAGCGTGAAGATGACGAACACAATCGTCATCAGCCCTGAGATCGCAAAAACCGGATTATGGATGTCGACCTCAATGGGGCCGATGGTCGTGACCAGATTGTCCTGGCCAATCTGGTAGTCGGTATCAATCAGGTTCCCGCCTGCCGCCGGGCTTTCACTGCTATCGGCCATGCTTTACCTCCACTGATGATCACAGCTGTCCATGCGCGCTTTCCATCCCTCGGGCTGCCTCTTACTGCTGCGGCCCGGATTGACGAGGCGGCGACTGTCGAGATCCAAGAATAGTCACGATTCTGGCGATCCGTGGTTTCGCCTGCTTCGCCAACCCCCCGTTTCCTCGTGCTCAAGCCATCCTATGGCTGTGCCGTCTTAACATCCGGAATTTGGGGTGAGGGAATAATGGTTTCGATTCGATAGTCCTTGAGCGGTAGGATCGTTGCTTTGCCGTCGAGATAAAGCGCTATGCGCTCGTTTGACGAGTCAATGACGAAGCCCCTAGCTATTTCAATCTGACTGTCTAGTAGACGCACGCAATAGTCCTGACGACGGTCGGCTTTTTCACAGCCGAGTGCATATATGGCGGCATTTTTATCTATTGTCATTTGCGCAGCTTTGTAGCCCGTAAGTCCTGGAGTAATGAGGAATAAGTTGGCTACTAGCGGCAGTAGAAGCAGAGTCAACGTAGTGCCTCCCGCTATGGCAAAGATAGCCAACGGGATGCTCAAAAATTTTCTTTTATTTATTGTCGAGCCTGCGCTTTGAAAAAGCCTAGTGCGGGGCAGCCAAGCAAGCGCAGCTATTTCAATTGTAAATAGTGCAGCAACTCCTAAGGTCGATAACACAATCCAAGTGTCAGTTAGTACGCTGAGCCAATTGCTGCAGATTGTTATTAAGGCTACGTATGCATAAATTAAGTAGTCGGTGGTCGTTTTCTCAAAAAAGCTGGAGTCAATACCGAAGTGATTTAACCAGGCTTGATGATAAGTCACGCCAACTAGATAAATGGTGGAGTAGCCGAGTAAGCCAAATAAAGGCGTGAAAATAATCCAGAGTGTTTTTAAAAAAAATGGTTCTTTGTCGATGTTACAGGGTTGGTTGTCTGCTTCTTCCATGATTTAGCTCTACATTGTGTTTCTCACAGTTTGCTGATTTATTTCCGAACCCTCAAGCACAGGGTCGAGCAAACTGGCAGGCGACGCGGTTTCCCAAATCCCGTCAGGAGTACGAGTGGAGGTGCGTGGAAAGGGGTGGAACGATAGGCCAGGGGTGGTCCATCGTGACGACCCTCGGAACAGCGACGGAGCGAGGGGAGTTAAGCGCAGCGAACCTCGGATGTCGGGCGCGCTTTCTCTTTGGTTACTTTCTCTAGTCCAGGCAACAGAAAGTAACCCGCCGTGCTAGGCGAAACCTGTCGGTCGGACGAGGAAAGCGTGGCGGGGACCAGGCAGCCGGAAAATAAATCTGTCCCCTTATTCCTCCATCTGAACCAACCACACCGCCGACATATCGACGTTGCCGGAGGTAGGGGTGAAAAACGGCGGAGGCTTTTCCACGCGTTTCTTCCAGCCTACCTCGCTTCCAAGCTAGCTCGCTATTTGCCTATTTTGTTCTTTAAAGATAGATGTGATTTTTTTCAGGCTTGTAGCATGTCGAGAAAGCCATTATCACCTCTAAAGAAAATCTCCTATAAAACTTTGTAAAGCCGTAGTATAAAATTGAGAAGGCGAAAAATGAAAGAATTGCTATTGCAGCTTTTGAGTGCGAGAAAGTTACTGAAACGTTCTGCTGGGCAGCGTTGTATGATTCGATCATGGATGTCGTAACTACTATCCAAAATGGGACAATCGCTGCGAGGGCGGTGTTTCTCATTAGACCGTATAGCGCTACGTAATTTTGTATTTTTGGAAGGTGGTTTGGGGTGTTTTCAACACAGAAGTGGTAAATGGCGTGGAAGTGTTCTTTTTCAATTATATCTGTTTGATTGTAACTGTATTCGTCTTTGAAGAAACGCTTAATTTTTCTTTTATTTTTTCGGTGAGAGCTGCGTCTATCTTGTTCTCTTTTCGAGAGCTTTGAAAGATTCTCATAATGTTGTGAGCAAGATAAGTGTGAGCGTCAAAAAAAGTATCCATTAACCTTGGAAAGTTGTGAGTTTCATCTTCAGTTTGACTATTTTCTTGTATATTTAATATTGATTTGGAGGGGTAGCCTTTTCTGCGAAGGTGGCTCGATTCTATTGTTATTGAAGAGATGATTCCTAGTATGTGTCCGGCTATATATGACGTGATAAGGGCTAGAGGTATTAGGTATGTGTCTTTTGTTTGTTTTATTTGTATAAGTATGTCGTGATTATCAGTTTGCCCCAGAGCCACTAGAATTGTTGCAATCAAAAGCGCCCCAGGTAATAAATATCCCAGGAAGTCATACAGAGAGAACGGGTTTTGTTTATATGGCATTTTTACCCTTAATAAAAACCCCGCATAAGGCGGGGTTTTTCTTGCTGTTACGAATGCTTTTTTGATACGGCTTCTGTTATTTGGATAAGCCTTAAATTAGTCCCAGCTCAACGCCCCACCAGTCTGATACTCAATCACCCGCGTCTCAAAGAAGTTCTTCTCCTTCTTGAGGTCCATGATCTCGCTCATCCACGGGAACGGGTTGGTGGTACCCGGGTACTCTTCCTTCAGACCAATCTGGGTCAGACGGCGGTTAGCGATGAACTTGAGGTAGTCCTCCATCATCGAGGCGTTCATTCCGAGGACGCCGCGGGGCATGGTGTCGCGGGCGTATTCGATTTCCAGCTGCGTACCCTGGAGGATCATCTGGGTCGCTTCGTCCTTCATCGCGGCGTCCCACAGGTGCGGGTTTTCGATCTTGATCTGGTTGATTACGTCGATGCCGAAGTTCAGGTGCATGGATTCGTCGCGCAGGATGTACTGGAACTGCTCGGCGGTGCCGGTCATCTTGTTGCGGCGGCCCATGGAGAGGATCTGGGTGAAGCCGCAGTAGAAGAAGATGCCTTCCAGCACGCAGTAGTAAGCGATGAGGTTGCGCAGGAACTCTTTGTCCGTCTCGACGGTGCCGGTCTGGAAGGTCGGGTCGGAGATGGAGCGGGTGTACTTGAGGCCCCAGGAGGCTTTCTTCGCGACGCTCGGGATCTCGTGATACATGTTGAAGATCTCGCCTTCATCCATGCCCAGCGATTCGATGCA
>CETJ01088037.1_pt1 | contig 50136 bp, 46 predicted proteins | sample 531341 | NCBI WGS metagenome assembly CETJ01 (sample SAMEA2622677, study PRJEB7988) | marine metagenome | isolation source: saline water (ENVO:00002010), including | reverse complement strand
ACGGCGGCGTCCCGACAGTATGTTCAGGCCGCGCATAGTGACCTGTTGAGCCTGCAGCAGGAATTCACCATTGGCGTATGGGTCAGACCGCGGACACTACCAGCAAGCGGCCTCATGAGCATTCTGTCCAAGGACGAAAACTACGAGTTCCATCTGCGCCCGGACGGCACGGTCAACTGGTGGTGGCAAACCACCGGCCCGAGCGCCACTCGAGAGTTCAGCAGTACTGGCAAGGTTACGGTTGGCCAATGGAACCATGTGGTCATCCGATATACCGCAGCCCAACAGTCCATCTACATAAACGGAGCGGTGGCAGGCCAAGCGAGCCTGAGTGGTACGCCGCGCTCCAACAACGACCCACTGCAATTGGGCTGGGACCAGCTCGCCGGTCGCTATTTCGACGGCGATCTGGACGAGTTGCGCATTTATCAAGGGGCGCTCAGCAACTCGGATATCGCTGCGCTGGCGACTGAGCGCCACGCCTGTAGCCAGGCACTGCAGTGCGTCAGCGATGATTTCGACAGGTCGCTGTTGGGCACCGACTGGGTCGTATCCAGTCGAGGCCTCACGGGGTTCACGCCAGCCATCATCGGCAACCGACTGCGCCTGACCAGCAATCAGGGCAACGTGGCCACGGCGAGCGCCTTGCAACGACTGTTTCCGGGAGAGGGCAATTTCATCCAGGCCCAGTTCAAGTACTACGCCTACAACGGTAATGGAGCTGACGGCATCGCGCTGATCCTGTCGGATGCTACGCAGACGCCACAGCCGGGGGGGTACGGCGGCTCGCTGGGTTATGCGCAGCTCAATTCCACCAGCGGCTTTGCAGGCGGCTGGTTGGGCATCGCGCTGGATGAATACGGTAACTTTTCCAACCCGACGGAAAATCGCCAGGGCGGGCCAGGACTGCGACAGGACTCCATTTCCATACGCGGCCCAGGCTCCGGCACATCCGGTTATCGTTACCTTGCAGGCACCCCTGCAGGGCTGAATCCCGGAGTAGACAGCGCAACCAGCAGCAGCGCTGCGCCTGGCCACACCTACCGCATCACCATAGATGCGCGGACGACGGGCAAGGCGTTGGTTACCGTCGAACGCGACACCGGTTCAGGGTTCGTGGTGCTTCCGGGGTTGGAAAGTTTCGATGCCCTGGCCGCTTCAGGCCAGACATCAATCCCGGAAAACCTCTACCTGTCCGTGACGGGGTCAACCGGCGGCTCGAACAACGTCCATGAGATCGATGACCTGCAAGTCTGCGCTAGCGAGATCAAGCCGATCGGCCAGCAGATACATCATTTCGACCTGAATTACTCGACCCCTGTCCTTACCTGCAACCCACAGGAGGTCATCGTGACGGCGTGCCTGAACGCCGACTGCTCGCAGCGCTATACGGATCCAGTGAAGGTCACGTTGACCGCCACTGACGGCACAGTCTGGCAGAACGGGAGTGCCGTCAGCTTCACAGGTGGCCAAGGCAGGGCGAGTGTTCAGATAACCAAAGTGGGTGAAGCCGCGATTGGCGTCGGCGGATCGACTCCGTCCGCGCTGTCATTCAACACCACGACCTGCTCCACCGCTGGGTGCAAGCTGATGGGCGTCGAAAGCGGCTTCATATTCGATGTGCCTACTCTTACTGCTGCCAAGCCTCAAGAGCAGATTGCCTTCCGTGCGGTTAAGGCCGATCACAACGATCCCTTGCAGTGCATACCTGGGTTCGATGGCGGTACGCGAAACGTTGCATTCAGTTCAACCTATGCCAATCCGGCGAATGGCACTCAGCCTGTGATTGTCAACGGCCAGGCCATTGGCGCGAACGCGACCGAGGTCCCACTCAGTTTCGACAGTCAGGCGGTGGCCCGGCTTTCGGTGCGCTACGACGACGCCGGACTGATGGCGCTAGCGGCACGTTATGCGCCCACTGCGGGCAACGAGGCAGGACTGCTGATGCACGGCAGTGATCAATTCGTAAGCAAGCCCTATGGGCTCTGCATCCAGACGGTTCCAACGGCGGAGCAGGCCTGTACCAGAGATGACACCACGTGCCCTTTGTTCAGCAACAACGGGACGATCATCCGGGCCGGAGATCCTTTCCCGGTCTCGGTTCGTGCAGTGGGCTGGCAGAGTGACGGCGAGGCGCTTATAGCTGATCAACTGTGTGTCGGGAATATTACAACGCCGAACTTTGAACTGGCCGGAATCGCACTGACCACTGAGTTACTGGCTCCCGCGTCCGGTGAGCCCGGGACGCTCTCGTTGACGGCTTACTCCCATGTTCGGGGCGTAGAGACAAAGCTGGTCGATGCCGCTCAGCGAAACGTAATGTCTGTATCTGAAGTCGGCATCTTTCGCTTGGTTGCTGCACCGCCGGAATATTTCGATGAGTCAATAAACGGTGGAACGAGCAACCGGCTCGGACGGTTCTCGCCGGCCTTTCTCGGCGCGACCGGCAGCGCCAGCCTGACGCCCAGTTGCGGCCCTGGATTCAGCTATCAAGGCCAGCCGATGGAATTCGCGGCTGGCCGGGAGCCGACCCTGACGGTTACCGGATACAACCGGCAGGGTGGCGTCACGCGAAACTATGACCGGGGGGGGTTCTGGCGGTTGAGTCCGCCGGCGGCAGGCAGTTACAGCTCGGCAGTAGGGCGCTCTGGACTCGACACACGGTTGACCACGATTGGAAATGCCACGACTGCCATTGAAGGCGCGGGCGATGGTGACGGCAGCCGGACCTACCGCTGGAGCGGGCAATCCCTCGTCTATGACCCGGCGGCCAGGCCGTCAGCCGATGACTTACCGTTCAAGACGAAGATCAATCAAGTGTTCAACGCTGCCAGTCTGACCGACGCCGATGCTGCATGCCTGATGGGGGCCACCCTGTGCCAGTCATACAGCTATGATTTCGTCGACCAGCCGGGCAGTGTGGTGCGCCTGGGTCGATTGAGCATCGGCAATGGCCACGGCTCGGAACTGCAGTCACTGGTGCTGCCGTTAACGGTGGAATCCTGGCAGGCGACGCCGGCCGGTCCCGGCTTTCACGCTGAGCCCGAGGACTCGTGCACCAATGCAGCTTCGCTCGGCAATGCGCTGCTGGACGGTTTCACCGGGCGGCTGGCCGATGGCGAAACCTCGGCGGTCGTGCCAGGCCTCGGTTTGGGGATGGGGCGCGTCGAACTCAGTGCGCCAGGGCCTGGTAACGATGGGTCTGTACAGGTGTCGTTTCCCGGCATCCCTGAATGGCTCCGCTATGACTGGCGCGGAGCGGGGCGCGAACCAGGACGAGGACTTGCTACATTCGGTATCTACGGCGGCTCGAAGCCGCTGATATTCCGCCGCGAACTCTATCGCTAGACAAGCAAAAGGGCCGCAATTGGCGGCCCTTTTGGCGGGTGTAAAAGAGGGGAATCCCTGGCCTGCCTGTACCAGGGTCCCCAAAACTGGTTACCTGGGTTATTGCAGGGCGCGTGCCAATTCTGGCAGCTATAGCTGCGGTCGCGTCTGGTAGCTGTCAAGACGCAGGCGTAAGTTATCGGTGCGTGGCCTGGGCAGCAGTGGCTATGCGGGTTTCAGCGGCTTTTAATGGTGCTGATTACAGACGACCCGAGCGGTATGGCTGTTGCTGGAGGCTTTGAATGCTCAGCGCCACATCGGATTTACGCTTGATCGAAGGGCACGCCACTGTCGGCATGCCCATCTTAGGCGCAGTTCAGTTCTGCTCTGGCCATACCCGCAGCGGAGCGCCTTTTGCGGGCCAGAAGCGCAGTTGATCGATCCTGGAAACGTCCCAGCGCTCAATCCGCGAGAGCAGTTCGAGGAAGTGCTGTTCCTGCTTCATGATGTGTTCAGGACACATCTTGCGCGTGCTTCCGATTTCGCTGAAGCGCAGCTTCTGACCGTCGAGCTGGTAGCTGGCGAACCAGTGGTTGCAACCGGCGTTGCCGTAGGCGCGGTCTTCGCTGAAGGTCAGCGAGACAGGGTTACGGCCTACGACAGGGTCGTCACCGATCCATTCGGCGATATAGGTGACTTCGTTCTGCAGGGTCAAGGGTTCAACCGAGCAGCCCGTTACGGACAAGAAGGCCAAGCTAGCAAACAAGGCTTTGCTCACGGTTTCGCCCTCTGGCAGGCAGGGCACAGGTGACGGCCAGCGTCGTTCTTCCAGCCCAGTTCGGCGATCCGCGCTTCGGCCGCTGGGGCGCGAGCGGCTTCGCCTTTGGCGGCGTCCACGGCGAACTCGAAATCCAGCTGTTTGCCGCAGCCGTCGCAGTCGACCTGCCAGTTGATGATTGCCAGCTCCTTGAAGACAGGCCCGTTCGCCACGGCCATCCACTGGCCTGGTGGATTGATCAGGTGACGAACCTTGTCCACGGTCAGGCGCTGGTAGAGGTCACGGCTGCCCTTGAGGGTGACGATCAGGACGTCACCGGCGCGCACGTTGCCGCCGTTACCGGTGACCTGGTAACGGCCCGGCGCTAAGGCGCGGCATTCGGTGAGGGTGTGTCCGGGATTGAGCAGGGTGTAGCGGAAATCGTGTTCGGCCATGACTCGCGATCAGTTCGAAATGGGGAGGGGCGATGAGGTCGCAATGCTAGCACGGCATCGGCTCGGTGGGCTGTCGAGACAAGGTTTGGCGGCTCTAGTGGCGAGGTATCTGTCGCGGGTTTTTGGTGACCAGATGGGTGCTGGACGGCAGATCAGTACCGCGAATTGCAGGCAATGTAGTCGCAACCGAGACAGGTTGCGGGTGGGGCCATTGGCAACCGGTGTCTCGGCGACGCTAGCCCCTCACTCCAGCCCTCTCCCCACAGGGGGAGAAAGGGCAGGTCGTGCAGTAGTTTCGGACGTATTGGAACTGCATCCACTAAGCCATCCTCGGCATTGGCTATCAGGAGTGGTCAACCCGTTCAGTACAACCAGAACGCTGAAGCAGAGCGTTCAGCTATTCCAACATCCAACCATTCGCAACGAGTGTCGGTGCGATCCCTGGCAAGTCATGGTCGGCTGCTATCGAATGTTTCGTCGAGAAACCGTTGCATGTCGTTCCACGAGCGTTCGGCTGCGGCTTTGTTGTAGGCCACGTCGACGCCTTTTTCCTGAAACTTGTCAGCGCCTGGATTGGTGAAGCCGTGCTTGGCGCCTGGCAGGTTGACGAATTGGTAGTCGGCGCCGGCCTTGACCATTTCCGCGCTCAGGGCTGCGACGTCTTCGGCGCTGACCATGCTGTCAGCGCTGCCGTGCTCGACCAGCACACGCGCCTTGACGCTGCCCGGCGCTGCGCGGGTTTCGGTAGCCAATGCACCGTGGAAACTGACGACACCTTCGAGCGGGACGCCCTGGCGGGCCATGTCCAGCACGACCTTGCCGCCGAAGCAGTAGCCAACGGCGGCGAGTTTGGCGCTGTCGGTCTGTTGTTGCTGTTTGAGCAGATCCAGGCCGGCGTTGAAGCGGGCTTTGGCGGCATCGGCATCGGCCAGCGCGGCTTTCATGAAGCTCATCGCGTCCTTCGGATGCTCGGTGTTCTTGCCCTCGCCGTACATGTCGATCGCCAGAGCGCTGTAACCAAGCCCGGCCAGGTCACGGGCACGGCTTTTGGCGTAGTCATTGAGGCCCCACCATTCATGGACGACCACGACACCCGGGCGCTGGCCTTCGACTGCGTCGTCATAGGCGTAGTAGCCGACCATCTTGGTGCCGTCGGCGGCGGTGTAGGGGATTTCCTGAGTCTGAATTTCAGCGTGAGCGAAGGCGCTCACAGCCATCAGGGCTGCACCGAACAGGTGATATCGCATGGTGGACTCCTTGTTATCGTTGATGTCGAGACGATCCGATAGATAGCTGGAGTTCGACATAGCTGCAACAGGGTTGTTCAGTGGCTTGAGAGAGGGCGGAACCAACTGGTTGGAAGGCCCAAGCCCGTTTCTGGGCTCAGGTTCATCAATGGCGATCCGGCGCTGTCGATTTAGATCAGCGCCGGCTCTGTGGGTTACCAGCCAGGCACGCCATGCATATCCGGCAGGCGGTGGGCGATGCCCTTGTGGCAGTCGATACAGGTCGCTTCGCCTTTGCCTAGCGCTGTGGAGTGGAACTCAGCGGCGCGTTTGCTCTGGCGGGTGAAATCCATGAACTCGTAGTTGTGACAGTTGCGGCACTCCAGCGAGTCATTGGCTTTCAGGCGACGCCATTCACGCTCGGCCATTTCCCGGCGCATGCCGAGGAATTTTTCGCGTGTGTTGATGGTGCCGAAGATCTTGCCCCAGACCTCCTTGGAGGCCTGCATCTTGCGCGCGATCTTGTCCGTCCATTCGTGCGGTACATGGCAATCCGGGCAGGTCGCACGCACGCCGGAACGGTTGGTGTAGTGGATGGTGTCCTTGATCTCCATGTACACGTTGTCTTCCATTTCGTGACAGGAAATGCAGAAGGCCTCGGTGTTGGTCGCCTCCAGTGCGGTATTGAAACCGCCCCAGAAGATGATGCCAGCTAGAAAACCCCCGAGCGTCAGGACACCCAGGCTGTAGTGCACGCTCGGTCGGCGCAGGACGGTCCAGTAACGTTTGAGAAACGACAGTATCGACTTCATCCAGGCGTCCTCACTGTTCGTTCTGTTTGTTTTCGTGATAGAGCAGCTCGTCGATGTTCTCGAAGTTGTTCTGCACCAACGGTTTCACATCGTGCTGCACCACATGGCACTGAGTGCAAAAGTAGCGACGAGGGGCGACGGCGCCCAGCGTCTGGCTATCGCGATCAGTAAAGTGCGTGATGCTGATCATCGGCGCCTGGGTACGCGCGCTGTTGGCGCGGCTGTGGCAGGACAGGCACTTGTTGCTGTTTTTGTCGACCTGATAACCGCGAATGGTGTGCGGAATGGTCGGTGGCTGCTCCGGATAGTTGCGCTCGCGCTTGAGGTCCTTGTTTTCCTCATCCTTGAGCGGCGGCGGGGTGAACTCCTGAGTGATGGTGCCGCCCGGCCGGCGGCCGTCCGGGGCAGGCGCATCCAGTGGGTAGTCGGGCCCGGCTGCGACAGCCAGGCCAAACACCGCGAGGAGCATCAAAGGCAGTAAACGGTATTTCATGGTGACTCTCCTCAGGCGATGCTGACCACTTCGATCTTCACTGCACACTTCTTGAAGTCGGTTTGCTTTGAGATCGGGTCGGTAGCGTCGAGGGTGACCTTATTGATCAGTTTGTTGGCATCGAAGAAGGGCACGAAGATCAGCCCCTTCGGTGGCTTGTTGCGACCACGGGTTTCGATGCGGGCCTGCATTTCACCGCGACGACTGATGACCTTGACCACACTGCCGCGACGGGCCTTGAGGTCACGCGCATCGTCGGGGTGCATGTACACCAGCGCATCGGGTACAGCCTGGTGTAGCTCATCGACCCGCTGGGTCATGCTGCCGGTGTGCCAGTGCTCCAGGACGCGGCCGGTGCTGAGCCAGAACGGATACTCTTCGTCCGGCATCTCCGCAGGTGCTTCATACGGCAGTGCGAAGATGATCGCTTTCTTGTCCGGGTAGCCGTAGAACTGGACGCCTGAGCCTTTCTCGACGTAGGGGTCATGGCCTTCACGATAGCGCCAGAGGGTTTCCTTGCCGTCTACAACGGGCCAGCGCAAGCCGCGCTCCTGATGATAGCGGTCGAAGTCGGCGAGATCATGACCGTGGCCACGGCCGAACTGGGCATATTCCTCGAACAGGCCTTTCTGCACGTAGAAACCGTAGTCCTCCGACTCTTGATTTCGATAGCCTTCCTGGATGTCCGACACCGGGAAATTGTCGACCTGACCGTTCTTGAACAGCACCTCGAACAGCGTTTTGCCTTTGAGGTCCGGTGTCTTGGCCAGCAGCTCCGCCGGCCACACTTCCTCAGTGGTGAAGCGCTTGGAAAACTCCATCAATTGCCAGAGGTCGGAGCGCGCTTTGCCAGGCGGGCTGACCAGTTGATGCCACAGGTGCGTGCGACGCTCGGCGTTGCCGTAGGCGCCTTCCTTTTCCACCCACATCGCGGCGGGCAGGATCAGGTCTGCTGCCTGGGCAGATACGGTGGGGTAAACATCGGAAACGATCACGAAGGTTTCCGGGTTCCGCCAGCCCGGCAGCACCTCCTGCATGATGTTCGGCCCGGCCTGCATGTTGTTGGTGGCCTGGGTCCAGTAGACCTTGAGGTTGCCATCCTTCAGCTCGCGGCTTTGCTGCACGGCATGGAAACCGGGTTTTTCCGGGATGGTGCCTTCGGGAAGCTTCCAGATCTTTTCGGTAACGGCCCGATGCTTGGGATTGGTAACGACCATGTCCGCGGGCAAACGGTGCGAAAAGGTGCCGACTTCACGGGCCGTACCGCAGGCTGACGGCTGTCCGGTCAGCGAGAAGGGGCTGTTGCCGGGCTCGCTGATTTTCCCTGTCAGCAGATGGATGTTGTAGATCATGTTGTTCGCCCAGACCCCGCGGGTGTGCTGGTTGAAACCCATGGTCCAGAACGACATCACTTTCGTTTTCGGATCGGCATAGAGTTCGGCGAGCATCTTCAGCCGTTCTGCCGGAACACCCGATTCGCGAGCCGCACGCTCCAGCGTGTAGGGCTTGAGGAACTCGGCGTAGTCTTCAAAGCTGATGTCGGTCCAACCGCCTGCGGCGGCAGCGTTCTCGGCCTTCATCTCCCGCGCATCGGTTGCGCGCAGGCCATAACCGATGTTGGTATTGCCTTTGGCGAATTTGGTGTGGTTCTTGATGAAGTCCTGATTGACTGCGCCACTCTCGATGATGTGGTTGGCGATGTAGTTGAGGATCACTAGGTCGGTCTGCGGCGTGAACACCATCGGAATATCCGCAAGATCGAAGCTGCGGTGCTCGAAGGTCGACATCACGGCGACTTTTACATGCGGCGCGCTCAGGCGTCGGTCGGTCACCCGGGTCCAGAGAACCGGGTGCATTTCGGCCATGTTCGAGCCCCAGAGCACGAACGCGTCGGCAGCTTCGATATCGTCATAGCAGCCCATGGGCTCGTCCATGCCGAAGGTACGCATAAAGCCCACGGCGGCGGAAGCCATGCAGTGACGTGCGTTCGGGTCCAGGTTGTTGGAACGGAAACCGGCCTTCATCAGCTTACTGGCCGCATAGCCTTCCCAAACGGTCCACTGACCGGAACCGAACATACCGACGGCGGTGGGACCGTGGTCCCGCAACGCGGCCTTGTACTTCTCTTCCATGATGTCGAACGCTTGTTCCCAGCTCACTGGCTGGAATTCGCCTTGCTTGTCGTACTTGCCGTCCTTCATCCGCAACAACGGCTCAGTGAGGCGGTCGGCGCCGTACATGATCTTCGACAGGAAATAGCCTTTGACGCAGTTGATGCCGCGGTTGACCTCGGCCTTCACATCGCCATGCGTGGCGACAACGCGGTCGCCGCTGGTGGCGACCATCACGCCGCAGCCGGTGCCGCAGAACCGGCACGGCGCCTTGTGCCACTTGAGTGCCGTCGCTTGCGGATCCGTAACGAGATTGCTGGCGCTGGTAGCGATAGGCATGCCTGCCACGCTGGCGGCGATAGCCGCCGCGTTGGCTTTGGCGAATTGACGTCTTGTGAGGCTCATTCAGGCTCTCCTTCGGGGCTGAGGAGTTCGTGGTAAATCAGGGCAGCGTTGAGGACGCCGGGTAATTGTTGAATGTGGCTGATGGTGTCGAGAATGCGGCTTTCATGCTCCGCCTCGAGGACCACCACCACTTTTCCGGCGGCGCTTTCCTGATGCAGCTCTGTGCCAGGCAATAGCATCAGGTTCTGTTTCACTGCATCCATCAGCTCGGGGCGGCAGTGCACGAGCAGGCTCGCGATATGCAAGGCGTTGGTCATTTTTTGTTATGAAGCTCCGCCTGCCCGAAAACGAGCAAGCAAACATTGGAGGGAGGAGTTCAGGGCTGAGGCAATCAGCTCGGCGGGCCGGGCGGGCCAAAAAACAGCTGGCTTATCCAGACGATGAAGCCATAGCCGGATACGGTCAGGACGCTTAAAAGCGGAAATAGAAAGACCAGCAGAAAGACAAATAGCCGTGTTTCTTCCGGCTTTCCCACAGGTGCGGGATCGGTATGGTGCGGCACTACGTTCACCTTTAATCCGAGTGGCGTAGTGGGAGTCTAGTAAGCGTTCCCTGCTTAATCAAAGTCAGCTGTCTATTTGACTAAGGGCTATGGGGGCTAAAACCACTTATATTGATTTGGCGCAATGAACTGGCTCGTGCTGGAGGTGTTTCGTCCGTCGCGCTCGATCGCGATTTGCTGGATACGAGGCTCTGGGACGGTATGTCGGCAGCTTGCTGATAGTAAGGTTGTGCTAGCTTGTGAGGCTTTTTGGGCCCGTGTTGCCCGGGCGTAGAGATTGTTTTCATGTCCTGTGACTCGCTTGATTCCCACCTGAAACGCGGCACCGCAGCTTACCGTCGAGCGACCCTGGCGTTGTTCTGCGCCGGGTTCGCAACCTTTGCCATGCTCTATTGCGTGCAGCCACTGCTGCCGCTGCTGGCCTTGCATTTTTCAGTATCGGCCGCCACCAGCAGCCTGGCCCTGTCATTGACCACGCTGTCACTGGCGCTCTGCCTGTTGATTTCAGGCGGCTTGGCGGAAAGCTGGGGGCGCAAGCATGTCATGGGCGTGGCGCTCCTGTTGGCGGGCTTGCTTGGGCTTGCTTGCACCATAGTGGAGTCCTGGACGCTGCTGCTTGTGTTGCGAGCCTTACTGGGTCTGGCACTCAGCGGGCTGCCGGCATTGGCGATGGCTTACGTGGGGGAGGAGTTCGATCCCGAATCGTTGCCCGCGGCAATGGGGCTGTATATCGGCGGAACTGCACTAGGTGGCCTCTTGGGCAGGCTCCTGTCGGGCCTGTTAAGCGATCTCGGTGGGTGGCAGCTGGCGCTTGGCGGAATTGCCGGCTTGGGTCTGGTGGCGTTGGGCGCCTTTGTCTGGCTGCTTCCCCCGTCTCGTCATTTCAAGGCTCAACCGCTGTCGCTGCGCGGGTTGCTGAGCAATTTTGCCGAGCACCTGAGCAATCCGACCCTGCGTAATCTATTCCTTCAGGCTTTTCTGCTGATGGGCGGCTTCGTCGCCTTGTTCAACTACATTGGTTTCCGTCTGGCCGGGGCACCGTTCGGGCTTTCGTCGACCGTTATCGGTCTGCTGTTTACCGTTTATCTGGCCGGAATCTTCAGTGCCGGTTGGGCCGGGCGGCTGGTGCCACGCCTGGGGGCGAGAACGGTGCTGCAAGGCGGTGTCGGGCTGATGCTGCTGGGCGTGGGGTTGTGTTCGACACCCTGGCTGTTCGCGATCGTGGTCGGGCTGGCGCTGTTCACGCTCGGCTTCTTTGCCGCGCACGCCGTGGCCAGCGGACAGGTTGGCATACATGCCAAGGGCGCCAAGGCGCAGGCCTCGGCGCTCTACCTGTGTGCCTATTATCTGGGTTCGAGTGTGGTGGGTTATGCGGCGGGCTACGTCTGGGAACATGCGGGATGGCTGCCGCTGATGGCGGTGCTGGCTACGCTGTTTCTGATTGCCGCCTGGCGCGCCAGGCGCCTGTAGCGCGCCGTTCGCTCAGTCGATTCGCAGTTCGCCGCTGAAAGCCAGGGTGGCGCGGCAGCTGCGGCAGAAGTAGCGGCGCCCTTTGCGTACCAGGGCATGACGCTGCGCTGTAAATGGAAAGTCCCGCTCGGGACAGGCGCAGCGGTAGATATAAGCACTGGTTTGCCGGCGGGTGATTGCGTAGCTATGGCAGCGATCAGGCGTCAGTTCGTACACGCCGCGCATGATCAATTGCCACTCTTCGCCATGTGGACGAATCCGGCCGCCGAACATTTGATGAGCGATCAGGTGGGCCACTTCGTGAGCCACGGTCTGCTTGAGAAAGTGCTCGCTATTTTCCTGATACAGCTGGGGGTTGAATCGCAGCAAGTTGGTGTTCAGGTGCGCAACACCGGCTTTCTGTCCGCGCAGTTTGAAACTGACTTGTGGCCGCTCGAAGCGCTTGTTGAAAAAAGCTTCGGCCTGTTGGTAACAGGCTTCGACTCGCGCGTGTAGCTGATCGGGCATAGGGCCTCCGAGGAAGCCCTGAATTATGCCGCATTCCGCTTGGCTGACAACCACTCACAGCTTAGGAGGAACACGCTCTGGGAGATCATCCTGAGTGCCGTAGGCCTGGTCCTGCTGCACGGTTCGTTCGTATGTGGGCGCTAGGGAGAGATTCCAGTACAGAATCGTAGTAACCATCACCGTTACTAGTGTCAGCAACGCTACCCCCCAGATTGAAGCGGCATAGAGGAAACTCTGTGAGCTGCGTTGACGCATGAATGCAGGCAGTCCGGTAAACAGCAGGTAGGTCGAATAGATGCCGGCGACAGGCAGCACGATGGCAGCAAACCAGCGATTCGGATACAGCCCGGTCAAACCGGCGAGCAAGAACGGCGTAATGACATAGGCAATGAAGCCGATGCACTGGTTGAGGTTGGGACGAACATCAAACGCACGTGCCATCCAGCGTACGAAGAAGCCCATGATCACGGTTCCGATAACGATAGCGAGATACAGCAACAGGCAGAGCTGTAAGGCGCTCGCGGTATCGAGCCGAACGCGCTCCTCATCCACCAGGCTCCAGCCAACGATGGTGACGCCGATGAAAAGGCACACGGCCGGGACCAGGGCCAGCAGGAGTAGGTGCATCAGGTAGTGCAGCGAGTGAGCATCTTCCTTCTGGCGAATGGTTTCCCAGGCGCGGTCGGGCCGGGTGAACAAGCTGATGAATTCTGGGGTCATGAGGCCTCCGATGCTGACGCTTGAGCGGGTCTTGCTGGTTTAGACGCTCGAGCGCGGCAGGGATTCAACGCCATTCTGTCGCAGGCAAAAAAACGGGCCGACGCGGAGGCCATCGCGTCGGCCCGTTTCGTGGTGACGTTAGCGTACGTAGATCGGGCCAACCCCCATGCCCCACATGATCACCGAGAGCGCCAGAATCGCGACCAGGACGACCAGTCCGACAGCCAGCACTGAGCTGGAGAACAGGAAGCCCTCATCGGCGTGGATGTTCATGAAGGTCGGCAAGCCGACATAGAGCAGGTAGGTCGTATAGCAGATCGCAGCCGTACCCACGATCATGCCCAGCCAGATATGCGGGTAGAGCGCGGCCAGGCCACCGACGAACAGAGGCGTGGCGGTGTATGCAGCAAACACGATGCATTGAACAAGTGTCGGGCTGGCGTCGTAGGTGCGCGACATCCAATGAATGAAGCCGCCCATGACCGCGACCCCCGCCAGCATCGCCAGGTAAGAGAGGATGGTCAGTTGCAGTGCACTGCTTTCAGTGAGTTTGACTGCTTCGCCTCCGCCGATGCTCCAGCCAACCTGCGTTGTGCCGATGAACGCCGAGATGGCTGGAATCGCTGCCAGTACCGCCACTTCTCCAAGGTGCAGTCGGCCAACGGCGCGTTCTTCTCCGGTTATTTCCTGCCATTCCTGGCCAGGGTGTGCAAACAGTCCCCAAACGTGATTGATCATGCCAGCGTCTCCTCGGTTTTGGAGGGTCGCTTCGCCTGGCGTGCCGTCAGTTGGACGGGCGTGCGACCTTAAGTCGCAGTATAGGAAGAGGACGGTACGGCGCACTGAGCCGGATTAGAGCATTTGGGAGCTATGAGCCTATCGGTAATAGCGTTGCAGTATTTCCATCGCCAGATTGATTGACTGCAGGCGTGTCGTACTGCCGCCCCGGTCCGGATGATGGATGCTGACTAGCTGGCGATAGCGCCGCTTGATGGTGTGCAAGCTCAATGGTGCAGCCTCCTGGTCCAGTTCGAACAGCTCCAGAGCAGCGCGCTTCTGATCTGGGTCCCAGCTTTCTTCGCGCTCACCCTGATGATCGCCGCGCATGCGCGACCAGAAGCTCGCAAGCAAGCGCTCCACTTCAGCCTCATCGGTATCGCGAAGGTTGGTCATGTCGAGGTAGTAATCGCGCAGCGGATCGTTTTCGACAATGCCGCTGACCCCGGGTACGTAGGGTTGAAGCTGGACGCACAGCGGCGAGATCTGCACGGTATGGCTCGTCTCGCCCCAGAGCTGGTCGCGCAAGCGATATAGCGCGTTGAACACCAGGAAATGGGTACGGAACAGCACGAGCTTGTCGAGCAGCGGAAGGTTGGGGATATGCGTGCTATGGCGGGCCTTGAGCTGTTGAATCAACTCATATTCGCTGCAGCCTTCCGGCTGTTCGCGCAGCAGCACGAGTATCTGCTCGGCCAAGTCCATTTCGGGATCGAGATCATCGTTCATGACGCAAAGCCTAGCACAAGGCCAGCGTTGCAAACGGCTGGATGGATGGGGTGGGGCACCGGTGCTTTTTGCGCGTAAAATGCGCGCCTTTCGCATCTCACCGGACTCCTGAAATGGGCAACCTCTCGGTCAACCAGAACAAACTGCAGAAGCGTCTGCGTCGCCTTGCCGGCGAGGCGGTCACTGATTTCAACATGATCGAGGAAGGCGACAAGGTGATGGTCTGCCTGTCCGGCGGCAAGGACAGCTACACCATGCTCGACGTGCTGCTGTACCTGCAAAAGGTCGCGCCGATCAAGTTCGAGATCGTGGCCGTCAACATGGACCAGAAGCAACCCGGCTTCCCCGAGCACGTGCTGCCCGAATACCTGAAGTCCATCGGCGTTGAGTACCACATCGTCGAGAAAGACACCTATTCGGTGGTCAAGGAGAAGATTCCGGAAGGCAAGACTACCTGCTCGCTGTGCTCGCGCCTGCGTCGCGGCACGCTGTATACCTTTGCTGACGAGATCGGTGCGACCAAGATGGCGCTCGGTCACCACCGTGACGATATTCTCGAGACGTTCTTCCTCAACATGTTCTATGGCGGCACGCTAAAAGCCATGCCGCCCAAGCTGCTTTCCGATGATGGCCGCAACGTGGTCATTCGCCCGTTGGCCTATTGCAGCGAGGCGGATATCGAAGCCTATTCGCAGATGAAGGAGTTCCCGATCATCCCGTGCAACCTGTGCGGCTCGCAGGAAAATCTGCAGCGCCAGGTGGTCAAGGAGATGCTGAAGGAGTGGGAGCGCAAATCGCCGGGCCGCGTCGAGATCATGTTCCGCGCCCTGCAGAACGTGGTGCCCTCGCAACTGGCCGATCGTAATCTGTTCGATTTCACCAGCCTGCGTATCGACAACGACGCCACGCCACGCTTCCTCGATGTGATGAGCTTGTAATGGCTGCCGCGGTCTTCAAGCCATAAGTCCCAAGCGAACGCTTGTAGGGTGGGCGGTGCACCGCTTCAGCCCACCACGGCAGTGGGGCTTGGTAAGGGTCGGATAGCGCTCCGCTGCAACCCCGTACATCTGACTCCAGCGACTCGCACTGTCCTTTGACGTGAGGTTTGCGCCCGGCTCGCCAACCGAGCAGGCGCACCCCATCGCAGGTGATATCAGCTAGGTCGCACCTGCTTCAGCGTCTCAGCGATCATGAACGCCATTTCAAGCGACTGATCGGCGTTCAGCCGGGGGTCGCAATGGGTGTGGTAGCGGTCGGAGAGCCCGTCCTCGGTAATCGGGCGTGAGCCGCCGATGCACTCGGTGACGTTCTGCCCAGTCATTTCAATATGAATCCCGCCGGGGTAGCTGCCTTCGGCGCGGTGCACGTCGAAGAACTGCCTCACCTCGGCCAGCACCCGTGCAAAGTCCCGGGTCTTGTAGCCGCTGGAGGCCTTCATGGTGTTGCCGTGCATCGGGTCGGAGCTCCACAGCACCTGACGACCCTCTCGCTGCACGGCCTGGATCAGGCACGGCAGGCCTTCTTCGACCTTGTCGGCACCCATCCGCACGATGAGGTTCAGGCGGCCGGGATCATTCTCTGGATTGAGGATATCGATAAGGCGAATCAGATCCTCGCTGGCCATGCTTGGCCCCACCTTCACCCCGATGGGGTTGCCCACGCCGCGGAGGAACTCCACATGAGCACCGTCCAGCTGCCGCGTGCGGTCGCCAATCCAGAGCATGTGCGCAGAACAGTCGTACCAACCACCGCTGAGGCTGTCCTGGCGCACGAACGCCTGCTCGTAGTTCAGCAGCAGCGCCTCGTGAGCGGTGAAGAAGCTGGTTTCGCGCAGCTGGGGCGCATTGTCCATTCCACAGGCTCGCATGAACCTCAGCGCCTGATCGATCCGTGCGCCCAGGCGGTGATACTTCTCTGCCATCTGAGAATTGGCGATGAAATCGAGATTCCATTGATGCACTTGGTGCAGGTCGGCGAAACCGCCCTGGGCGAAGGCGCGCAGCAGGTTCAGGCTGGACGTGGATTGGTGGTAAGCCTGCAGCAGGCGCTCCGGGTCCGGCACGCGGCTTTTCTCATCGAAGCCGATACCGTTGACGATGTCGCCGCGGTACGCCGGGAGGGTCACGCCGTCGATAGTCTCGTCGCCGGAAGAGCGCGGTTTGGCGAACTGGCCGGCCATGCGCCCGACCTTTACTACAGGACATCCGGCGGCGAAGGTCATCACGATCGCCATCTGCAGCAGCACCTTGAAGGTGTCGCGGATCTTCGGTGCGGAGAATTCGGCGAAGCTTTCCGCGCAATCACCACCCTGCAGCAGAAACGCGCGGCCTTGGGTGACCTCAGCGAATTGCCGGCGCAGCTCCCTTGCCTCGCCAGCGAACACCAGTGGCGGCAGGCTCGCCAGTGTGTCCTCGACGCGCTGCAGATGCGCGGCGTCCGGGTATTCGGGCTGCTGCTGGATAGGTTTGGTTCTCCAGCTGGTGGGGCTCCAGGCGTGGGTCATGGAAATTGATTCCGTCCGCAAAAAAGTGCCCGGATTTTACCTGATGCGACAGCACAGCGCTGATAGCCCTTGGCAATCGGGCTGGTAAGATGCGCCGACCGGTTTGGGAGTGAGCGCAGGTGGACAAGCAGGAAGTGTTGCTGGCTGAAGTGCATGACGCGTTCGGCCTGATCCGTGTGCTGGAAGTGGGCGAGTACCGATTTCTAGAGTTCGGCGCGGCGGTCGAGCAGAGCTGCGTGTTTACCCAAGATCCGAGCTGGTTGGAGTACGACTATACGCGCGCCATGTTGATGGGCGGCTTGCTGCACGCTGCTCCGGAAACCGCGCTTTTTCTCGGGCTAGGCGCTGGCACCCTGACCCAGGCATGCCTCGAATTCCTGCCGCTGGAAGACGTCGAGGCCATCGAACTGCGGCCGGACGTGCCTGAGCTGGCGATGCGTTATATGGGCCTGCAGAACGATTCGCGGCTCTACATCCGCATTGGCGATGCGGTGGAACTGCTGGATTCGGCCGAAACCGCGGACCTGATATTTGTCGACCTTTATACAGACGTAGGCCCGGCGGCGGCGCACCTGGCGTGGCGTTTTCTCCAGAGTTGCCAGCAAAAGCTGAGCCCAGATGGCTGGTTGATCATCAATCAGTGGGGTACCGACGAGGACAAGCCGCTGGGCGCGGCGTTGCTTCGTGGCTTGTTTCATCGCCACTATTGGGAATGCCCGGTGAAGGAGGGCAACGTCATCCTGTTCGTGGCCGCCGATCTGGAACAGACGCTCGACGAGGCTGGCCTGCGTGAGCGCGCCGCAGCGCTGGCGCCGCGGCTGGGCTACACGCTGGATTCACTGATCGGCGCACTTCGGCCGGCGAGCTGAGCGCGCGATGAGTTACCAATCGATGCCATGCCCATGTATGGCTCACGTAAACAACAGTTCAGCACGGTGCTCTGGTAGGGGCGAGCTTGCTCGCGAAGACTAGCTCGAGCCCGTTCACTAGCCGCGCGCTCTAATAAGAGGGCTTTGAGCGCATACGCTAGCGTGTTACCCGCGCGAAATCCGCTCACCGGCACCTAACTCCAAAGACAAATTACACGCACAGCTTCACAGAATTCCGGTATAGTACGCGCCGGCTGAAACCCAGCCTGCGTTCAGGTACTGCAACACACGAAGCGCTGCTTCGGCTGCTTTCCGCTTCTCGCGGCTGTCCTAGACGATTCATCATTCATTACGTTTTCGCAAACCCCGCCGACCAGGCTGCCAGGGTGACCTTCGGGTTTTGCATGGCATGCGCAGCTTCGGAACATGGGTCTTTGCGGAGCATCAGGAAAAGACCCATGACCCAGGAAATCGGCAGCTTTGCTGCACTCGGTATTCATCCCTCCGTACTCGCCGCTGTTACCGCAGTGGGCTACGAAGAGCCTTCGGCGATCCAGAGCCAGGCTATCCCGGTAATTCTCGGCGGCCACGACATGATCGGTCAGGCCCAGACCGGTACCGGCAAGACCGCGGCCTTCGCGCTGCCCATCCTGTCCAAGATCGACCCCGCTCGTAAGGAAGTGCAGGCGCTGATTCTCGCGCCAACCCGCGAACTGGCCCTGCAGGTTGCCACCGCCTTTGAAACATATTCCAAGCAGATGCCCGGCCTGACCGTCGTTGCAGTGTATGGTGGCGCGCCGATGGGCCCGCAGCTCAAGGCCATCCGCCAGGGCGCGCAAGTCATCGTCGCCACTCCTGGTCGTCTGGTCGATCACCTGAGCCGCAACAGCGCTCTGCTCGGCACTATCCAGTATCTCGTACTCGACGAAGCCGACGAAATGCTCAAGCTGGGCTTCATGGATGACCTCGAAGTCATCTTCGAAGCTATGCCGGAAAGCCGGCAGACCGTGCTGTTCTCTGCGACGCTGCCGCATTCGATTCGCGCAATCGCCGAGAAGCACCTGCGCGAGCCGCAACACATCAAGGTCGCGACCAAGACCCAGACCGTTGCGCGTATCGAGCAGGCGCACCTTATGGTTCACGCCGACCAGAAGATCGCAGCTGTTCTGCGTCTGCTGGAAGTCGAAGACTTCGATGCGCTGATCGCCTTCGTGCGTACTAAGCAGGCCACCCTGGATCTGGCCGCCGCGCTGGAAGCCAAAGGTTACAAGGCCGCCGCGTTGAACGGTGACATCGCCCAGAACCAGCGCGAGCGCGTGATCGAGTCGCTCAAGGATGGCCGTCTGGACATCGTGGTCGCCACAGACGTTGCTGCTCGCGGCCTGGACGTATCGCGTATCACCCACGTATTCAACGTCGATATGCCTTACGACCCGGAATCCTACGTTCACCGTATCGGCCGTACTGGTCGTGCCGGTCGTGAAGGCCGCGCGCTGTTGCTGGTCACTCCTCGTGAGCGCCGCATGCTGCAGGTCATCGAGCGCGTCACCAACCAGAAGGTTGCCGAAGCCCGCCTGCCGAATGCTCAGCAGGTCCTAGATGCGCGCATCAAGAAGCTCACCAACAGCCTCGCACCGCTGGTAGCTGATGCCGAAGCGAGCCACGGCGAACTGCTCGACAAGCTGGTTGCCGATATCGGCTGCAGTCCGCGTGCCCTGGCCGCTGCGTTGTTGCGCAAGGCCACCAATGGTCAGGCGCTGACCCTGGCCGAAGTTGAAAAAGAGCAGCCGTTGGTTCCGACCAGCAGCCCGCGTGAGCGTTCCGATCGTCCCGAGCGTAGCGGTGACCGCGAGCGTCGTGCCCCGATCCCGTTGGCCGAAGGCCGCGCCCGTTGCCGCACCGCGCTGGGTGCCCGTGATGGCATCGCTGCCCGCAACCTGCTCGGCGCCATCCTCAACGAAGGCGGCCTAGCCCGCGAAGACATCGGTCGCATCCAGGTGCGTGATAGCTTCAGCCTGGTCGAACTGCCGGAAGAGGGTCTCGAGCGCCTGCTAGGCAAGCTCAAGGACACCCGTGTCGGCGGTAAGCAACTCAAGCTGCGTCGCTATCGCGAAGATTGATACCTGCATGTAGCGGCGCGCGATGAGGCTGATCCTCATCAGAAAAAGAAAAGGGTGGACTTCGGTCCACCTTTTTTTTGCCCTCAAGATCGTTGAAGCGAGGCGGTTGTCGCACCGGAATGCCTCTTTCGCTCAGCACGCTTTGGTATCGGTATGCAATACAAACGTGAATCGGTTCCCTTGGTCGGGCTGTTCAAACTCTGAACAACATGCTACAAACGAGCGCAACCCAAATGATCTAGCCGCTTGAAAACGAAGGGAAAACCATGACCAAGTCGGAGTTGATCGAGCGTATCGTCACCCAGCAAGGCCTGCTTTCGTCCAAGGATGTGGAGCTGGCAATCAAAACCATGCTCGAGCAGATGGCTCAGGCGCTGGCCACCGGTGACCGTATCGAAATCCGAGGCTTCGGCAGTTTTTCCCTTCACTACCGGGCTCCCCGTGTCGGTCGTAACCCCAAGACCGGCCAATCCGTCCCGCTCGATGGCAAGTTCGTCCCGCATTTCAAACCGGGTAAAGAATTGCGCGATCGAGTGAACGAGGACGAATGAAGAATGAGCCTGCCGCGCCCGCTTTGGCGTTCCGGCAGTCAAAAGTCGTTCTACATCACCAGTTCAGCTGAACTTGTGCCTTTGCATCGGTACTAATTTCGGTTCGCTTTCATTGCAGTGAAGCGCATCCATGAAAAGGAATTGGTGAAAGACCTTGCAGCGCCCCACCTCAACACCTGATGAGATAGACTTGGTCGAGCTTTTTAGCGCCCTATGGCGACAGAAACTGCTCATCATCGCCGTAACGCTGATCGTGACCTTTATCGCGGCGGCATACGCCTTCTTCACAACGCCTTATTACGCGACCCGAACGTACCTGCGGCCCGTCCCGAATAGCAGTCTCGACCAGCTCAACGAAACCGGTATCTATAACCTCACGCCCGAAGAAGCCATCAACCGGGTAGCCGGTGGTCTTTCGTCCTATGACCACCGTCTGGACTTCTTTCTGAGCCGCCCAGAACTTTTTCAAAGCATCCCCAATCAGGGCGATTCACCGGAACAAATCTTCGCCGATTTCAACGAACAAGCGTTTGAGATGCTTTTCCCCGATTCCAGAGGCAGCGACGAGCGTACTGCATTCGTGGGGCTCAGGCTTACATACCCGAAAGGCATGGATGGCGCTTCGGTGGTGAATGATTTTGTGGGCTACGTGCTGGAATTGGAACGGCAGGAAATAGCCGCGGACATCGAAAGCCTCATCGCTAACCGCCTTGCCGGTTTGGGAGCTCGGATGGAGGCAGAGCGAGCGAGCTATGACGCCACCAAGGAAGCGAAAATTGCCTCGCTGATGGAACAAAGTGCGCTCAAACGGGCCCAGCTTAAAGACGAGCTGACGGCGTTGCGCGAGGAAGTGAAAACGCGCCGGATGAATCGTATTCAACAGCTAAACGAGGCGATATCGATCGCGGAATCGCTCGGCATTCGTACGCCGACCAGTCCTTCTGCCATGTCGGAAGCACCCAGTGGGGATGCGCAAGTCATTCGTACCGAGGTGAATAATCAACAAAACCCGTTGTATTTTATGGGCACCAAAGCATTGATGGCTGAGCGCGATGCGCTATACAGTCGCAAATCAGATGATTTCGTTGAGCCACGTATCGCCGAAATCCAGTCCGAACTGGCGATTCTGGTAAATAATCGCGAGGTCGAGATTCTCCGGGAGCGGGAGGGTGAGGACCTGTACCTGACCAACCTGGCCGAGCTGCGCGAGGAGGCTGCCCGCCTCAAAGCGATCAAACTGGATACCGAGCGGCTCAAGCTAGTTCGGATTGATCAACCAGCACTGCAATCCTCACGTCCGGTCAAGCCTAAGAGGGCGATGATCCTTGCATTGGGGGGCGTGCTTGGCGGCATGCTCGGCATATTCGTCGCCCTGATACGCAGCTTGATGGCGCGCGGAGACGAACCAAAGTATCCGATCAGCCGTTAGGCCCAGCGCGGGCAGCAATCACGGCAGGTCCGCTCTAGGCGCGACCTGCCATTTTTAGTTTGACCTTTCCAGATTCCGTCTCAAATAAGCTCTTTCACAAGAGCCTTTCCGAAACTGCTGCCATAGATGCGACACACTTTCGGAACGAGCCTGTCCAGGCCTGCAACTCGTGGGAGGTGGTAGCAACCAAGACTCCAGACACAAGCGCGAAACAGCTCCAGTGCGGCGATTAGACTGCCCATTCGTCCCTGGTCTGCTTGTTTTTCGTGACACAAGTGACAGAATGGGCGCGCGAAAAAAGAGGTGGAACCTTGATTAATTTTTGCGGTCTCACCCTGCCAGCTACCGCCAACGAGATCGATCTAGTTGAACTATTCAGTGCGCTATGGAAGTTACGAGCTCTTATTGTCACCGTAACCGTACTGGCCGGCTTTGTCGGCCTTGCTTACGCGGTGATGGCGCCTCGTTACTACAGCGTTCAGAGCGTGCTGCGGCCTACGGCCATCAAGGATCTCGACTAACTCAATCACTTGGGCATCTATGAGTTGTCGCCCAAGCAAGCCCTGGCCAAAGTGGCAGTTGCGCTGGACTCCTACGACAACCGCCTCAACTATTTCCGCAATAATCAGCCATTGTTCTTAGAGCTAGCGCAGCCCGGCCGCACCCTTGAGCAGACCTTCGAGGACTTCAATGAAGTAGCCTTCGCTCTGTTACAACCCGACGCCAAAAAGACCGGAGATACAATACCCTTCGTGGGCATCCGACTGACCTATCCGGAAAGCGTCAACGGCGTCGAGGTGGTCAACGGCTTTATCCAGCAATCGCTCGATAGAGTGCGCCAACAAATCGCCGCTGGCATTGAGATTTTGGTTAGCAACCGGCTCAGCCAGCTAGAAAAAAAAATGGCTGCTACTCGTGCTTACTATGAAGCCAGCAAAGAAGTCGAGATCGCCAAGCTGAGCGAGGCGGATGCGCTCAAGCGCGCCCTATTGAGCGACGAACTTGGAGCGCTTCGCCAGCAGTTGAATACGCGTCGCGACAATCGTATCGACCAGCTCAACGAGGCAATACGTATCGCCAAGGCTTTGGGAATCACTAAGCCCACCACGCCTTCTTCGCTTGGTGATGCCGACGTGGTCAGCCAGGGCAGCGTGATTCGTACCGAAGTCAACAATCAGCAGATCCCGCTGTACTTCATGGGCAGTGAAGCGCCTGAAGCCGAACGCATCGCTTTGCAAGCCCGACGCTCCGACGACTTTACCGAGCCGCGTATCGCCCAGATTACAAGCGAGCTGAAACTGTTGGAACACAACTGCCAGATCGAGACACTCAACAGCCGCGAGAACGAAGACCTTTTCCTGAAATGGCTTGCCCAATGGCGCGAAGAAGCTGCGCGGCTGGGCGCGATGAATTTCGACGCCGCGGCGCTTAAACTGGTCTCAATTGATCAAAGCGCCGTTGCGCCCACCCACCCGGTCAAGCCCAAGAGCGCGATGATCGTGGTGCTGGCCTTGGTCGTCGGCGGCATGCTCGGGGCTCGGGCTGTTCGCTGCACTGTTCCGAAGCGTCCGGCGCCCCGAGGTGCTGGTTTGACCGCCCAGCCGTTGATTAGCTTCTGGCGGAAGGCACGACCCCAGTTCAGATATAATTTACGCCTTGGTTTTCCATTCAGACTTGCGGCTGAATAGACACCGGTGTAAGCGTACAATTGACGTAATAACTGTGCAATGTAGAAAACTACTTTGGACATCCCTAGACTCTGGCTACGACCGCCAGAACCTCGGCGCTGAATCAACAAACTCAATTGTAACCGACCCACTGCTGGCCAGCCGCTTCGCTCAGCCTTAAAGCGAAGTCAAAGATCAACCGGTTACCGAGGGCCGGCTAGGTCTGCACATGCTCCGCCGAAGAGCTCTGGAGGTAGGACAGTGATCATCGTTCGCAACTATGCGGGCCACCAGAAGGCTTTCAATTTGCTTAGGGCAGCCCGAACCGCAAATGTCACCACAGGTGAACACATGTGCTAAAGCCCTCGCATCGCCAATTACCTAAAGACCAAGCCGTACCTTCACGGAACGACATCCTCTACATTGGCTACCAACACAGACGCACCCAATCTGCGGTTTAGCCACACCCACTGGCCATTGAAATCCGACACCAGCGCTACGACATCCGCCGGGTGTCCGTAGTGTTGATGTCTACCAATCAGGGCGGGCTGGTGTGTGTTAATGCGTAGGTGGGGCGGCACAAGGTTGCTTGGCACCTGGAGGAGCAAAGGCCATAGTAGTACTGTCTGATACTGGGGGAGAAGCTGAGCGTGAGAACTGCCGATCAGAATTCTTGGAGCGAGAGCCACAATATGTGACTTGCTGGCAGCAGAATCAGGTAGATAGCTTGGCTTAGGGAGATTGATTCACGAAGAATGTTTGTAACGTGCATATCAAGGCACACGGCCATCTAGCTCGATGGCAGCTTCAACTTGAGTGAGTGGCACAGGTCTATTTTTCATGGGCTCTTTGAAAAACAATGCTCAAATATATCCCGCAACCCTCAGTATCAACACCCAGCTATGAAATTGGTCTGATTGACGAATTCAAAAACATAGGTGAAACAGAACGTTGAACATCAAGTCGCGACATAGCACCGTTGTTTATATATCGGATAGACGTCGCAAAGAATAACGATACTGAGCGGTCCATAAAGTTATGAGAGGAGTGCTAATTTCGATTTTTTTTGCACTTTCAGCATTTCGTGTGATGTGCAGCCTATTCATGGTGCGCTATATAATTGTGTGGAAGATAATATGTAGGGTTTAGTATCAGCTAGCTACCCTTTGTATTTTAAGTATCTGAAAAGCCCGATTTTGTTTGGGTGATACATGTCACGAGGAAATGCTTTTTTGGAAGTCTTCAGCTTAACAAGAAGAACGCCGAAGGCACTTGTAAGTTTTGGTTTGCCATGATTAATAGCGTGGGGGTCTAATGATACCATATGGTCGGCAGGATATTACAGAAGATGACGTTAAGGCAGTATTGGAGGTGCTTGCCTCACCGTACTTAACGCAGGGGCCCGCGGTGCCGAAGTTTGAGCAGGATGTCATACGACACTGCAATGTAAAATATGCAGTTGCTGTAAATAGCGCTACCTCAGCCTTACATATAGCTTGTTTGGCGATGGGGTTGGGTTCTGGAGACTGGCTGTGGACTACGCCAAATACTTTTGTGGCATCTGCCAATTGTGCCCTTTATTGCGGGGCCAGTGTCGATTTTGTCGATATCGATCCTCAGTCTTACAATATATGTCCTATTTTGCTGGAAAAGAAGCTCGTTGAGGCCGAAAAGGAAGGGCGCTTACCGAAAATTGTTGTGCCTGTCCATTTTTCCGGTCAGCCCTGCAATATGCGTGCAATTCATCAGCTTTCTAAACAGTATGGATTCAAGGTTATTGAGGACGCATCTCATGCGATTGGCGGGCTTTATTTAAATGAGCCAATCGGTAACTGTCGATACAGTGATATTACTGTTTTTAGTTTTCATCCTGTTAAGATCATCACCTCTGCAGAGGGTGGGATGGCAGTGACCAATAACGAGAAGTATGCTGAGAAAATGGCACTGCTGCGAAGTCATGGTATAACTCGTACACCGAGTTTAATGACGAAGCCAATGGAAGGATCGTGGTATTACCAGCAGGTAGACCTTGGGTTCAACTACCGCATGACAGACTTACAGGCAGCGCTTGGAGGAAGCCAAATGAGTCGGTTGTTGCACTATGTTGCCCGTAGGCACGAGATAGCCAAACGTTATAATAGGCTGCTTGCTGATCTGCCTGTCATCACTCCCTGGCAAAGTAAGGATGGACACTCTGCATTCCATCTCTACGTAATAAGATTAAAAATTGACGAGATAGAGCGTTCGCATGGTGAGGTCTTTGAGGCTTTGAGGGCTAAAGAGATCATGGTTAATCTCCATTATATTCCCGTGCACACACAGCCTTATTATCAGTCCATGGGCTTTGCTATGGGTGATTTCCCGCAAGCTGAAAAATATTATTCAGAAGCGATCAGTATTCCCATGTTTCCGACCCTAAAAGAAGAAGAACAGAATTACGTTGTCAATTCACTTAGGGAAATACTCAACTCTGAATGCGGGCAATAATCTGTTTCTAATCTGGTGTGATATGTGAGGAGCAGAAAATGTTAGCTCGCCATGACTAGCGGTGTTCTCATCTTTGGCTACTCTGGGGAGGCTAGCTTAGCAGGCTATGAGTTAACAAATTGCTCGAAAGTCTCCTGCGGCGAAAGTGATTCCGGCGGGGCTGGCTTTGTGGAACGGTCGATGATAACGGTCCCCAAAATATTTCTTTCAGTCGGTTTGCTTAAAAGCGAGACAGCTTATGCTTTCATCTAAGTTAGCACTTGGTACTGCGCAGTTTGGACTAGATTATGGAATTTCTAATAAAAGTGGAAAGATAAGCCAAGAAAACGCGGTTGGGCTGCTTTCGTATGCAAAAAATAAAGGCATCAATACAATAGATACCGCTGTTGCCTATGGCAACAGCGAGCAGGTATTAGGTAGCATTGGAATTGATGGCTGGGAGATAATTACCAAGTTACCCGCGCTTCCGGAGGGGGAAGCGGATATTGAATCGTGGGTCGACCGGCAGATAGACGGCTCATTAGGCCGTCTAGGTGTTAACAGCGTTTACGGGTTGCTACTGCATCGTCCTCAGCAGCTTCTTGGGCCTTTTGGACACAAATTGATCATCGCCCTTGAGCGGTTGAAGCGGCAGGGAGTTGTAAAAAAAATAGGCGTCTCAATATATCAACCGGAAGAACTCGATCTTATTTATAAGGTTATGGATCTTGATCTTGTCCAGAGTCCATTGAACATTCTTGATCGTCGATTAATCGATTCAGGTTGGCTTGCTCGATTGAAAGCCCTAGGTGTAGAAGTTCATGCTCGCTCAGTTTTTATGCAAGGACTATTACTAATGTCGGCGGCTCAGCGGCCAGAAAAATTCGAGCGTTGGCAGAGCATTTGGATCGAGTGGGATCGCTGGTTAGTTTCAAATGAAGTCGATCCCGTTGTCGCGTGTTTGGGATTCGCATTATCAGAGTCATTCGTTGACAAGATTGTAGTCGGTGTCGAAAACTCGGCCCAACTAGAAAGTTTAATACGAGCCTTAGGCGTGAGTTTGCCCAAGGTTCCTGCAAGTATCAGCTCGCAAGATCTGGACTTGCTAAATCCTGCAAGGTGGTAGCTCGATGGCACTAAGGCTTGGTGTTATAGGAATGTCAAAAGGCAATGGCCACCCTTATTCTTGGTCAGCTATTTTTAATGGCTATGATGAAGAGAGCATGAAGGGCTGTGGCTTCCCGGCCATTTCGAACTATTTAGCCCAGCAAAAATGGCCACAGGCCAAGATTAGAGGTGCTTGCGTCACGCATATATGGACACAAAGTCTCAAATTGTCGGAGCATATCGCAACCGCCGCTCTAATCAGGCATGTTGTGTCGCGGCCGGAAGAAATGATAGGCGCTGTAGATGCGGTCCTTTTGGCTCGCGACGACGCTGAGCGACATTTGGAGTTCGCAACTCCTTTTATCAGTGCTGGTCTTCCTATCTATATAGATAAACCTGTGGCTTTGTCTTTAACTGATTTCGATTATTTATTTGGTCTTGAAAAGTATCCGGGACAGATATTTACATGCTCAGCTTTGCGCTACAGTAGAGAGTTAAAATTGAGTTCAGCAGATCGACTTCAAGTTGGTGAGCTTCGTGAGATACACGCAGTTACACCAAAATCTTGGGAGAAGTATGCAATACATATTATTGAGCCGGTTTTGGCGATGCTGCCTTGCCAAGATAAGATCGTTTGCTTAGAGCAAGGTGCTGCTTTAGATAAAGGTGGAGAATTGAGCGTGGTCTGGCAAAGTGGTGTTGTTACGCGATTTTGTGCTACTGGTGAGCTAGCTTTGGCGCCAATAGCCATTAGGATTATAGGCGATACAGGTTATAAAGATCTGCTATTTACTGATTCATTTAGTGCATTTAAAGCTGCACTGCAGGACTTTATTGACGGTGTGGAGCTTAAATTGGTCAACTCGTCGCCAGATTTCAACCGAAAAGTTGTATATCTGATAGAAAAAGGGCTGAGGAAACTAGCGTGAGTACTATCCTGATCACAGGAGGAACTGGGAAGTTTGGTTCCGTATTGGTTGAGTTTTTTCGACAGAAGGGGATGCAGGTAGTTTTTACATCCACCTCGAAAAAGAAAATCGCCGCTTTGGTAGCCGAGCACACTCAGAGTAATCAGTCGTTGGTCGGTGTTGAGGTGGATTTCAATATTGAGGGCAGCGTAAGTTATCTTATGGAGCGATTGGCTGAGAAAGATATCTCAATAGATTATCTGGTGAATAACGCTAGAAGTTTAACGTCTCTCGCGATTGAAGCTGACGGTAGCGTGTCAAGAAAAAACTTTCTTGCCGAGTACTTGCTCGATGTGGTTGTCCCATACGAATTGACTATGGCTCTGGCCAAACTTACACCCGGTAGCTTGAAGAGCGTCGTCAATATAGGCTCTCAATATGGATTAGTTGCTGCAAATCCTTCTTTATATACCGATCACACACAGCAATCTCCAATCCAGTACGGCGTTGCCAAAGCGGGGTTGGTGCATCTAACCAAAGAATTAGCTGTACGCCTTGCTGAGCAAAAAGTTCGTGTAAACTGCGTTGCTTACGGGGGGGTTGAAGGGCGAGTAGATGACGGTTTCAAGATACGCTACGCAAGCTTGGTCCCTACTCAAAGAATGCTTCGTGAAGCGGAGATACCTGGGCCTGTCGCGTTTTTGCTGAGTGATGCGAGTTCTGCCATGACTGGCCAAGTGATCTGTGCAGATGGAGGATGGACGATATGGTAGACAAGTGTATCGCCATAATCCCAGCACGTGGCGGGTCAAAGCGCATCCCGCGTAAGAATATAGTCGACTTTTTTGGTAAGCCGATGATCGCTTGGACAATCGAGGCAGCCCAGGAAAGTGGCCATTTCGAACGAATTCTGGTTTCCACTGACGACGAGGAGATTGCCCAGGTAGCAAGGGATTACGGGGCCAGTGTGCCATTCTTAAGAACGGAAGGTGCCGATGATCATAGTCCTGTCTCTAAAGCAACAGTGGCTTCGCTTAAGCAGGCAGAGTTTTTTTGGGAAACCACGTTTGATACAGTTGTGCAGTTGATGCCTAATTGTCCAATGCGTACTGCAAATGATATTACAAATGCTCTTAGCAGATTCAATAGCAAGCAGGTCGAATTTCAAATCAGCTGTTTTAAGTTTGGCTGGATTAATCCCTGGTGGGCTTTGCGACTGAATGCACAAGGTCAGGGCGAGAAACTTTTTTTAGAGGCGGTGTCCGAAAGATCCCAGGACCTGCCTGAGCTCTATTGTCCTACGGGGGCTATCTGGTTAGCGCAACGGTCGGCATTGAATGAGACAGGTGATTTTTATGGCGCTGGGCACGTCTTTGATCCTATTCATTGGAGTTCAGCTATAGATATTGACGACTACGAAGATATGGAGATGGCAAAAGCAGTATGGATAATGCGAAATCAGATAGTTAACTAATGACTAGCTTTGTGTTTCGTGCCGACGCTTCCCTGCAAGTGGGGACAGGACATGTAATGCGCTGCTTAACATTGGCTGATGCACTTAAAGCCAACGGCGCAAATTGTCATTTTATTTGTCGTGAACATCCAGGTAATCTTTTAAGTTACATAGAAAGCAAGGGGCATAACGTTTATGCTATTTCTGCTCATGCAGAGGGAGCCGAGTCACCAAGTACTAGAGTTTTGACTCCAAGTGGAATAGCTAAATTGGCCCATGCTCATTGGTTAGGCGTTTCACAACAGCAAGATGCTAATGCATGTGCGGCGTTTTTGAGTCAATTACAGGTTGACTGGCTGATAGTCGACCACTATGCGTTGGATGCTTGTTGGGAAGGTATGTTGCACCAATACTGTCGCAAGTTAATGGTCATTGATGACTTGGCTGATCGAAACCATAATTGCGATTTTTTGGTGGATCAAACCTTTGGCCGTAATGTCGATGACTATGTACAGAGAGTCCCCGCGGGGTGCAAAGTACTCTGTGGTGCGCAATATTCTATGCTACGCCCTGAATTCGCTGCCCTCCGCCAGTACAGTCTAAATCGACGGAAAACTCGGGATGTGAGGCGCCTGCTCGTTACAATGGGCGGCGTGGACAGTAACAATGCCACTGTAAAAGTGCTAGAAGCTCTTAGGTGCTGTGATCTCCCCCCGAGTTGTAGTATCACCGTCGTGATGGGTAATAACGCTCCCTGGCTGAGTGAAGTGCAACTGCAGGCTGAACTGATGCCCTGGCCTACACATATACGGGTTGGTGTGAGTGATATGGCTCATTTAATGGCTGACAGCGACTTAGCGATTGGCGCCGCTGGTTCGACTTCTTGGGAACGCTGTTGTTTGGGGCTACCTACAGTAATGGTCGTCCTAGCTGATAATCAACGGCAGCTAGCTCACTGGTTAGAGGCCGGGGGGGCAGCAGTAACAGTAGACTTGCAGCAGATCGATCAATTCCTTCCCACATTAATGGATCAGCTCATATCGCGATTAACCCATAGGCTTCTTATGAGCCAAGTCGCAGCCGAGATAACTGACGGAAGTGGTGTGGCTGCGATTATCCAGCAATTGGAATCTGTCAAATGAGCTTAATGGTATCGGGTAAGCAAAGTATTCGTCTAATGGCAACTCACGATCTGGAGTTGGTGCTGGCGTGGCGCAACCATAAAGAGATTCGCCGCTATATGTATACGCAGCATGAGATCACTTTAGCTGAGCACTCAGCATGGTTTGATCGGGTATCGCAAGACTCCAGCCGTCAATTGCTAATTTTTGAGAGTGATCAGGTCCCGCTTGGTTTTATAAACATTCATCAGATAGGCCTTGGAGGCATAGCCGACTGGGGTTTCTACGCTGACCCAGCTGCGCCAAAAGGCACTGGCAAAAAGCTCGGTCAATTGGCCTTAAAATTCGCGTTCACCCATGCCAAGCTACATAAAGTCTGCGGCCAGTCTTTAGAGCAAAATGTTCGCTCGATAAAATTTCACCTGCACTTAGGCTTCAAGCAGGAAGGCACTCTGCGCGAGCAGCATTACGATGGTCAAGGATACAACGATATCGTGTGTTTTGGTCTACTGGCTTCTGAGTGGAAAATCAATTCTTTAGAGGTTTAATTATGCCTACTTTACCCGCTATCTACATTGCTGGCCGCCGTATTGCTGCAGATATGCCTCCATACATTATTGCTGAACTTTCTGCCAATCATAACGGTAAGCTAGAAACAGCGTTAAAATTAATTGAGGAAGCAAAAAAAGCCGGTGCCAACGCGGTTAAACTGCAGACGTACACTGCTGATACCATCACGCTAAATAGTGAAGCTGAAGATTTTCAAATTCATGGCGGTTTGTGGGGCGGAAAAACGCTTTATCAGCTTTATCAAGAAGCGCATATGCCTTGGGAGTGGCATAAGCCACTGTTCGAGCATGCACGTAAGACGGGAATTACGATTTTCAGTTCACCATTTGACAATAGTGCTGTCGATTTCCTGGAAGATTTGAATGTCCCTGCGTACAAAATCGCGTCATTTGAAGCGGTTGATTTGCCGCTTATCAAATATGTTGCCAGTACAGGCAAGCCAATGATTATTTCTACAGGCATGGCCGATGTCGAGGAAATTCAAGAGGCTATTGATGCGGCACTCGCTGGTGGTTGTAAAGAATTAGCCATATTGCACTGCGTGAGTGGTTATCCTGCGCCGGCGGAAGATTACAATTTGCGAGTTATTCCCGATATGTTGCGGCGTTTTGGGTTAGTCACTGGTCTGTCAGATCATACATTGGATAATACGACTGCAGTAACTAGTGTGGCTTTAGGGGCTGCTGTCATTGAAAAACATTTTACTCTTAATCGTAGTGGCGGAGGGGCTGATGATAGTTTCTCTTTAGAGCCTAGCGAGCTTACGCAGCTATGCAGGAACAGTCGTATAGCATGGAGTGCTCTAGGGGAAATCGATTATGGAAGAAAGTCAAGCGAGCAGGGTAATGCGAAGTTTAGAAGGTCGCTGTATTTTGTTAAGTCGATGAAGAAAGGCGAGCTGATTACTCGCGATTCTATTAGAAGCGTTCGGCCTGGATTCGGTTTGGCTCCAAAATACTTAGAGGGCTTGATCGGTTGTTCCGTAACGTCAGATATTAAAGCTAATACACCAGTGAGAGTCGAATCAGTGGATAAACGATAAGATGGCTCGCCAGCCATCGCGAATCTTTATAGTGCCGGAGTGACTATGCTTAAGGCCGATGAGTCGTTGCTGCTAGACTTTATTAGAGCTGCAAGTGCCTTCGTTGTCTTGCTTGCACATGTACAGCAAATTTTAATAAGTCCTACTTGGATGCCGTTCTCCTTGAGCGGCAGAAGTGACATAGTACCATTCATATACTCGCAGATTGGCGCAATCGGCGTAATGATTTTCTTTGTTTTAAGCGGCTTTCTAATAGCATACTCAATCGCTAACAATTTAAAAAATAGCAAATATGAAAATTTCAGCGCTAAGAGATATTTCAGAAGTCGTTTGCAAAGACTGTATCCCCCGCTAATTTTCAGTCAAGTACTGGTCTTATTGGTTTTTGGAGTATTTTATTTTTTTGATTTAAACAGCGCTGTTTCTTTTACAACTGGAAAGGAACTGTACTTGGCGAGAAATGAAATTAATTTTCATCTCAGTGATTATGCTGGAAGTTTCTTTTTCTTAAATGATATGGTTAGTGGTGTGAATAGTCCTACTATCAATGGTCCATTATGGTCTGTTGCGCAAGAGTTTTGGTTTTATATTATTGCCGGTTTGCTTGTGGCATCTTTCTACCGGCGCAGAATGTTGATAGTTCTCGTGCTCATTTCGGGCACTATTATTATCCAAACGAACGTGTTTTTTTTATATGGCTTCGGTGTATGGTTGTTGGGAGCGGCGGCTGCTGTCATGCATATGAAAAAATTGCACGAGTCTAATATTATTATTCTATCCATTTTGGCCGTAGTATCATTATCTCTTTGGGTTGTATTGCTGTATTCAAACGAAAACTTATTTTTGCGGGCTCGGCATCAGTTTGTTTTTGGCATCGCATTTTCATTTATTCTTTTACTGATGTTAGCCAATGAAAAGTTTCTTAAGGGAATAGTATGCTTATGGTTTGTTAGAAAAGTTTCAAGGCAGGCAGCTTTTTCTTATACCTTATATTTGATTCACTTTCCTTTATTGTTGTTAGTTTGGGCTGTTACAAACAAGCATGTTCAAGGGGATTTTCTATTAGTTTCTTCAGTTTCATTGTTATCAATCGTTGTTCTCATGTGGATTTCTGAAAAGATATCACTCCTCACTGAGGGGAGTGTGCGGGTAAAATAAATCAACGTTATTTGTCTATTACTCCACAAATTTTTTTAAATACGAGTAATGCTGGTTAGCTTATCTCAGGAGTCGAAATAAAGGTGTTGAGTGATGCCTTTGCTGAATTCAATTCCTCTTATTCTTTGTTTTTTGTATTGAAGTAAGGCACTTCATGTTTATGTTTAGTAATGTATCGCGCTAGATCTTATGTGTGCTACTAATAGTAGCGGGTAGTGCTCATATAATTCACTTTGCGTTCCCTTATGAACTATCATTAAAACGAGGCTGGTTATGAAGTTTCTCTGCCATGCGGGCCCATGGTCGGACGTTTATTTATCAAGTATTGTACGCCATATCTCCACCAACAATAGCTGTACGATACTAAGTGCTCATAAGAAAAGTGATGAGTCCGGCCTGTGGGATGCATATTATGCATTTTTATCTGAATATAAAAATGTGAAATTTTTAGCAACAGCAGAAGACGAAGATATCATAGTTCGATGCCGCCTATTGCGTAATGTTAGGCGAGATATATCATTGTTGCATTTAAATAGTATGAGAGATGCGATACGCCTCGTGTTTGATAGGTCTCAGCCAGATATAGTTCTGAGTGAAACAATTGATTCCTATATCATGGATTTAATGTATTTCGAATCGCTGAAAAGAGAAATTCCCTTTATCGGTTTGGTAACGGTATTTGTTAATGGGTATTTTCGAGTGTCTGCTCGCGGTGAGCATAACCATTTGCGCGCACCTGAGGCTCAGGAAATTTCGGATGTTTTGCAAGTTCTAGAAAATAAAAGCTATCTACCAGATTTTGTTAAGAAAGATAAAAAAAATCCCAAGTTTTCCATCCTACGGAAATGGCTAAGGAATATTATAAAAGTCCCTTATTTCTTTTTTAAGAGATATTTTTCTGGGGATTATTATAATTATCATTACTGGCAATCTGTCATTATTTCAACGCAGTGGTTTCATTTTTTCCCTAGGTTTGAAATAGGCAACTATAAGTGGTTGGAAAGTTTGTCGGCCGTGGATAAGACGATTATCTATGTGCCTCTGCAGATGATACCAGAAGCCACTGTAGATTACTGGTGCACTACCACTGATGTCATAGATTATGATAAGGCGTTGCTGGGGTTTATCGACAGCCACCAGGAACTACACTTTTTAATAAAGGAACATCCGAACGTCATAGGGTACAGAAACCCATCACTATACGACCTGCTATCTAAGCTTGGCAATGTGACTATCTGCCCAACACAAGTGGAGTCCAATTCGTTGTTTGACCACTATGATGCTGTTTTGGTTTGGACCGGTACCGTTGGGTTTGAGACTGTACTTAGGGGAAAGCCAGCGTTATGTTTCTCGCATCCCTATTATTTTCCCAATGAAGATTATTTTAAGTTAATTCGTTTGGATACGAGTAGTGCTGACATAGTCGACTATATAAACCAGTGTGAGAGTGGTCTTTCGGTAGAGCAAAAAAGGGGCCTAGTATCACATCTTCTAAGCGGGGTAGATAAGGGTAGGTTAATAGTTGATGGTTCTTGGAATCCTTCTTCGGAAAGTGATAATAAAGAGATGGCCCTTCTCGCGGACTCTCTAAAGCGGTATATAAATAGTAGATTGTCAAAATGTTAAAGAGAGATTACTCGTTATACGTGGTGCTTTCTTTAAGTGCAGCGATCTTGTCGTTCTATAAATTCGGGTACTTGGCGAGCACATTATCTTCTGAAGACTTCGGTTTGTATTCAATAATAATTATTTCTTTCGTTTATATTTGTTATTTGGGTGGTTTGGGAGGTAGTGATTATGTTCTCAAGTTAGGGTCGATGACTGCAAGTGATAAGCAGTCTGAACTGTTTTTGATGCGAAACAACGCAATCTTTTACGGCTTGTTGGGTGTGCTAGTTGTTTCGCTGATCGTTCTTTTGGTCTCCTACCTATTTTTTAGCATACAAATATATTATTCCATGCTCGCTGTTGTTGCTCTGGCGATATGTACGCTCCCATATAATGTTTTTGAATCATACTATCGCGCTACGCAGGCATCAGTTGTTTTTTCTGGAATGCTGTTGGCGAAGGCAGTTCTTGTAATTATTGGTATTTATATTTTTATAGATGATTTCGGTTTTATTGGAGTTTTGTATTCCGAGTTAACTGCATTGACTATGATTGTGGCTTTCTGCGTTGCAAAAAACTTTAAGGTGATTCGTCTCAGCGGGTTGCAAAAGCCCCGTCTAGCTATAAATAAAATGCTTAGAAATGGGTTCTACATTAGTGTGTCAAATTTGTTAAGAAATATATCTGTCACTGCGGATAGATATATAGTTGTATTTTTTTTAGGGGTCTACAGTTTGGGTGTTTATTCATTTGTGATGATCCTGTATCAAGGAGGCGTTTTGTGTAGTGGGATCATTATGAATATTTTTGGTCCTTATCTTATTAAGCGATATAGCTCCAATCCGTCTAGACGTGGTATTGCTGCTTTGCTTTGGAAGGTGGTGGCTTCACTAGCCGTTATAGCTGTTTGTTTTTTTCCGCTTTTCGCCAATCTAACAAAGTCTGTTGTGGGTTTATTTTTTCAAAATTATAATAATGCTGATGTGTATTTTATGCTAAATATGATTTACGTTGCGTCGATTGCATCTTTTTTTGTTTTTCTTTTGGATTGGTTTTTCATATGCATATCGAAAGAATATTTAATTTCAATGTTGTCTCTTTTTTCTTTTATATTGATTCTTGTTTCTGTAATTTTATTTAGTTTCTTAGATGTTGAGCTTAAACATTATGTTCTTTTTTTTATGGTGGTTAGGGTCACCGTATTTTTTGTGATGACAGTCCTTGTGGTTCGATGTGCCGGAAGCGAGGCCTAATATGAACTACCTATCAGGTTCTATTTTGGCTCGTTTTCTAGTGTTTTCTATGCTTATCGTTGGTCCTTGGTGCTTTGTATTTGTAGTCAGGTTTTTTGGTCCGATTACCTATCCCCAAGTAAGTATGGAGTTGCTCTTTTTTTTGGTTATCTGCGTTGCGATAAAATACTTCGCATTTTGCTTAGGTTTTTTTTTGTTATCTACGTTTAACCAGTCCGTGGTTCAAGTATCGAATTTGTCAGGACGCTGTTCGAATGAAATGGGAAGTGTATTTCCCAGAGTTAGGTTAATGGTCTTATGTTTAGCTGTAACATACCTATTAGTTTCTTTATTTGATTTTTTTTTCGTGAAAGGTGCTGCCCTGTCAATGATTGTTGAACAACGGGAGGCTGAGCACCTTACGGGCCCTCGGAATTCTCTAATAGGCGCTATTGGAGCTTTGCTCTCAGGCGGGCCTCCAATGTTATTGGCGATAATGATTTTTTCGAGATTTCAAAGTTTTCCCTTGAATTTTTCTGTCTATATAGTCATAGCTCTTGGGTTTGCTTCAATGTTTCTGTCTGGTGGGCGTAATGCCTTTTTTATAAGCGCAGCTTTTGTTTTTTTCTGTTACGTATTTTTTTCGGCTTATTCCGCAAAAATGTTAATAAAGCCTTCTGTCACACGTTTTTTTGCGCTCTTATTTTTTCTATATTGTATGTATTTTTCAATGAGGATGTTCTTGGATCGGTTTGAGGCTCAGGGGTTTGAGATTGGATTTATGTTGCAGTACCTGGAGCTTGAGTATGGTGTGAAGGTTTTTAGATTTGACTATGATGGGGCGCTATTTGTGGCGGCTTATTCGGCACTTGTATATTTAAGCTTTTATATCACTCATGCATTTACATATTTGAATGACTATTTCGTGGCGGCATATTCGCCGTACATGGGTGGCGGGTATAATTTTCCGCAACTTGCGAGGTTAATTGATGTTGCCTTCGGTTCCAATTTTTTCGAAGGTGGGCGTGAGCGAATGCTTTTGGTGGGCGTTTACCTTACACTTCCAGGTTCTCTGTATCTTGATTTTGGTGTTGTAGGTAGTCTGGTTTTTTCCTCTCTCATTGGCCTCTGTTGCGGGTATCTCGCTCGTAACCTGGCTCGGTTAGCCCTTTATCAGAAATTATGGTTGGCCTATATAGCTGTTGCATTGGTTTTCTCTCCAATATATAGTATTTTTGGTATGGCCAACGGCTTTTCAATGATTTTTATCTTGATATTGGTGGTATTGTTCTCAATGAAAGTGCGTTATGTATGAGGATATTATGACTTATCAAATTTGCAAGCAGTGTATTATGGACGCCAGCGACCCAAATATCAGATTTGATGAAAATGGCCTTTGCGATTACTGCCTGAATTTTGAATTAAATATTAAACCGAACTGGCACACGGATGAGCGTGGTTACGCAATACTAAAGCCTCTTGTTGAGAAGATTAAAAAAGACGGCGCTGGAAAACCATTTGACTGCATCATAGGGCTTAGTGGTGGTTTGGATAGTTCATATGTTGCATATATTACTAAAGAAAAATTAGGATTACGCCCGTTGTTATTCCATGTAGATGCGGGCTGGAATACCGACCAGGCAGTAGGCAATATTGAAAAGCTGGTAGATGGGCTTAGCCTCGATCTTTATACCGATGTTATAAACTGGGAGGAAATGAAGGATTTGCAGGTGGCATTCTTACGTGCCCAGATCGCAGACCAGGATCTGCCCCAGGATGCTGCCTTTTTCTCCGGCCTTTACAAGTTTGCCCGCAAGCATGGCATCAAGTATGTATTGACCGGCGGCAACTATTCGACCGAGTGCTGCCGCGAGCCTGAGGAGTGGGGTGGCTATCCAGGCATCGACAAGACCCTGTTCGCTGACATCCACAAGCGCTTCGGCAAGCGACCTCTGAAGACCTTCCCCTTGGTTGATATCATGACATACAAGATCATCTATCAGCGCCTGCTTGGGATGCAGATCGTCAGGCCGCTTAACTTGGTGCCTTACGTCAAGAAAGATGCCGAGGCTGAGCTGGAGGGCCGTTTCGGTTGGCAAAAATTTCAACATAAGCATCACGAGTCCCGCTTCACTCGCTTCTACGAAGACTATTGGATGCCGCGCAAATTCGGTTATGAGAAGCGCCGTGCGCATTTCTCCAGCCTGATCATGACGGGACAGATGACTCGCGATGAGGCGCTGACGCGTATCGCCAAGCCAGAGATGAACGAGCAGTTCCTGAAGACAGAATTCGAGTTCGTCTCCAACAAGCTGGGTCTTTCGGTTGCAGAGTTGCAGGCAATCTTCGAAGGCGAAAATAAGACGTACCGGGATTACAAAAACAAACGCTTTCTAATCGGTATCGGTTCGCGTGTAATGAGTGCTCTCGGGTTGGAGAGAAGGCTTTTCAGATGATTACTATCATCGATTATGGTCTGGGTAACATTCAGGCCTTTGTCAATGTTTACAAGCGACTGCATATACCGGTCTCGGTAGCAACGAATGTTGATGAGCTATCTGGTGCCAACAAGCTGATCCTGCCTGGTGTGGGCGCGTTCGACCATGCCATGCAGCGCTTGAATGCGTCGGGGATGCGACAGACGCTCGATGACATGATTCTGAACCAAGGTATCCCGGTGCTCGGTGTTTGCGTGGGTATGCAGATGCTTGCGGATTCCAGTGATGAGGGCGTGCTGCCCGGCTTGGGCTGGATACCGGGGCGGGTGCGTAATTTCCATTCGGTGCGCGAGTCCAGCGATCTGGCTCTGCCCCATATGGGCTGGAGCGATGTGCTGCCTGCCGCCGATAGTCCGCTGTTTCAAGGGCAGCAGGAGGGCTGGCTGTTCTACTTCCTCCATTCGTACTTTTTCGATTGCATTGAACCAGCGCACATCGCGGCTAACGCTACTTATGGTGCCAGCTTCAGTTGTTCTGTTGCTTCGAAGAATGTATATGGGGTGCAGTTCCATCCCGAGAAGAGCCACCACTGCGGTGTCGCCTTGCTTAAGAATTTCGCGGAATTGTGAAATGTTAAGACCACGCATCATCCCTTGCTTGCTCATTCAAGACAGCGGTCTTGTCAAGACCGTTCGTTTTAAGGAGCCCAAATATGTTGGCGATCCGATCAACGCCGTGAAGATCTTCAACGAGAAGGAGGCCGACGAACTCATCGTTGTCGACATCGACGCCAGCGCCAAGAACCGGGAGCCGGACTATAAGCAGATCGCCCACCTTGCATCTGAGTGCAGAATGCCGCTTTGCTACGGGGGCGGCGTGCGTACTGCCGAGCAAGCTAAACGTATCATTTCACTGGGCGTGGAGAAGGTAGCCATCAGCTCGGCTGCGCTGGCCAACCCCGCTCTGATCAGTGAGATCGCCGCCGAGATTGGCCGTCAAAGCATTGTCGTAGTGCTCGATCACAAGCAGCGGTTGCTAGGTAAGATCCAGGATGTCTGGACACACAACGGAACACGCAATACCAAGCGCAACGTCATTGATGTGGCGCTGGAAATGGAAAAGCTCGGGGCGGGCGAGATTGTCATCAATTCCATTGATAACGACGGCAAGATGAAGGGTTACGACCTGGGATTGGCCGCGCATCTACGCGACGTCCTGACCGTGCCGCTGACGGTGCTCGGCGGGGGAGGTAGCCTCGACGACATGCACAAGGTGGTCGCAGCCTGTGGTGTAGTGGGTGTGGCAGCAGGTAGCTTTTTCGTGTTCAAAGGCCCGTATCGTGCGGTGCTGATTAGCTACCCCACTGCACAGCAGAAACGTGACTCTATCTATTCAGCCCTGCAAGGCCGCCGCTAGGCTGTCTCGCATCCAGATTTCAGGTTTGCATATGTTCAATGGAAAGAAACTGCTTATCTCCGGCGGTACTGGCTCCTTCGGTAATGCTGTTCTCAGGCGCTTTCTCGATACCGATATTGCTGAAATTCGTATCTTCAGCCGGGACGAGAAGAAGCAGGACGACATGCGTAAACATTACGCCAGTCCGAAGCTGAAGTTCTATATTGGCGATGTACGTGACTATCAGAGCGTACTTAATGCGACCCGTGGTGTGGATTACATTTTTCACGCAGCTGCGTTGAAGCAAGTACCTTCTTGCGAGTTTCACCCCATGGAGGCCGTTAAGACCAACGTGCTGGGCACTGAAAATCTGCTCGAAGCGGCCATCCAGAACGGTGTCAAGCGCGTGGTCTGCCTAAGTACCGACAAGGCCGTTTACCCAATCAACGCCATGGGTATCTCCAAGGCGATGATGGAAAAGGTCATGGTGGCCAAGTCCCGCAATCTCGACGACACCTCCACTGTCATCTGCGGGACCCGTTATGGCAACGTAATGGCGTCACGAGGCTCGGTGATTCCGCTGTTCGTGGACCAAATCCGTGCTGGTAAGCCGCTGTCGATCACAGACCCAAACATGACCCGCTTCATGATGACCCTGGCCGATGCGGTTGACCTAGTCCTGTATGCCTTCGAGCATGGTCGAAATGGCGACCTGTTCGTGCAGAAAGCACCTGCCGCGACCGTCGAATTGCTCGCTCAAGCGCTTTCCTCATTGCTGGGCAAGCCCGACCATCCCATCCAGGTGATCGGCACTCGCCATGGTGAGAAGCTTTTCGAGGCGCTGTTGAGTCGAGAAGAGATGGCCTGCGCCGAGGACCGTGGCGAGTACTATCGGGTACCGCCGGATCTGCGAGACCTGAACTACAGCAAGTTCGTCGAGCAGGGTGAAGAACGTATCTCCCATATGGAAGATTACAACTCGCACAACACCGAGCGTCTCGATGTGCAGGGTATGAAGCAGTTGTTGCTCAAGCTGAACTTTATGCGTGCCATTCAGCGTGGTGAAGATGCCGCGCCAGAGGACTAGAAATGAGGGTTCTGATCACCGGGGCTAACGGCTTCGTTGGCAAAAACCTAATCGTCCATCTCAAAGAACGTAAGGATGTCGAGATTCTCACATTCGGCCGTTCCGATGATTTGCATGCACTCGGCGGGCGTGTTGCTCAGGCTGACTTTATCTTCCATTTGGCCGGTGTAAACCGTCCTCAGGATCCAGCGGAATTCGGTCAGGGCAATACGGAGCTCACCGTTGAACTCTGCAAGGCTATTGAGGCAACTGGAAGACAAATTCCGGTCGTGTATACCTCGTCGAGCCAGGCCTCGCTGGATAATCCGTATGGGGTTAGCAAACGTTGTGCCGAGGAGGCCCTGCAGGCGCTCTCGCAACAGCAGCGTAGCCCGGTGCATGTCCTGCGGTTGCCGAACGTATTCGGCAAATGGGCCAAGCCTAACTACAACTCCGCAGTAGCCACCTTTTGCCACAATATTGCCCGGGATTTACCTGTCCAAGTCAATGACCCGGCAGCCGTAGTTACCCTGGTGTACATCGACGACGTGATAGCCCATTTCCTTGCCTTAATGGCGGGCGAAGGCGTAGGCACTGAAGTGAAACCACAGTACCAAGTCACTGTGGGGGAAATGGCTGATCGCCTGCATGGCTTTAAGGACAGTCGCAATACCCTTATTACGGACCGTGTGGGTGACGGCTTTGTACGTGCGTTGTATTCGACGTATCTGAGTTATCTGCCGCCTGAGCGATTTAACTATCAAGTGCCTAAGCATGGTGACCCGCGCGGGATGTTCGTCGAGATGCTGAAAACCCCTGACTGCGGACAATTCTCTTTCTTTACCGCGCATCCAGGTATTACCCGTGGCGGTCATTACCACCACACCAAAACCGAAAAGTTTCTGGTGATCAAGGGCCGCGCGCGTTTCGGCTTTCGCCATATGGTATCTGGCGAGTTTCATGAGCTCGTTACCGAGGGTGACAAGCCTGAAGTCGTGGAAACCGTGCCCGGCTGGACGCACGACATTACCAATATTGGTAATGACGAGATGATCGTGATGCTTTGGGCCAACGAAATCTTCGACCGCGCGCACCCCGATACCTACGCCTGCCAGGTGAACCCATGAAAAAAATGAAAGTCGCTACGGTCGTTGGAACCCGCCCCGAAATCATCCGCTTGGCCCGAGTGATGGCCAAGCTGGATGAGCATTGCGATCACGTGCTTATCCATACTGGGCAGAATTACGATTACGAACTCAACGAGATTTTCTTCGACGACCTGGGTATCCGCCGCCCCGACCATTTTCTCAATGCCGCAGGCGCCACGGGTGCGGAGACCATCGGCAACGTGATTATCGCGGTCGACAAGGTGTTGGCCGAAGTACAGCCGGATGCCTTGCTGGTATTGGGCGATACCAATAGCTGCATGGCGGTGATTCCGGCCAAGCGTCGCAAGATCCCTACCTTCCACATGGAGGCGGGTAATCGCTGTTTCGACATGCGCGTGCCGGAGGAGATCAACCGCCGCATCGTCGATCACACGGCGGACATCAACCTGACCTACAGCACCATTGCCCGCGACTACCTGCTGCGTGAAGGGCTACCGCCGGATATGGTGATCAAGACCGGCAGCCCGATGTTCGAGGTGTTGACTCATTATCGTGAAGGCATTGAAACCTCCGACATACTCCAACGCCTAGGGCTGGAGGAAGGCAATTTTTTCGTCGTCAGCGCTCACCGTGAGGAAAACATTGATTCGGAGCGGAACTTCCGCAAGCTAGCTGAGACCTTGAACAGGGTGGCTGCGCATTACGACATGCTGGTAATCGTCTCAACTCACCCGCGAACCCAGAAACGTGTGGATGCGCTGGGTGTGACCTTCCACCCTAATGTTCGCCTACTCAAGCCACTTGGCTTCAAGGACTACAACAAGCTGCAGTCCAGCGCCAAAGTGGTATTGTCCGACAGTGGCACAATCTCCGAAGAGTCCTCGATTCTGAATTTCCCGGCGCTGAACATTCGTGAGGCCCATGAGCGTCCCGAAGGTATGGAAGAAGCTGCTGTAATGATGGTGGGCCTGGAGTCAGAACGGGTAATGCAGGCGCTTCAGGTGCTTGAATCGCAAGGTCGCAGTGACGACCGCAGCTTGCGCTTAGTAGCCGACTACAGCATGCCAAATGTGGCCGACAAGGTGGTGCGTATAATTCATAGTTATCGAGACTATGTAATGCGCACGGTCTGGAAGCGTTTTGATGCTTAAACGATTGGACCTGGTGATCATCAATAGAAGTTTCTGGCCCATTTATCCTGTAATTGGCGAAGCGCTTATGCGCTTCGCTGAGCAGCAAGCGCACTCACAATCTGTGGGCGTGATCCTGCAGGACCACGATGACATCAAGCTACACCTGGCACGCGAGCATCGTGGGGATAAGGTTGGCTTCTACCCGTGTCGAGCATTCTCTGTTTCTGGCAGTAGTATCTTGCGCCGTGCCGCCGACGCAGTTTTCTTTATGTTATGGGTATTTTCGGTACTGCTGATAACTCGGCCTAAGAAAGTTTACGTCTCAACCGATCCGCCGGTTCTCGTGCCTTTTATCGTGATGGTATACAGCAAGATCTTTCGTGCTCGATACGTGTATCACCTGCAAGACATCCATCCGGAAGCTGCTAACGTCGTTATCGCCGTTCGACCGGCCGTTTATAGCTTTTTGCGCTGGATCGATTCAGTGACGATGCGTAGGGCTAGCCTTCTGATTACGATCACCGAAGGCATGGCGCAGGAGATAAGGAGTAGGTCCGGCACTCTATCCCCTGTTCGGATCCTATCTAATCCGTCAGTGTCCTTTGATGATGTAGTTCTGCCTGAAAAAAAACGGCTCGGCTTTGCCTTCTGTGGGAACGCCGGACGTTTGCAACGCATTCCTTTATTGATTCAGGCTATTGATCAGTACTGTGCAGTCGGCGGACGGCTGCCCTTTGTCTTTGCTGGCGGAGGTGTGTTTTCTGAGGATTTGAAGGAGCTTTCCACAAAGCATCCCAATGTCACCTATCTCGGGCTTGTCTCCCCGCTGCAAGCTGCTCAATTGAACGCTGACTATCAGTGGGCGCTTCTACCTATTGAGGATGAGGTCACCCGATTTGCCTTCCCAAGCAAGTCCTCATCCTATGTGTTTTCAAACGCCTTGGTTGCGGCTGTCTGTGGAAGAGAGACCAGTGTTGCGAACTGGGTTTTGCAGAACAATCTGGGAGTTGTACTCAAACCTGTTGCCGATGAACTGTGTCAGTTTTTCCAGTCTGTGGAAAATGGAAGTTTCTCTCAGAATGTTTTCGACATCGATCGTGAACAATTGAAGGAAGAACTGGGCTTTGATGTTTTTGTGCGACGCTTGGGCGCGCTTGTGGTCGGTGATCGGGGAGCAACGGATGCCTAAAGTTATGCTGACAGGCGCCAACGGATTCGTTGGCTCTGCGCTTATATCGAGACTTGCGTCTCGCTCCGATGTACGTGTCATATCTGCGGTACGTAACGGGGAGCTAGGAGCTGATCGCATTGCAGTCGGCGACATTCATGGGCGTACTGATTTTACCGAGGCGCTTGCGCAGGTTGATGTGGTCATCCATGCGGCAGCCCGTGCGCATATCATGCGAGATGAGGTCAGCGACCCCCTAGCCGAATATCGCAAGGTCAACGTCGAGGGCACATTGAACTTAGCTCACCAAGCGATTGACGCCGGCGTACGTCGCTTTATCTTTCTGAGCTCAATCAAAGTTAACGGTGAAGCGACCGTAAACGGTAAGAAGTTCAGTGCCCACGACTTACCTGCCCCAGAGGATGCCTATGGTGTGTCCAAGTTAGAGGCAGAGCAGGGCCTGCTGAAGTTGTCGGCCGAAAGCGGCATGGAAGTCGTCATCATTCGCCCACCGTTGGTCTACGGCCCCGGTGTAAAGGGAAATTTCGCCAGCATGATCAAGTTGGTCGATAAGGGAATGCCTCTTCCGCTTGGGGCCATTCATAACAAGCGCTCCTTGGTTGGCATCAATAATCTGGTCGATCTGATTAATCGTTGTATGGACCATCCTGCAGCCGCGAATCAAATCTTCCTGGCTGGTGATGACCGGGACCTTTCCACGACCGAGCTACTTCGAGGCGTTGGCGAGGCGATGGGCAAGCCGGCGCGGTTGATCTCCGTACCATCTAGTCTGCTTAGGCTAGGTGCTGGCTTGTTAGGCAGGAAGGCGATTGCTCAGCGACTGCTCGGCTCCCTTCAAGTGGATATTAGCGAAACGTGCAACCAACTGGATTGGCAGCCACCTTGCACGGTGGAGGACGGACTCAGGTTTTGCTTCGAGCGGTTCCATTAACTGGCTATTGGGTAAACAATGATTCGAGTTTTTGACTTCTGTTTCTCGCTTTTGGGCCTATTGTTGGGGGCGCCTGTGCTGTTGGTGCTGACGATCATTGGCTTGTTCGACACGGGATCGCCTATCTTTCGGCAGGTGCGGGTTGGGCGGAATATGCGCCCCTTTACCTTGGTCAAGTTCCGGACGATGTCAGTGGATACCGTATCGGTTGCGACTCATTTAGCCAGCAGCGCATCCATTACCCGCTTCGGGCACTTTTTGCGCAAGAGCAAGCTTGATGAGCTCCCGCAACTGTGGAATGTGTTGAAGGGCGATATGAGCCTGGTAGGCCCTAGGCCGGGGCTGTTCAATCAGGCGGAGTTGACTGAGGAGCGCGCCAAGCGGGGTGTATTTGACGTGCGTCCAGGCATTACGGGATTGGCCCAGATTAGTGAGATCGATATGTCCACGCCTGCTTTGCTGGCAGAGACGGACCAGAAAATGATACAGAGCTTGACCCTGACTGATTACTTCAAATACATCTTCATGACTGCTGCGGGCAAAGGCGCAGGGGATAGGGTTGTAAAACGCTGATACCCCTGTTTCTCTGATCTGAGATGTCGTTCGGTCACTCTAATTCTAAATGCGCTGTTTAGCCGAAGCGGCTGCGTCGGCTTAGGGAAGGTAGTGTTGTGCTGCGATTGGCTGAAAAGTTACGGACATCACTGGTGCGTCTGCCGCGGCGTCAGAAGCGTCTCGTACAGGTTGGCACGGATGTGCTTCTAGTTTGGCTGGCATTATGGCTGGCTTTTTTCGTCCGCCTCGGTGAAGCGAACTTCGTAGAGCCCCTGAGTGGGCACGCTTGGCTGTTCTGGCTTGCGCCACTGTTCTCAATCCCTATCTTCATTCGGTTAGGCATGTACCGCGCCGTGATGCGCTATTTCGGTAATGATGCGCTGATGGCGATCGCCAAGGCTGTGACGCTCTCGGCTTTGCTCCTATCCTTAGTGGTGTACTGGCGCACCGATGCGCCCAAACTGATTCCGCGCTCGATGGTATTCAACTATTGGTGGCTGAGCCTGTTTTTGATCGGTGGTCTGCGGTTGGTGATGCGCCAGTACTTTATGGGTGACTGGTTTTCTGCAGATGCACCCACTAGGTTCAAGGGTCGCGATTCGGGCCTGCCTAAAGTAGCCATCTACGGAGCGGGTGCAGCTGGGAATCAGCTGGTGGCGGCGTTGCGCTTGGGCCGTGGAATGCGGCCGGTCGCATTCATCGATGATGACCCGAATCTGTACAACCGTAGCATCGCTGGCCTACGCGTTTATTCACCCAAGCATATCCGACAGATGATCGATGAGACGGGATGCAACGAGATTCTGATGGCGATTCCCTCGGCCTCGCGCGCGCGGCGGCGTGAGGTGTTGGAGATGTTGGAGCATTTTCCGCTGCATGTACGCAGTGTGCCGGGGTTCATGGACTTGGCCAGCGGGCGGGTGAAGGTTGAGGATATCCAGGAAGTCGATATTGCCGACCTGCTCGGGCGGGATGCTGTGCCGCCGCAGCAGGCGCTGTTCGAAAAGTGCATCCTCGGGAAGGTGGTGATGGTGACTGGCGCAGGCGGCTCTATTGGCTCGGAGCTGTGCCGGCAGATCCTACTGAACAAGCCAAAGGCGTTGCTGCTGTTCGAGCACAGCGAGTTCAATCTTTACAGCATTCATATTGAGCTGGAGCGGGCTATCGAGCGCGCGTCGCTGCCGATTAAGCTTGTGCCAATCTTGGGTTCAATTCGCAATTCAGAGCGCCTGCTGGATGTGATGCGCACCTGGCAAGTGGAGACGATTTACCACGCGGCGGCCTATAAGCATGTGCCGATGGTGGAGCACAACGTCGCCGAAGGCGTTTTGAATAACGTGCTGGGCACTATGAACACGGCCCAGGCGGCTGTGCAAGCGGGTGTCGTCAACTTCGTGTTGATCTCTACCGACAAGGCCGTTCGGCCTACGAATGTAATGGGCAGTACCAAGCGCGTTGCGGAAATGATTCTACAGGCGCTGAGCCGCGAGACGGCGCCGGTGCTGTTCAATGCGGACGGGGCGGTGCATCACGTCAACAAAACCCGGTTCACCATGGTGCGTTTCGGCAATGTGTTGGGCTCTTCGGGGTCGGTGATTCCCCGGTTCTATCAGCAGATACGCAGCGGTGGCCCGGTGACCGTGACTCACCCGAAGATCACACGTTATTTCATGACTATTCCCGAGGCGGCGCAGTTGGTGATCCAAGCCGGCTCAATGGGGCAGGGGGGCGATGTCTTTGTACTGGATATGGGCCAGCCGGTGCGCATTGCCGAACTGGCTGAAAAGCTGATCCACCTGTCTGGCCTGAGCGTGCGCTCGGAGAAGTGCCCGCACGGGGACATCGCGGTGGAATTCACCGGCTTGCGGCCCGGCGAGAAGCTCTATGAAGAACTGTTGATTGGTGACAACGTCAGCCCCACCGAGCACCCAATGATCATGCGGGCCGATGAGGAGTACTTCACCTGGGATGTGCTGCGCGGCGTGCTGACCAGGCTGCTGGAGGCGGTGGAACAGGATGATTATCCACAGGTTCGGGTATTGCTGCGCGAGGTGGTAAGTGGGTATGTGCCCGAGGGTGAGATTGTTGATTTGATCTATCAGCAGCGCAGGGTAGGGCCGACCGATTAGGGGGCAGGCTATCGCCTGCATTCGCCGCGGGGGCGCGCCTCCCACTTCAGCCTAAACGGTGCGCCGGTCCTTGGCTCGATGAGCTGCGGATTGTCGAGCTGGTGCCGGAGGGATAAATCGATTTTGTATGGCAGGAGTAGGTCATCCAATGCCTGCTTGATGTCGAGTAAAATCCTGGTGTGAGAGGTCATTGCCTCTCAAGGTTAAATCGATATCCGAGCCGGGGCGGTAGTTCCTTAGGCGCGGGACCCGTAAAGGATCGCTTCGGTATCTCTGGGGAGAGTCGAAGCGTTTGTTGAACCGAATGAACATCATCGCGGGAAAGCCCCGTATTCTCTAGCATGATGGGGTTGGCTTGGCGCGGCTGTGCATGGTTTGCTCGAGCTCTTTGAGCAGCGGGTGGTTCTGCAATCGAATATTGCTCAAGATTGCTTCGGCCGTTTCCTCGTTGTAGGTACGGTTGCGGTCGGTGAGCATTTGCGTCCACGCATGACAGTCACTGATTAGGCCCTTGCTGAACGTTTCACGAATGGTATCGCGAGCCGACAATCCCGTTGATGCCTTGCCAGACGAGGAAATATTATCCATTGTGGGTACCTGCCGGGGTTTGCACTTATGCTACAACTTCGTCGTCGATGGGCCTATCAATCAGAGCATGGGAACCCTACTGGTGGTTGACGCTTCATCCATCCAGCATTGAGGCTGTCACGGTTGATAAAAAAAGCGTCATCCACTCTACGGGGGCGGCGGGTTAGATGATGCCTCGTTCGCGCAGCCCCTGAACCTGTTTGTCACTTAGCCCAAGTCCCGCCAGCACATCCTCAGTATGCTCACCCAGCTGCGGGCCGCCGGTGCCGAGGCGGCCGGGGGTGCGGCTGAGCTTGGGGAGTACGCCCGGCACTTTTAGCGGGCCGGCGAAGGTCTGGACCTGTTCAATCATTTGCCGCGCGAGGTAATGCGGGTCCTGAACAATGTCGGCTGCGGTGTACGGGTAGCCGGCCGGAACGCGTGCCGCTTTCAACGCCTCGATCACTTCGTCGCGTCTGTGTTTTATTGTCCATTCGCCGATGGCGGTGTCGATGAGTTCAGCGTGCTGGGCGCGGCCGTCGTTATGGGCGAAGCGCGGATCGTCAGCCATGTCCTGGCGACCGATCAATGTCATCAAACGTTTGTAGATGCTGTCGCCGTTACCGGCGATCAGCACATAGGCGCCGTCGTTGCACGGGTAGGAGTTCGAGGGCGTGATGCCGGGCAGGGCGCTGCCGGCAGGCTCGCGGATGTAGCCGAAGGCATCGTATTCCGGCACCAGGCTTTCCATCATGCCGAAGACCGATTCGTAGAGCGCTACGTCGATTTCCTGTCCCTTGCCGCTGCGGTTACGCTCTTGCAACGCCAGCAACACACCGATCACGCCATACAGCGATGACAACGAGTCACCGATACTCACGCCCACGCGCACGGGCGGTTGGCCTGGATAGCCAGACAGGTGTCGCAAGCCGCCTATTGCCTCGCCAATCACGCCGAAGCCCGGCAGGTCGCGGTAGGGCCCGGTTTGGCCGTACCCGGAAATGCGCAACATGATCAGGCGCGGATTGAGCCTGGACAATTCGTCCCAACCCAAGCCCCACTCTTCGAGGGTGCCGGGCCGAAAGTTCTCCACCACTACATCGGCTTCAGCCACCAGCTGGCGTACGATCTCCTGGCCCTCGGCGGCTTTCAGGTCGAGGGTCAGGGATTGTTTGTTACGCGACTGGACATGCCACCAGAGCGAAGTGCCGTCCTTCAGCTTGCGCCATTTACGCAGCGGATCACCAACGCCCGGCGGCTCGATCTTGATCACCTCGGCGCCGAACTCGCCAAGCATCTTGCTGGCGAAGGGGCCTGCAATCAGCTGGCCCATCTCGATGACCTTGAGGCCATGCAGGGGCAAGCTGTTCTCATTCTGTTCGTGCATCACAACACCTATGCCGTGCCGATTCATCTTCGAAGGATGACCGAGCGTCATCTTGCAGGCAATGAGCGAATCGCTGAGGGGGATGGTGGTGAAGTTGCGTTTGCTGGGTTCGAGTGTAGAGACACCAGCCGAGAGGGGCGAC